>Ga0080006_1216318_pt1 | contig 101111 bp, 93 predicted proteins | sample RS3BMetagenome_FD_69209 | JGI IMG/M metagenome (GOLD analysis project Ga0080006, IMG submission 69209) | Ferric oxide microbial mat and aquatic microbial communities from Rainbow Spring, Yellowstone National Park, USA - RS3B (SPADES... ...
AAGCCGTGGCTCGCGAACTCCAGCTCCGCTGCAGCGATGAGCGCCGTGCGGAGCTTCGCCGGAGATTGTCGGGTCCTGACGGGAGCGAGGGTGGTTGGACGCGCCATATCGAGTGATACTAGTCTCATTATCAACCGATAACAAAGGAGTCACATGTTCCGTCTCATCAGCACGCTCGTGGATGGCGACGTGATCGTCTCGGAGGTTCCGCAGATCGGGCGGCTCGAGAACCACTGCGTACCCGGTCGTCCGGCGGTGTCGCGATGACCCTCCACCGCCTCCTGGGCTTCACGACCGCCGTCCCCGACCCCGAGGCACTGGTCGCCTTCTACGGTGAACTTCGACTCGCAGGGAGCCCCGCGACGGGCTTCACCGGAAGTGACGGCGGTGCCGCGGTCCTCGTGGAGGAGGGCGACTTCCGCCGGCTCGTCCGGGTCGAGTTCGGCTGCGACGAGTCCGAGGACCTGGACGCGACGGCCCGCCGACTGGTAGACGGGGGCGCCTCCCCCGTCGTGGGTGATGGAGAACTCCAGGTGGTGGACCCGGCCAGTCGGGTCGAGTTCGTGATGCGGAGGGCCGCACCCGCCCCCGCGTCCGCCCCCGCCGCCCTGGTCGTGCCCAACGCCCCCGGCACCACGGTCCGGGTGGACGAGCGGGCCCCAGCCGTCTTCGGCGGGCCCCGGGCACCGCGCCGCCTGGGCCACCTCGTGATCGGCACCCCTGCCCTCAGCGGCACCCAGGGCCTATTGGTCCAAGGGCTTGGGCTCAAGGTGAGCGACGAGATCGAGGGGGTCCTGTCCTTCCTCAGGTGCTCGCCGGACCACCACAACGTGGCGCTGGTCGAATCACCTGTCCCCTTGCTGCAGCACTATTCCTGGGAGTGCGACGACATCGACCACGTCGGCCACACCGCGTCCGCGTTGCTGCGTCCGGACCCGTCCCGGCACACCTGGGGGTTGGGTCGGCACTTCGCCGGTTCGAACTTCTACTGGTATCTGCGGGATCCGACCGGCTCCTACCTCGAGCTCTACTCGGACCTGGACCAGATCTTGGACGACGAGGCGTGGGAGCAGCGGGGGCGAACACCGTTCGACCTCAAGCACGTGGCCAACTCGTGGGGGCCCGATCTCCCGCTCGAATTCATCGTGCCGCCCGATCTCGACGAACTCCGATCCGCGTGGGCCGACCGGTGAGCACGACCGTGCCCGATCGCGTGGATGTGGTCGTGGTCGGCGCAGGACCGGTCGGCTGCGCGCTCGCCCTGCTGCTCGGGGCGAGGGGTCGCAGCGTTCTCGTGGTGGAACGCCATGTCGGTCCGTACCCGTTGCCACGCGCCGTGCACTTCGACGACGAGGCGGCACGGATCCTCCAGGCCTGCGGCCTCGGTCCGGACCTGCCGGGGCTGTCCGAGCCGGCCACGACCTACGAGTGGCGCAACGGCGAGGGCGTGCCACTCCTCCGCTTCGAGACCTCGACAGAGGGTCGCCAGGGCTGGCCGTCGACCAACATGTTCAATCAGCCTGATCTCGAAGCCCGTCTCCTCGACCGGGTGGAGACCACCGAAGGCCTCTCCCTCCTCTGGGGCCACACCGTCGTCGACGCCGGTCAGCATGGCGACGGTGCCTGGGTCGAGATCGAGCCGGCAGGTGGCGGTACCCGTCAGCGGGTCAGCGGGTCCTACGTCGTCGGCTGTGACGGTGCCAACAGCACCATCCGGGACCTACTCGGAGTCGACTTGGACGACCGAGGCTTCTACTTCGACTGGCTGGTGGTGGACGTCGCCCTCCACGAGCCGCGGGTCTTCGATCCCCCCAACCTCCAGGTGTGCGATCCTCGTCGGCCCACCACGGTGGTGTCCGGAGGTCCGGGTCGCCGGCGTTGGGAGTTCATGTGCCTGCCCGGGGAGACCCTCGAGACGCTCGACGAAGAAGCCGCCGCGTGGGCGTTCCTGGAGCCTTGGGACGTCCGTCCCGGCAATGCCACCATGGTCCGCCATGCCGGATACCGGTTCCGCGCCCGGTGGGCGACGAGATGGCACGACGGCCGAACCTTCCTTGCCGGCGACGCCGCGCATCAGACGCCCCCCTTCGCCGGTCAGGGCATGTGCGCCGGGCTGCGCGACGCCGCAAACTTGGCCTGGAAGCTCGACTACGCGCTGGGTCATCCCGATGCGACAGCACTCCTCGAGACCTACGACAACGAGCGCATGCCCCAGGCCGCCGCGGTGATCGAGGTGGCCACCGAGCTCGGGCGGGTGATCTGCATCCCGGACGAGGAGCAAGCACGCGCCCGGGACGACCAGATGGCGCCGCTCGTCCCACCGGGCGGCAGCACGCCGGCGCCGCCGATGCCCGCCATATCCGGCGGAATTCTGACCGACTCGTCCGGCGCCGGCGAGCTCTTCATCCAGGCCACCGTCCGTGTGGGGGACGCAGTGGGGCGACTCGACGATGTCGTCGGCGCGGGGTGGCACCTGGTGACCTCCGGCGATCCGAGGGGGCTCGACGGCGAACTGGCCACCTGGTTCGAGTCGGTCGGGGGCCGGAGTGTCGCCATCGGCACGACGGTCGAGGACATCGAGGGGCGGTACAGCCAGTGGTTCGCCGACCACGGGGTCACCGCCGTCCTCGAGCGTCCGGACTTCGCCATCTACGGAACCGCCGCCACCCACGGGGAGGTCGCCGTGCTGGTCAGCCGGCTCAGGAATCAGCTCGAGCCATCGTAGGAAGCGAGCCGCTCAGCGATTGACGGACACCTGCTCCGACCGTGTCCTCGCTTGGTCAGGATGCGTGATCGACTCTGTCGTAACCTAGGAACGGACTGATGGTGCTGAGGTCAAAAAGTTCGCCTCCTGGTAGCCCCACTCGATGTTTCGGGTCCGGTGCCCTGCCGGAAGGCGTCAGGGTCACGAGCCTCCGACCACGGGTCGATGCACTCTCCGGGCTTCCGGCCCTGCGCCCGCACACGCAGGCCGACGGTCCACCCCGCCGATCCCGCACCGGTTCCGGCCTCAGAGCAGTCCGGGTACCACGGCCTCCACCACGCTCGGACCCGGGGTGGCGAGGGAGCGGGCCAGCTCCTCGTTGAACTGCTCGGCGGTGTCGGCCCGTGCCGCATGCAGCCCGAGGCCCTGGGCGATGGGGACGAAGCTGATGTCGGGGCGCCCGAGGTCGAGCATGTCCCGTGCCCGGGGCCCGGGTTCGTCCGCACCTACCCGGTCGAGCTCCATGTTCAGCACGGCGTAGGAGTGGTTGTTGAGGACGACGGTGGTGACATCGAGTCCCTCGCGGGCCATCGTCCACCACGACTGGACGGTGTACAGCGCACTGCCGTCGGCTTCGAGAGCGATCACCCGCCGGTCCCGGGCGGCGACGGCGGCCCCGACCGCCACCGGCAGCCCCTGTCCGATGGCGCCACCGGTGAGCGTGAGCCAGTCGTGCGGTGGTGCCCCGGCAGTGGCCCCGGGGGCGAAGAGTCCCGAAGTGTTGCCCTCGTCGGAGACGATGGCTCCCTCGGGCAGCAGGGCTCCGAGGGCCTGGCACACGGACTGGGCGGTCAGGGCGCCCGATGGCAGCCCAGGTCGGACCGCCTCCTGGCGTACGGCGCTCCCAGCGGTCCCGCCGGCCAGCTCCGTCAGCGCCGACACGGCCCCGGCCAGGTCGTCCGCCGGTCCGGCCACCGCGTGGACGGTGCAGCCCTCCGGGACGAGATCGCTCGGACGTCCCGGGTAGGCGAAGAACGAGACGGGGGACGGGGCGTCCAGCAGGATCAGGTGACGGATCCCTTCGAGGCGCGTCGTGGCGAACTCGGCGAGGTAGCCCAGGCGCTCCACGGGGGGTCGCCCGGCCCCCCGCTGGAGGCGCGCCGGAAACGTCTCGCACAGGAGCTCGGCCCCGGTGGCGGCGGCCAGGTCGGCCACCCCGTCGAGCATCGGTCCCGAGCACGCCCGGCCACCGATGAACAGGGCGCAGCGCTCGCCCGACCGCAGTGCGGCCGCCGCCGTCTCGACCACGCCGACGTCCGGAGCCGAACCCCGACCCGGCCCCGCACCCCTTCCGTCCCCGACCTCGACCACCACCCCGCCTTCGGACCACGAGACGTCGGCGGGCAGGATCAGGGTGGCCACCGAGCCGGGCGGACCGAGGGCGGCGGCCAGCGCGGTTCGGGCGTCGGCGCCGAGTTCCCCGGTCGACTCGGTGGTGCGGACGAACGCGGACACGTTCCGGGCCACGGTCTCGATGTCGGACTGGAGCTGGGCGTCGTAGCGACGGTGGACCATGGCGTGGTCGCCCACGATGTTGAGGACCGGACTGTGGGCACGCCGCGCGTTGTGGAGGTTGGCCAGACCGTTGCCGAGGCCGGGTCCGAGGTGCAGGAGCGTGGCCGCCGGCCGGCCGGCGATGCGGGCGAAGCCGTCGGCGGCCCCCGTGGCGACACCCTCGAACAGCGCCAGGACGCCGCGCATCTCGGGCACGTGGTCGAGGGCGGCGACGAAGTGCATCTCCGAGGTGCCCGGATTCATGAAGCAGGTGTCGACCCCGTGGGACACGAGGGTGCGGACGAGGGACTGCGCACCGTTCATGGACGGGCTCCTTCTCGGGACGACGGATGGAAGACCTTGCCGGGATTGAGGATCCCGTCGGGGTCGAAGGCCGACTTGATGCGCCGCATCAGTTCGATCTTGACCGGGTCCTCGAGGTCGGTGAACGACTCCAGTTTGGCCGTTCCGATCCCGTGTTCCCCTGACACGGCCCCTCCGAGGGCCACGCCGGCCGCCAGGATGTCGTGCACCAGCCGGAGCCGGACGTCCGGGTCGGGCTGGAAGACCGAAAGGTGCACGTTGCCGTCACCGGCATGCCCGCAGCCCACCACCAACGAGGCGGTGTCAGCGGCCAGTCCGCTGACGGTGGCCAGGTAGGTCGGGATGGTGGCCCGGGGCACGACCACGTCGACGATGTCGTCGGCCCCGGCGGCCTTCGACGCCCAGAACGCGTGTTCTCGGGCGGTGATCAGCTGCTGGCCCGCTTGGTCCGGCAGAACGTAGACGTCGAGGGCCCCGAGCTCCTCCATCTGGCCGGCCAGGGCGACGGTGTCCTCCTCCAGCCGGTCGGCGTCGTAGCCCTCCAGCACGATGACCAGGTAGGCGAGAGTGGCGTTCCGTACGTCCTCGGGGATCCCCAGGTCGATGCCGGCGTGGGCCGTGATGCCGGCCATCGAGATCGAGTCGATGTACTCGACGAGCAACGGGCCGACACCGCTCGCCACCACTGGCGCGACCGCCTCGGTCACCCGTTCCATGGTGGTGAAGGGGGCCAGCACCGTCGACTGCAGCGGGGGACGGGGGTGCAGCCGGAGGATGGCCCGGGTCACGAGGGCGAGCGTGCCCTCCGAACCGAGGATCAGCTGTGTCAGGTCGTAGCCGCTGGTGGCCTTCACGAACCGGCCACCGGTGGTGACGACCTCTCCGGTGCCCAGCACGGCCTCGATGCCGAGGACGTGATGGCGCGTGACCCCGTACTTGACGGCCCGCATGCCGCCGGCATTGGTGGCGATGTTCCCGCCGATGCTGGCCGACTGCTCCCCGGGGAAGACGGGGTAGACGAGGCCGAGGGGCGCCAGGACGGCGTCGAGGTCGGCCAGGGTGACCCCGGGCTCCACGACGGCAACCTGGTTGGCGACGTCGATCTCGAGGATGGCGGCCATCCGCTCGAAGGAGATGACGATGCCACCGGGCGCGGGCACCGACGCCCCGGACAGCCCGGTGCCCGAACCCCGTGCCGTAGCCGGTATCCCGAGTTCGGCGGCCACCCGCACGATGGCGGCCACCTCGTCGACCGTACCGGGTCGGGCGACCGCCAGCGGGCGGACCGGGGGGAGGTCCAGGGCCTCGTCATGACACCAGTCCTCGGACACCTCGTCGTCGATATCGACGTGCCCCGGGCCGCAGATGGCCACCAGCCGCTCACCGATCATCGTCCGCCCATTCCTCTGGCCATCCCGGTCGACCCTCCTCGCCAGCTGTCCGGCCACGCTAACCCGCGGTACCGCCGGAGCACGGGCTTCGGGGTCCCCGACCCGCGTGCGGCGCGAATGGGAGGTTCGGGACCCGGTCGGTAGTCTGGAGGCCGTGCCACACCGGTTCGGAACGCCTCGATGAGAGGCATGCAGGGCATGCGGCCCCCCGGATTCACCCTGCACAACGTGCTGACGTCGTGGGACACCAGCCCCTTCGCGCTGCTGACCCTGATCGTCTGCGTGGTGGCCGGAGCCTGGTACCTCCAGGCGGTCTGGGCACTGTCGTCCCGAGGTCGCTCCTGGAGCAGGATGCGCACCGTGTCGTTCGTGGCGGGGCTCGTCATGATCGACCTGGCCCTGCAGTCCCCCGTCGCCACCTTCACGATGGGGTATTTCGAGGCCCACATGATCCAGCACCTGCTGCTGATGGTCCTGGCCCCGCCGTTGCTGGCCCTCGGGGCACCGATGACCCTCGCCCTGCAGACCTCCAGCCGGACGGTGAAGGTCCGCCTGCTCGCCGTACTGAACTCGCGTGTGTTCCGGTGGTGGAGCCACCCCGTGCCCACCGCGGTCATCTACTACCTGGCCATGTTCGCGTTCTTCCTCACCTCGGCGGTCAACGTGGCCATGGAGCACATGTGGATCATGGATCTGGTCAACATCGCGTTCCTCGTGGCCTCGATGCACTTCTGGTGGCCGATCGTGGGCGCGGACCACATCCCGCACTGGCCGATGAGCCACGGAGCCAAGATGGTGGCGCTCCTCCTGGGCGTGCCGATCGAGTCGTTCCTGGCCCTCGCCCTACTGACCTCGACGCGTCCCGTGGCGTCGATGTACTCGGTGGGCAGCACCCACGCCGGGGCCGGCATCCTGTGGATCGGGGCGGAGACCTTCACCTTCCTGGCGCTCATCCCGGTGTTCGTCCAGTGGCTGCGGTTCGAGGGCCGCCGCACCGCCCGGATCGACGCCGAACTCGATGCGGCCTACGAAGCGGCCGGCACCACCCTGACCCCGGTCGCCCCCGACCGGGGACGGGGACCGGCCGGGGGCTGACCCGGGAGGTCCTCCCGTCCGACTCAGGCCGGGGCGAACGTATAGGTGAAGGGGACCACCTTGGGGGAGTCGGTGAAGGCGCTCTTGCCGCCGATGGTCACGCCGACCGTGACGGCGGACGAGCCCACCTCGACGGTCATGGTGCCCTGCGCCGGGAAGGTCAGCACCTGACCACCGTCCTGAACCCCGCTGGCGAGCGGGATGGCGGACGAGGCGCTCGTGACCTGGACCCAGCACCGACCCGAGGTGGCGATCACGACGTCGAACTTCTGCGTGGTCACGGAGTAGGTGGCACCGGACGGCGACGTGCCCGTCGGCTGGACGGGGAACGTCTGCGCCGGCACCGACGTGGGCGTACCGGGCGCACCGGTACCGCTCGCCCCGGAACCGGTCCCGGGGGGGACGACGCGCAGGATGTGCGCGCGGGCCAGGGCGCTCGGCTTCACCGACAGCAGGACCCAGCCGGCCGCCACCACGAGGAGCAGGACGACGACCAGCCATGTGAGGACCTTGAGCCACAGCGGGGCCTTCATGCGCCGCCGGACCCGGGCCACCGTGCGGCGGCTGCCCCGGAGGTCGCTCCGGGGCACGACGGGGAAGGTGCCCGTCGGCGGCCCGGTCGACACCTGGTAGTCGTAGTTGCCCGATGCGCCGGAGGCCGAGGTGACCCGACCCCCGACCTGGGGCACCTCACCCGTCTCGGTGAAGGCCTTGAGGTGGTCGGGCCCGGTGGTCACGGCGGCCACCACACTGGTCGCGGCGGGTACGGACCGGGTCACCCCTGCGTCGACACCGGTGGCCCTGCGTTCGTCGGACCACTGGGCGTGCAGGGCGTCGCCGTCGAGCCCGAGCAGCGTGGCGTAGCGCCGGAGGGTGGACACGGCCAGGGCCTCGTCGCGCAACGCGGCATGGTCGTCGTGTTCCAGCGCCTCGATCTGGGTGATGGGTCGCGCGAGGCGGTCGTGGACGCCGAGGAGGTCGAGGCCGCGCTCCTCCCTCGCGTGGCGGAGCCGTGTCCCGACCGATGCGGCCGGGTGGTCCAGCCGTGCGTCTTGACCGTCACTGCCACGGCGGGCCGTTCCGCCTCGTGGCCGGATCACCTGGAGTCTCCTGACATATGCCTACCCACAGCGTACCTGTCGCCGTGTCGGGACCGACTGCCGGGCACGCCGTCCCGGTGGGGAACCGGAATGTTGTGCACACAACTAGTGTCGGGAGCAGAGTAAGGCGACCAACGGGTGCATGCTGGGGGTCGGACCAGGACCGTGAAGGAGTGTGACCATGCCCGCCGTGACCGTAGACGATGTGCTGAACCTGCCCCGGGTGTCCCACCCCGTTGTGGCGACCACGGGACGGCCGGTCCTCGGGGTGACGACCGCCCCCGGAGGCCTGGAGGGCGAGGGATTCCCCGTGCGACGGGCCTTCGCCGGGGTGGACCGGGCACTGCTCGACCCGTTCGTCCACATGGACCAGATGGGGGAGATCGAGTACGCACCGGGCGAGCCCAAGGGGACCCCGTGGCACCCGCACCGCGGCTTCGAGACGGTGACCTACATGATCGACGGGACGTTCCGACACATGGACTCGATCGGCGGCGGCGGCCTGATCACCAACGGCGGGACCCAGTGGATGACCGCCGGCTCCGGCATCCTCCACATCGAGGCCCCACCCCACGAGCTCGTGGTCTCGGGCGGGCTGTTCCACGGGATCCAGTTGTGGGTGAACCTGCCCCGGGCGGCCAAGATGATCGATCCCGCGTACCAGGACATCGGACCCGACCGGGTGGCGCTGCTGACCACGCCCGACGGCGGAGCCCTGCTCCGGCTGATCGCCGGGAACCTCGACGGGCACGAGGGTCCCGGGTCGACCCACTCACCGATGGCCATGGTGCATGCGACGGTGGCGAGCGGAGCGACCGTGACCCTGCCGTGGGAACCGGCGTTCAACGCACTCGTCTACGTACTCGCCGGTGACGGCACCGTCGGCGAGGATCGCCGACCGGTGACCACCGGCCAACTGGCCGTGTTCGGCGGGGGCGACTCCCTGACGTTCGGTGCGTCGTCCGCTCCCTCGGAGCGCTCCCCGGAACTCGACGTCCTGATCCTCGGTGGTCGGCCCATCGGCGAGCCGGTCTACCAGTACGGGCCGTTCGTCATGAACACCCGGGACGAGGTGGCCCAGGCGTTCGAGGACTTCCAGGCCGGGAGGATGGGCGAGATCCCCGCCCACTACTCCGGCTTCTGACGAACGGTCCGGCCGGGGTCAGTGCCCGGGGCCGCCCGTGGCGGTGCAGGCACGGGGGTCCCAGGGCTGCAGGGGACTGACCGACGGGGAGGGGGCCTGGAAGGCCGCGGTGGACGACGTCGACGGGCTCGAGGTGGTCGTCGTCGTGGGTGCCGTGGTGGCCGACGGGGCCGCCGCCGGGGGCGCGTTGACGGAGAACTGGGTGCCGGTCACGACGGTCACCTGCGCACCGTCCACCGTCGGGCCGAGGGCGGTGATCACCGCTCCGGAGAGGGACCGGGCCACCGCCTGCGCCGCCGCCTGGTCGGCCGCCGTCTTCTGGGCGAAGTAGACCACCGTCTCGGACTGCGTGCCCACCGGGGTGGCATCGCCGATGCCGACCGTCTTGAACCCCAGGGCCGCCAGTGCCGCGCTGGTGTCGGTGGCCTGGTTGGTGGCACCGCTCCCGTTGAGCACCGAGACGGTCACGCTGGACGGTGCGGGGAGCGGTTTCCCGGTCATGGTGTCGGTGGTGGGCCCGATGTTGAGGAACTGCTCGATCACCTGGTTGTCCTCGACGCTGGACGGGAACTCGATGTCGCCGTAGTTGCCGCCCTTGTAGACGTAGGAGCCGAACTGGTCCACCTGGACGGGGAGCGTCAGCTGCGGCGCCGACTGGGCGTTCACCCCGTGGAAGTCGAGGATCATCGAGATCATGTCCGAGGTGGAGAACTGACGGTCCACGTTGAGCTGGGGGGCCACCGAGCTGACCAGCTGGGCGTCGGTGATCGGGTCCGACAGTCCGTTCTTCGAGACGGCGGCGGCCAGTACCCGCAGGAACTCGTGGTCCCGCCGGATACGTGCCAGATCGCTCTGGTTCTCGAAGGGCCAGTAATTCGGGTCGGAGGTCGTCACCCCTGCGGGCTTGTACTGCAGGTGACGGGCACGGACGACCTGCAGGGCGTGGACCCCGTCGAGGCTGACGCAGCCGGGGGTGAACACCTGCAGTCCCGAGTAGGCGTCGAACACGGGTTCGGGGAAGTACATCTTCACCCCTCCGAGGGCGTCGACCACGTTGGCGAAGGTGTCGAAGTTCAGTACGACATAGTGCTGGATCGGGATGCCCAGGTCCTCGTTGATGGCGGCCACGAGCTGGCTCGGACCCTCGTAGAGGGCGGCGTCGATCTTGTTGGCTCCCTCGACCCGGGCGTTGGGCACGAAGAGGTCGCGGGGCACCGACAGGATCGAGACGCTGTGGCGCTGGGGATCGAGGTGCAGGATCATGACCACGTCCGAGTTGACCCCGTTGACCCCCTGCGAGCAGAGGCCGTACGCGGCATTCTGGACCTTCAACGCGCAGCGGTCGGTGGATCCGACCAGGAGGATGTTCTCGGTCCCGGCGTCGGACCCGGTCGTCGGTACGTCCACCAGACCCCGCACGTCGAAGCGGTGGATCTGGTTGTTGAGGTACCAGGCGTAGCCCGCGGTGCCCCCGACCACGACCACGACGAGGATGCCGACGGTCCCGAGGGCCCACCACAACTTCCGGTGCCGGGACCGGTGTCGCTTCCGGTGCCCGGCCGGACGTCCCCTCCGGTGCCCCCCGTGGGCCCTGGCCACCTCGTCACCCAGGGCGCGCAGACCGCTCTCGTCGAATGTCGGGGCGGCGCCCGAACCCCCTCCCCGGCCTGCCGGGATCGGTGGAGGGCCGGACGCGCGACTCTCTGGACCGGGGGGAACCATGGCATGCCAGGTTACCGACGCCTACCGGGAGATGGGTGTCAGGCCGCCACCGCCCCAGGTCAGACGGGTCGTCGACTTCCGTCGGGGGACAGGGACTCGAAGTCGGCGGCCCGGATCCGGAGCGTGTCCCACCAGTAGCGGACGGTCCAGGTCGGCCAGTTGTTGGTGATCCGGCCGGAGGCGTCCTTGTACCAGCTGGTGCAGCCGGCCGACCACGCCGTGCCCGCCATCTGACGCTGCGTGTGCCGGTCGTCCCGCTCGTAGGCCTCCTGGCGGACGGTCACGGCGGCCGCGCGCGACCCCGCGGTGGTCCGGACCTGGACGGCCAGGGCCTGGAGCACCAGGTTGAGCTGGCGCTCCACCATGAACAGGATGGAGTTGTGGCCGAGGTTGGTGTTCGGTCCGTAGAGCAGGTAGCAGTTGGGGAATCCGGCGACGGCGGAGCCCAGGTAGGCGTGGGCCCCCTCGGACCAGGCCTCCGACAGCCGGCGTCCCTCGGGGCCGGTGACCGGGATGTGGGAGAGGAACTCCGTGGTGGTGAATCCGGTCCCGAAGATGAGCACGTCGGCCGGATGCCGGACCCCGTCCGAGGTGACCACGGCGTCGGGTTCGATGGTGGCGACGGGCGTGTCGACGACGGTGACGTCGGGTCGGAGCAGTGTGGGGTACCAGTCGTTCGAGATGAGCACCCGCTTGCATCCGAGCGGGTAGTCGGGGACCACGGCGTGCTCGGGCAGCCGTTCGTTGACCACCTCGTCCCGGATCCCCTTGCGGAACATGCCCTGGAGCTGCCGCGCCGGGAGGCTGTCCCGGCGGAACCAGAGCCAGCGCATCTCGAGGGTCCAGTAGATCCACCACCGGTAGGCCCACCGCAGCGGGGCGATGCGTCGGAGCGCCTGGCGCGTCCCGGGCGCGTAGGGATGGTCCTTCTTCGGTCCCACGTAGTTGGGACTGCGTTGGAACACCGTGGTGGTCGACGCGGCCTCGGCCACCGGTGGCACGAACTGGATGGCGCTGGCCCCACTCCCGAGGACCGCCACCCGCTTGTCCGTCAGGTCCACGGAGTGGTCCCACCGTGCCGAGTGCCACGCCGGCCCCGCGAAGGAGTCCAGCCCGTCGATGGCGGGCAGATGGGGCCGATTCAGCTGGCCGCAGGCGAACACCACGGTGTCGGCCACCAGGACCTCATCCCCGGAGTCCGCGTGCAACTCCAGGTGCCAGGTGCCCGACTCCTGGTCGAACCGGGCCGCCTGCACCGTGGTGCCGAGTCGGAGGTGCGGAGCGAGTCGGTAGCGGTCCACCAGATCCTCCGCGTAGGACAGGATCTCCGGCTGCTCGGCGAACCGCCGTGACCAGTCGGTCTTCGGTGCGAAGGAGAAGGAGTAGAGGTGGGACGGTACGTCGCAGGCCGCGCCGGGGTAGACGTTGTCGCGCCAGGTGCCACCTACTCCCCCGGACCGCTCGATGATCGTGAAGCTGCGGACGCCCGCCCGCGCGAGCTGGATACCGGTGGCGAGGCCCGAGAGGCCGCCGCCGACGATGGCCACCCTCGGTACCGGGCGCCCCTCGGTGCGGGCCCGACGCACCTCACGTGCGAACGCCTTGTGCCCGACGTCGAGTGCCATGCTCACCTTTCCCCTGTCCGGCCGTCATCAGGGCGGCGCGGGTCGACGTTAGCGGCGACGGGACGGGCGTGCCGGCCGTCGTCGGTGGGTGGCTTGCCCATCCCCTCCGGGGTCAGCAGACTCGTGGGTGTGACCGGCCCGTCGAACGACTCCACCCTCCCCGACCGGCCACCCGGAGTCGGGGGCGAGGGAGGATCCCGAGCAAGACTGGCCCGGGCCCGGGCGGCGTTCTCGCGCGGCCTGCGCGGCCTGCTGGCCCCGGACGGCCTGCCGTCCGGGGCGTCCGCGGAACTCGAGGCCACCCTGGGCGACATCGGGCGCCAGGCGCTGGCCCCCGGTCCCGGGCGCCTGCGGCGGATACGTGCCGAGGTGGCGGCGGCCCCGCCGCGGCTCCTCGACTGGATGTCCACCCAGGTCATCGACCATCCGGCGGTGGTCTACGACGTGGCCGGGGTCGAGGCGCTGGCGGCGCGCCAGACCAAGTCGATCCAGACCGCGGTCGGTGCCCTCCAGGTGGCCCTGGTCGGGGCGGCGGCGGCCTCCACGCTCGAGGGCGGGCCCTTCCTGGCCCTGGCCATCGACGGGGTGGTCGGACAGGTGGCCGCCGTGGTCCACGGGGTGTGCGACTGGTACAACACGGGCTCCTACGTGGTGCGCCGCCTCGACCTCGAGGGTCAGCGGGCGGACGTGGGGGAGATCCGCCGGATCACCAACGCCGCCCTGATGTCCAAGGGGGGATCGGTGGACGAGCGGATGCTGGCCCGTTCCACCGAGCTCCGGCTCGTCCGCCGCTGGTCGGGCAACGGCCTGGTCGATGCCCTGCCGTTCGGGTCCTCGCTGGGGAAGGCCTCGGCCAAGGCCGCGGCCCGGATCGACGCCACCGAACTGTCCCACCTTCTGGCTACCCTGCGGGCCGGCTAGGCGGGAGATCCGCCGACCCGGCCGTCAGAGCACCTTGGCCAGGAACGACCGCGTCCGCAGGTGCTGCGGATCGGTCAGCACCTGGTTCGGATCACCCTGTTCCACCACCACCCCCCCGTCCATGAACACGACGGTGTCGCCCACCTCCCGGGCGAAGCCCATCTCGTGGGTGACCACGATCATGGTCATCCCCTCGGTGGCGAGGTCGCGCATGACGTCCAGTACGTCGCCTACGAGTTCGGGGTCGAGGGCCGAGGTGGGCTCGTCGAAGAGCATCAGCTTGGGATCCATGGCGAGGGCCCGGGCGATGGCCACCCGCTGCTGCTGGCCGCCGGAGAGCTGGTTCGGGTAGCTGTCGACCTTGTCTGCCAGTCCCACCCGCGCGAGCAGGTCCCGGGCCCGGTCCTTTGACGGGCCGCTCGGGGCCTTCTTGACCCACACCGGGCCGGAGATGACGTTGTCCAGCACGCTCATGTGGGGGAAGAGGTTGAAGCGCTGGAAGACCATCCCGATCTCGGCCCGCTTGGCGCACACTTCGGAGTCCTTGAGCTCGTAGAGCTTGCCGCCGCTCTGGCGGTAGCCCACCAGCTCGCCGTCGACCGACAGCTCGCCGCCGTTGATCTGCTCCAGGTGGTTGATGCAGCGCAGGAACGTGCTCTTGCCCGAACCGGACGGGCCGATGAGGCACAGGACCTCCCCCCGCCCGACGGACAGGTCGATGCCCTTCAGGACCTCGAGCCGCCCGTAGGACTTGCGGACCCCGCGGGCCTCGACCATGGGGACGGCGACCGGACCGGCGGACGGGGCCAGCGGCCGGGCGTCAGTCATGGGGCGCCACCCAGGGGGCCTCGACGAGCGGTGGCCCCGGTGCGGGACGCACGTGACGCACCGCCATGCGGAGCTTCTGCAGCGGCGTGGGGGGCAGCTCCCGGGCCGCTCCCCGGGCGTAGTAGCGCTCGACGTAGTACTGACCCACGGTGAGGATCGACGTGAAGAAGAGGTACCAGAGGCTGGCCACGAGCAGGAGGGGCACGGTCTCGTAGGTGGTCTGGGCGATCTGCTGGGTTGCCTGGAACAGGTCGACGACCGTGATGGTGGACACGAGCGACGTCGTCTTGAGCATGGAGATGGTCTCGTTGCCGGTCGGCGGGATGATGATGCGCATGGCCTGGGGGAGCACGATCCGTCGCATGGTCTGGGCCTTGCTCAGTCCGATCGACTGGGCCGCCTCGGACTGTCCCTCGTCGACCGAGATGATGCCGGCCCGGACGATCTCGGCCATGTAGGCACCCTCGTTGAAGCTGAGCCCGAGACAGGCGGCCACGAAGGTGGTGACCAGCGTGTTCGAGTTGAACGTGACGAACTCCGGACCGAAGGGGATGCCCAGGCCGAGTCGCGGATAGAGGTAGGCGATACCGACGTACCAGAAGAACAGCTGGACCAGCACGGGTGTGCCCCGGAAGAACCAGATGTAGATCCACGCTGCTGCGGACAGGAGCGGACTGCCGGACAGGCGCATCACGGCCAGCAGCACGCCGATGATCACGCCGGCGACCATGGCGATGACGGTCAGCTCGAGGGTGATGACGATCCCGTTCAGGACCGGGGTGGCGAACAGGTAGTGCCCCACCACCCCCCACTGGAAGCGTCCCTCCCGTGTCCCCCCTCGGACGACGTGGGAGAAGAGCAGGGTGTTGACGAGCATCGCCACCGCCACGAGGACGATGACGCCCGCCACCCACCGCCAGGGGTGGCGGGCGGGGACGACCTTCAGTGGCGACGGGTCCTGGCCGCTCCGCCCGTCAGCGACGGTTGGAGCGCCGGACGGGTCCGTCATGGATCAGCCCCGTGGTCCTGCGGGCCTCAGCTGGTGGCGCCGTTGAGGGTGGCCGTCGTGACGGCACCCGCCTGGACGCCCCACTTGGTCAGGATCTGGTTGTAGACCCCGTTGGAGATCAGGAGGTTGACCGCGGCCTGCACCGGTGCGGTCAGGCCGCCGTTCTTGTCCACGGCCAGGCCGTAGGGGGACAGGTTGAAGGGTGCGCCGCTGTTCTGGAACTGGCCGTTGGAGTTGGCGACCACGTAGGCGGCCACCGGCGAGTCCACGTAGCCGACGTCGGCCCGGCCACCGGAGACGGCGACGTTGGCCTCGGTCTGGGTCTGGAAGGTCAGCACGTTGACCTTGGGCTTGCCCGAGGCGACACACTTGGCAGCCTGCTCCTCGGCGTGGGTCTGCTCGGTGGTTCCGCTCTCGACGGCCACCGCGTGACCGCAGAGCTGGCTGATGCTGGTGAAGAGCGGGGCCCCGGCCTTGACGTAGAACGCCTCACCGGCGTTGAAGTAGTTCACGAAGTCGACCACCTTCTCACGGGCGATCGTGGGAGTGAACGACGAGGCGCCCATGTTGTACTTTCCGGCACCGATGGCCGCGACGATGGTGTCGAAGGTGGCGTTGACCAGCTTGGGCTTGAGCCCCATGGTCTGGGCGATGGCGGTGGACAGGTCGGCGTCCATGCCCACGATGGTCGTCCCGTCGGAGGCGATGAACTCGTTCGGAGGGTAGGTGGCGTCGAGGGCGACGACCAGGTTGCCCGTGGCGTGGATGGCCGCGGGCACGGTGGCGGCGATCGCCGAGTTGGCCGGCTGCGGCGGGATCACCGTGGTCGGGATCGGCGGCGTCGTCGTCGTGGTCGGCGCCGACGCCGCGGTGGTCGTGGTGGAGCTGCTCGAGCTGCTCGAGCACGCCGAGGCCAGGACGGCCAGGGATCCGAGGGCCACGGCCGCCACGGCCTTCTTGATTCCACGGGTCGGTGTGTACACCGGCGAACCTCCAGGTTCTCAGGGTCCTCTGTCTAGGGACGACCAAGTGTGCCACGCCCACCTGGACGATGTGAACAAGTCGCGAACTCGGTGCCGGCCGGCGATCGGCATACGGCCGACAACGTCCCCACCCCGGTCGCGCCGGGCGACCGGGGTGCCGGAGGGCATGCCCGCCGGACGGTTCCGGCCTACACCGAGACCGGTGTCCGTGTCCCGTCTTCCGCCTGCAGGGGTGGACCGCCCGAGGAGTCCTGACTGCCCGACGAGCCTCCGCCGCCCGCCGGACCGCCGGATCCCTCCACCTCCCGGTAGTGGTTCCTCCAGATCAGGCGGTAGATGCGGGTCCACCGGGGGACCGACCGCAGCCCCGGGATGAAGGGCACCAGCGCCAGCAGGATGGTGAGGATGATCATGATCGAGAAGACCTGCAGGTCGGCGTTGGACGAGGTCTTCATCGGGGGCACCTGGTACCAGAGGGTGTAGAGCCACAGCCACGCCTGGCCGGGGTACTGGCCCGTCTCGTTCATCATGCCCCACTGGTCCCCGGCCAGGTGCTGGTTGCCCGCCAGGTCGGCGAGGTACTGGCCGTTGGCGATGAACAGGAGCGGCTTGGTGTAGTCGGTGCCGTAGAACTGCCGCGAGCTCAGCAGTGCCCCGTCGAGGGCGCCGCTGCGGGCCATGGACGTCTCCTCGGCGATGAGGGTGGCCACGGGTCCGTAGTCGCCCGCCGGGACCACGAGCTTGCCGTCGTTGAACGTGGCGTTCGCCACCGCCTTCTCGTAGGCGGCGTTCCATGTGGCCTGCTGACTCGGCGAGGCCGACTTGTACTCCTGGAGCGCCGCCTGGACCTGCGGGTTGTCCGGCAGGGTGGCCAGCGGCCCGAGCACGTAGTCGTTGGCGGTGTCGATCGGATGATGCACGCCGAGCCACTTGGCCGGCTGCAGCGGCCCGATCGACTGGGCGGTGCCGTTCAGGTTGTAGGGGGGCCCGTAGGTGGCGGTCGGACTGGTGCCGTCGAGTTCCGTGATCGCCGTCTGGGCGAAGCCCACCGCGTCCGCGGTCGACCAGGACCGGACGGTGACCGGCTTCTCATCGGGTGAGCCGAACAGGACGGCGAGGCCGGCGACCAGGATGACCACCACGAGGAGGGCGATCAGGAACTCCTTGGCCAGGTCGTAGGGCTCGTAGCGCCCGTGCCAGGTGACGGCGTCGCGGTCGACCTTGAACTTGCGGACCTTCGTCGTGTCGGAGTGGGCGCTCATGCCTGCACCTCCGTGCCGATAGCGCCCGTGGCCGCCGGGTCCTCCCCCGGGTCCTCCCCCGGGGTCTCCCCCTTGGCGGGCAGTGGAGTGACCACACCCCGCAGGCGCACCATCAGGACGTGGATCCCGACGATGGCCACGATGCACAGGGGCAGCAGCACGATGTGCCACATGATCATCTGGCCGAAATTCGTGACGTTGAAGATGGCGCCGGCGCCGGTCGAGTTGATGCCGTCCTTGGCCTGGGTGCTGATCCACTGGGAGTCGAAGTTCTGCTGGCTCAGGTAGCCCGTGAAGGCGGCTCCCACCGAGACCAGGAAGGAGACGACCCCGGTGATCCAGGTGATCTTGCGCTTGCCCCGCCATGCGGCCATGAAGAACTTGCCCCACAGGTGGACGACCATGGCGAACATGAAGATCTCGACCGACCAGAGGTGCAACGAGTTCACGAAGAGCCCGGTCGACGAGACGTGCCACCAGTTGGGGCCGAAGATGGCCAGGATGAAGCCGGTGCCGATGACGACCATCAGTGCGGCGATGGTCGTGACCCCGAACACGTAGATCCAGGACGCCACGTAGGCCGGCTGACGGTCGGGCAGCAGCTTCTGCGGGGGGAGTGCCTCGACGGCGGTGTTGCGGATCTTGGCCGTCCACTGGTCGGCGTCCTCGGGACGTCCCGCCGCCTTGTCCAGATCGGCCTGGTCGGGCCGCACGGCCTTCGGGTCGACGATGGTCACTGGTCTCCTCCCTTGAGGCTCTTGCTGTGGCTCTTGCTGTGGCTCTTGCTGTGGCTCTTGAAGGGGATCAGGATCGCCGCGAAGAACACGACGATCATCAGGACGATGACCGCGAGGTTCCCGTAGGACATCTGGATGAAACCCCAGTGGATGTAGTTGCCCGGCTTGTCCAGATTGATCAGGCTCCCGAAGAGGGTGCCGAGCACGAGTACGACGGATTGCATGGTCTGACCTCCTGCAGGGAGCGTACGGACCGTCCCGATCCGCCCCTAGGGCCGAAAGTCCCATGTCGTGCGGGCCGTCCCGCCCGTCGTGGGGATCGGGTGCCGGGGGTGGTCCCCGGAGCGGTGTCACTGCCGATGGGTAGGTTGGGCGGGTGACACACCCAGGACCGCAGGCGTTGGGCAGGAGCGTGGTCGTCCGCCCCGGGGCCGACGCCCCTGCCGCCTGGTCCGGGGCCCTCCGCATCCCGGTGGACGCGGAGGTACTCGGCGCTCCCGAGGCGACGGTGCGTGCGCTGCACGAGGCGTGGGCGGACCGCCGGCCGATCGTGCTCGAGCTGGGCGTCGACCCGGACGTCCTGCGGTCGCCGGAGCGCTACGTCGGCCCCGTCCACGCTCTGACGCCGGCGTTCACCTTCTGGCGCGAACGCCTCCAGTTCCTGGTCTGGGCCAATGCCTACGACGCCCGCGACGGCGATCCGGTCTGGTGGCACGGACGCAAGGCCGCCCGACAGCTGGACGACAGGGGCGTGGTCGAGGCCGGCCCGGCCGACATCACCCGTTCGGACGGCACGCCGCTGTGGATCGACGGTGGGCCACCCGATCCGCCCGACACCGGGGACGGGATCGGCGTGGTCCATCGGTGGACGGCGGAGGCCGGGCGTCTCACCCCCTCGGACCGGCGGCCGCCCGACGCCGACCTGGCCGCCGACCAGCTGGCCGCCGTCGCCCACGCCTCCGGACCCGCCAGGGTCATCGCCCCGGCCGGATCCGGCAAGACCCGGGTGCTGACGGAACGACTGCGCCTGCTGGTCCAGCGCGGCACCTACCCGGGTGTGGTCACGGCGCTGGCCTACAACACCCGGGCCGCCGAGGAGATGCGCGAGCGGGCCGGCGACGCGCTCGGACCTGACGGACCCCATGTGCGGACCCTCAACAGCCTGGCTCTCTGGATCTGCAACGTACTGGGCCCGGACGGACCGGTCCGGGTCATGGAGGAGATGGGCGTCCGCGAGCTCGTCGGCGAGCTGTTCGAGGTGCGACGTCAGGCCAATACCGACACCACGGCCCCGTACCTGGCCGCGCTGTCGCTCGTACGGCTCGGCCTGGTGTCGCCGGCGGCGGCCGAAGAGGTGTATCCCGACGCCTCCGGGATCGCCGACGGATTCGACGGCTTCCGTGCCGTGCTGGCCGAGCGCGGCCAGGTCGACTTCGACGAGCAGATCTACCGCGCCATCCAGATCCTCGTCTCGGATCCGGTGGCCCGGGCCCGGGCGCAGGAGCGCTGCCGCCGCATGCTGGTCGACGAGTTCCAGGACCTCACACCCGCCCACCTGCTGCTGATCCGGCTCCTCGTGGCCCCGGGCTACGACTGCTTCGGGGTGGGCGACGACGACCAGGTGATCTACGGCTATTCGGGAGCCACCCCCGAATTCCTCATCGACTTCGCCGACTACTTCCCGGGGGCCGCCGACCATCCGCTGGAGGTCAACTACCGCTGCCCGCCGGCGGTCGTCGACGCCGCCCGCCACCTGCTCTCCTACAACGACGAACGCGTAGCCAAGTCGATCCGGAGTCCCGACGGGCGTTCCGGGTCGACACCGTCGACGGGACGACGATCGGGCGCGCTGGTGATCGAACGGGCCGCCACCGACGCACTGGCCGGCGCGGCCGTGGACGTCCTCACCGACTGGCTGGCCGACGGCGTCGACCCGGCTGACATCGCCGTGCTGGCCCGGGTGAATTCGGCCCTGCTGCCGGTCCAGGTGGCCTGCGTCGAGTCGAACGTGCCCTGCACCACCCCCCTGACCACCCAGGTCCTGACCCGTACCGGGATCCGCACGGTGTTCGCCTACCTGCGGATCGGCACCGATCCCGGCGCCATCCGTCGGGAGGACGTCCGCGACACCATCCGGCGACCGTCACGGGGCATCGCCCCCATGGTCGTGGACATGATCACCAAGCAGCGGACGACCTCGATCGCCGACATGCGGCGCCTGGCGTCCCGCCTCTCCGGTCGGGACGTACCCAAGATCCAGGCGTACGCCGACGACCTCGAGGCCGTGGCGGAGGCGGCCACCCGATCGACGGCGGACGCGCTGCGTGCCGTCCGCGAGGGCATCGGCCTCGACGCCACGCTCGACACGTTGGACGCCTCCCGGGCGGGCGCCGACCGGTCGACCCACGCCGACGACCTGGCCGCACTCGAGGCACTGGCCCCGTTCCACCCTGATGCCGACAGCTTCGCCCACTGGCTGCGTGAGGTGCTGAGCCGACCGGCCGCCTCCGGACCCTGTGTCGAACTGTCGACCATCCACCGCATCAAGGGCAAGGAATGGGGTCACGTGCTCGTCTTCGGCGCCTCGGCCGGACTCTTCCCCCATCGTCTGAGCGACGACGTCGAGGGCGAGCGTCGGATCTTCCACGTGGCCTTGACCCGGACCTCGACCCAGGTGGTGGTGCTGGCCGACCGCGACGCCCCTTCCGCCTTCCTGGGTGAGCTCGACGGCACCGCTGCGCACGAGCCGCCCCCCGCCCCCCGTTCGGCACCGGTGACGCGTGCGGACCGGAACGGACCGGCCGGCCCGCCCGGGCGGCGACGTGGCGCGGCCCGGGCCCCGGCGGAGCCGACCTCCGGCCCGGGCGGACCGGCGGAGGTGGCGCTGCGGAACTGGCGGTCGTCGGTCGCCCGGAGCGAGGGGGTGCCCGCCTACGTGGTGCTCAACGACAAGGAACTGGTGGGGATCGCCGAACGGAACCCCACCGATCTGGCGGAGCTGGGCCGGTGCCGGGGCATGGGCCCGATCCGGCTGGAGCGCTGGGGCGACGAGATCCTGGGCGTCCTGGAGTCGGCGTCAGGTTCGCCCGACCCCGGCTGAGCCGCACGCCGTCCGCGCCTGACGAACGGCGCGACGGCCGACACCCCGGCCTACTCTGGCCCGGCAGCCCGATCTCGGAGGACTCCCATGGAACTCGGCATCCACTTCGCCAACTTCACGCTCCCGGGGGGGCCCGAGGCCATCGGTCCGGCACTGTCCGGAACGGCCCGGGCGGCCGAGGAGGGGGGCTGTGCGGCCTTCACCCTCATGGACCACTACTTCCAGATGGAGGAGTTCGCCGACCGGCACGAGCCCATGCTCGAGGGCTACACCGGACTCGGCTTCCTGGCCGGGCGCACCGAGCGGATCACCCTCGGCCTCCTCGTCACCGGGGTCACCTACCGGCATCCGGGCCTGCTGGCCAAGATCGTCACCACCCTCGACGTGGTGTCCGGGGGTCGGGCCCAGCTGGGCATCGGTGCCGCGTGGTACGAGCGTGAGCACGCCGGTCTCGGTGTCCCCTTCCCCCCGGTGTCCGAACGGTTCGAGCGGTTGGAGGAGACACTGCAGATCTGCCACCAGATGTGGAGCGACGACGAGGGCCCCTTCGCCGGCGTCCACTACCAGCTGGCCGAAACCATCTGCTCACCGCGTCCGGTGAGCAGTCCGCGTCCCCGGATCCTGGTCGGCGGCAGCGGCGAACGGAAGACGCTCCGGCTGGTGGCCCGTTACGCCGACGCCTGCAACCTGTTCGCCACGGAGCCCTCCGAAGTAGCCCACAAACTCGAGGTGCTCGACCGTCACTGCGCCGACGAGCAGCGTGACCCGGCGTCCATCACCCGGACCGTCCTCGGCATGGCCGACCCCCTGGGCGATATCGACGGGTTCCTGTCGACGATGGAGGAGTACGCCGCCCTGGGGATCCGGATGGTCGACGTGATGCCCCTCGCCGAGGACCCGGTGGCCTACGTCACCCGTCTCGGTGAGGAAGTGGTCCCCCGCCTCGCCGACATCGGGACCTGAGGCGCGGTCCCCGGCCCCGAACGCCCCGCCCGGTCCGCCGGTTCAGATCGTCTGGGTCGAGAACCGGAGGGGGAGTCGGGCGGGGCCCCAGATGCCGAACGTGGCCGGCTTCCACTCGACCGGTCCGTCCAGGGCCAGTCCGGGCAGTCGTCGCGACAACAGCACCAGTGCCTCCTGGAGTTCGGCCCGGGCCAGCGCGGCCCCCATGCAGTGGTGGATCCCCGACCCGAAGGTCATCTGCTGGGAGCTCCGCTCGCGGGTGACGTCGAAGACGTCGGGCTCGTCCCAGGTGCCCGGGTCCCGGTTGGCCCCGGCCAGGGACACGAAGACCAGCGTCCCCCGTGGGAAGAGGACGTCGCGGAACACCACGTCCTCGGGGGCGAGGCGCACCGTCCCGCGCACAGCGCCCAGGTAGCGCATCGCCTCCTCGACGGCCCGGGGGGCGAGCTCGGGCTGTTCGGCGAGCAGCGCCCACTGCTCGGGGTACTCGGCGAACAGGGCCAGTGCACAGGCCAGCTGGTTGCGGGTGGTGTCGGTGCCGGCCATGAGCACCGCGAGGGCGAGGGACACGAGCTCGTCGGTCGACAGGCGGTCTCCCTCCTCCTCGATGGCGATCAGTGCGCTCAGCAGGTCCTCGCCGGGCGAGACCCGGCGTTCGGCGATCAGGTCGGCCAGGTACCGCTCGAGGGCGGAGTTGGCCGCCTCGATCAGCGGGAGGTCCTCGGCGAGGTTCTGGTTGAAGATCCGGAAGATGTCGGTGGCCCACGCCGAGAACTGCCGCCAGTCCTCCTTCGGGGCACCGAGGAGCTCGCAGATGACCGGGATCGGGTAGGGCTCGCACAGGTCGACGACGACCTCGCACCGTCCCGCCGCCTCGAACCGGTCGACGAGCCCCCCGGTGACCTCGCGCATGAAGGGGCGGAGTCGGTCGGCGGCCGCCGGGGTGAACGCGGGTGCCACGAGCCGACGGAGCCGCGCGTGGTCGTCGCCCTCCATGGACAGGATCGACTGCCGGCGCCTCTCCGCCGGGTCTTCGGGCTCGAGACCGTTCATCTCGCGGAGCAGCGACAGGGCGTTGTGGAACCGCCTGTCTCGGAGCAGTGACGTGCAGTCCTCCTGGCGGCTGAGGGAGAACCCCAGCGGGCTCCTGGCCAGCCAGTGCCGGCTCCGGGCCCGGGCGATCGCCTCGAGGGCCTCGTCACGCGCCAGGCCGACGGTGTCGACCTCGGGAAGGTCCAGTTCGTACACGGACGTCACCATCGGAGCAGCTCCCGTCGGAGAAGGGTGACCGCCAAGTTATCCCGGGTGTCCGGGACCGGCCATCGCCGCGGTGTTCGTACCGTGGGCGTCGGGTCAGGCCGGTCCGGTGGGACCGTCGGACGGTGCGGCCGGGAAGGCGACGAACCGGTCAGCGGTGGGAACGGTCTCGCCGTCCCACCGGTAGGCCACCAGGGACCCGGTGGGCCGCACGGCGCTGTAGTCCACGCACACGGCATGCCGGCCGGCCGGCCGGGGCGTGCCCCGGAACCAGTAGTGGCCGAAGAAGACCGGGACCGGATCGGTGTAGCGGAACTCGTCGGCGTGCCCGGACGGCACGTCGGGCAGGCCGGGGTGCGGTCGGCCGTCGAGCGTCCGCGACCCGCCCGGGATGATGGCGAGATCGCGCAAGGACGTCGCCGTCTCGTCCCACCAGGTGATCCGGGCCGCCCACCGTGGTGCGTCCTCGGGGTCCAGGAAGGCCAGGGACTCGGGCAGCCGCACCTCGGGACCCTTCAGCACGGTCTCGACGGCATCGAACGCCTCCGAACCGCGGGTGTTGGCCTCGACCACGAACTCGCCGGTGAGCGGGGTGCCCGGTGGGACCCACTTGTCGAGCACGGCCAGCGACGCCGGGTGCCAGCAGGCGTGGGCGATGCGCAGCCCGTCGAGCTCCAGGTGGAGGGGGAGCGTGCGGAACCACTCGACCGTCGAGCGGTGGAGTGCGGAATCCTCGCCCACCTGGTCGAGGAACGCCGCGTGGTGGCGACGGTTGTGGGCACCCCGGCGGCCCCGGTGGGTGCGCATGAAGTCGCCCGGTGCGGACGGGTCGGGGGTCACCCAGGAGATGGCGTTGAACTCGTGGTTCCCCATGACGACCCGTGCCGACCCCGCGGCGTCCATGGCGCGGACGAGCTCGAGCACCCGGACCTGGTCGTCGCCCCGATCGACCAGGTCGCCGACGAAGACGGCCTGGTGGCCCTCGAGCCGGTAGGCCCCGTCCACCTCGGTGTAGCCGAGCGCCACCAGCAGCCCCTCCAGCTTGTCGGCGGTGCCGTGGATGTCGCCGATGATGTCGTAGGCGGTCATGGAGGCACCTCCTCTCCTGGACGATGTCGCCGGGTCCGTGCGCGGGTGTCCGGCGCCGGCTGCGGGTGGGGGACGCGACGTGGTGACGACCTCAGCGGTGACGACCCCAGGGGTGTCCAACGTGCCCACCCAGTCTACGGGCGCGGCCCAGGTGTCCGACGACAGGCGCGTTCCCCGGACGGCCGACCGCTGCGGGTGCGTGGGGAACGTGGGACGACAGGTCGTCCGGGCGTAACGAATGCGTAACAGCGTCTTCCCTCCGCCTCCGCCTCCGTCCGGCGCGACGCTGCAGTCATGGGAACGTTGATCGACCTGCCCACACCGGCGGGGCCCACCGTCGACCCGCCGCCACCCGACCCCGTCGACCGGGCGCCGCAGTTCCTCGCCGGGGTGGCGGTGGTGGCCCCCGTGGCGCTGGCGCTGGCCCTCACCCCGTGGTGGGACCGCCTGGCTCCGGCCGAGAACGCGCTCCTCCTGGTGGTGGTCATCGTGGCCGTGGCCACGTCCGGCCGTCGCTGGGCCGCCGCCCTCTGCGCTCTCGTGGCGGCCCTCTCCTTCGACTTCCTCCTGACCCGTCCGTACCTGTCGTTCCGGATCGACCGCACCAGTGACCTCGTGACCGAGCTGCTGCTCCTGTTCGTGGGCCTGTGCGTCGGCGACCTCGCCGCCCGTGGGAGGCGGCACCGCACGACGGCCGAGAAGGGACGGGACCGTATGGAGGCCCTGTACACGGTGACCGAACTGGGGGCCAACGGCTCTCCCGCTGGCGACGTGATCCGGGTCGCCGCGACCGAGCTGGAGCGCCTGCTGGTCCTGCGCCACTGTGCGTTCACGCCGGCCGATACGGGTCTGGCCGCCCGGGTCGACCCCGACGGCGGTCTCCACGTGGGCACGATGGACTGGTCGCCCGCCGACCTCGGCCTTCCCCACCGGGGTGTCGACCTGCCGGTGCGCCGGGCCGGCTCGGTGGTGGGTCACTTCGTCCTGGATCCGACCCCGGGGGCCCCGGTGGACCGTCAGGCGCTGCTGGTGGCCGTGGCCATCGCCGACCAGGTGGGCGCGGCGTTGCCGGCGCCGACCCGACCCGTCTGATCAGGGTCTCCTGACGCCGGCAGGTGCCGTGGCATGTCCGGGGGTCGTGTCGTTCACATGATGCATGCACATCGGCAATCTTCCCGAAACGATCGGTGCGTACCTTCGGGTCCGAGGGGTGGGGCGCCGGTACCCTCGGGAACGACCGCACCGGCGTGGCAGCACAGAAGGGCGAAGGACCGAGCGATGGACTCCGACGGACAGGATCAGGGCACCCCGGGAACCGGGGACTCGACCCTCGCGCAGCTCCTCGAGGACGCGGCCCCGGGCGGTCCGGTCACCTCCGGCCACGCACCGGCCGATCCCCACGTCATCGTCCTCTTCGGAGCCACGGGCGACCTGGCCAAACGCAAGCTGCTGCCGGGCCTCTTCCACCTGTCCCGGGCCGGCATGCTGCCGGACTGCCACGTGGTGGCCACCTCCCTCGAGCTCATGGACGACGGCGAGTACCACGCCATCGCCCGCAAGGCCTGTGAGGAGTTCGCCCGGGGGACGGTCACCGACGACCACTGGGGTGCCTTCCAGCGACGCATCGTCTACGTCCCCGGCGAGCACGGGGTGGAGGGCCTGGCCGAAACGGTCCAGCGCCTCGAGGCGACCTTCGACTCCGAACCGCGGCGCCTCCACTACCTGAGCATCCCGCCCCATGCCGCCGGTTCGGTGGTCCGCACCCTGGGCGAGGCCGGTCTGACCGCGCGGGCCCGGGTGATCATGGAGAAGCCCTTCGGCACGGACCTGCAGAGTGCCCGGCAACTCAACTCCCTGGTGCGCGAGGTCTTCGAGGACGAACAGGTCTTCCGTATCGACCACTTCCTGGGCAAGGAGGCGGCCCAGAACATCCTGGCCTTCCGGTTCGCCAACGGACTGTTCGAGCCGATCTGGAACCGGCAGCACATCGACCACGTCCAGATCGACGTACCCGAGACGCTGGGTGTCGAGTCGCGGGCAGCGTTCTACGAGCAGACCGGCGCCTACCGGGACATGGTGGTCACCCACCTCCTCCAGGTGCTGGCCTTCGTGGCCATGGAGCCTCCGACGGAGCTCGAGCCCCGGTCGATCAACGAGGAGAAGAACAAGGTCTTCCGCTCGTTGCGTCCGATCGATCCGCGCAACGTCGTACGGGGCCAGTACGAGGGGTACACGCACGCCGACGGCGTGGCTCCCGACTCGGACACCGAGACGTTCATCGCCCTCAAGTGCGAGATCGACAACTGGCGGTGGGCCGGCGTCCCGTTCTATCTGCGTACCGGCAAGCAACTGGCCGAAGGGGCCCGCATCGTCTCGATCGCCTTCCGCGAGCCGCCGAAGTCGATGTTTCCGGAGGGGTCGGGCGTGGGCAGCCAGGGACCGGACCACCTCACCTTCGACCTGGCCGACGCCTCCAGGCTCTCGCTCTCGTTCTACGGGAAGCGGCCCGGGCCGGGCATGAAGCTCGACAAGCTCAGCCTCCAGTTCGCCCTGCACGAGACGGAGGAGTCGGACAACGTCCTCGAGGCCTATGAGCGCCTCATCCACGACTCCATGAGCGGCGACCAGACACTGTTCACCAACGCCGAGGGCATCGAGCGGTTGTGGGAGGTGTCCCAACCGCTCCTCGACGACCCGCCGGAGGTCCAGCTCTACCGGGTCGGGTCGTGGGGTCCCCCGGCGATGCGTGACCTGATCGCCCCCCGTTCATGGCGACTGCCGTTCGAACGGGGTTGGCGCCAGAAGCGGTGACCGCCCGGATCCGGTCCGTCCCGACCGGGGGAGCCGGAGTTGCCTGACGGCGGTTGGGGCTCCGACGGGCACGTGATCGTGTGCGGACTCCACGGTGTCGGACTCCGTACGGTCGAGCAGCTGCACCAGAGCCGGGTGCGCGTCGTCGTGGTGGACGACGCGCCCGATCCCCGCCTGGCCCAAATCGTCGAGGGCTGGGGTGTCACGCTGATCCGGAGGAGCGCCCGCATCGGTGACGGACTGGCCGGAGCCGGCGTCGACCATGCCCAGGCGGTGATCTGTGTGGAGTCCGACGAACTGGCCACCCTGGAGATCGCCATGCGCGTGCGCGAGGCCCGGCCCTACGTCCGCCTGGTCGTGCTCCTGGCCAACCCCTCGGTCGGTCGGGCCCTCGAACGGGTACTCGGCACCGGGATCATCCTCGACCCGGCGGCCCTGGCGGCTCCGTCCTTCGTCGAGGTCTGCCTGCGTCGACCGTCCCACCAGGTGGAACTGGGAGGGGTGCGGTTCGCCGTGGCCGAACTCGCCGTACACGACGACGAGACGGCCGGCCACACCTTCCGCAGCCGCTTCGGCCACCTGGCGCCGGTGGCGGTGGTGCCGGCCGACGGCAGCGGGATCGTGAGCTGCCCGGGCCGGGACCACCCGGTGGGCGTCGGGGACCGGGTGACGGTGCTGGCCACCCCCGCCGAGTTCGACCGGGCCGGGATCGAGCTCGTCGAGGCGCCCCGCTCCCCGCGGACGGCGGTCCCGCCGGCCGAGCGGGTCCGGCGGCGCCTGTCGGCCCTGCGCCAGTCCCACGGCTGGGGACTCCTGGTCGTGTCGATTGCAGTGCTCGTCCTCCTCGTGGTGGCGTCCGCCGTCATCCACATCGGCTACCACATGCCGGGACGGGGGACCCACCTGGACCTGCTCCAGTCCGTCTACTTCACGGTCGAGACGGTGGCCACCGTCGGCTACGGCGACTTCAACTTCTCGGCCCAGCCCGCGTGGCTCGTGGTGTTCGGGATCGTCCTCATCCTGCTCGGCGTGACCCTGGTCTCGACCGCGTTCGCCCTGTTCACCAACTTCCTGGTCAGCCGGCGCATCGAGCAGTCACTCGGGCGGGGCAAGGTTCCGGGCATGTCCGGGCACGTCGTGGTGGTGGGTCTGGGGTCCGTGGGGATCCGGGTGGTGGAGGGCCTCCTGGCGGAAGGTCGCAAGGTCGTCGTCGTCGAACGGGACGCCGGCAACCGCTATCTCGACCGGGCCCGGGCGCTCGACGTCCCGGTGGTGATCGCCGACGCCACCCAACGTCAGACCCACGCCTCGGTCAACCTCGGGGAGGCCGCGTCCGTCGCCATCCTCACCAGTGCCGACCTGACGAACATCGAGACGGGCCTGGCGGTGCGGGAGTCACTGGGCGACCGGTGGGACGTCGTCCCGGTGGTCCTGCGGGTGTTCGACCGTGACCTGGCCCGGATGATGGAGCAGAACTTCGGGTTTCGCTACGTCCGGTCGACCTCGGCGCTGGCAGCGCCGTGGTTCGTCGGTGCCGCGCTCGGGCTGGACGTGCTGGAGACGTTCTTCGTCGACCAGCAGCCCTTCCTGGTCGGACGGCTGACGATCGCCTCCGGCGGTGGACTCCAGGGCCTGGCCATGCAGGACCTCTCGGCCCGCACCCGGGTGGTGGCCCTGCGACGGGCCGAGGCCGGGGGCGTACTCGAGCACCCCCCGCGGCGCGGGACGAGGTTCCAGGGCGGGGACGAGGCGTACCTGTTAGGGCCCTACGACGAGCTCCTCGACGTCCTGCGCCGCGATCAGCGGCCGACGTCCGACTGAGAGGTTCGACCGGCTCAGGCGCGTCGTGCCGGCCGGTGACCCGGTCGACCCGCCCCGGTGTTGTCACCCTCGACGACCATTTCGACCACCGGCTCGTCCCGGTCGTCGAACTCGGTGCGCAGCGCCCGGGACATGACGGCGTGCTGCAGGTAGAGCGTGGTGATGTAGGTCAGCTCGAGGATCGCCTCGTCGGTCAACTCGGCCCGCAACGCGTCGAAGAGGCCGTCGGGCACCCGGCCGTGGTCGAGGGCCAGGCAGTCGGTGTAGCCGAGCACGATCCGCTGCCGCCGGTCGAAGCAGTCGGCCGCCGCCCAGTGGGGTACGGCGGCGATCACGTCGTCGGCCAGGCCGAGCGCCCGCAACGACTTGCAGTGCTGCGAGTAGACGAACTGGCTCCCCGTCGCCCAACCGACCCGGGCCTGGGCCAGCTCGCGGAGCACCGGGTCGAGCAGGCGCTTCGGGCTCTGGTAGAGGCCGAACCCCTGGACGGCGTGTTCGAGGACGTCGGGTACCAGTGCGAAGACGGTCCACCAGTCCCCCGGGGTCCCGTCCGACGTACCGGGCTCGGCCACCGGATCCCGGTCCTCGAACAACAGGTCGTACATGACGGTGACGATCGGCGCTCCGGCCTCGGAGCGGGGGACCTGGCGGAGCCGCGGCACGGTGCGCCTCAGGCCGTGGCCGCGTCGACGGCCCGGGCCGGCTCGTGCGCGTCGACGGCCCGGGCCGGCTCGTGCACGACGTCGGCCGGCCCGAGCTCGCGGAGCCAGCAGGCGAACTCCAGGAGGATCCCGTCGGGGTCCTGGAAGTAGATCGAGCGTACGAAGACGCCGGGGTGGAGGTCGTCGGAGATCCCCCACTCGCTGTCGTCGTGGTTGGCCACGTCGGTGCAGTCGACACCGGCTGCCCGCAACCGGTCGCGGTACTCGTCGATCTTCTCGGGGGGCACGGCGAAGGCGACGTGGTTCATGGAACCCACCGCACTGGTGAGACTGCCCTGGTCGGGACGGCCCGTCGGGGCCGACACCCCCGGCACACCGTCGGGTGCGTCGGGGAACCAGAAGAACGCCAGGGCGTCGCCGCCACCGCAGTCGAAGAAGAAGTGCTGGCCCATGCCGGCGGGCAGTGCGATCGTCTTGATCAGCGGCATGCCCAGGACGTCGCGATAGAAGTGGACGGTCCTCGCCATGTCCCGGCACACCAGGGCCAGGTGGTTGACGCCCCGCAACTCGAAGCCGGCCGTTGCGGGGTCCGGACCGGACGGTCGGTACTGGTCGTGTCCCATGCGGTGCTCCTCGCCGTGGCTCCCCGGCGACCGCCGGACGTCTCTGGCCGCTCGCTCCCGGGTGCCCACCGTACTCACCCGGCGACCCGTCATGCGTCGCCGAGCAGGTCCAGGGCGTCCAGGTCGATGGCCTGCTGGGCGTGGCGGCGGACGCTGGTGAGGAACATGGCGTCGCCGCGCTCGGTCTGCTTGACCAGCATGGAGGCCCCGACGGCCATCACCAGGCCGCCGAAGCACTCGCGCCGGTAGTCGGTCACCAGATCGGCGAACGGGTAGTCACGCACGCCGCCGGCCACCAGTGCGGCGTGGTAGCCCGACATCAGCGACTCGGCCGCGGGGCGCCGCACCTCCGGCTCGAGGCAGCCCCCCACGAAGTAGGCCAGGTCGTAGGCCGCGCTCGCCCAGGTGATGGTCTGGTAGTCGACGACCACTGGAGCCGGGTCGTCGGCGGTGAACAGCAGGTTGTCCAGCCGGAAGTCGGCGTGGACGACGGTGCGCGGACCCCTCGGCCGGGCGATCCAGGCAGCCAGCCGGGGGAGGAAGGACTCGAGCAGGTGGACGTGGGAGGGGTCCATCCGGTCCCCGTACCGCTCGAGGAAGCCCGGGAAGACCCCGGTGACGACGGACGCGGTGAAGGCCTCGCTCTCGGGGGTGGCACGGTTGACCCACGGGCTCGCGGCCAGGTCCGTCGCCTCCCAGCAGGGGGCGTGGAGTCCGGCCAACTGCCTGAGGGCGGCGGTGGCCACGGCGGTGTCGCACCCGAGGATCTCGTCGCCCTGGACGGCCCCGTCCAGGTCCTCGAGCAGGAGGGTGAACCAGGCCTCCTCCGGGTCCAGGGCGGCGAACAGGAGCCGCGGGTGCCGGACGGCGACCCGGGGGGCGATCTCGGCGTAGAAGCGGACCTCGACCTCGTAGGCCCGCATGATCCGGCCCGTGGCGTGGCTCTGCTCGTCCGCGGAGGTGAACTTGCCCACGATGGTGGGTGGCCCGGCGCCGGCCGGCTCGTAGTCGAGGGTGAACCGGACGGTGTCGGCCATCTGACCGGTACCCACCGGGGTGGGGACGACCGAGACGACCCGCCCCTCGGCCAGCAGACCCCGATCGCGCAGCACGTCGGTCAACCAGTCGGGACCGACGTCGCCGGGGGTGCGGTGGACGGCATCCGGACCGGCCACCCGGGGAGCGGGACGTCCGGCACCGCCGGTGTGATCCGTCATCGTGGCCCGGTCATCGTGGCCCGGTCGTCGTGAACGGGGGAGTGCGGGTGCCTGACGGGGGTTCGACGCGTCCGGGGCCACGCCGCTCGCCACCACCGGCCCGGCCGTCCGTCGCGGGTCAGGGCCACGCGAGCTGACGGGCCGCCCGGTCGAGCAGCCGTTGTAGGTGGAGGCCCCGCCGGGCGTCGAGCGGGTGGGGCGCACCGCGGCGGACGGTGGCCACGAACTCGTCGACGATGGTGGTGGTCACGGAGTCCGGGAAGGACGCGGTGTCGACGTCGAGGACCCTGTCGGCGGTGTGGACCTCGATGCCGGCCCGGGCCGGCTCCACCGGCGACATGCCGGTCAGGGACGCCTCGGAGGCGGCACCACCCTCGTGGTCGAGCTGGAGTCCCACCCAGCCGAGCGGGTCACCGTGGGCCCGGATGCCGACCACGGTCCCGAGGGCGGCGTCCAGGAGGTCGAGCACGTGGGGGCCGAGATCGAACAGGGGCCCGTGCCGCAGACGCCAAGGGGTGGCGAACAGCCCACCCCGGAAGCCGCCGCTGAGGAACCAGCCGCGTCCGCCGAGGGGGGTACTCCCGGCCGACTCGGCGAGCAGGCTGCGCACCGCCGGGACGTAGCGCCAGGTGAGGACCATCTGGGTCGGCACCCCGGTCTCCTCGACCACCCGGACCACGTCCTCGGCGCCGGTCAGGTCGAGGGCGAGCGGCTTCTCGAGGAGGAGGGCCTTCCCTGCCCGGGCGGCACGCGGGGCGAGTTCGGCCTGCACGTCGGGTGGGACGGCGAAGACCACCGCGTCCACGTCGTCGAGGAACCGGTCGAACGCATCGTGGGCGACGGCGCCGTGGCGACGGGCGACCTCGTCCGCCGCCGACGACCTGCGGGCCCACACGGCGGTGAGGGTGGTGTCGGGGTGCGCAGCCAGCATCGGCGCATGGAACAGTCGCGACCAGGGCCCGGCTCCGGCCACACCCACGCGCAGGGGGTCGGTGGCGGCAGGCGGATCGGGCACGTCAGGGAACCTTACGGGACCCCCGGCCCGTCAGTCGATCCCGGCCAGTCGCGGGGCGATCGTCAGACCGCCGTCGACCCGCAGGACCTGCCCGTTGACGAAGGACGCCCGTGCCGAGAGCAGGAACCCCACGACGTAGGCGATGTCCTCGGGTGTGCCCAGGCGCTCCAGCGGATTCTGTCGGGCCAGGCGGTCCCGTCCGGCCTCGGGCACGCCCCGGGCGGCCGTCTCCGTCAGGATGAATCCGGGCGCGACCACGTTGCAGCGGACCCCGTCGGGGCCGTAGCGGGCGGCCACGTGGCGGCCGAGCTGTTCCACGGCGGCCTTGGAGACGCCGTAGGCGATGCGCCGGTGTTCGCCGATCGAGGCCGAACCCGACGAGATGAGCACCATGGCGCCACCGCCCCGTGCCCGCATGAGCGGGAGCACCGCCCGCACGAGGTGGAGACCACCGGTGGCGTTGGTGTCCAGCACGGTGTCCCAGGTGTCGAGGTCCACCCGTTCCGCGTCGAGGTCCGTACGGAAGTCGGTCCAGGCGGCGTTGTGGTCGAGCAGATCGATCCCTCCGAAGTGCTCGGCCGTGCGGGTCACCGCCTCGGCGACGGCGGCACCGTCGGCCACGTCGCAGTCGAGTCCCAGGGCATCGTGCCCCTCGGCCACGAGCTCCTCGGCCAGGGCCCGGGCGCCGTCACCGTCCCGGTCGGTCACGGCCACCCGGGCCCCGAGGCGGCACAGGTGGCGCACGGTGGCGGCACCGATGCCGCGGGCGGCCCCGCTCACCAGGGCCACCTTTCCGTCGAGGGTCCCGCTGACGTCGAGCGGGGGTCCGGGGGTCGTGGTCATGGCTGCACGGTAGCCAACCGGCGGACGTAGTCCTCACCGACCGGGCCGTGCCCGATCGGTTGCTGCCGGTCTTCCCCGGTGCCTGACCGCCGGGCGGCCCGCACGCGGTCATTTGACGATGATCGGACCCCGGGGGACGACCGACAGTGCGGCGGTGGACATCGGATGGGCGAAGAGGTGCTCCACCGTGACGGCGTCGACGGGTCGCGAAAACAGGAAGCCCTGTCCGTGGTCGCACCGCTCGGAGCGGAGCACGTCGATCTGGGACGTCTCCTCGATACCCTCGGCCAGGGTCACGAGCCCGAGGGTGCGCCCCAGCTCGACCACGGTGTGGATGAAGGCGGCCGCATCGCGTGAACCGGTCATCTCCGAGACGAAACTTCGGTCGATCTTGAGGATGTCGACGGGGAACTGACGGAGGTAGGAGAGCGACGAGTAGCCCGTGCCGAAGTCGTCGATGGCGATGCACACCCCGAGGTCCTTCAGGCGCTGCAGCCGTTCGACCGTGGCCGGGGCGTCCTTCATCAGCACCGACTCGGTGATCTCGATCACCAGTGACTCGGCGGGCAGCCCGTGGGCCTCGATCGCGGTGCGGACGTCGTCGACGAATCCGTCGGACTCCAGCTGACGCATCGAGGCGTTGACCGCCAAGGTGACGTCGTGCCCGGTCTTCCGCCACCGGGCCAGTTGGCTGCACGCCTCGTCGAGGACCCACCGTCCGACGTCGACGATCTGGCCGCCGTCCTCGAGGGCCGGGATGAACTGGTCGGGCGACATCATCCCCTTGACCGGATGGTTCCAGCGGATGAGGGCCTCGACCCCGTTCACCTGGAGGTCGCGGAGGTCGACGATGGGTTGGTAGAGGAGGGTGAACTCCTCGTTGGCGAGCGCCGAGTCGAGCTCGGTCCGCAGGGCCAGCCGGTCGTTGGCGGCCAGCTGCATCGCCTCCTCGAACACGATGGCGGTGTCCCGCCCTGCAGCCTTGGCCCGGTAGAGCGCGATGTCGGCGTCGCGCAGCAGTTCCTGTGCCGACTGCCGGTCGCCGACGGCGATCCCGACGCTGGCCGACACGGTGAGGGGGATGGACTCGAAGCCCTCGATGTAGAAGGCCGGCTTGAGCACGCTGCGGATGCGCTCGGCGATGGCCACCGGTCCGGAGGCCAGCGAGACACCCTCGGCCAGGACGACGAACTCGTCACCGCCGAGCCGACCGACCGTGTCACTCGTGCGCAGCAGGCCCACCAGCCGGCTGGCGACCGCCTGGAGGAGACGGTCGCCGGCCTCGTGGCCGAGGGAGTCGTTGGCATCCTTGAAGTCGTCGAGGTCCACGAAGAAGGCGGCCACCGGTTCCCCGGTTCGTCGGGCCCGCACGAGCATCTGGCCAGCCCGGTCGAGGATGAGCTGGCGGTTGGCCAGCCCGGTCAGCGGATCGTGCAGGGCCCGGTGGGCCAGCAGCTCCTCGAACTTCTTGCGTTCGGTGATGTCCCGCACGTTGGTCACATAGCCGGCGACGGACGGACGGTCGAGCAGGTTGGAGATGACGGCCTCGACGTCACGGGTCGTGCCGTCGGGCCGGATCATCCGGAACTCGAGCACGGCGGTGGTGGGCCGGGCGTGGAACTCGTCGCCCAGTCGTTCGCGCAGGTAGTCCTGGTCGTCGGGATGGACGTAGTCGGTGGCGACGTGGCCGACGAGCTCCTCGGGACGGTAGCCGAGCAGTTGCTCCACGGCCGGGGACAGGTACCGGAAGACGCCGTCGCCGTCGATGATCATCGTGCCGTCCGACGAGTGCTGGATGAGCGAGCGGAAGCGGTCCTCGCTGAGGCGTACGGCGGCGTCGGCCTCCTCCTTCTTCGCCATGGTCGCTCCGGCCATGCGGATCACGAAGAGTAGGACGAACGCGCCCATGGTGGTGATGGCCACGGCCTGGCCGAGGGGGAGCATCGACGGGAACCAGCCCTGCCAGATGAGCACCTGGCAGAGGGCCATGCCGACGAGGCTCCAGGCGATCACCGACCTCCAGGCCCGTGACCCGCACTTGGCGATCACCTCGAGGGCGATGAAGGCGTACGCGCCCCACAGCACGGGACCCCAGCCGGTCAGGTAGATGACGACGCTGACCGCGCACACCTGGACGGCCACCCGCAGGTTCAAGGCCGCGGGTGTCGGGAAGTGCTCGTAGACGCGGTCGACCACGAAGTTGCTGATCGGGATGAGGAGGAAGACGGCGAGCCAGATCCACGGGGACACCCGGTCCACGTAGCCGAAGTGCATCAGGACGAGCAGGGCCACGAAGGCCAACGGACCCATGAGGTACCCGATCAGCTCGGGCGCCATCTGGCGTCGGGCGCGCACCCCGGCGTGCTCGCCCGACGGTCCGTGCCCGTCGTCCGCCCGTGGGACGGTCTCCAGCGTCGTCATGGTCCCGGCTCGCTCCCGCCTGTAGGTTCCCGGCCCTTTGGTTTCGGCCGGAGGCGGGGCCAACTTGAGCGGATCGGGACCGCGGCGCGCAACGGGGGTGGCGCACGGAGCCGCAGGTCGGGGGCCCGGAAGGCCCGGAGTCGAACCGGGTCAGCGGCGGTGGACGAGACCGCGCACGTAGGCGGCCTGACCCACGTGCTGGAGGTCGTCGGCGACCACGCTCACCAGTCGCATACCGGCCGTCACCGGCGGGTCCCACCGGGTGTCGACGACGCGTCCGAGGTCGTCCTCCGAGAGCGTGCGCAGATAGGTCCGCGTCGTCTCGTGGACGTCCTCGAAGTAGTCGAGGAGCAGGGCGGCGGGGGCCACCACCAGACCCACCTGGTCGGGGTCGTGCCCGTAGCCGGTGTCCCCCGGATCGAGCGGCAGGGCGAAGCGCTCGGACCAGCCGGCGGCGTGCCAGCGCTGCGCCCCGCCCCGGAGACCGGCGACGTGGTCGTCCTGGATCCGGGTGAGGTGCCACACCAGCCAGGCGATGGAGTTGGACTCGGCGTCGGGCCGGTAGGTCAGCTCCTCGAGGGCGAGTCCGTTGGCCGCCGGGTGCACCCCGTCGCGGATCCGCTCGAAGGCGTCGATCAAGAGGTCGGTACTGGTGGCCATCGGCTCACTCCCGTTCGGATCCGTCGTGACCTCCCGGGCCGCGGATGCGGCGACCGGTCGGGTCGTCCTCTCTCCAGCATGGCCGCTCCGGGCCACCGGTGCGTCCGGACGGATCCGACGGCACCGGTGGCGTCAGGCGGCCCGGGCCTCCGGCGGGGTGCCGGCACCACCGGTCACGCCCTCCGACGTGGCCAGAGCGGCACGTAGGACCTCGTCGACGTGTGCGGCCAGGTGGAACGTCATCTGCTCCCGCACGGCGTCGGGCACGTCCTCGAGATCGGGCCCGTTCCGCTCGGGAAGCACGACCGTCGTCAGTCCGGCCCGGTGGGCGGCCAGGACCTTCTGGCGGACACCGCCGATCGGCAGCACCCGACCCTGCAGGGTGACCTCACCCGTCATCCCCACCACCGGTGACACCGGCCGGTCGGTCAACAGGCTGACCAGGGCCGTCGTCATGGTGACACCGGCCGAGGGGCCGTCCTTCGGGATGGCGCCGGCGGGGACGTGGACGTGGAACCGCCTACCGGCGAAGGCGGCGGGGTCGATCCCCAGCTCCGGTGCGTGGGACCGCACGAACGACAGGGCGATCTCCGCCGACTCCCGCATGACGTCGCCGAGCTGACCGGTGATGGTGAGCCCCTCGGGGCCGTCCATCACGGTGACCTCGACCGAGAGTACGTCGCCCCCGGCCCCCGTCACGGCCAGCCCGGTCGCCACGCCCGGCACCGAGGTGCGCTCGGCGGACTCGAAGTAGTAGCGGGGGCGTCCGAGCCACCGGCGCACGTCGCCCTCGTCCACCACGACCGGTCCGGACGTCTCGACCCCGGCACCCGCGACCTGTCCCGCCACCTTGCGGAGCAGCTTCCCGAGCTCCCGCTCGAGCGACCGCACGCCGGCCTCGCGGGTGTACTCGGCGACCACCACCCGCAGCGCGGCATCGGTGAGCTCGACGTCGGCCTCCGACAGGGCGTGGCGCTCCAACTGGCGGACGACCAGGTGGTGACGGGCGATGGCGACCTTCTCGTCCTCGGTGTAGCCGTCGAGCCGGATGACCTCCATCCGGTCGAGCAGCGGACCCGGGATGGTGTCGATCACATTGGCCGTGGCCAGGAACAGGACCTTGGACAGGTCGAGCTCCACCTCCAGGTAGTGGTCCCGGAAGGTGTGGTTCTGGGCCGGGTCGAGGACCTCGAGCAGAGCCGAGGCGGGATCGCCGCGGTAGTCGGCACCGATCTTGTCGACCTCGTCGAGCAGCACCACCGGATTCATGGTGCCCGCCTCGCGCAGGGCCCGCACCAGGCGCCCCGGCTGCGCGCCGACGTACGTGCGGCGATGACCGCGGATCTCGGCCTCGTCACGGACCCCGCCGAGAGCCACCCGGACGAACGACCGTCCGAGCGTCCGGGCCACCGATTCGCCGAGTGAGGTCTTGCCGACACCCGGGGGTCCGACCAGGGCCAGGATGGCGCCGGACCCTCGGCCGCCGACCGGGGCCAGACCGCGCTCGAGCTGCAGCTTGCGCACGGCGAGCTGTTCGAGGATGCGGTCCTTGACGTCGCGCAGACCGTCGTGGTCCGCGTCCAGGGTGCGCGCCGCCTCCTCGAGGTCGATCCGGTCCTCGGACTCGACTCCCCAGGGCAGCTCGAGGACGGTGTCCAACCAGGTGCGGATCCACCCGCCCTCGGGGCTCTGGTCCGAGGTGCGCTCGAGCTTGGCGATCTCGCGGTCGACGGCGCCCCGCACGTGATCGGGCAGGTCCGCAGCTGTGGCCCGGGACCGGTAGTCGTCCGGGTTGGTGCCGTCCTCGTCGCCGGTCTCACCGAGCTCCTTGCGGATGGACTCGAGCTGACGCCGCAGCAGGAACTCGCGCTGGGTCTTCTCCATGCCCTCCTCGACGTCGGTCTTGATCCGCGCGCGCAGGGTCAGGTCGGCCAGCACCTCGCGCGCCCAGGCCAGCACGGTGCGGAGGCGTTCCACCACGTCGACGGTCTCCAGCACGGTGACCTTCTGGGCCAGCGTCAGGTCGGGGGAGTAGCCCGCCAGATCGGCGATCCGTCCGGGTTCGGTCACGTCGGGCAGACGTTCGGCCATACGACCGGCTCCCCGGGAGACCAGGATGTTCTCCACCACGGCCCGGTACTCCCGGGCCAGCTCCACGGCCACGTCGCGGGCTTCCTCGTGCCCGGTCCCTGCGTCGTGGACGGGCTCGACCTCGACCCACAGGGCGTGCCCCGTGCCGGGCACCGCCGTCCCGAGACGCGCCCGCCCGAGGCCGCGGATGGCCACGGCGGCCAGCCCACCGGGCAGCTCACCCCGCTCGGCCACCTCGGCGATGACGCCGACCGACGCGTACCGTCCGTCGATGAAGGGCACGATGACCAGCGTCCCACCGGCCGCCTCGGCCGCCTCGACGGCGGCGACCGCCTCGTCCGACTCGAGCGCGAGGGTGAAGAGCATCCCCGGGAGCAGTACGCCCGAGGTCAGGGGTAGTAGCGGCAGGTTCTCGTAGCTGGTGTCCATCGGTCCTCCGGTCGGTGCACCGGCGCACGTGACGCCGGGACAGGTGAAACGCCGTCCCGGGGGAAACATTCCCGAACACCCGTTCGCCCTGGCCACGACCCGGTCGTGTCCCGGGCGGCCTCGTCCACCGGTACCTTGGGCGGTGGCGACCGGCGTCGGGAGGAACACCATGGCCAGTGAGACCTGTAGCCACCTGGACACGGTGGTGGACGTCACCCCCTCGAGCCCGGGATGCGAGGACTGTCTGCGCACCGGGGGCCAGTGGGTGCACCTGCGGCTGTGCATGCACTGCGGCCACGTGGGCTGCTGCGACAATTCACCCCATCGGCACGCCACCGCGCACTGGCACGAGCACCGGGACCACGCCATCATCCGCTCCTACGAGCCGGGTGAGGACTGGTGGTGGTGCTACCCGGACGAACTGTTCTTCGACGTCGAGGGCGCGCCGGCCCCGCCGTCGCACCCCTGACGGACCTCCGTACCCGCCCCGGCAGGACACCGGTCGACCCGCGGCCCGTAGGATCGCCACGCCCGACCGAGTGAACCCCCCGACCGAGTAAGCCGCAAGGAGCCCCCGTGACCTATTGCCTGGCCATCCGCCTCCAGGAGGGACTCGTCTTCCTGGGCGATTCCCGGACCAACGCCGGGGTGGACAACGTCAGCACGTACCGCAAGGTGCACCTGTTCCAGCCGTCGCCTGAGCGCATCTTCGTACTCGAGTCGGCCGGCAACCTGGCCACCACCCAGGAGGTCCTCGACCGGATCGAGCAGGACCTGCGCGACCCCGGTGCCGCCGAGAGCCTGGCCACCGTGGGCCACCTGTTCGAGGCGGCGCTGTACGTCGGCCGCCTCAGCCGGGAGGTGGCGGCGGACCACCACGAGGCCCTGGCCCGGGTGGGGGCCGACGGCACGGCCACCTTCCTCCTGGGCGGCGAGATCCACGGGGACGCCCCCGACGTCCTGCTCATCTACCCCGAGGGCAACTACATCCGGGCCTCGGACGACCGTCCGTTCCTCCAGATCGGGGAGAGCAAGTACGGCAAGTTCACCCTCGAACTCGGCGTGGCCGCCCACGTGCAGCTGGCGACCGCCGCCAAGCTGGCCCTGACCTCCATGGTCAGCACGGCCGGGGCGAACCTGTCGGTTGGCCCTCCCTACGACCTCGTGATCTACCGGGCCGGCTCCTTCGAGCCGTTCGTGGCCCGGATCAAGGCCGACTCACCCTTCCTGGCGCGTCTGGAGGCGGTGTGGGCCAAGCACCTCTCGGACGCCATCGCCGAACTGCCCGCCATCCAGGAAGGCGACTTCGAGGTATGACCGTTCCGGCGGTGGCGGCCGCCGACGGCAGTCCCTTCGACCCCATCGGCCAGATGTTGAGCCGGATCCGTTCCGAGTGCGTCGGCGACGACCGCGGGGAGGTGGCCGACTACATCCCGCAGCTGGCCACCGCCGATCCCGGGGTCTTCGGCCTGGCGCTCGCCGGCGTGTCCGGGTCGGTCTACGAGGCCGGGGAGAGCAACGCCCCCTTCACCATCCAGTCGATCTCCAAGCCGTTCGTCTACGCGTTGGCCCTGGCCGATGCGGGGGTGGACGACGTGCTCGCCCGGGTGGGCGTCGAGCCGAGCGGCGAAGCCTTCAACGCCATCAGCCTGGAGCCGACCACCGGGCGCCCCGACAATCCGCTGATCAACGCCGGTGCCATCCTGACCTCGTCGCTGGTGTCGGGCTCGGATCCCGGGGAGCGGTTCGCACGCATCCTCGACCAGCTCTCGCGCTGCGCGGGTCGGGACCTCGACGTCGACGAGGAGGTGTTCCGGTCCGAACGCGACACCGGGGACCGGAACCGGGCGCTCGCCCACCTCATGCGCTCGGCCGGCTCGTTGACCATCGGGGTCGAGGAGGCGGTCGACGTCTACTTCCGGCAGTGTTCCGTCCGGGTGACCGCCGTCGACCTGGCCGTCATGGGCGCCACGCTGGCCAACGGGGGGGTGAACCCGCGGACCGGGGTGGTGGCCGTCGACCGGGAGATCGCGGAGCGGGTGCTGACCGTCATGGCGACGTGCGGGATGTACGACTTCTCGGGGGAGTGGTTGTTCCGCGTCGGGCTGCCGGCCAAGTCCGGGGTGTCCGGCGGGTTGGTGGCGGTCAGCCCGTCGCAGTTCGGGATCGGGATGCACAGTCCGCGGCTCGACCCCCGCGGGAACAGCGTGCGGGGGGTGGCGGCCAGTCGGGCGATCTCGGAGCGCTTCTCGCTCCACGTCATGCACCAGGTCACCCGTAGCGGACCGTCGTTGGTGCGGGTGACGGCCGACGGCTCCGAGCGCCCGGTCGGACCTCCACCGGAGGGCAGCGGCCCGGACGACGACGTGAGGCTCCTCTCGATGCAGGGCTACATCGAGTTCGCCACGGCCGAGCAGGCGCTGCTCATCGTGCGGCTGCACGTCGACGACGTCGATCCGCCGTCGGCGGTGGTGGTCGAACTCGACCACGTGACGGGCTGCCACCCGGTGGCGGCCGTGCTCCTCGACGCGATCATCGACGAGGTCAGGCGATACGGGATCACGGTCGTCACCGTCGACCGCAGCGGCCGGCGCCTCGTGCGCGCGGCGGCCGAGTTCGCCAGTCGGGACGAAGCCCTCACCCACCTGACCGGCGGTCCGTCCGTCTGAGCGGAGACGCTTCCGCCCCCCCACTCGTGCCGACCGGAGGGTCAGACGGTGGACGCGGCGTCCAGGACCTCGTAGCCGCAGTTGTAGCCGGGGATGAACGTGATCCCCGGGCCGCCGTGGCAGCCGGCGCCGGCCAGGAAGAGCCCCTCGACGGGCACGGGGTTGTCCGGCCAGCCGCGCGGGCCCGGACGGAACGGACCCATGAACTCGGGCTGGAGCAGCCCGTGGCAGAAGTCGCCGCCGGTGCAGCCGAACATGCGCTCGTAGGTGTAGGCGGGGTAGTGGAACTGCCGTTCGACGAGATCGGGGAAGTTCGGGGCCAGCCGGGTCAGCTTGGCCAGCATCTGCTCGGCCATCCGGTCCCGCAGCCGGACCTGTTCGTCGTGGTCGGCACCGATGGGGGCGTAGAAGGCGAAGCTGCTGGCCACGTGCTTGCCCGCCGGGGCCAGGTCGGGGTCGCGCAGCGACGGGATCGACAGGTTGAACGAGGGCGACTCGGGCACGATCCCGCGCACGCAGCCCTCGAAGTCCGCCTGCATCTCCTCAGGGGTCCCGAAGAAGGTCACGTTGTGGCTGAGTCGGCCCTCGTTGAGCTCCTCGTAGGGGCTGGCCCACTCGGGCAGTCCGTTGAGGGCGAAGTGCATCTGGAAGTAGAGGGCCCGGTGGTCGATGGCATCCACCCGGCGGGCGAAGTCGTCCGGCAGTGCATCACGGTCGAGCAGTTGGGTGAACGTGGACGTGGGGTCGAGGTTGGACACCACCACGGGTGCGCTGATGGTCACTCCGTCCGTGAGCCGGACACCGGCCACCCGGCCGCCCTCGACCTCGATACCGGACACCTTGACGTGCCGTCGCAACTCGCCGCCGTGTGCGGCGAACATCCCGGCGAGATGGTCCGAGAGGGTGCCGATACCCCCCTTGACCTTGGACATCGTGGCCCCGGTGGGCGACGCCAGGGCGAAGGCGAGGCACAGGGCGCTGCCCTCCGAGTAGGGGCCGCGGTAGGTGGAGTTGACGGACAGGAAGGCCAGCATGCTCCGGACCTGTGCATGCCGAACCGGATCGGGCAGGTGCTCGTCGATGACGTCCATCACACTGCCGAACAGCGCGGTGCGGATGGCCTGGCGCTCCTTCTCGTTGGTGGCGCAGGCGAACATCTCGTCGAGCGACTTGGGCGGGGTGCGCACGTCGAAGCGCCCGATGGCCCGGGCCGGGGCCTCGGCCCAGGCCGCGATCTCGGCCATGCCGAGCACGGCGTCGAGCCCCATGCGCTCGGACAGGTGCTCGAAGAGCCTGTCGGGGTCGCTGTGGAGCAGGAGCGGCGGCTCACCGGACGGGCCGATGGCCGCCGACTGCACGTCCGGCTCGAAGATCGGACAGTCCGCGAACCCGAGGTCGTCGTAGATCTCGCTCGGGACGGGGAACTGGATCGACCCGGCCAACTCGAACCGGTAGCCGCGTGCCAGCTCCGTCGTGGTGGCCATGCCCCCGATGAAGTGGTTCTTCTCCAGGCACAGGACCCGCATCCCGCCCCGGGCCATGACCGCCGCCGCCGTCAGTCCGTTGTGTCCAGCTCCGATGACGATGGCGTCGTAGTCCGGCATGGCTGCGACCGTACCGGAGTGGCGCCGGACGTGCCCGGGCGCGTCGCGGTCGGACTCAGCCGTGCTGCCAGACGCGGTTGGCGAGGTTGCGGATGCCGGGGAGTGCGGCACGGTCGAGGCGGTCCAGTTGGTCGCCGTCCAGCTGCCAGCCCAGCGCGCCGGCGTTCTCCAGGGCCTGGTGCGCGCTCTTGGCCCCGGGGATGGGTACGGCGCCCTTGGCGATGACCCAGTTCAACGCGACCTGACCGGGCAGCTTGCCACCGTGCTCGTCCCCGATGCGGCGCAGCTCGGCCACGATGCCGTCCACCACCTCCATCGGGTGGTTCGAGAAGTTCCGCTTGCCGGGGGGCGGATTCGCCGCGGAGTACTTGCCCGTCAGCCGGCCCTGTCCGATCGGCGAGTAGGCGAGGGGGATCACCCCGAGGTCGGCACAGGCGGCGAGCAGCCCGCTCGTCTCGGGGGAGCGGCGCAGGAGGGAGAACTCGATCTGGTTCGTGGCCAACGCCAGCCCGTGGGTCTCCAGTGCGCGGGCGATGGACCGGGTCTCCTTGACCGAGTAGTTCGATACCCCGACGGCCCGGACGAGTCCTTCGCCATGGGCGGCGGCCAGCGCATCGGCCAGCGCGGCGTGCGAACGCAGACTGATCGGGCCGTGGATCTGGTAGAGGTCGATCGACGACACGCCGAGACGCCGGATCGAGGCCCGGGCCGCAGCCAGCAGGGCCTTGCGGACCTGCAGCTTGTAGGGGGAGGGCATGAACTTGGTGGCGACCACCACCTTGGTGGCCCGTCCGGGGTCGGCGGCCAGCAGCGACCCGATGATCCGCTCGCTCTCCCCGCCGCCGTAGACCTCGGCGGTGTCGAACAGGGTGACGCCGGAGTCGATCGAGGCGTCCCACGCGGACCGGATGGTGTCCCGGGTGAGCTCGGCGTCGTAGCCACCCATGCCCCACGTGGCCTCGTCGCCCCACGCCCACGTCCCGACCCCGAGTCGGGGGATGGCCACATCCGTGCCGGGCAGGGTGAGCGGGTCGCTGGTCATGGCGGACACCGTACCGGGACCGCGGGTCACGGGTCCGACCTCCGCCGGCCGGGACCGCCCCGGCCCGCTCAAGCTTCGCCCCGGGAGGCCGATGAACAGGGTATGCCCCCTCTCGATGACCGGCCGGGCGTGTCCCTGGCCGAGTCGACCGGGGAGAGCGACCTGCTCCGCCTGCTGCAGGAGCTCCCTGACGCCGTCGTGGTGGTGAACGCCTCCGGTGACCTCGTGTGGGGGAACACGACGGCGGAGCAGGTGTTCGGGATGACCAACTCCGCCATGGTGGGCCTGTCGGGACTCGCCTTCGTCCATCCCGAGGACCTGCCCTTCGTCCTCCTGTCGCTCGAGACCATCCAGGCGAAGGATGTGGGTGCTCCGATCGAGATCCGACTGAAGGCGTCGACCGGCTGGCGGCTGATGGAGCTCGTCGGCTCGCCCGTCCCCTGGATGGGCGAGGGCTCGGTGCTGCTCTGTCTGCGTGACCTGACCGAACGGCGTCGCTTCGAGGTCTCGCACAACCGGGACGCGCGGTTCCGCGCCGTGGTCCAGCACGCCGCGGTGGTGACCATGCTGGCGGCTCCGGACGGCACCGTGCTGTCGTGCTCGGGAGCGCTGGCGCGGATGTTGGGGCACGACCCCGAGCTCCTCGAGGGCCGCCCCCTCGTCAATCTCGTGACCGGGGACGACCGCCAGGCCGTGATGGCGGCCATCGTCCGGGCGGGTCAGGGCCGGGAGTCCGCCGGACCGGTGACGGTGACCGTGGGCCTGTCCAAGAAGGGCCAGACAGCGGCGATCCCCTTCGAGCTGAGCATCGTCAACCTGGTGGACGACCCGACCGTGGGGGGCTACGTGATCACAGGTCACGACGTCACCGATCGCAAGCGCCTCGAGGACGAGCTCTCCTTCCAGGCCTTCCACGACTCGCTCACCGGGCTCGGCAACCGGGCCCTGTTCCTCGACCGGCTGGACCACTCGCTCGCCAGAGCCGAACGGGACCACTCCCGCATCGCCGCGCTCTTCCTCGACCTGGACGGGCTGAAGTCGGCCAACGACCGTCTCGGTCACGCCGCAGGTGACTGGCTGCTCCGGGAGGTGGCCAAGGTGCTCGTCGGATCGATCCGGCGCTCGGACACCGCGGCGCGGCTCGGAGGGGACGAGTTCGGCGTGATCGTGCAGGACTTCACCTACCCGAGGGAGGTCGACGTGCTCGCCGACCGGATCCTCGACGCCTGTCGGAGGCCGTTCACCATCGGCGGTCAGACCCTCGCCGGCACCGTCAGCATCGGGCTCGCCCTCTCGAGGCCGGGGATGTCCGTGGACGTCCTGATGTCCCACGCCGACCGGGCCATGTACGTCGCCAAGTACCGCGGTAAGGACCGTCGGGAGCGCTTCGGGGAGTCGATGTCGGAGGCCGACCGGCGGGTGGGTTGAGGCCGGGCGCCTCCCGTGCGCCACGGCCTACAGTCGCAGTCGTGGCATCGACGCTCCGCCGGCTCCGGGCCCGGCCGGTCCCCACCTGGTGGCGTGACGCCAAGTTGGGGATCTTCGTCCACTGGACGCCCGCCTCGGTACCGGCGTTCGCCCCCACCGAGGGCGACTACGGCGCACTGGTGGCGTCGGGTCGCTCCGACGCCTTCGCCGTGTCGCCCTACGTCGAGTGGTACGAGAACTCGCTCCGGTTCGCCGACAGTCCGGCGGCGCGCCACCACCGGGAGGTCTGGGACGACCGGCCGTACCGCGCGTTCGCCGCCGACTTCGAGGCCGGCCTCGACCAGTGGGACCCCGAGGCGTGGGCGGCCGACTTCGCCGCCACCGGAGCCCGCTACGTGGTCCTCGTGGCCAAGCACGCCGACGGGTGGTGCCTGTGGCCCTCACGCGTGGTCAATCCCCGTCTGGCCGGTTGGCACTCGTCCCGGGACCTGGTCGGCGAGTTGGCCGAGGCCGTGCGGGGACGCGGCATGCGCTTCGGGCTCTACTACAGCGGTGGACTCGACTCCACCTTCCGCGAGTTCCCCATGGGGTCGATGGGCGGGGTGCTGGCCGCCGTCCCCCGGGGTGACTACCCGGCCTACGCCGAGGCCCAGGTCCGTGAGCTCATCGAGCGCTACCGCCCGAGCGTGCTGTGGAACGACATCGCCTGGCCGGCCCCGGGATCGTCGTTGTGGCCCCTCATCGACCACTACTACCGGGTGGTGCCGGACGGCGTGGTCAACGACCGGTGGATGCCGTGGTCACCGGTGCTGGCCCTCGCCCGCCGTGCGTCCGGACGACGGCTCATCGACGCCCTGGCCGCCCGCCAGGCACGCGCCGACGGTGGACTCGTCCCACCCCGGCCGGCGCACTTCGACTACCGGACCCCCGAGTACGTCGCCTTCGACGAGATCCAGTCGACCCCGTGGGAGTGCGTCCGGGGGATGGACCACAGTTTCGGCTACAACGCCCAGTCGACCGAGGAGGACTTCCTCACCCGCGACGAACTGCTGTGGTCGTTGACCGACATCGCCGCCAAGGGCGGCAACCTCCTGGTGAACGTGGGGCCGCGGGGCGTCGACGCCCGGATCCCGTCCGCGCAGCGCGACCGCCTCGGGTGGCTGGCCGACTACCTGACGGTCAACGGCGACGCGGTGTTCTCCACCCGCGCCTGGTCGACCCCGGGAGCGACGACGGCCGAAGGCGACCCGTTGCGTTACACGGCCCGGGACGACGCCGTGTTCGCCTTCGTCCGACCGGTCTCACCCACGGCCACCCTGGGCGAGGTGGTCCCGACGAGTGCGACGACGGTGTGCGACATCGGCGGACGACCGCTCCGGTGGGCGCGCACCGGGCGCGGGCTCGAGGTCGTGCTCCCTCCGTCGCCCCACGGGGGTCCGGTCGTCGTCGTCCTCGGGAACGTCGACGCCCGGGGTGCCGCCTGAGCCGCGGACCCGGCGGGTGCGTCCTCAACCGACGAGGCCCGAGACCACGATGACGCGGATGCCGATGGCGATGTAGAGGACCGGGACCAACCAGCGGCCGACACGGTCGATCCCGGCGACGAGCACCCGACGGCCGGCCACGGCCCGGGCGACGAGGCACCAGACCCCCACCAGCGCCGCGAACGTGACGACGTAGGCCGCGCTCCGTCCGGGTCCGGCCTGGCGGAACAGGGGGATGTAGACGCTCAGGTTGTCGGCCCCGTTCGCCAGGGTGAGCGCCACGACACCGAGCGTGCCTGTCATGGCGGTGACGCGCACCTCCTCGTCGGTCGGTCGGCGCAGGCGGACGAGCCCGCGCACGCCGAGGCCGACGGGCACGAGGCCGAGGAGGCCGATCCACCGCGCGGGCACCGGTGACAGCCCGAGGGCGACGAGCGAGCTGACGGTGACCAGGAGTCCGATCCCGAGGTACTGGCCGGTGACGATCTGGCGCCCCGACGGTCCCCCACGGCCTGCGGTGGCGAACAGCACGGTGAGCACGACGAAGTCGTCGACGTTGGTGACCACGAAGGGCCAGACCCCGGACAGGGCCGTGAGCAGGGCGTGGCTCACCTCGGGCCGGCCGGGCCGGTGGGGTGTCCGGCGGGGCGGCGGCGGATCGACACCGTCTCATTACAGCCGACCGGGGCGGCGGAAGCCGACGGCGCCTCGTGATCTCCGGCGCCCGCACCCCCCGGCGAGCTCGCTCCGTCCATCCCCACCGGCGACCGGTCGGGGGACGCTCCGCCCTTCCGGCGGACGTCGGCTCCGGTGCCGGGTCCGGCGGTACGCTCGGCCCGATGGCACCGTCACCCGGCGAGCGCGTCGATGGATGGGTCATCGCCGCGCTGTGCCTCCTGACGACGGCGACGGGCACCCTGGACGCCACCAGCTTCCTCGACCTCGGACGCACGTTCACCGCCAACATGACCGGGAACGTCCTACTGCTGGCGTTCTCGTTGACGGGCACCGCATTCGGTGGTGGGTCGAACACGGGCAGCTTCGTCGTGGCCCTGGTCGCCTTCGTGCTCGGGGCGCTGCTCGGCGCGGCGGTGGCCGGACGCCGGGGCCGGCCGGCCCGGCTGCCGACGGCCCTCGGCCTGGAGCTCCTGCTGGTGGCGGCGGCGCTGGTGGTGACCATCGCAGGCTCGATCGGACAGCCGTGGTGGCGCGATGCCGTGGTGGCGCTGTTGGCGCTGGCCATGGGAGTCCAGAACGCCATGATCCGCCGTATGAGCATCCCCGAGGCCAACACCACCGTGCTGACCAGCAGCCTCGGATCCCTGGCGGCCGACGTGGTGGCGGTGGGCGGACGGCCGGCCCGGGCCGGCCGTCGGATCGCCACGGTGGTGTGCATCTTCCTCGGAGGTGCGCTGGGGGCGGAGCTCCAGCGCCACGGGACGGCCTGGTCGCTGACCGCGGCCCTGGTGCTGGTGGCGGCGTCCACCGTGGTGCTGCGGCGGGCCGGGTGGCCCGCTCCGGTCGACTGAGCCCCCGCACCGTCGGAGACCGCCGCCCTGCGGACCACGTGCGCTCAGCCGGCCAGCATCGCCGCCACCGTCTCACCGGTCGTGGGGTTGTTCAGGTAGGGCTCGGGATCGTGCACGCGGTGGCCGTTGTCGACGAGGCGCTCGGTCACCGGACCGTCGAACACCTCGGCCAGGGGACGGATGCACGCCGGATCGGCGGCGTTGCGGATGTTCACCCACTGTCGGACCCCCACGGGGAACACGCCCCGACCGGACACCGGTGCCGGGTCGATCAGGCGGAGGATCATGTCTCCCCCGAGGGGTGAACCCAGGGTCACGAGCCCCGTGACGCCCCATTCCGGGTGCAGGCACAACGTCTCGTAGCTGACGACGGTGCCGAGGGAGTGGGCGATGACCACTTCGGTGTCCGGCCCGATGACCGCCTCGAGCCGCGCCTGGGCGGCCCGGCGGATGTCCTCCCGCTCCAGGTAGGCCCCGGCCTGGGCCAGCAGGCGGTCGAGGTGCTGGTCGGCGAGGGTCATGACCAGTTCGTCGAGGTCGATGTCCGGATCGTGGGCCGCCAGGACGGCCGACGCGCGGGCCAGGAGCTCCTTCACGTCCAGTCGGGGGTCGTAGCCCCGTTCGGGGTCCTTGCGGAACAGGTCGCCGTAGAAGGCGACGGCCACGTCGGACTCGTCGACATCGACGCCGTGCCAGGCCAACCCGTCCAGCAGGGCGGGGTACCACCTCGACCGGATCGACGCGGGACCCCACAGCGAGTTGCCGGCGCCGTGCACCATCACGATTCGTGCCATGGGCGACAGTGTGGCAGTTCCGCCACCCCGACACGGCGGCGGCCGGGGCTCCGGACCGGTCGCCGGTCAGATCTCCGGCTGTTCGTCCGCCAGGTCGCGCAGCTTGTTCTTGAGCAGCTTGTCGAGGGTCCCGAGCGGGAACTCCTCCACGACGTAGACGGCCCGGGGCACCTTGAACCCGGCCAGCTGACCGGTACAGGCCTCGATGACCTGCCGCTCGAGCTCGGGTTGGTCCGGAGCCCCGGGGGCGGTGATGACGAAGGCGACGACCACCTGGTCCAGCCACTCGTGCTTCTTGCCGACCACGGCCACCTGGGCGACCCCGGGAACGGTGCCGACGACGTCCTCGACCTCACGGGCCGACACGTTCTCGCCCCCCACCTTGATGAGGTCCTTGTCCCGCTCCTGGTAGAAGACGTTACCGCCGGGACCCATCTGCACCATGTCCCCGGTCTTGAACCAGCCGTCCTCGAACGATGCGGCGTTGGCCTCGGGATTGTCGAAGTACTCGAGGAAGATCTGGATGCCGCGGGTCCCGCGCATCCACAGCTCTCCGGTCTGCCCCTCCGCGCACAGTTCGCCCGTCTCCTTGTCGACGACGGCGATCTCGTACCCGGGGGCGACATGGCCCATCGAGCGGGTCGGCAGCAGCTCCTCCGGCTTGCCGGTGATGGCGTGGGAGACGAGTTCGGTCATGCCGTAGGCGGCGTAGACGGCGATGCCGAACATCTTGTCGAGGTCGGGGAGGATCAGTCCGAAGACACCCACCCGCAGCTTCGTCGCCGGGCGGTCGGGCTGACCGAGCGTGCCGAACACGAAGGGCATGAGCGAGATGTGGGTGATCTCGTGCCGGCTCACCACGTCCCAGAACCGGCTGGTCGACCACTTCGGCACCAGGACCGCCGTGGCCCCTGCGGCCAGGACCGGGAAGAACGACCAGCTCTGCGCATTGACATGGAAGAACGGCAGGTAGATCAGGTAGCGGTCCTCGGGCCCGAGGTCGATGTTGCCCGATCCGAGCCGACCGGCCCAGATGGCGTTGGCGTGGGTGTGGACCACGGCCTTGGGCTTGTTGGTCGTGCCCGAGGTGAACATGATGCCGAACGGGAGGAGCGGTTCGGCCGGACGCCCCGGCCAGTCGGCGGCGGCGCCGAACAGGTCGTCGAACGGCTCGAGGGCCAGTCCGCTCAGGTCCACCGGCTCCGACTCGTCGTCGCCCGTCACGGCGATCCACTTGAGGGACGGACCCGCCTCCACCACCATCGCCGCGAACCTCGGCTGGGTGATGGCGGCCACGCACTGCGCCTTGTCGATGAAGTAGGTGAGCTCCGCCCCGACCGACTTGGTATTGGTGGTGACCCCCACAGCGCCGACGGTGGCACACGCCAGCCAGGCGAGGACCAGTTCAGGACAGTTGTCGGCGTGGATCAGCACCTTGTCGCCCTTGGCCACGCCCCGGGCCGTCAGTCCGGCCGCCAGGCGCTGCGTGTCCTCGAGCAGCTGCCGGTAGGTCCAGGCGCGGCCGTCGCCCGACGGGGGGTCCCAGACCAGGACCGGGTGGTCGGGTCGGTGCTCGGCCCAGTGGCCGAGCAGCCAGGGGATGTCCTGGCCGTGCATCTGGAATTCCTGGAGTGCGTCGCGGTCCATCGGCTCAGTATGTCCGAAGACGGACCCGGGCGGCACGGTGGGCCGAGGTCGGTACTCCACCCGGGTGCCGTTCCGTACGGCACCCGGTGCGGGCGGGCCTACGCCGTGGTGGCCTCGGAGCGGTGCGGGAGCTTCCAGCCCGGCCGCACGAAGTGGCAGGTGTAGCCGTTGGGAATCCTCTGGAGGTAGTCCTGGTGCTCGGGCTCGGCCTCCCAGAACGGACCGGCCGCGGTGACCTCGGTGACCACCGTGCCCGGCCACAGGCCGGACGCCTCCACGTCGGCGATGGTGTCCTCGGCGACCTTCCGCTGCTCGTCCGACTCGTAGAAGATGGCCGAGCGGTAGCTGGCGCCCCGGTCGTTCCCCTGGCGGTCCTTGGTGGTCGGATCGTGGATCTGGAAGAAGAACTCGAGGATGGCCCGGAAGGTCGTCTCGGCCGGGTCGAAGACGATCTCCACCGCCTCGGCGTGGCTCCCGTGGTTCCGGTAGGTGGCGTTGGGGACATCGCCCCCGGAGTAGCCGACCCGGGTGGTGAGCACGCCCGGCTGCTTGCGGATCAGGTCCTGCACACCCCAGAAGCACCCGCCCGCCAGGATCGCCGTCTCGGTCGTCTCGGTCGTCTCGGTCGTCTCGCTCATGTGATCGCTCCGTTCCCCGGGATCTCGGTCCTCGTAGGAGTCCCGGTGGGGAGGATCGTACCGGTCGGCCCCCCGGACCGGCCCGCGCCCGGTCCTAGGTGAAGACGACGGTCTTGCGGCCGTGGACCAGCACCCGGTCGGTCAGGTGCAGGCGCACCGCCCGGGCGAGGACGACGGTCTCGAGGTCGCGCCCCATCCGGATCAGGTCGGACGGTCCGTCCCGGTGGGACACCGGTGTGACCGCCTGGTCGATGATCGGCCCCTGGTCGAGATCGGCCGTGGCGTAGTGCCCGGTCACCCCGATCACCTTGACGCCGCGGTCGTAGGCCTGGTGGTAGGGCCGGGCACCGGCGAACGCCGGGAGGAACGAGTGGTGGATGTTGATCACCCGTGAGGCGTACCGTTCGCAGAACTCCGGCGTGAGCACCTGCATGTACTTGGCCATGACCAGCAGCTCGGTCCCGCTCGAGTCCGCCAGCTCGCCGATGGCCGCCTCCTGCTCGGGGCGGTTGGCGTCGGTGACCGGCAGGTGGTGGAAGGGGATGCCGAAGCGGCCGGCGGCCTCGGCACAGGTCGGGTGGTTGCCCGCCACGAAGGAGACCTCGGCGGGGAGGGCGCCCTCCGCACTGCGGGCGAGGAGGTCGTAGAGGCAGTGCACCTGCTTCGAGACGAGGATCCCGATGCGCCGTACCTCGTCGGAGAACCGGACCCGGACGTCCATGCCGAGCGGATCGGTGACGGCCCGCAGCGCGGGCACCAACGACCCGCGGTCGAGGTCGAACCGGTCGAGCTCGAACTCCACCCGCTGGAAGAACACGCCGACCTCGGGGTCGGTGTGCTGGTCCGCCTCGACGATGTTGCCGCCGTGGTCGGCCACGAAGCCGGACACGGCGGCGGCCAGGCCGGGGCGGTCCGGAGCGGACAGGAGGAGCCGGGCGGTGACCGAATCCGTCATGGACGCAATGTAGACCCGATGTCCACCGGTCCGATCGGCCCGGGCCGTCCGGTACGGCGCCACGTACACTTGGGCGTTGATGAACCAGACCGCCGGGACCAGCTGGCGTCGGCCGTCCCCTACCTAGTGCCAGTGCCGCCCTGATGGACCAGGTCCTCTTCGTCCTCGGCGTGTGCATCGTGCTGCTCACGCTGGCCCAGGTGCTGTTCGCCATGGTCCTGCCCCGGCGTCCCTCCGGCATCGAGCGCCCGACCCTGTTCGTCAACCGTGCGGTCCGCCTGGTGTTCGTGGCGCTCTCCCGACTGGCCAAGACCTATGAGGGCAAGGACGCCGTCCTCGCCCCGACCGCTCCCGTGGCGTTGGTGGTGCAGCTGCTCGTCTGGGCCGTCAGCCTCACGATCGGGTTCGCCCTGATGCTCCAGCCCACGGTCCATTCGCTGTCCGACGGTCTGCTGCAGTCGCTCACCGCGCTCTTCACCGTCGGCGCAGTCCACATCGGTGGCCACCCGGATGCGGGCATCGACATCGCCGTGGGGGCCGTCTGGGTGGTCATCGTCGCCCTCCAGATCGCCTACCTGCCGGCCCTGTACGGCGCGTTCAACCGCCGTGAGGGCCTCGTCTCGCTCCTCGAGAGCCGGGCGGGCCTCCCGGCCTGGGGCCCCGAGCTGCTCGCCCGCCACCAGATGGTCGGCATCACCGACACGCTGCCCGAGCTCTACTCGGCCTGGGAGGAGTGGGCGGCCGATGTTGCCGAGAGCCACACCACCTATCCGATCCTGCTCCTCTTCCGTTCGCCCGAGCCCTGGTTCTCGTGGCTGATCGGGCTGCTGTCCGTACTCGACGGCGCGGCCATGCACCTGGCGCTGGCGCCGAGCACGGCGTCGTCCCAGGCCCGCCTCTGCCTCAGGATGGGGTTCACCCTCATCAACCGGGTGGCGATCTCACTGGGGTGGACCGTGGATCCCGATCCGGACCCCGAAGGGCCCATCGACCTGACGTTCGAGGAGTTCGAACGTGCGGTCCACATGCTGGAATCGGTCGGATTCCCCATGGAGCGGTCGGCCGAGGAGGCGTGGCCCGACTTCGTCGGCTGGCGGGTCAACTACGAGAGGTTGGCCTACCGGATGGCCGACCGGCTGACCGCACCTCCGTCACCGTGGTCCGGCCCGCGACGCCACCTCCGTTTCGGACCGGTGGAGCCGCTGCGACCGCCGCAACGGAGGCCGGGCGGAGGGCCGTCCGCGGTCTACGACCGCCCCGAGGTCGTCATCGCCCCGCGCCGCCGGGGGCCCGAACCCGAAGTCGAGGAGTGAGTCGGAGGCGTGCCGGGTAGACCGTGGTGGTGGCGGTCCGGCGCAGTGTCCGGGAGCCGACCGACGGGCCGTCTTCGGCACGGCGTGCTCCCAGGTACACTGGGGGCTGCCCCCCATCACCAGCAGGTCCCCTCCTCCGAGGTCGAATCGGAGCGTCCGACCGGTGCCGGCCTCCGGTCGGAGGGTGAAGGGCCGCCGACACGCTGGCGACCACCGTGTCCTCCCGTGCGCCAGAGCGGTCCGCTCGGGGGGAGTTCGACCTGGAGTGGCTGCGGGAGACCGACTCCGAATGGGGCGTGCGAGCCGTCCCCTCGAAGTCCGGGCTCGCCATACGACATCGCCGGCGGTTCCTGCGGGGTGATCCTGGGGCACGCTCCGGCGCGCACCGTGGCCCACGCGACTCCCGGTCGATGTCCGGAGCTGATCGCTCCCGCTCCGCCCACGGCCGGCTTCAGCGGATGACGAGGCCCTCGAACTCGCCGGTGGCCCGCCAGTGCTCGATGTAGGCGAAGTAGGCGGGTGCGCCCGCCGGGTAGCCGCCTCCGTTGAGCCGTTCGCGTCGACCGATGGGACCCCCCTCGTTGTTGTAGTAGCCGGGCGTGCAGTCCGGACTTCCGAGGAAGCCCCGCTCGGTCTCGGCCATGGGCGCGGTCCAGGCGGCCTCGGCCACGGGGGTGGTCTCCACGAGGGTGGCACCCCGGCGCGCGGCCGCCGACAGGATGGCGGCGATCGTGCGCGCCGCCTCCACCTGGTTGTGGGTGATGTTGGAGATCAGGTTGGCCTGCTGCGAGGGCCCGACGACGAACAGGTTGGGGAAGCCGGCCACGTGCATGCCGTGGAGTGAGCGCATCCCGTCGGCCCAGCGCTCCGACAGGGTGATCCCGTCCCGGCCGACGGTCTCGAAGCCGCAGCGTCGGGCGAGACCGGTGCCCACCTCGAAGCCGGAGGCGATGACCAGCAGGTCGAGCTCGACGTGGGTGTCGCCCACCCAGCATCCCGACGCGTCGATCCGGGTCACGCCCTTCCCGTCGGTGTCGACGAGGTGGACGTTCCCGCGGTTGAACGCCTGCAGGTACTCGTCGTGGAAGCACGGCCGTTTGCACAGCTGGCGGTACCAGGGCCTCAGGGCGGTGGCCGTCCCCGGGTCCTCGACCACGGCGTCGACCCGGGCACGGATCTCCTCCATCTTCTCGTCGTCGGACTCCTCGTAGGCGAGGCGCACGTCGTCCAGGGTGAACGCGCCTCCGCCCGTGCGCTCGCGGATGCGCGCCCAGATGCGCTGCGAGATGTCGGTCCAGCCGTCCTGCACAAGGTCCACGTCGGCCCGACCTCCGGTCTGGAGCACGGCGAAGTTCGTGAGCCACTCGGACTGCCAACCCGGCTCCAGCCCGGCGAACCAGTCGGGGTCGATCGCGTGGTTGTTGCGCACGTCGATGGAGGACGGGGTCCGTTGGAAGACGAACAGCTCGGCGGCGTCACGGGCCACCGCGGGTACCACCTGGACGCCGGTGGCACCGGTGCCGATGATCCCGACCCGCTGGGTCCGGAGCCCCGTCATGGCGGCACCCGAGGGATCCCCACCGGTGACGGTGTAGTCCCACCGGGCGGTGTGGAAGCACGGGCCGGCGAACTCCTCGAGTCCGGGGATGCCGGGAAGCTTCGGGCGGTGCAGGGGACCGGTGCCCATGGTCACGTAGCGGGCCATCAGCTCGTCGCCGCGGTCCGTCGAGACCCGCCAGCGGCCCGCCGCCTCGACCCACTCGAGGTGGGAGACCTGTGTGGACAGGAGACAGCGTCGGTGGAGATCCCAGCGTCGCGCCATGCGCTCGGCGTGGGCGTGGATCTCGGGTGCGTAGACGTACTTCATCGAGGGGATCGTCCCCGTCTCCTCGAGGAGTGGCAGGTAGATCATCGCCGCGGTGTCGCACATCGCCCCGGGGTAGCGGTTCCAGTACCAGACCCCGCCGACCCCGCCGGCCCCGTCGAGGACGAGGAAGTCGTCGATCCCGGCCTCGACGAGCATGGCCCCGGTGGCCAGACCGGCGAAGCCCGCGCCGATGACGGCCACCTCGACCTCCACCTGCACCGGGGACCGCTCGACACGCTCGGTGTAGTGGTCCTCGACCCACGAGGCGAAGCGGCCCGTGGGCTCGACGTACTGCGCCGAGCCGTCGGGTCGGATGCGCTTGTCCCGTTCTGCGCGGTAGCGCTCACGGAGCGCCTCGTGATCGATCACCTCGGCCATCACCCGTCCCCCTTCGTCGTGCCGGGCCCCGGAGAACGCCGGACCTCCGCCTTCCCGGACTTCCGGTCACAGCGTCCCCGCATCGAGCTGGGCGAGCACCTCCCGGGCCCGCACGCGCACCTCGGCCAGGTCATCGAGGCGTCCGGCGGCGGAGACCTGCCGGGCGACTCGTGCGTTCCGCTGGAACCGGTCCCGGTGCCGATCGAGGAAGTCCCAGTAGAGGGTGGTGAACGGACAGGCATCCGGGCCGGTCCGCCGCCGGCGGTCGTAGCGACACGTCCGGCAGTAATCACTCATCTTGTCGATGAACGCACCTCCTGCGGCATAGGGCTTCGTGGCCATGCGGCCACCGTCGGCGTGGAGCGCCATCCCGACCACGTTGGGGAGCATCACCCACTCGGCGCTGTCGATGAACGCGGCCCACATCCACTCGGTCAGCGCGGTGGGCGCCACCCCGGCGAGGAGCGCCAGGTTGCCCAGGACCATGAGACGCTGGATGTGGTGGGTGTAGGCGTGGTCGTGGACTTGTCCCACCACCTGTCCGACACAGCGCATCTGCGTGGGCGCTCCTCTGAAGACGGGAGGTAGGGCGCGGTGGGCATCGAGAGCGTTCTCAGAGCGGTACCCGGGCATCCACTGCCAGTAGCGGCACCAGACGTACTCCCGCCAGCCGATGACCTGGCGGATGAACCCCTCGGCCGAGGCGATGGGTACCTCGCCGCGCCGGTAGGCCCCGTCGACGGCATCGCACACCTCGCCGGGCAGGAGGAGACCGAGGTTGAGATAGGGGCTGAGTAGCGTGTGGGCCAGGTGCCAGCTTCCCGAGAGCATGGCGTCCTCATGGGGCCCGAAGACCGGCAGGACCTCGCGCACGGCGTGCTGCAGCCGTAACAGCGCCTCGGAGCGTGATGTCGCCCAGTTGCCGTCGGGATCCGCCCCCCAACAGGACGAGGGCAACTCGTCGAGCACGGCCCGGTCGACGTCGTCGAGCGGTGAGCGGATCGGCTCCGGCCAGGCACGTCCGTCCCGGGGCGGGCGCTCCCGATTGTCGGCGTCGAAGTTCCAGCGGCCTCCGGCCGGCTCACTCCCGTCCATCAGATAGCCGAGCCGGACACGCTGCCACCGGTAGAAGTCCTCCATCTTGAGGGACCGCCGTGACTGCGCCCACGTCGCGAACTCGTCGTGGTGACAGAGGAATTGGGTCGAGCGCATCATCGTCACCCCCAGTCGGGTGAGCAGCGCCCTGGCGTCGAAGGAGTTGGGCTCGGTGGCCACCACCCGGGAGGGTGAGTGTTCGTTCCGGTGTTCGGCCAGACCCAGGGACAGTGTGGGCGCCCGCCGGTAGTCCACGGCGAAGCCCTCGTCGACCAGTTCGGCGGCGAATCGACGCATCGAGCAGATCACCAGGTGGGCACGCTGGCGGTGCCAGTGCTTGGCCTCGAGTCCCCGTCGACTCTCGACGAAGAGGACCCTGGCGCTGCCGGGCGTCGCCGTGGCCAGGGGCCCGAGGCTCCGGTTGAGCTGGTCCCCGAATACCCAGATCGTCTCCACCGGCTCAGCCTAGGATCGTGGTCCACCGAACCCGTCGGTTCCGTCGACACCCCCGAGTGGGCGAGGGGGGACTTGAACCCCCACATCCTTTCGGACACAGGAACCTGAATCCTGCGCGTCTGCCAATTCCGCCACTCGCCCGAGCGACCGGTAGAGGCTACCCGATGATCCCGATGTCGGAATTCACGCCCGACCTGCGCCCTGCCCCGGCCCCGACGTCGGGACCGGTGGGCGACGCCGGTTCGGGAGTCCGCCCCGCCTCCCGGTGACCCCCACCGGACCGGACCCGGGACTCCTGGCGGCTCGACGCCCGCCCTGTACCCCCTACCAGGGGGTAGACACCGGTAGGCTGACGCCGACATGGGACTGCAGAAGTTCGAAGGGCGCCTCGAGCGCATGGTCGACGGCACCCTCTCCAAGGCCTTCCGGGGCGAGCTCCATCCTGTGGAGATCGGCCGCCGTGTGACCCGGGAGATGGACCTGAAGCGACGCCTCGGCGTCCATGGCCTGATCGCGCCCAATTCGTTCGTGGTCTACCTTTCCGCCTCGGACTTCGACCGCTTCGAGAGCTTCCTCGACGCCCTGGTGCGGGAGCTCGAGGAGGCGGCCCGGGAGCACGCACGGACCGAGGAGTACGAGTTCGTGGGCCCGGTCACGGTATCGATCGTGGAGGACCCCCGCCAGCGCCGGGGTCGCTTCGCCGTCGTGTCCGACGTCCACGAGGGGCCGGCCGGCCTGTCGGCGGCCTCGGTCGTCCTCGCCGACGGTATGCGCGTGGTGCTGGGCCCGGAGCCGATCACCATCGGTCGCCTGCCCGAGAGCACGGTCGTGATCAACGACCCGAACGCCAGCCGCCGGCACGCCGAGATCCGGCGCTCCGGCAACGACGTGGTGGTCGTGGACCTCAATTCGACGAACGGCACCAGGGTCAACGGTGCCACCGTCCGCGAGCGGGTCCTGTCCGACGGCGACCAGGTCGTGATCGGCACCACCGTGCTCCGGTTCGAGACCTCGTGAGCCCCGCCGACCGATCGTGACAGCACTCGTCGCGGCGGCTGCGTCCGCCCCCGTCCCGGTCGACAACACTCCCGTGCTCCGTGCCCTGGAGTTCGGGATCATCCTGCTCCTGTGGCTCTTCTTCATGTGGGTCGTGCGGGCGGTGTGGGTGGAGGTCCGGCCCCTCAAGCGCAAGCGCCGCCGCGGCAAGGACGTCGATCCGGTGGTCGACGGCAAACGCCGCCGGGCACTGCGACTGCACGTGATCCGGCCGGACGACCAGGCGGGACGTGTCTACGACGTCGGCGAGGAGGTCACCGTCGGTCGGGCCCCGGGTTGCGGGGTGCCCATCGACTACGACGCCTACGCCTCGAACCTCCACGCCCGGCTGTTCCGGCTCGACGGGGACCTGTGGGTGGAGGACCTGGCGTCCACCAACGGCTCGTGGGTGAACACCGTGCGCATCGACGAGCGGACCAAGTTGCAGAAGGGCGATCTCCTCCAGGTCGGCGGCACCGTGTTCGAGGTCGGTCGCTGACGTGACCCTGCTGCGCTCCGGATCGTCGACCGATACCGGGTTGGTCCGATCGGTCAACCAGGACCTGGCCGTCGAGACCGGTACCTTGTTCGCCGTGGCCGACGGCATGGGCGGGCACGCCGGCGGTGAGGTGGCCGCCCGACTGGCCGTGGACACGCTCAACGTGGCGTTCGGCGCCAAGCCGACCGGGGCCGGACTGTCCGAGGCGGTGTCCGAGGCCAACCGGGTGGTGTTCGAGCACAGTCTCGACAATCCGGACCTGCGGGGCATGGGTACGACGATGACCGCCGCGGCCCTGGTCAACGAGGACGGCAAGGACGTGATCGCCCTGGTCAACGTGGGCGACTCGCGTTCCTACCGCTTCCACGACGGTGAGCTGAGTCAGATCACGGTCGACCACAGCCTGGCCGAGGAGATGGTCCGTTCGGGTGAGATCAGCGAGGCCGAAGCGGCGGTGCACCCGCACCGCCACATCCTCACGCGGGCACTCGGCGTGTCCGACGACGTGGTGGTCGACCTGTGGCGGATCCTGCCGACCCGGGGTGACCGGTTCCTCCTCTGCAGCGACGGGCTGACCAACGAACTCGAGTCGCCCCAGATCGCCGAGGTACTCGCCACGGTGCCCGACCCGCAGACAGCCGCCGACCTGCTGGTGCGGGCCGCACGCACCCACGGCGGCAGCGACAACATCACCGTGGTGGTGATCGACGTGGTGGTGGGTGAGGACGACCGGGCGGACCTCCCCGTGGTGGCGGCCGTCGCCCCGGACTTCACGAGTCCCGCGGCCGACGAGGGACCGGTCGAGGATCCGGAGGTCGCCACGGGGGCCGCCGAGGGGGTCGAGGTCCTCCCCGGTCCAGAACCCCTGCGACCGACCTTCGGTGCCCGGTGGCGCGCCCGGCGCAAGGCACGACGGGAGGCCCGCGGCCGCAGACTGGTCACCGTGCGGACGGTCCTGTTCGCCGCCTTGGTGGTCGCCATCGCCTACGCCGCGTTCTACGCCGTGCGGTGGTACGACACCAACGCCTACTACGTGCAGATCGACAACAACGAGCTGATGATCTACCACGGTCGCGTCGGTGGCGGTGTGCTGTACAAGCCCGTCCGCGTGGAGCGGACGGGCGTCACCACGGCCGACGTCCCCGCCTACACGATCCCGCAGCTGACATCCGGGGTGCAGGAGAGTTCGCTGCAGGCCGCCCAGGCCTACGTGTACAACCTCGTAGCCTCCCAGCGACAGATCACCTGCGCACAGAATCCGCTCACTTCCGGATGTTCGACCTCATCGACCACGTCGACCACGTTGCCGGCGGGTGGCGTCGCGACGACCACAACGACAGGAGCTCCCTGATGGAACGTCGGATCCGCTGGGTGGGCGTCGTCATGGTGCTCTGCTTCTTCGCGCTCTTCGTGCAGCTCAACAACATCCAGATCAACAAGGCCCATGCCCTGTCGACGTCCCCGAACAACCCCCGGGTGATCCAGGTGAGCCGGAACGACCCGCGCGGTGACATCCTGTCCGCCGACGGGATCGTGCTGGCGAGCTCCGTGCCGGCGACGTCCGGCTACTACAAGTACCAGCGGGTCTACAACCCCCTCACGGCGTCGCTGTTCTCGCAGATCGTCGGGTACGACACCATCTTCGGAACCCGTACCGGCGTCGAGGCCGAGTACAACCAGTTCCTGCAGTCACATACCCGACCGGCCAAGACGCTGAGGGATCTCCTGACGACGCGCACGACCACCGGCAACGTCTACCTCACGATCAACTCCGGCCTGCAGCTCAAGGTGGCGGGGATCGTGGAGGGGATCAACAAGAACGGCAGTGCGCCCCAGGCCGGCGCGGTGGTCATCAACGTGAAGACCGGGGCCATCGAGGCAATGTACGGTCAGCCCACCTTCGATCCGACGCCCCTGACCTCCCAGGATCCGAAAGTGGTGACGGCGTACTACAACTCGCTCAATCCGCGTAACGGGTCGACCAGCCCACTCGTCTCCCAGGTGTACCAGCACGGCTTCCTGCCCGGTTCGACCTTCAAGGTCGTCACCTCCTCCGCCGTGTACGACCACCAGCCCGCGTTGGCCAAGGTGAACTACCCGCCGCCGGTCACCAACACGAGCCCGCCGATCTCCGGCTGCATCACGGTGCCCCAGACGCCGCTGCCATTGTGCAACTACCACCACGAGTCCTGTTACGGCACCATCCAGCAGGCACTTCCCCAGTCGTGCAACACGATCTTCGCCCAGTACGGCATGGCGCTGACGACGAGCATGAACACCGAGGCCGAAGCCTTCGGGTTCAACAAGCAGGTCCCGCTCGACCTACCCGACGTCGGGGTGTCCAACTTTCCGACAGCGGCGGAACTGGTCAACAACGCCCCACTCCAGGCCTACTCGGCGTTCGGTCAGGGGACAGCGGTGAGCTCCGACATCGCGACGACACTGCAGATGGGTCTGGTCGTCGCCGGCGTCGCCAACCGTGGGGTGATCATGACGCCCCACGTGATGCAGCAGATCCGGGACTCGGAGGGCAATCTGGTCGAGACGTACAAACCCACACCGTGGCTGACGGCCACCAACCCGCTCACCGCTGCGGCCGTGACGTCGCTGATGCAGGCGGTCGTCACCAGCGGGACCGCCGCAGGGGTGTTCCCGGCCAACGAGGACGTGGCCGCCAAGACCGGCACGGCCGAGACGTCGGGAGCGTTCGGGCAACCCCTCACCAACGACTGGATGGTGGCCTTCGCCCCGGCCAACGATCCGAAGGTGGCGGTCGCCGTGACGGTGCCGAACCAGGTGCCGAGTTCCACGGGTGCCGAGATCTCCGGCCCTCCCACCGCGGCGATCCTCTCGGCGGCACTGGCCGCCACCCCTTGAGCAACCCGACCGAACGGGACGAGCGTCCCGAGATTCCTCCGATCAGTGCCCCGGAACCGAGCGATAGCAGGCATAGGCTTTGACCCACATGGATCCCAACGAGACGCCGCGTGTCTTCTCCGAGCGGTACGAACTGAACCACCTGATCGCGCGCGGCGGCATGGCCGAGGTCTACCGCGCCCATGACCGGCTGCTCGACCGTCCGGTGGCGCTGAAGGTCCTCTTTCCCGAGCTGTCGGTCGACCGTTCGTTCGTGGAGCGCTTCCGGCGCGAGGCACAGGCCGCCGCCAATCTCTCGCACCCCAACATCGTCCCGGTCTTCGACTGGGGCGAGGATACCGGCACCTACTTCATCGTCATGGAGTTCATCGACGGCCGACCGCTGTCGTCCATCCTCAAGTCGGCCGGGACCCTGTCCCCGGAGCGGACGGCCGACATCGGTGCCCATGTGGCGTCCGCCCTCGGCTACGCCCACAAGCACGGCGTGGTCCACCGCGACGTCAAACCCGGCAACGTCCTGATCACCGACGACGGGGCGGTCAAGGTCACCGACTTCGGCATCGCCCGCGCCATCAACACCGAGGAGAGCCTCACGCAGACGGGCGCCGTCATGGGCACGGCCACCTACTTCTCCCCCGAACAGGCGGAGGGTCTCGGCGTCGACGCGCGCAGTGACATCTACTCGCTCGGTGTGGTGCTGTTCGAGATGGTGACCGGCCGGCCGCCGTTCCTCGGCGACTCGCCGGTTGCCGTCGCCTCGAAGCACGTGCGGGACAACCCGCCGACCCCCCGTGAGCTCAACCCGCAGATCCCACCCACCTTCGAGGCGATCATCCTCAAGTCGATGGCCAAGGACCCGGCGCACCGCTACGCGACGGCCGACGAGCTGCGGGCCGATCTCCTCCGGTTCAACGAGGGCCGCAGCGTCCTCGCCATGGAGGACACGACGGCGATGATCGGTGTGGCCGGTGTCACGACGACCGTGGCGGCCGTCGGGGCGATGGATGCGACACGTTCGGTCGACTCCGTCGCCGGTGCCGGCGGGGGTGAGGGCGGCCGGGACGGCGACGCCCCCGACGAGACCGGCTCCAACCGGACCCGGAACTACGCCATCGCCCTTGCACTGCTGCTGCTGCTGCTGCTAGCTGCCGGCTACTTCCTCGGCCGGAACCTCGGCTATTTCGGGGGTGACACCTCGTTCAACCTCCCGAACGTGGTCGGTCAGCAGTCGGCGGTGGCCACGGCCACCCTGCGGGCCGACGGCCTCAATGTCACCGAGGCACAACAGGTGTCGAGCAACACGCCGGGGAGCGTCATCTCGACGAACCCCGGGCCCAATTCCCTGGTCAAGAAGGGGGACACGGTCACCGTGACGGTGGCGGAGATGGCCCCGCCCGTCCAGGTGACGGTGCCCGAGGGGTTGATCAACACCACCCAGGGCAACGCCACGGCCATCCTCCAGAGCGCCGGCCTGACGGCCACGGTCGTGGTCAAGACCAGTTCGGCCCAGAAGGGCACCGTGCTGAGCACCGATCCGACGTCGGGCACCAAGGTCAACCAGGGCTCCGCGGTCACGCTCACCGTGTCCGGCGGCCCGGCCAACGCGACGGTTCCGTCGCTGATCGGCCTGTCCCAGCCGGTAGCGGGCCAGACCCTCGCGAACGCCGGGCTGGCCGTCGGCAACGTGACGTCGGTCCCGTCGACCCAGTACGGGCCCGGCATCGTGGTGTCGTCGAACCCGGGTACCGGTGCGAGCGTCCCGCCGGGCACGTCGGTGGACATCGCCGTGTCGACCGGCCCGCCGCCCACGACGACCACGACCACGACCACGACATCGACCACCACGACCACGACCACCACGACTCCGACCACCACGACCTCGCCCTGACCCGGATGGTCAACAGCAGGTCGGCACCGGTCGCCGGTGGTCGGCCCCGGTCCGGCCGGCTCGGCTCAGACGCGTGCCGCCAGGAAGTTGGAGAGCAGTGACGGACCCTCGGGTGTGAGCAACGACTCGGGGTGGAACTGGACGCCTTCGACGGCCAGCGTGCGGTGCCGGAGGCCCATGATCACCCCGTCGGACGTCCGCGCCGTCACCTCGAGGACGTCGGGCACCGTGTCCGGGTCCACCACGAGGGAGTGGTAGCGGGTCGCGGTGAAGGGATCGGGGAGTCCGGCGAACACGCCCCGCCCGTCGTGGTGGATGGCCGAGGTCTTGCCGTGCATCAGGCTCGGGGCCCGGACCACCCGTCCCCCGAAGACCTGACCGATGGCCTGGTGCCCGAGGCAGACCCCCAGGATGGGGATGATCCCGGCGAGCTCCTCGATCACCGCGGGTGACACCCCTGCATCCTCGGGACGACCGGGACCCGGCGAGATCAGGACGAGGTCGGGTGCGGCGGCCCGGATACCGGCCACGTCGATGGCGTCGTTGCGATGGACGACGGGCTCGGCACCGAGCTCACCCAGCTCCTGGACGAGGTTGTAGACGAACGAGTCGTAGTTGTCGATGACCAGCACACGGGTCGCCATGGGGCTCCGATCGTACCGGGCGCCGGACGACGGACCGGAACCGGCCACGTTCCGGGCCCAGTACTGGCTATCCTTCGGCCATGGCATCCACGGCCAAGCAGGGCCCGGGCAGGGTCACCAAGAAGGGCGGGCGGGTCACCCCGTCCACCAAGGGTGGGGCGGCCTCTGGTTCGGTCCAGAGCAGCCGCTACACGCCGCCGATCGACCGTAGGGAGAAGACGAGCCCCCGGTGGTACGGGTTCGTGATCCTGGGGCTGTTCCTCCTCGGTGTGCTGATCGTCATCCTCAACTACGCCGGACTGCTGCCGGGCGGGGTGAACAACCTGTGGCTCCTCGCCGCCATCGGGTCGATCTTCGTCGGCCTGCTCCTCGCCACCCGCTACCGCTAGCCGGCGGGGCACCGGATTTCCCGGGGGGGAAATGCGAAGGACCGGCCCTCACGGGCCGGTCCTTCGCCATCTACGGGTGCGCCGCACGATCGCTCGCGACGAACGCGGTCGCCGGGAGCGGCCCAGTCGGTCAGCCCAGGCGCTCGATGATGGTGGCGTTGGCCATGCCGCCGCCCTCGCACATGGTGAGCAGGCCGTAGCGGCCGTTGGTCCGCTCCAGCTCGTTGAGCAGGGTGGCCATGAGCTTGGCGCCCGAGGCCCCGAGCGGGTGGCCGAGGGCGATGGCGCCACCGTTCACGTTGACCTTGTCCATGTCGGCGTGCAGGTCCTGGGCCCAGGCCAGTGGCACCGAGGCGAACGCCTCGTTGATCTCGATGATGTCGATGTCGTCGAGCGTCAGGCCACCGCGCTCGAGGGCCATCCGGGTGGCCGGGATGGGTCCCGTCAGCATGGTGATCGGGTCGCTGCCGGCCACCGCGAACGAGTGGAAGCGGGCCCGGGGGGTGAGCCCCAGCGAGTTCGCCCTGGCCTCGCTCATGACGAGCACGCCCGAGGCACCGTCGGTGATCTGGGAGGAGTTGCCTGCGGTGATCCGGCCGTTCTCGGGGCGGAAGGCGGGCTTCAGATTGGCCAGGGTCTCGACCGAGGAGTCGGGGCGGATGCCCTCGTCGGTGGTGATGAACTCCTCGGTGTCGTTGCGCTCGTCGTCCTTGATCGCCACCGGGAGGATCTCCCGCTCGAACCGTCCCTCGGCGGTCGCCTGGGCCGCCCGCTGGTGCGACCGCACGGAGAACTCGTCGAGGTCCTCGCGACTCAGACCCCACTGCTCGGCGATGAGCTCGGCGCCCTCGCCCTGGCCGACCAGCCCGCCGCGGTCGGTGTAGCGGGCCATGGCCCGGGGGCCGAAGGGGAAGCCGAGCTCGCGCACGACCGACGAACCCATCGGGGTGCGGGACATGACCTCGACGCCGCCGCCGATGACCACGTCGTAGGCGCCGGCGATGACGCCCTGGGCGCCGAAGTGCAGGGCCTGCTGGCTCGAGCCGCACTGGCGGTCGATGGTGGTGGCCGGGACCGACTCGGGGTACCCGGCGGCCAGGACGGCGCTGCGCCCGACGTTGAGCGACTGCTCGCCCACCTGCATGACGCAGCCCATGATCACGTCGTCCACCAGGGCGGTGTCGAGGTCGTTGCGCTCGGCCAGCGCCTTCAGGACCTCGGAGCCGAGGTCGGCGGCGTGCCAGTTGCGGAGCTTGCCGTTCCGCTTGCCCCCGGGGGTGCGTACGGCATCGATGATGACGGCGTCGGCCATGGTCTGTCTCCTTCTCCGGTCCGGCGGAGAACTCCTGCCGGCCGTGCTCGGTCGATGTGTGCTGCGGGACCAGGCCCCGCCCGGCGTCCACGGTGGCCGCCTCCTCCCCAGACTACCGGCAGGGGGTCGGGGCGTGCACCCGGGTGGCGCCCACACGGGCTGTCGCATCCCGGGGCTACGGTCTCCGACATGACAGGGCGTATCAAGGACATGGACCGCTGGCTGGGCGACGGTGGGATGGAGCTCATCGGGACCGTGGGCGGTTCGTTCGACGCCTACGGCGTGGACGGCGAGGACCTCGGCTGGGTCTCGGGGACCTTCGTCCCGACCCGGGCCGCCTGCAATCCCCACGGGATCGTCCAGGCCGGCGTCCACGGCCTGCTCCTCGACGCCGCCATGAACTTCGCCATCAACGCCGCGCTCGCGGGCCGGTCGCGGACCCGGGCCACGCTCGAGATGAAGATCGAGACGATGCGGCCGGCCCTCGACGGCGGTGGCTACACCTTGCGGGGTGAGGTGGTCCGTATGGCCCGGCAGGTGGCCTACGCGGAGGCGAGCGTGTCCGACGCCGACGGTCAGCTGGTGAGCCGCTCGACCGGCACCTTCCTCCTCCACCGACCGGACGACGACGCCCCGTAGGGCTGACGGGGACCGCCACTGCGCCGGGGGTGCGGACGATCGCGGCGCCACGGGCCGGCCGCCTCCACTGGTGTCGGCGACCCGCCGGCCGTCCCGGGAGTGCCATGCACCCAAGCCTCGAACCGCCGGACCTGCGTCCCCCGTGCCCGGACCTCGAACCGGCCGGCCCGTCCTGCCCCGTCTGCGGGCGCACGGTGCACGGACCCTTCCCGGTCTGCTTCTGCTGTCGGTCGACCTCCCGGCAGTTGGCGCTCCCCCTCGTGCCGGTCGTCGTCACCGTCGAGTACCGGGTGGGGGACGACCGCCATCACCGACTCCGTAGGTACAAGGACGCGCCGACACCCGAGACCCGGGCCCACCACCGGGCGGCACTGGTGGCGCACCTGGGGCTGTGGATGGCGGACCACGATCTCGAGGTGCGCCGACGCACCGGGTGCTGGTCGGTGGTGACGGCGGTACCCTCCACCCGCAGGTCGGGACCCACTCCGGCCGAGGCCCTGATCGACGGTGTCCCCGTCCTGGCCGAGCGGCACCTGCGGCTGCTGGGCCGGGGGAGCGGCACCCTCGACCACCTCCAGGCCGCCCGGGACGGGTTCACCCCGTTGCCGGGTGTGGACCGGGCGGGTCTCGACGGGCTGCCCGTGCTGGTGTTCGACGACAGCATCACCACCGGGGCGCGGGCCCAGTCCGCCGCAGCCGCCCTCCGGCTGGCCGGTGCCCGGGTGGTCGGCATCCTGGCCGTCGGCCGGGCCCTGGCTCCCACTGCCCCTCTTCCACCGACTCTCGGCGGCTAGCCCGGGGACGGCGGCCCGTGATCCGACGATATACTTGCTTGGTACAAGCACCTAGATAGCGGGGAGCGGGCGACCGCCCCGGACCGTCGAGGTGGAACGACGATTCACGACTGGACCGGCAATGCCTGCATCGATGACCGACACCTCTGCGAGTTCCTCCGTCGCACCCCCGGCCACTCCGGTCCGCGTGTCCGCCGGCCTCGAGCGGTCGTTGACCCAGGTCGCCCGCGCCATCCTGCGCCTCGACGTGCCCGAGGACGCCCTGCGGGAGGGGGTGACCATCGGGCGGACGGGGTACTGGCTCCTGGTCCGCGTGTCCGACGTCGGTCCGATCCGACTGTCGGACCTCGCCGGGACGGTCGAGCTCGACCTGTCGACGATCAGCCGGCAGATCCGCGACCTGGTGGCGAGCGGGCTGATCGCCCGGACCCCGGATCCGGACGACGGACGGGCCGCGCTGCTCAGCCTGACCGACGAGGGGACCGCCGTGCTCGAGGCCATGTCCGAGTCGCGCCGACGGGTGCTGGCCCAGGCGATCGCCGGATGGAGCGATGAGGAACGCAACGCGCTGGCCAGTGGGCTCCTGCGCCTGGGTGCCGGACTCCACCACCTACGCGACACCGCGGCCGGGGACGCCACCGACCTGCACGAGGGGGACCGATGACCATCGACACCGCACCGACGAGTGACACGGGTGGTACCGAGGGGCACGACCCGTTGGTCCCGACCGACGCCGCCACCGCGACCGCGGGCGGCGGTCCGGTCGTGGCGCTGACCCACCGCCAGATCCTGATCGTGTTCAGCGGACTCATGCTGGGCATGTTCCTGGCCGCCCTCGACCAGACCATCGTCGGTACCGCCCTGCCGACCATCGTCAACAGCCTGCACGGCCTCAACCACATGAGCTGGGTGGTGACCGCCTACCTGCTCACCTCCACCATCTCGACCCCCCTGTACGGAAAGCTGTCCGACCAGTTCGGGCGCAAGGGGATCTTCCAGTTCGCCATCGTCGTCTTCCTCATCGGATCGGCACTGGCCGGACTCAGCCAGAACATGGCCCAGCTGATCGCCTTCCGGGGCGTCCAGGGACTCGGGGCCGGCGGGCTGATGGCGATGGCCATGACGATCATCGCCGACGTCGTCTCGCCCCGTGAGCGCGGTCGCTACCAGGGCTACTTCGGCGCCACCTTCGCCCTGTCCTCGGTGGCCGGACCCCTGCTCGGCGGCGTGTTCACCGAGCACCTGTCGTGGCGGTGGATCTTCTACATCAACCTGCCCATCGGCATCGTGGCCCTGGTCGTCACCTCGGCCGTGCTCAAGCTGCCCTTCCGACGCCAGTCCCACCGCATCGACTTCCTCGGCGCCGGACTGATGACGGTGGGCATCACCGCGGCCCTGCTGGTCACCGTGTGGGGCGGCACCCAGTACGCCTGGACGTCACCGGTCATCATCGCCATGGGCCTGGCCGCCGCCGCCTTCGTCGGCGCCTTCATCGTGTGGGAGCACTACGCCGCCGAGCCGATCCTGCCGCCGTCGCTCTTCCGTATCGGGGTCTTCCGCACCGCGTCCACCGTGAGCTTCCTGCTCTCGATGGTCATGTTCGGGGCCATCATCTACCTGCCCCTCTACCTCCAGCTGGTCGACGGGGTGTCACCGACGGTGTCCGGGCTCCTGATGGTCCCCCTGATGCTGGGCCTGCTGGCCGCGTCGGTGCTGTCGGGCCAGATCGTGACCCGCACCGGGATCTACAAGCCGATGCCCATCCTCGGCTCGACCCTGATCATCATCGGGATGTGGCTGCTGTCCCACCTCGGGCTGCACACCTCGCACCTCACCATGAGCCTCTACGTCGTGGTGCTCGGGGCGGGTATCGGCATGACCATGCAGATCATGATCCTGGCCACCCAGAACGCCGTGCCGGCCGACTCGATCGGCACGGGGACGGCGGCGGTCACCTTCTTCCGCTCCCTGGGCGGTGCCTTCGGGACGTCGCTGTTCGGTGCGATCTTCGTCGCCGGCCTCACCCACTGGATCCCCCTGCTCGTGCCCGGTGCCGCCGCGGCCGGCATCCATGTCAACGGCAACTTCTCCATGAGCCCGGCCGAGCTGCACGCCTTCCCCCCGCACGTGCAGTACGGGATCCTGGACTCGTTCGTGCGGTCCCTGCACTCGGTCTTCCTGGTGGGTGTACCCATCGCCGTGCTGATGCTGGTGGCCTCGCTCTTCCTCAAGCAGCTGCCGCTGCGCTCGGCCTCCGGCCTCGAGCGTCCGAGCGAGGACCTGGCCATGTCCGTGGGCGAGGTCGGTGGGGCGGACGCCGAGCTGGACGAGATCGAGCTGGACGAGGCGACCGGCGGGTCCGGTGACGGAACCGTCGGACGGGACCTCCCCATCGGCTGACCGTCCCGGAGCATCCGACCGGTCTCCCCTGTCGTGCGGCCCCCGGGTCGTGCGGCCCCCGGGTCGGCGCGTTCCGGGTAGACAGGGGAGATGGACCTCCGCATCTTCACCGAACCCCAGCAGGGTGCCTCCTACGACGCCCTGCTGACCGTCGCCCAGACCGCCGAGCGCCTCGGATTCAGTGCCTTCTTCCGCAGCGACCACTACCTGGTGATGGGTTCGTCCGACGGACTGCCCGGACCGACCGACGCCTGGATCACGCTGGCCGGCATCGCCCGGGAGACGAGCACCATCCGGCTCGGCACCCTCGTGACGGCGGCGACGTTCCGCCTGCCCGGTCCCCTCGCCATCAGCATCGCCCAGGTCGACGCCATGAGCGGGGGGCGGGTCGAGCTGGGCCTCGGAGCGGCCTGGTTCGACGCCGAGCACACCGCCTATGGGATCCCGTTCCCCCCGCTGGGCGAGCGCTTCGAACGGCTCGAGGAGCAGCTGGCCATCGTCACCGGGCTGTGGTCGACGCCGGGCGGCGTGACCTATTCGTTCGACGGCGCCCACTACCGGCTGACCGACAGCCCGGCGCTGCCGAAGCCGGTCCAGCGACCGCACCCGCCGATCATCGTGGGCGGTGGGGGGCCGAAGCGCACACCCCGGCTGGCCGCCGCCTACGCCGCCGAGTTCAACCTCGGCTTCTGCTCACCCGAGGACACCGCCCGTCAGTTCGAGGTCGTGCGCGAGGCCTGCCGAGCCCACGGGCGCGACCCGGCCACGCTGGCCCTGTCGGTGGCCCAGGTGGTCTGCTGCGGGACATCCGAGGCCGACATCGCCCGGAGGGCGGCGTCCATCGGCCGGGAGGTCGCCGAACTGCGGACCAACGGACTGTGCGGCACCCCGGAGGAGATCGTCGACAAGCTCGGGCGGTTCGCCGCCATCGGGACCGGGCGCACGTACTTCCAGGTCCTCGATCTCGCCGACCTGGACCACCTGGCGCTGTTGGGCGAAGAGGTCCTGCCCCGGGTGGCGTCGCTCTAGCGACGGCGTCCCGGTTTTGCTGACCGTTCCGCTCAGGCGGCGGGGGCCCGCCCGAAGCGTTCGGCCACGAGGGTCAGCGAACGCGCCCGGGTCTCGAAGGAGTGGGCCCGGGTCGACAGCAGCAGCTCGTCGGCCCCCGTGCGCTCCACCAGCGCGGTCAGCGACCGGTGCACGGTGTCCGGATCACCGACGCTGTGCTCGGCCGTGGTCGCATCGATCAACGCCTGTTCGGACTCCGTGTACGGGTAGGCGGCGGCCTCCTCGGGGGACACGACCGGCGACGGAGTACCCCTGCGCAGCTGCAGCATCGTCAGCCGGGAGGGCCCGGCGAGGTACCGGGCCTCCTCGTCGGTGTCGGCGCACAGCACCGATGCAGCCACCATGACGTAGGGCTCGGCCAGCAGCCCGGTGTCGCGGAAGTTGGCGCGGTAGAGGGAGACGGCCTCGTCCACCAGGGCGGGTGCGAAGTGGTAGGCGAAGCTGAACGGGAGACCGAGCAGCCCGGCCAGCTGGGCGCTGAAGGTGGACGATCCGAGCAGCCACATCTGGGGCAGGTAGCCACGTCCGGGCACGGGAGCGGGTGACGTCGGCGGATTGCCGTCGTCGGCGAGGTAGCGGATGAGCTCGACGACGTCCTGGGGGAAGTGCTCGGCACCCAGGTCGGCGCTCCGTCGCAGGGCCCGGGCGATGGCCGGGTCCGTGCCCGGGGCCCGACCCAGCCCCAGGTCGATCCGGCCGGGGTGCAGGGCCTCGAGGGTGGCGAACTGCTCGGCGACGACCAACGGCGCGTGGTTGGGCAGCATGACCCCGCCGGCGCCGACCCGCAGCGTGGTGGTGGCGTCGGCGAGGTGCCCGACCAGGACGGCGGGGGCCGAACTGGCCACGGATGCCATGCCGTGGTGCTCCGCCACCCACATCCGGTGGTACCCGAGGCGCTCGACCACACCGGCCAGGCGGGTGGTGTCGGCCAGTGCGTCCGCCGGGGTGGCACCCTTGGCCACGGTGGCCAGGTCGAGAACGGACAGTGTGGTCATGCAGTGTCCAACACCGGGCCCGGTCCGTTGCTTCCGCCGGGTCCCCGCCGGTCTCGGCCGGCCCGGACCGGCTCCCCGGCGGTCAGCGCGGCCCGACAGTCAGCGCGGTTCAGTCGGTGGTGACGATCGACCCGATCTTCTCGAGGGTGGCCGCCATGTTCGCCGCCGTCTTCGTGGCCAACGAGCCCTTGGCCAGGAACCAACGCTGATGGTCCCGGCTGATGTCCCAGCTCTCCCGGACGAGCGTCCCGCCGTCGGTGGGCTCGAGCTCGTACCGCCAGATCCTGCCGCCGACCCACCGGCCGGCAAGGCCGTTCGGTCGACTCTGCCAGGCGATCCGACGGTCCTCCTCGTACTCGATGACGGTGCTGACCATGGAGTAGCCGATCCCCTGCTTCATGGACATGCCGAACGTGGCGCCGAGGATCAACTTCTGGGGCGCCCCTGCCTTGACCTGGCGGACCGTGCCCGAGCCGTCGATCTCGGGGTGTCGGGCGGCGTCGGCCACCAGGGCGAAGATGGCGGTGGGTGCCGCGGGGATGATCCGCTCCACCGAAACGACGTCACCCTCCATACCGTTCTCCACTCGCTCGCCACCGCCGCCCGCTCCGTAGAGCCTAGGGCCAGTCGCGCGACGACCACCACACTGGCATCATCGGTGCGTGCCGACGACCCCACTGACCGCCGCCGTCTCCGAACTGGCCGCTGCCGATCCGGTCCTTGCCGGCCTCGTCGACCGCCACGGCCCACCCCCACCACGTCGGCGGGTGCCGGCGGCGCAGCGCTTCGACCACCTGGCCCGGGACATCGTGTACCAGCAGTTGGCCGGCAGGGCGGCCGCCTCCATCCACGGCCGCATGGCCGACGCCCTCGGTGGTGAGGTGACGGCCGAACGGGTCCTGGCCACCCCCGTGGAGGTGCTGCGGGGCTGCGGGCTGAGCGGGTCGAAGACGGCGTCGCTCCTCGACCTGGCGGACAAGGTCGCCTCGGGGGAGGTGGCGCTCGACCGCATCGGACGGCTGTCCGACGAGGAGGTCGTGGCCCACCTGACCGTGGTGCGCGGCATCGGTCCCTGGACGGCCCAGATGTTCCTCATGAGCACCCTCAGCCGCCTCGACGTCTGGCCGATCGGAGACTACGGCGTGCGGGTCGGCTTCGCCCGGGCCTGGTCGCTCGACGGTATCCCGGACCCGAAGACACTGGACGCCCTGGGCGAACCGTTCCGTCCCTACCGCAGCCTGGTCGCCTGGTACTGCTGGCAGACGGCCGACGAACGGTGACGGCCTCGTCGACGGTGACGGCCCGCTATCCGCAGGCGGTCCCCACCTGCGCGTGGGGACCGGCCGCTGTCCCGTCACACTCCCGCTAGCCCCGGGGCGCGCCGTCGGTCAGACTGACCGGGTGCACGCCGACCCCACCGGGGCCCACCGCCGGCCGAGCTGCCCCGCACGCACGGTTCCGCCACGGGCCGAGGAGCCGATCCATGCCTGACCGCGCCACCCCTGTCTTCGTCACCACCGTGGCCAGCCCGATCGGGCCCCTGACGTTGATGGGCCGGCACGGGCACCTCACCCACCTCGTGATGGAGGACCAGGCCCACGCCACGGAGGCGCCCGCCGACAGCGTCGAGGACGCCACCGCCTTCGCCGAGGTCGCCGACCAGCTGGCCGCCTACTTCGCGGGGGAGCGCCGGACCTTCGAGGTGCCGATGACCCTCGGGGGCACCGACTTCCAGCGGCGGGTGTGGGCCGAACTGAGCGCCATCCCCTACGGCGAGACGATCAGCTACGGCGAGCTGGCCCGACGGGTCGGGAACCCGAAGGCGTCGCGTGCGGTCGGCCTGGCCAACGGGCGCAACCCCATCGCCGTCATCATCCCCTGCCACCGGGTCGTCGCCGCCGACGGCTCCCTCGGCGGCTACGGCGGCGGCCGTGACCGCAAGGTCCACCTGCTCGAGCTCGAGCGGGCCACCCGGGGCTGACGTCCGTCCCCGACCACGACCGCCGACGGCGGGAGCCCTGCCCGGCGACCGGGCCGCGAGCGGGGCACCGTAGTGTTGGCTCCCATGGCTGACGACACTCCCTCCGACGTGCCGGTCGGGACCGACCGGGTGGCGGTCGTCGTCGTCGACCACGGATCGCGTCGGGACGAGGCCAACACCGCCTTCGAGGAGTTCGTGCGTACGTCCGCGCCCCTGCTGCCCTATCCGGTCGTCGAACCGGCGCACATGGAGCTGGCCGAGCCGTCGATCGCCACGGCGTTCGCACGGTGCGTGGCGTCCGGGGCCACGACGGTGGCCGTGGCGCCCTACTTCCTCGGTCCCGGGAACCACTGGGACCGGGACATCCCGGCACTGACGGCATCGGCTGCCGCCGACCATCCCGATGTGCGCTGGTTGGTGGCCGCCCCGCTCGGTCCCGACCCGACCCTCCTCGAACTGGCCGGCCGGCGCGTGGCCCACTGCCTGGCCCACGTGGCCGGAGAGGCCGACGAGTGCGCCACGTGCGCCGGGACGGGTCGGTGCACCCTCCGGTGAGTGACGTCGTGGTGGTCGGCGCCGGCATGGCCGGGCTCACCTGTGCTCTCGACCTCGTGCGGGCCGGTGTGGACTGCACGGTCCTCGAGGGGTCGGACGGCGTGGGGGGTCGGGTCCGCACCGACGCGGTGGACGGGTACCTCCTCGACCGGGGCTTCCAGATCCTGCTGTGCGCCTATCCCGAGGTCCGCCGGCGTCTCGACCTCCCGGCCCTCGACCTGCGCGAGTTCGCACCGGGAGCGGTCGTGCACCTCACCGACGGCTTCCACGCGGTGGGCGATCCGCTGCGTCGACCACAGCAGCTGGTGACCACCCTGGCGGCGCCCATCGGGACGCTGGCCGACAAGTTCCGTCTGGCCCGACTGGTCCTGTCGGACCGCACCCGTCCGGTGCGGGACATCCTGCGCCAGCCCGACGTGACGACACGCGTGCGCCTGGAGCAGCTCGGGTTCAGCGACCGGATGATGCGGTCGTTCTGGCAGCCGCTGTTCGCCGGCATCCAGCTCGACCCCGACCTCGAGGTCTCGAGCCGCCGCTTCGACCTGATCCTGCGGATGCTGGCCGCCGGCCCGACCGCCGTGCCGGCCGCGGGCATGGGGGCCGTCGCCCACCAGTTGGCCGACGCCCTCCCCGCCGGCGTCGTCCGCCTGGGTACCCGGGTGGACCGGCTGGAGGGGACCTCGGTCGTGCTCTCGGACGGGGAGGTGCTGGCCGGCCGGGCCGTGGTGGTGGCCACGGAGGGACCCGAGGCGCACCGGCTGCTCGGAGGTGCGGTCGACGACCCCGGGTCCCGCGCCGCCGCCTGCTGCTGGTTCGCCACCGCCGGCCCGCCGTTGCCGGGGACGGCCCTGGCCCTCGAGGGCACGGGTGACGGGCCGGCCCGGAACGTGGCCGTGATGAGCAGGGTCGCCCCGACCTACGCCCCGCCCGGGCGGAGCCTGCTGGCCGCAGCCGTGCCGGGTCCCGAGGCCCTCGACCCGGGGGTGACGGGGCGTGTCCGTGACCAGCTGGCCCGCTGGTTCGGCTCGACGACCGGGGACTGGCAGCACCTGCGCACCGACGTCATCCCGCACGGACAGCCGCGCCAGGCACCGCCCTTCGACCCGCGCCGCCGGGTGGATCTCGGGAGCGGCCGGTTCGTCTGCGGCGACCACCGCGACACCGCGTCGCTCCAGGGGGCGATGTTCAGCGGAGGGCGCACCGCCGAGGCCGTCGTCGGCCACCTGGCCGGCTGATCATCGGGCGGACCCGTGACCGGGTGGTCGGACGGGGCTCAGCCGCTGCAGCGGTCGCCGAGCCAGGGCTGCTGACCGTCGAGCGCGAAGAGGGCCACGGCCACGGTGTCCTGCTCGGGCTTGGTCGCGTGGTTCGGGGGCACGCCCACCAGGAGGCCGAGACCGGCCGCCGAGGCGGCGGAGTTCCAGGTGGGCTGGCTGAACTGGAAGGCCCCCATGTAGAGGCCGTTCGGTGACACCACGCTGTAGTCCCCGCCGGACTCGGCCTGGACGACGCAGGTCAGGAACGGGTTGAGGGTCGGGTCCGAAAGGTTCGGGTAGGCGGCGCCGTTGCCCGGGGTGACGGGCGACGCAGTCGGCGCGGTCGGAGCGGTCGAGCCGGCGGCAGGGGCCGGCGGGATGGTGGCCGGGGTGTCCGTGACCACGGTCGATGCCGCCGGGACACTCGCCTTCGGTGCCCGAGCCACGGCGGCGGCGGCCCGTTGGGCCTGGAGCGTCTGCTGGGCGGCCACGGCTGAGGCCAGCTGACCGGTCAGGCCGGCCTGCTCGGTGCGCAGTGCCGCCGCGGCGGCATCGGCCTGACCCAGGTCGGCGGTGTGGTTGGCCTGGTCCGCCCGGTCCTGGCTCTGGCGGGCCTGGAGGACGGCCTCCTGGGTCTGGAGGGCGCGCTGGGCGGTGTGGAGCTGGTCCATCTGGGTGGTGATGTCGCCCACGGCGAGGCTGGCGTACTCGCTGGCCGCCTGGGCCTCGGCGGTTCCCCCGCTGAACAGCGCCGTGTCGGTGCTCGACGAATTGGCCCCGGAGTCGATGTAGGACTGGACGGCCTGTGCCTGGACGATGTGGAGCTGGCGGGTGATCGACCGTTGGTCGTCGGCCAACTGACCGGTGATCTGGGCGATGGCCTGGCCATCGGCGGCCACCCGGGCCGCGGCCACGGAGGTCTGCTGCTGGGCGGCGTCCACCTGGAGCTGCTCGAGCACGAGGCGCTGGGCGACGTCGGCGGCCTGGGCCTGCAGGCTGGCCACGGAGTCCGCGCCTGCCGGATGCGCCGTCGTCCCGAGTGGGAGGGCGGCGAGGAGGACGAGTGCGGGGAGTGCAAGGACCCGGATGGTTCGACGGGCCGACCCCGCCACGTCGGGCCCCGTTCCCGGGGTCGAACAGGCGTGAGACACGAGAAGATGATTTTACCGGGCCACCCCTGTGGACGACAAGCCGGGCCGGAATCCCTGGTCAGCGGAGTCGTGACGGGTGCAGTGCCCGGCGCCGGCGAACCTAGCGGGCCGGCTCCGGCTCCGGTTTCGGATCCGCCCCGCCCCCGGCCCCGGCCCCGGCCCCGGCCCCGGGCCCCGGGGCCACCGGGGCGATGACCCAGCGGAAGGCGTGGCCGAGCAGGCGGGCCGAGGGGCGCACGGCCAGCAGGTCCCCGGCCGGGACCGCCGGGAGACGGAGCTGGCGGCGGGCCCAGGGGGGCAGGACGCCCTGGGCGGCTGTCACCAGGAGGCCGTAGGTGGCGACCTCGTGGGGCCACCGTCCGACGCCCCGCAGCACGAAGTTCCGGGCCGTGCGGGCCTCCTGGGTGAGGCGCAGGCGCGGTCGGACCTGCGTGAAGTAGTCGTCGAGCTCGACCGTCGAGCGGGGCACGTCGGCCGCGCCGAGGGCGATGGCCACCTCGGCCATCTGGTCCAGGTAGTCGTCGGCCTCGGCACGGGTTGGTGCGACCGGGGCGTAGACGCGACTCGCCTCGAGGAAGCTCGACACCTCGGCGGCGTGCACCCAGGTGAGCAGGTCGGGGTCGCCGGCCGAATAGGGGCGGCCGTCGGACGCCACGCCCCGCACCCGGACGTGGATCCGGCGCACGTGCTCGATGGACTTCCGGGCCTCCTCGACCGTGCCGAAGGTGGTGGTTCCCAGGAACGTGGCCGTCCGCTCGAGGCGGCCGAGCGGGTCCTGGCGGTAGTTGGAGTGCTGGGCCACGCCGGCCATGGCCAGCGGGTGGAGCATCTGGAACAGCAGGGCCGACAGCCCGCCGATGAGCATGGCGGGCAGGTCGCCGTGGATGCGACGGACCACCGAGTCCGGGTCGATGTAGGCGAGGTCGGGATCCATGCAGGGGGGCTGGGGCTCCTTCGTCATGCCCATGGATCGGCGGACCTGCACGAGCGCCTGGCCCCGGACCTGCTCGATGCGGCTCTCCGCGGCCGCCCGTCCGGCGGCGTGCGCCTCGAGGATCTGCGCTCGCGGGTCCATGGTCTCCGACCCTACCAACGCGCCCGTTCCGGGCGTCCGCAGGGCGCCGGCGGTGCCGGAGCGGCCCGGGGAGCCGTCCCCGGGCCGGTGCCTCAGCGGGGGACGACCGGAGCGGCCACCGTCCGGGCCGCGTGGTCGGGACTCGGGTGGGTGACCGCCGAGGTGCGTCCCTCGGCGACCAGCCTCCGGCGCGCCTCGTCCCAGGACGGCAGGTCGTCGGACTCCTGCTCCCAATGGACGACGTGGGCCTCGTCGCACCACTCGCGCAGCCGGGGCATCACGTCGCCGTGGGGACCCGAGGTCATGTAGGCCCGCATGGCCGCCCGGTCGGTCCAGACCGTCTTGGTCCAGAAGGCGTTGTGGGTGTCCGGCAGCAGATCGACGGCCAGGCGGCCGGGGGCACCCTCGGCCTGGCCGTAGACGTCGGTCAACGAGGCCGTGAACTCGTCGAGGTACTCACCGTCGCGGATGCGCAGCCGGGTGATGGAGACGAAGGCCATGCGTCATCTTCGCGCGCACCGTGCGGGGACGCCGGACCGGGTCGGCCCCTAGGAGGCCAGGACGACCACCACGGTCTGGATGGCGATCTTGCCGTCGCGGACGACGATCGTGTCGCTGCCCAGTTGGATGCCGTCCGCCGACCACGTCACGTAGTAGGCGTCGCCCTCCGCGAACGAGGCGGTCTCCGTGAAGCCCGGCATGCCGGCGGAGGCCTCGAAGAACGGCCGGATGGCCTCGCGGCCGGTGAACACCCCGCCCATGTTGATGATGAACACCGAGTCGTCGGTGTAGTCCTCCATGACGGTGTCGATGTCACCGGCGTGCAGCGCGGTCATGTGGTGCTCGACCACCGTGCGGGTCTCGTCTGTGGACACGGGCTCCCCCTGTCGTCATCCGGGGACGTGGTCGACCCCGGTCAGGGGCACATTGTGGCCCACCGGGCACCGGCGGGACTCCGGGGTGTCGACCCACCGCTCAGACGCCGCCGCCCCCGACGCCGGTGCCCTCGACGGGGTCGGGGGCCTCGAGGTAGGCCGGGTGCGCCACGAGGAGCTGGTCCCGGGTCGAGGACGCCAGCGCCCGTCCGACGTTGTCGATGTCGTGGTCGAAAGCCCCCGAACGGATCGCCGCGGCCAGGGCGGCGTCCGTGGGGAACCCGAGTCGGGCGAGCCGATCGTGGTGGGCCCGGCCGATCGCCGGGCCGAGGCGGAGCTCGCGCTCGACCACCCCCAACGCGTTGCGGGCCACCCGGGCGTCGAAGGAGGACCGGGTCGCAGCGCCCGGCTCGATCGACCCGTCGAGGTATTCGCGGACCGCCTCCACGAGCTCGGCGGCGGTCGGTCGGCCGAACGGTCCGGTCACGGAGGTCGGGGTCGGAGCGTCCACGGGGGGCCGCTCGTCGTCGGGTGCCAGCCCGAGCAGGGTCACGAGGTCCCACTCGCTCTCGCACACCCGCCGGCCGATCGCCGCCAGCTCGACCGACCGGGAGGCTCCACCCAGGTGCGACGCGGCCTGCAGCGCGCAGATCACCGCCCACTTGACCGCCGCGTAGACCTCCCACCACCGCACGGTGGCGACCGCGACGTGCCCGCCACCCGCCGCCTCGTAGGCGTGGAGCAGGTCGGCCAGGTCGCCGAATCCGCCCACGTGCCCGGATCCGCCGAAGCGCCAGGACCGGGCGCAGAGCCAGCCGATGTCCTCCACGGGGTCGCCCGCGTGGGCGAGCTCCCAGTCGAGGACCGCCCGGAGTCCGTCGTGGCCGACCAACAGGTTGCCGAGTCGGAAGTCGCCGTGCACCGTCACCCGGGGTCCCGGCACCGGACGGTGCCGTTCGAGCCACCGGGCGCCGAGCTCGAGGCACGGACGCACCTCGCCCAGGCCGTCGAGGTAGGCCAGGGGATGGCGCAGGGGATCGCGCCGGGGCAGTCCGGGCACTCCGTCGGGGTCGATGCGGTGGATGGCTGCCAGTGCGGTGCCGCACTGGCCGGTGAGGGCCTGTCGGGCCGCCGCCCACTCGGGGTCGCGCAGGAGGCGGCGGGGGATCGTCTCGCCCTCGAGCCGCTCGACGACCAGCCACCCCGCGTCGAGACCGTCGTCGGTGCCGGCCGCCACCACGTGGGGCACGGGCACGCCGAGACCGTCGGCCGCCTGGAGCAGCGTCGATTCGATCGCCACCCGACTGCCCGGGACGAGGTGGTGGCCCCGCTCCTGCTGCAGGATCAGCGGGCGTCGACTCCCGTCGTCCGCCTCCAGGTCGAAGGAGCTCGTGATCCGGGAGGCACCCCCGGACAGGCGTCGGAGGTCCCTCACCGTGCCCCCGAGCCGACGGCCGAGCTCGGCGGTGAGGTGGTCGGTGGGACGGGCCATCACTCGACCGGGACGACCGGCCTCCCGGTGTCGTCGAGCTGGTGCAGGTACTCGGCGATGCCGGAGCCGGTGCGGACCGAGCCGTCGGTGTCCCGGTAGGACCAGCGGGTCAGGCCTTCGTTGATCAGGGTGCCGGACGTGCGTCCGATGTCCGCCACCCGCAGGACCTCGCCGACGAGTTCGTACTCCCGACCCTGCTTGTCGGTGACCGTCAGGTGGACCACCCGTTGGGTGAGGTCGTCGCCGGCCACCTCGGTCGTCACCCGCCAGTCGGCGATGCTCGCCGCCGAGCGGCCGTCGTGGACCCAGCCGCGATGGAGGTCGCCGTGGCCGGTGCCGAGCCGGATGCCGCCGAAGTGGAGGTCCCGGTCGATGTTGATGCTGAACCAGCGCCACATGGTCGGTCCGCCCCAGTTGCGTGGACCCCAGGAACGGTCCCGGTTGCCGAGGGCGCCGCTCCACGTGTGGCGCCCGCCGTCCACCTCGATCCAGCCGCTCCAGGATCCGGCCTGTTCGAAATGACCCTTGCCGGTCGATCCGGCTGCGGCCGACGACTCGGCCGAACGCTGCTGCGCCGGTTGGCCGTCGGTGCCGATCGGGGGGGTGAGCGAGTGGAACCGGAGGTCGAGCCGAACGGGCACCGAGTGCGCGCTGGTCGCTCCACGGACACAGGAGCGGACACCGACCTCGCCGTCGAACGTGAGTCGCCAGGCACGCATCGGCTCCACCAGCTCGTAGCGGGCGTCGCCGACCTCGAGCACGGTATCGACCATGTCGTGCTGCTCGACGACGGCGTGGTACTCGCCGAGATCACCCCCCGGGAGCCACAGGGACAGGCCGACGTCCATGGTCCCCTCGTTCGGTCGGATCCCGATGCGGGTGAAGAGGCCGGAGTCGCTCAGCGGGTCGTAGGCGTTGAAGTAGTAGGACTCGCTCCACGCCGCGTCGGCCTCGACGGGGTGGCCGAAGTCGTGACGGGCGTCGAGGATCGGCATCGGCCCATCATCGCCGCTCCCCGGGGGACCGACAACGGGAACGCCGGACCTCTGGCCCGGCTCCCCGTCCCCGTGTCAGACTCCTGTCCCCCAGGGTCACGGGGAGTTCGACAGCCAGGGGAGGCGTCATGGGGGCGACCGCAGTGCGCATGAGTCCGGTATGGGACGAACCGGCCGGAGTCGTCGACCTCATCCGCGGTGCGGGTCCGTTCTGGCCGCTGGCCAACTACGCCGCCAGCGACGCCGAGATGGCCGCGCTCGGTCGGGAGCGGGCCTCGTTCACCCCGCCCTGGTTCCGCCAGGACTTCGCCCGGGAGGCCCGGGTGCTGGTGCCGGGGGCCGAGACCATCCTGGAGAACGAGCGCTTCGCCGCGGGGGCCCGGGAGCTGGGTGGCGGACCTGACGCCGTCGTCCGCCCGCAGGCGGTGTACGTCAACATCATGGCGCCGACCCCCTTCGACTTCCCGCCCCACCTCGACATCCCGGCGTTCCGGGGGTTCACCCGGGCGACGCAGCCGGTCTGGCTCCTCAAGGCGATGAAGACGTCCGGACTGTTCGAGGCCTGGAGGACCCGGATCGCCACGGCGGTCTCGTGGTTCTACACCGGCCCCGGTGGTGAGTTCCGCTACTGGCCCGACGGCCCCGAAGGCCCCATGGCCGTCGAGCGCTCCCCCTACGGCAACGTCGGCGTGCTGGCCGACAACGAGGTGACGTTCCACGGCGTGGCCGCCCTCGGGAGCCCGGGTGCCACCATGCCCGAGGGCCTCACCCGCGAGTCCCGGCTCGTCCGCGGTGCGTCCGGGTGGGACGTCCACGACGCCGAGGGGCTGACCCAGGCCCGGTTCGGTGACGAACAGGTCCGGATCACCGTCTCCTGGAAGGCCGACGTCTTCCCGGGTGCGGAGGAGGCGGAGCGGCACGACTCGGGCGACGACGCGCTGACCCTCGAGACGGTGGTCGAGCGCTTCGGGAAGGACCTGGCCCGGCGGGGGGTGGACGTCCACGAGCCGGACGAGCCCCTGGCCGACCAGGCCTGGATCGCCACGCTGGCGTCCACGTACCAGGATCCGGCGCCGAAGACGCGCTGAGTCACCGTTCCCGGAACCGCTGGCCCGTACCCCCCCCCGTGTGCAGTCCGCAGGCCGAGTCGTCGCGACGACGCGACGACGCGACGACGCGACGACGCGCCGGCCGGACACCTGACGTGTCCGGACGGCGAGTCGGCTGGATGACCGACCCCGTGGGAGCCGGATGCGGGGCCCCTAGGAGGCGGAAGCGGCGATGTGGGCCGTTCCGAGGGGCATTCCGGCGGCGAAGGCCGTGACGCCGAATGCCTTGTCGAGGGCTGTGGCCGCCGTGGGAGTGAGGTTGGCGATCGTGCCGTCCAGGTGGACGACCGTTCCATCGGAGCTGATGGTGAGCGGGCGTCCATCGAGCTGGAGCAGCGGGACATCGGCCGCACCGACGGTGCCGTCGACGTTGCCGTACAGGATCGAGTTGCCCGGATCGATGGTGAAGTCGGTGAGCGTTACGGTGGTCGCACCCTTCGTCAACGTGAGTCCGCTGCCCTGGTGGAGGATGACGCCGTCGACGTAGCCGGGCCGGTAGTGCCTGTCGGCATGGATCACGGCGTCACCACCGGTGATGGGGAACGACACGGTGCTCCCGCTGACCGTGGCGGTGCCGGTGACCCCCGGCGTGACCCCCAGGCTGGTCAGCGCGGCGGCCGTGGTCGCATTGAGGTCGAGCGACGTCGTGCCGGAGACCCTCGGGATCTCGGAGACCTTGCCCTTGTAGGTGTTCTTCTGGCCCTTGGCCACGAGGTGCACCGTCCCGAGGGGAGTGCCACCCGTGATGGCCCGGGTGCCGAACGCGGAGTCCAGCGCACTGGCTGCCGAATCGGTCAGATTCGCCACCGTGCCGTTCAGCACGACATCGCCGGAGCCGTCAGTGCTGACGCTGACCTTGCGGCCGTCGAGCTGAAGCAGTGGTGCCTTGTCCGGCACGCCGTTGACGCTGGCGTAGAGGTTGGAGTTCCCCGGATCGACCACGAAGTCGGAAAGTGTGACCGTGGTGGACCCTGCGGTCAGTGTCAGGCCCGAGCCGTAGTGCTCGATGGAGCCCTCGATGTAACCGGGACGGTGATGGACGTCGCTGTGGATCTCCACGTAGCCCGAGGTGATCGGGAACGTGACGGCCGAACCACTCGCGGTGGCCGATCCCTCCGGCGCCACCTTCACGCCGAGCCCGGCGAGCGCGGCGGCAGTCGTCGCGTTGAGCGTCAAGGTGGTGCCCACGCCGGTGAGCGCCGGGATGGCCGTCACGGTGTCCGGGGTGGTGGACGCCGCCGACAGCGTGGCCGGGGCGACGAGGGCCGCTCCCGTGGCGCCGATGGCCACGGCGGCAATGAGGGCCGTAAGGGTGCGATTGGACGGTTTCATGGCGAAGTCTCCGATTTCTTCTCGATGTACATGGTCTTCGTTTCCGTCCAGCATTTGGATGTGTCGATGTCGCGATCGATGTCCGGATATCCATATAGCTGTGGAGCCATTCGCCGGACGTGACCTGATGTGACGGTCGGATCCAGTCGTCGGCCGATGGGCCAGACGAGCATGTGAGGGTCGTACGCTGGGATGTCATGGCCGCACCCCGGGGCGTGGTCGGTCCGACCCCGTGCGAAGGGGCGGAGCCGTCGCCACTACGGACCACGACGTCTCCGCTGTTTCGGTCATGGCTACCGACGGACACAACTAAGTGACATCGCTGGTGGATCCGTGGATGCGCTGCTATGCGGACGCGCCGGTGGCGGATATCAGGTGGTATGCCACACGGGAGGCCGGTAGAGGAGAGGTCTCCCCGGAGTCGCGACGCGTCCGGTCGGCCCGGTCGGCTCCGGGTTGGTCAGCCGCCTGGTTCGTGGATGATCTCGAGCAGACCGGGCAGCGCGCCCACGACGACGACCGTGTCCGTCCGTGGATCCACGGCCACGGTGTCGGGCTGCCGGACGGTGGGCCATTGGCCGATCACCCGGGGAAGCGGTTGCGTGAGCTCCAACTCCACCAGGCGGTTCGCTGCGGTACACGTGATCCACAGCCGGCCCCTGGTCGGATCCACCGCCACGCCGAGTGGACTCTTCGGAACGGACACGCTCCCGACGAGGTGCAACCGGGGAACGGTGTCGTACACCAGGACGTGCGTCCCACCGGTGTCGACGACGTAGAGGTCGGTGCCGTAGGCGGCGACATGGGACGGTCCTCCCGGAATCGCCGCCGACGCGACGAGCCGAAGGGACGTGGCGTCGAAGAGCTGCAGGCGCCGGGCCCGGACGGCGACCACCGCGACGTCCGTGCGGGTCACCGCGAGCCCGCCCGGTTGCTGGGCGACCGGAATGGTGGCCACCGGTCGTTGCTGCCTGATCACCGTGATCGTGCTGTCGTGCTCGTTGCCCACGAAGACCGTGCCGCCCGAGTCGACGAGGTCATGGGGCATCCGTCCGGTGGGGACGAGCGCGGAGACCGTCCCGCTCGGCTCATCGACGAATCCGACCTCGGACGACGCTTCCGCAGGCACGAGGAACGGGCCGCCGGGCGCAGCCAGCGAGAGGTGACGGGGCGCCGAGGGGAGAGTGACGGAGGACAGGTGGTTCCCCGATTCGTCGAACAGGTCTGCACCGGCGACCTGTCCCACGGCGATGATTCCGGTGGTCGGATCGATGGCAACCCCCTGCGCGGCCGGGCCGGCCGGGACGACCTTCCCCACAGGCGGGAGGGTCAGGGCGGGGGAGTTCGCCGGCTCGGCGGCCCGCGGTGGTTCCGACGTCGCCGTCCCACCCCCGGTGCCCGATCCGCCTGCGCATGCGGACACGGCGACGGCGAGGCCCAGCGCGAGCCCGACGGCCGCGAGCCGGCGACGGGTCATCCCGACGTCGGTCCGGAGGTCGCCGACGGCGTCCGCCAGGGTGGATCGGCGAACACCGTGACCGACGCGGCGAGCACTACGACGGCGGTGGCGATGGCGTCGAGGTGCGTCCGCAGCGGCCCGCCGTCGTACATCGTGTACCCCACGGCGACCAGGGACGCCGCGACGATGCCCACGACGACGGGCTGCTGGCGCCGGAGGCCGAGGACGATCAAGGCTGCGGCGACGGCGTACCACGTGATGCTGGCCGTCCCCATGGGATCGACGACCCGGATCACCGAGGGACCTGCGGGCCAGGTCGCGACGGCTGCCCGGAAGAACATGGCGCCGCAGTGGAGCACGAGGCCGAACGCACCGACCGCGATCGCCAGCATCTCCGGGACGGACAGCCGGACGGCGTGCGCGCGGACGGGGAGCACCGGTAGGACCAACCGAGCGACCACGGCGACCACCACGACCGAGGCGAGGACGGTGACGTAGGCGTGACTCATGATCCGATGGTAGGAGGAGATGCCCGGGACCCGTCCCGGCAGTACGACGGAACTACAGCGTGCGGACGAGTTCCCGCACGACGCGACCGACGTCGACGGCCCGTCGCTCGCCCACGTCGATGATGTCCTCGGGGGAGATGCCGTCTTCCTCCATGCCGGCGGCCAGGTTGGTGACCAGCGACAGTCCCAGGACCTCCGCACCCGCCTGTCGCGCGGCGATCGCCTCCAGGACGCTCGACATGCCGACCAGGTCCGCCCCCAGGGTCCGGAGCATGCGGATCTCGGCCGGTGTCTCGAAGTGTGGTCCGCCGACCTGCGCGTACACGCAGTCGGGCAGGGTCGGATCGATCACGTGGGCGAGGTCCCGCAACCGGGGTGACCAGGCATCGACGAGATCGACGAAGGGTGTCGGCCGACGGTCCGCGCTCGGACGGGCGGACAGCGGGGACCGGCCGGTCAGGTTCAGATGGTCGGCGATCAGGGCCAGACTGCCCGTGTGCAGTTCCGGCCGAAGCGAGCCGGACGCATTGGTCAGGACCACCGTGGCGCACCCCGCGGCGACCGCGGTTCGTACCGCGTGGGCGACGTGTGCCGGCGAGTACCCCTCGTAGAGGTGCAGGCGGCCCAGGAAGACGAGGACCCTGCGTCCCTCCAGGTCCAGTGAACGGATCTCCGACGTCTGATGGCTGACGAACGCGACCGGAAGGCCCGGCAGCGAACCCAACGGGTGGCGGGAGAGCGCCGGGCCGAGCGCATCTGCGGCGCTGGCCAGTCCGGTACCGAGCACCACGGCGACGTCGTGCCGGGGCACCCCCGTGATCGTCGCGAGTTCACGGGCGGCCTCCCCGGCGAGCCGGAACGCCTCGTCATCCGACCAGTCGGAGGCGTCCGAGCGGTCGGTCCTGGTCGGGGGCACCGGACCATGTTCGCAGATCCACGTGATGGTCGGATCGACCGTGTGGCCGCTCGCGGAACGGTCGGACCCCGTCGTTCCCTACTATCGCCGGTATGTCGACGCCCGTCCCGTGCCGGAGCCCGGTCCGATGAGAGTGCTGCTCACGGGCGCTTCCGGCTTCATCGGGACGCACATCAACCATGGACTCGCCCGGGCCGGTCACGACGTGGTGCAGGTCGACCTCCTCCTCCCCTCGGCGCACGGCGAGGGGGCTCCGGTGCCGGAAGGCGTCCACCGGGTCGATGTCCGCGACGCCGATGCCCTCACCCCGCTCCTGGGTGCGGTCGATGTCGTGTGCCACCAGGCCGCGGTGGTGGGGGCCGGGATCGATGCGGCCGACGCACCGGCGTTCGCCAGTCACAACGACTTCGGCACCGCCGTCCTGCTGGCCGCCATGCAGGTGACCGGATGCCGCAGACTCGTGCTGGCCTCGTCGATGGTCGTGTACGGCGACGGGCGCTACACCTGCAGCCGACACGGAACGGTCACGCCACCGCCCAGGGTGGAGTCCGACCTCGCCGCCGGCGGGTTCGACTGCCGGTGCCCGATCGACGGCTCCGTGCTGTCCTGGGCTCTCGTGGACGAGGACGCACCCCTGCGTCCCCGGAGCCTGTACGCCGCCAGCAAGCTGGCGCAGGAGAACTATGCACTGGCGTGGTCGTTGGCCACGGGAGGCTCCGTCACGGCGCTCCGCTACCACAACGTCTACGGGGAGGGCATGCCCCGTGACACCCCCTATTCCGGTGTGGCGGCCATGTTCCGGTCGGCGCTCGAGGACGGTCGGGCACCGAGGGTCTACGAGGACGGCCTCCAGACCCGGGACTTCGTCCACGTCCGCGACGTGGCGGCGGCCAACGTGGCCGCGGTCGGCCACGAGCTCGTGGGGTTCCACCCGGTCAACGTGTGCTCGGGGCGGCCCTCCACCATCGGTGAGGTCGCCGGTGCGCTGGCTCTCCTGCAGGGCGGTCCCCCACCCGTCGTCACCGGTCAGTACCGCTCGGGCGACGTCCGACATGTCGTCGCCGATCCGGGCCGGGCGACCGAACTCCTCGGCTTCCGGGCCGGGATCACCCTCGAGGAGGGGATGGCCGACTTCGCCCACGCCCCGCTCCGCGATGCGGTCCCGACGGAGCGTCCGCGTGTCTGACCCGGGTGGCGTGACGTCCACGGGGGTCGATGCCGGGGGAGCGGGCGTGACGGTCGTCATCCCGTGCCGTGACGAGGCCGGTTCGTTGCCCGGCGTGCTCGCCGCCGTCCCTCCCGGTTGGCTCGCACTCGTCGTGGACAACGGGTCCGCCGACGACACGGCGTCGGTGGCCCGGGACCTCGGGGCCGTCGTCGTCGAGGAACCGGTGCCGGGCTACGGGTCGGCCGTGCAGCGCGGGGTCGAGTCGGTGACCACGACGTTCGTCTGCGTGCTCGACGGTGACGGATCGCTCGACCCGGGGGAACTGCCCGGCCTGGTGGCGTTGCTCGAGGCCGGGGCCGATCTCGCCGTCGGCCGCCGGGTACCGGAGCGCCTCGCGGGCTGGCCGTTGCACGCCCGGGTGGGCAACGCCGTCGTGGCCGCCCGGCTGCGCCGCCGGTTCGGGCTCGACGTCCACGACGTCGGCGCCGTCCGGGCCGCGAGGACCCGCGCCCTGCTCGAACTCGGGGTCGAGGACCGACGCTCGGGGTATCCCCTGGAGCTCCTGGTCCGGGCCGGACGGGCGGGGTGGCGCGTCGAGGAGCGGCCCGTGTCCTACCGACCGCGTACCGCGGGCCGGTCCAAGGTGTCCGGATCCGTCCTGGGCAGCGCCCGGGCCACCTGGGACTTCCTGAAGGTGATCCGATGATCGCCGTGCGGTGCACCGTGCTGGTGGTGGCTAAGGCACCGGTCGCCGGCGTGGCCAAGACGCGGCTGGCGGCGAGCGTGGGTCCGGAGGCGGCGGCGTCGCTGGCCGCCGCCGCGCTCCTCGACACCCTGGACGCGGTGCGATGCGCCGGGGTGGGGACCCGGGTCGTGGCCCTGACCGGTGAGCTCGATCGGGCGCACCGCTCCGAGGAGCTACGGGCCATGCTGGAGGACTTCGTCGTGCTGCCCCAGCGAGGCGCCGGCCTGGACCAGCGTCTCGCGGCGGCCCACGCCGACGCCGGTGCGGTGGCGGACGGTCCGGTGCTCCAGATCGGCATGGACACCCCCCAGGTCACCGCCGAGCTCCTGCTGGATTCGGCCCGACGTCTGACCGCGCCGGACGTCGGCGGCGTCCTCGGACTGGCATCCGACGGTGGGTGGTGGGCCCTGGGGCTCTCGGACCCCCGGCAGGCCTCGTTCCTACTCGGAGTGCCCATGTCCCGGTCCGACACCGGGGCGCGCACCTTGGCCGACCTCCGGCGCGCCGTCGACATCGTCATCGAGTTGCCGGTGCTGACCGACGTCGACACGGTGGACGACCTGTGGCCGGTCGCCGAGCTGCAACCCTCCGACAGCCGGTTCCGCCGAGCGGTCGAGGACGGCCACCCGGCGCCTTGACGGGTGCACCTCGTGCCGGTGGGCACCGGGGTCGTCGTCCCACGACGGGGGCTACCAGTTGGTGAGCAGCAGGCTGTTGACGGCGAGGGCGCCGGCCACCTGGACGACCAGGGCGACCCGGTGGGATCGGTTGGGGAGCAGTGCCGGGGCGGCGACGAGCCAGACGGCGAACGGCAACCAGATCCGCTCGGTCTCGGCCTTGCTGAGGCCGCTGATGTCGGCGCAGAGGACCGTGACGACGAAGGCCACGAGCAGGATGTGCAGTCCGGAGCGGCGCCGCAGCGCCTCCCGGTCGAAGGCGCGCCGCAGCCCGACCGCCGCCGGTATGCCGATGGCGCAGGTGAGTGCGACGAGGTCACCCCAGACCCAGTAGTCGAAGGGTCGGGCGCCGGCGATCCCGGCCCAGTAGCGCTGGCGCAGGAGCGACAGGCCGTGGAACCACCAGAAGCCGAGGGCGGCGAAGGCGACGACGACCACGGCGGAACCGGCCAGGGCGCCGGCCAGAGGCCGCACGTTCCGGGTGGCGATCAGGACGGCCACCGCGGGGATCGCCATGAGGATCAGTCCGTAGTCGAGGAAGATGCTCCACCCGAGCAACAGGCCCGACGCGAAGGCGACGGGCACGGGATGGCTGGTCGCCCGTCCGGCCGCCACCGCCAGTAGCGCCAGCCCCCAGGCGGCGACACCGGCGTAGTAGCCGTCGGCCGACACACCGACCCAGACGGCCAGGGGGGCGAGCACGATGAACGGTGCGGCACGACGCGCCAGCTCCTCGTCACCGAGAGCACGGAGCGCGACGAGTACCGCGGCGGCCGAGCTGGTGCCCACCACGACACACCAGGCACTCGCCCACCAGGCGCCACCGAGCCCGAGTCGGTCGAGGCCGAAGAACGTGAGCAGCGCGCCGGGTGGGTTCCCGGCGATCGAGATGTCCCACGGGGCCGGGGAGTTGACGGGGATGTGGGCCGCGAACCCCTGGACCAGCGAGTGCACGCCGCCGCGCGGGAGTTCGGCGAGGTAGCCACCGGTACCGTCCATGCGGCCGACCCAGCCCCGCACGGGACCGTCGATCAGCGTCAGCGACACCGTCCAGGCGGTCGTGGTCAACCACGCCACCAGGACGAGGGGACGCCAGGACAGTCGACGGGCGAGGTTCGGACCTCGGGCGACGACGGCCAGGCCGAGCGCGAGTGCGCAGACCGTCGACCAGTTGCCGTGGGGAAGCCAGATCCCGAGGATCGGCGCCGTGCCGGCCAGTGGACGTTCCTGTTGTGGGTTCTGGGGAACGAGCGGGGTGAGCCACGACAGGTGCAGGTGGGGCACGACGAAGGCGAGCACGACGACGGTGCAGACGACACCGGCCCAGACGAGGTCCGCCCGGTACCGGCGTAGCCAGGAGCCCTCCTCGCGCTCCACGGTGACCGGATTCCGGGGAGGAGCGTCCGGGTAGGGTCGCATCAGGGCACAGTACCCCCGGCTCTCTCGGGAGCGGAGTGCGGTTGCTCAGTGCGAGGTCCGTGATCCGACAGCCGTTCGGCTCCGAACCACTATGAACGGATCCCACCGGAAGGACGGTTGATCGGGTGTTCGACGGGAACGAGGATGTAACGCTCCGGGGCGGACCGGGACGAGAGGGTATGGCACTCGAGGGACGGACGCGGCGGAGCTGCGGTCACGTGTCACCCGGGTGACGGTGGCCGGTTCGGGGCAAGGTCCGACGGACGGATCGGACGGATCGGACGCGTCGGACGCGGCTCTGGATGCAGCCCCTGAGCGGGTGTCGGATCGGGGCGCGGCAGCGGTCGTCACGGACGAGCCCGACGATGACACCGAGGGATCGGCTGACGAGCCCGACGATGACACCGAGGGATCGGCTGACGAGCCCTACGGGTTCCCCGAGCGGCTCTGGCGGACCATCGCCGAGCACCGCCCGCCGGGCCTACCCGCGGCGCGGGCGTTCCGGAGTCCCCTGCGGGGGCCGTGGCTCACGTCCGTGTTCGGCTTCCTGCTCCTCATCTCGCTTCCGCTGGTGATCCTCACCGGTCTGCTCGACTACATCGCCTACGGCCCCCGCCTGCGCCAGTCGATCCCGGGGAACGTCGGCTTCCTGCACCTCCCCTTCTTCGACTGGCCCACCCGACCGACCTGGCTCTTCCAGTTGACCGAGGGCATGCACGTCGGTCTCGGACTGGTGCTGGTGCCCGTCGTGCTGGCCAAGCTGTGGTCGGTGATGCCCAAGCTGTTCTCCTGGCCACCCCTCCGCTCCGTGGCGGACCTGCTCGAGCGGGTCTCGCTCGTGATGATCGTCGGCGGGATCGTCTTCGAGATGGCGACCGGCATCCTGAACATCCAGTACGACTACCTGTTCGGGTTCAACTTCTACACGGCCCACTACTTCGGGGCCTGGGTATTCATCGTGGGCTTCGTCGTCCACGTGTCGTTCAAGCTGCCCACGATGGTGCGGAGCCTGCGCTCCCGGTCCCTCGCCCGGGAACTGCGGACGCCGCTGTCCGAGACGGAGCCGGAGGCCCCCGGTGCGGGCGGTCTGGTGGCGCCGGACCCGGATCCACCGACCCTCAGCCGACGGGGCGCGCTCGCCGTCGTCGGTGGTGGATCACTGCTGGTCGCGGTGCTGACCGTCGGTCAGAGCCTCGGCGGTGTGGCCCGGGATGCGGCCCTGCTCATCCCGCGGGGCCGTTCGTACGGCGACGGGCCCAACGACTTCGCGGTCAACAGGACGGCCGAGGCGGCGTCGATCCAGCCCTCGACCACCGGAGCCTCGTGGCGGCTGTCCCTCACCGGCGGCGCCACCGAGGTGACGTTGGACCGGGCGACCCTGATGGCGATGCACCAGCACACGGCGGACCTCCCGATCGCCTGCGTCGAGGGTTGGTCGACCATCCAGCGGTGGACCGGAGTCCGACTGGCCGACCTGGCCCGCCTCGCCGGGGTGCCGAGTCCCGCCAACGCCCACGTGCGGTCGCTCGAGGGGGGCGGGATCTTCAGCGAGGCATGGCTCCAGCAGAACCAGGTGCTCGATCCGGACGCGTTGTTGGCGCTGTGCGTCAACGGAGTGGACCTCTCGCCCGACCACGGCTTCCCGGCCCGGATCATCGTGCCGGCACTCCCCGGGGTCCACTGCACCAAGTGGGTGCGTTCGATCGAGTTCGTGAACTGAGATGGAGGTGACGGAACGGGCCAGGAAGGCCTACGGCGCCCACCCGCTCCACCTGCTGACGTTGATGGCCAGCTTCGCCCTGGTGGGCTACGCGATCAGCCTGCTGGGGGTCGGCTCGCTGTGGAACGACCGGGTGTGGTGGCAGTCGATCATCGTCTGGTTCCTCGGGGCGATCGTGCTCCACGATCTCGTCCTCTTCCCGTTCTATGCACTCGCCGACCGCTCGCTCGGGGCCGGCTGGCGGGCCGTCACCGGTCGGGCGTCCCGGGCGACTCCGAACGTCCCGGCCCGCAACTACGTGCGGCTCCCCGTCATGGCCAGCGGGCTGCTGCTCCTCCTGTTCTTCCCGGGCATCATCCGACAGGGTTCCGTCACCTACCGCAACGCCACCGGACTCACCCAGGAGCCGTACCTGGCGCGCTGGCTGGCACTGACCGGGGTGTTCTTCGGGGTCAGTGCGGTCGCCTACGGCGCTCGCACCTGGAGCATGCGTCGTCACCGCAGACCGGTCACCGTCGCCGCTCCCACCCGCGGGTCGACGGACGAGGTACCCGCACCGATGGAGCCGGACACCGGAGAGGAGCACGCTGCGTGGTGAACCTCTGCGTGGACCACGCGCGACGCAGCGCGGTCCCTGTCGGGTGCGTCCATGACCCCGTTCCCGCCGCCGTTCGCCGGTTGGTGGGAACCGATGTGCTCTACCGGCACATCTCGACCGGTCAGCCGTGCTGGATCTCGACCGCCGACGGCTCCCACCTTCCGCTCGCCATCAGCCGGTGGCTCGGCGGCGACGCCTCGACCCATGCGGACCGCCTCGTCGACGAGGCCCTCCTGGCGCGCTGCACCGGACCGACGGTCGACGTCGGTTGCGGGCCGGGGAGGTTGACCACCGCACTGGCCGACCGGGGCGTCCCGTCGCTGGGTCTCGATGTCTCGGCCGCCGCGGTCGAGATGACCCGGCGAAGGGGTGGGAAGGCCATCCACCACGACGTGTTCGCTCCCCTGCCCGAGACCGACACGTGGACACACGCGTTGCTGGCCGACGGCAACATCGGCATCGGTGGCAACCCGGTCCGCCTGTTGCAACGGATGCGGCAGGTGCTCCACCCGAAGGGCCGGATCGTCGCCGACGTCGAGAGCCGCCGGTCGGGGGTCCATCGCGAGCACCGTCGATGGGAGACCCACCAGGCGGTGACGGGGTGGTTCCCCTGGGTCCTGGTCGGAGCCGACGCCGTGGGTCCCCTGGCCGAAGCGGCGGGCTTCGATCTGATCAGCACCGACGAGGTGGAGGACCGCTGCGTGGTCGTGCTTCAGGCGAGGTGACGGGTGACGGTGCGGAGCCGGATGGCGAATGCCTCGGCGACGAGCGAGCTCCCCGCCGTCGAGAGATCGGCCCCGGACGGTTCGAGGAACGGTGCTCCGGCCCGGGCCGACGACGAGCTCACGGCCGCCTGGAGGTCGACCAGGACCGAACCGCTCCGGGCGGCGTCGGAGGCGATCGCCTGGTTGTAGGCGGCGGCGGTCGCCGTGAGGCTGGCCGGGGACGGAAGGGTCGCCGGGCAACGCAGTCCGCGACCTTGACCGCCGGTCCCGGCGAGGCAGGCGGGATAGCCGGGGAGCTCGGCGAGCGGTGGCACGTTGCCCACGAGGACGGTCGTGCCGCCCGTTCCGCGCAGTGACGTGAGCAGCTGGAGCAACTCGCTGGCGTAGGTCGCCGCCGGCGTGCCCCCCAGGAGGTCCGCCGAGACGAGCCAGACGGTGACGACCGTGGCACCCGAGGACCTGGCGAGCGTCGCCTGATCGGTGATCGCCTCCGCCACCGTCGACCGGGGGACGGCCGCGTTGACGAACACCGTGTCGAGGGGGAGCGAGTGTCGGAAGAACTGCTGCGGCCAGGCGTCCACGAGCGGGTCGCTGGTTCCCGAGCCGACGGAATCGCTGCCGCCCACGGCCACGTAGACGGTCCGGGGCCCACTCGGCTGGGGAGGCGTGGTCGTGGCGGCGCTGGTGGAACCACACGCGGCGAGCAGCAGGATCACGAGGACGGACACGACGCCGAGGCCGGCACGGCGGTCGGAGGTCACAGCTCCACCGCCTCGCGGGCGGGCAGCCGGGCGGCCCGACGGGCCGGTACGGTGCCGGCTCCCACGGCCAGCACGGTGGCGCCGACGACGGTGGCGACCGCCAGGAGGTAGGGGGTCGAGACGTGCACGCCGGCGAGACCTTGACTCGTCAGGTAGCCGTCCACGATGGCGGCGACCAGGCGGGCGAGCGCCAGTCCGAGAGCTGTTCCGACGATCCCACCCAGGGCCCCCATCACCCCGGCCTCGATGAGGAAGGACCGCAGGACGTCGCGATCCCGGGCTCCGACGGCCTTCAGGATGCCTATCTCCCGGCGACGCTCGCGGACGGCGGCGAGCAGTGCGTTCGTGATCCCGAGGGACGCGATGGCGAGAGCGATGATCCCGATGCCGGTGAGCACGATCTCGACGACGTGGACGTAGCGCTCGACGGTGGCGATGAGGTTCTCGGGTGCACTCGTCGAGTAGCCCACCGTCTCGATGGCTGCCCGGACCGACGGCACGACGCCGAGGCCGTTGGCGATCACGAACAGTCCGGCGTAGGGGGACCGGACCCCGTCAGGGTCGACGGTCGGATCACCCGCCGCTGTCCACGCCTGGTCGGCCCGGACCAGGTTGAGGGGGGCCAGGACGCCGCCGGATCCTGCCTGCTGGGTGACCACCCCGACGATCGTCGCCTTCGTCCACCGGCTGCGGAACACCGGCGTCCCGTCCGAACTGCGGAAGCCGCGCGGGGCCCCCAGGATGATCTGGGACCCGATCACCGAGCGTGTGCCGGTCCCGGTGATTCCGTAGCGGGCCAGGAGGACCGGTGTCACGTCGATCTGGGTCGCGGAGCCCGGGGCCGGGAATCTCCCGGCGGACAGGGTCACCGGGAAGTCACCGATGTGCGAGATGTCGACGCCCACGAGTTGATCGAAGACGACGCTCGTCGACCCGTTCGGCCCCGCGTCGTTCCCGCCGGTCGCCGTGTGACCCGGCCAGGCCACCAACGACTGTGCCGTCACGATGGGCAGGACGACGTCCACCCCGGGGATCCGGGCGATGCGCTGCAGGGCCGCCTGGTCGATGGGCCTGGAAGCGCCCTGGGTCGGGTTGTCGACGCCGGCCTGCGACGGGTTCGGGGCGGCGGCTGCGACCTGGATGCCGGCCAGAGGGCCCCCTTTCGCCAGCTGGTTCAGGACGCGGCCCTGGGCCGTCGCCGCCATGGTGAGCATGGCGGTGAAGAGTGCGGCGGCCAGGGCGACGGCGACGACGGTGAGGGCGGCCCGGCCCGGGCGGCGGATGACGCTCCGTGCGGCCAGGCGGAACGCGTCGGCCCAGCTCATGGGCCGGTCATCGGGCGGTCTGGGGCTCGACGCCGGTGGTGGCGGTCGAGGTGATCCGTCCCCGGTCCAGGACCAGCTGCTGCGGCGCCCGTGCGGCGAGGGCCCGATCGTGGGTGACCACCATCAGGGTGCAGCCCCGGTCACGGCGCAGCGACTCGAGGAGCTGCATGACCTCCTCGGACGTGTCGGCGTCCAGGTTTCCCGTCGGTTCGTCGGCGAGGATGAGTCGCGGCGAGTTGACGAGGGCCCTGGCGATCGCCACCCGTTGACGTTCGCCACCGGAGAGTGCCCCTGGTCGGTGGGCTGCCCGTGGGGTCATGCCGACGGCGTCCAGCAGTTCGGCGGACCGCCGCCTCCGGACCGAGGACCGTTCTCCCGCCAGCACCGCGGCGAGCTCGACGTTCTCCGAGGCGGTCAGGGCGTCGAGCAGTCCGAAGTTCTGGAAGATGAATCCCACCGTCGAGCGGCGGTAGGCGGCGAGGTCGTCGCCCTCCAGGGAGGCGACGTCGGTGCCCCCGACCTCCAAGGTCCCGGCCTGGACCGCTTCGAGTCCACCGATCAGCGAGAGGAGTGTGGTCTTGCCGGCGCCCGACGGCCCGACGAGTGCGGCGTAGCCGTCACGTGGAACCGTGAAGGTTACGTCCACCAGGACCGGCACCGCGCCGGACGGTCCCTCGTAGCGGTGGGCCAGGGCCGTCCCGACCACGGCGAGTCCCTCCCCGGCACCGGCGGGCCACGGCGGGGGATCGCCCGCCGGGACGTACCGTGGGTCCAGGAGCGGGCCCGGGGGCACCCTGTCCGCTCGGCGCACGATACCCATGGCCCCACTGTGCCACGGGTGCCCCGATGGTCAACCGCGCCCCGGGCGGCGCCGGTCCCGCCTCCGGTACCGTGAGCCGGTGCACGAGGCCAAGGTGGTGACGGTGTCCGACTCGGTCCACGCCGGTGAGCGCAAGGACCGGACCGGACCGCACGTCGTGACGTTCCTGGAGGGCCACGGGTTCACGGTGGTGTCCGTGGACGTCGTCCCCGACGGCGTCGAGTCGGTGGCGCAGGTGCTGCGGTCGCTGACGGACAGGTTCCACGGTCTGGTCGTCACGGCCGGTGGCACCGGGTTCTCACCCACCGACCACACGCCCGAGGGGACCCGGATCTCGGTGGACCGCCTGGCCCCGGGACTGGCCGAGGCCATGCGGGCGGTGAATCCGTTGGGCCGCCTGTCCCGGGGTGTGGCCGGCACCGTCGGGGCGAGTCTGGTCGTCAATGTCCCCGGTTCGCCGAACGGAGCCGTCGAATGTCTCGGAGCGATCGTCGACGTGGTGCCGCACGCGCTGGATCTGCTGGCCGGGGGTCGGCCCCACTGACTCGGGGATGTCGCGGGGAGGGTCCGCGTGATCTGCCCGGGGGAGCGGGCGGGCGGCTCCCTAAGATGGCGGGCGCGAGCCAGCTGTAACGCCCGGGACCCACGGTGGGACCGGACTGGCAAAGGATGTGTCGTGCCGCCTCCCGATGACCGGATGACCGACTGGATCGACGTCACGGACCGACCACTCCCGGTCGACCGGGCCGTCGCGTGGGCGACCGCTCCGTCCTGTGGGGCGGTGGTCTCGTTCAGTGGCACGGTGCGCGACCACTCGGAGGGTCGCCCTGGTGTCACGTCACTGGAGTACGAGGTGTTCGCCGAGGCCGCCGTGCCGCGTCTGGCGGACGTGGCGGCATCCGCACGTCGCAATTGGCCGTCGATCGGCCGACTGGCGCTGCTCCACCGTGTGGGTCGCCTCGAGGTGGGAGAGACCAGCGTCCTGGTGGTGGCCTCGACACCCCATCGTTCCGAGGCGTTCGAGGCCGCCCGGTACTGCATCGACACACTCAAGCGCACCGTGCCGGTCTGGAAGCTCGAGACCTGGGCCGGTGGGACCGAATGGGGCCTCTGCGCCCACGACATCGAGGACGTGTCGTGATCCCCCTGGAGGAGGCGCGGGCGTTCGTCCTCGGCTCGTGCGCCACGCTCCCACCCGGGTCGGTCGCCCTGGACGACGCACTCGGATGCGTGACGGCCTCGGCCGTCGTGGCGACCGACTCCGTCCCGCCGTTCATGAACTCGTCGATGGACGGGTACGCGGTCCGGTCGGAGGACCTCGCCGCTGCGTCGCCCTCGGACCCGGTCCACCTCGAGGTCATCGGCACCATCCTGGCCGGATCCCCCGGTGGGCCGGTGGTGGGACCGGGCCAGGCCGCCCGGATCATGACCGGCGCTCCGCTGCCTCCGGGGACCGACGCGGTGTGCATGCTCGAGGTGTGCGTGGCGGAGTCCGACGGAGCGGTCGTCGTCATCGGGGGACCGGCGGATCCCGGCGCCTTCGTCCGCACGGTGGGCCAGGACGTGGCCGCCGGCGACGTCGTCGTGACAGCCGGCACACCGCTCACCCCGGCGCACCTGGGCAGCATCGCCAACCAGGGCATGGACGTGGTCGTCGTCCATCCGCGTCCCCGGGTCGGCGTCCTGTCGACCGGGGACGAACTCGTCGAGGCCGGCCACCCCCTCGGACCGGGTGGCATCCGCGACGCCAACCGCCACTCCCTCCTCGCCCTCGTGCGCCAGGAGGGATGGGAGCCGGTGGATCTCGGGATCGTCGGGGACGACGGGCCCGCGGTGACAGCCGCGCTGGACGGGGCCGCAGCGCGGTGTGACGCCGTGCTCACCAGCGGTGGGGTGAGTGTCGGCGATGCCGACGTGGTCAAGACCGTCCTCCGTGAACGGTGCGGTGGCACGATGCGGTGGTTGCAGGTGGCCATCCGGCCGGCCAAGCCGTTCGCGTTCGGCCTGCTCGAGGCATCGGCGACCCCGGTCTTCGGTCTTCCCGGCAATCCGGTGTCCGCCATGGTGAGCTTCGAGCTCTTCGTCCGCCCCGCCGTCCGCATGATGGCCGGTCACCCGGTCATCGACCGTCTGACGGTGCCGGCCAGAGTGGTCGGCCCGCTGGGGCGCCGACCCGACGGCAAGATGCACTTCGTGCGCTCGCTCCTGAGCCTCGACGACTCCGGCGCCTGGTGGGTCCGCCCCCTGGTCGGTCAGGAGTCCCACCAGTTGTCGGTGATGGCCACCGCGAACGCACTCATCGAACTGCCGGACGGTGACGGCGTCGGTGCGGGCGACATCGTCCACGTCCTCGTCATCGCGCCGGAGCGGGTCGGGATCGCCGGGGTCCCCGTGGTCGTCGGAGCATGACCGCCGTCCCCGTCGTGCTCTCCAGACGTGCGCGGACCGCCCGGCCGGGGTTGCCGGTGCCGGCGGGCACCGCCGTGGAGATGCCCGCCACCGGGCCCCTGGTGGACACGTTCGGCCGGGTGCACGACGACCTCCGGATCTCGGTCACGGACCGCTGCAACCTGCGCTGCACCTACTGCATGCCGGAGCGGGGCATGACCTTCCTGCCCGGTGCCTCGCTCCTGTCCTTCGACGAGATCGTCCGGGTCGCCTCCGTGGCCCGCGGTCTCGGCGTCGGCGCGGTGCGCGTCACCGGGGGCGAGCCCCTCGTCCGACGGGGCCTCGATCACCTGGTCGGCCGGCTGCGTGACCTCGGGTTCGCCGATCTCTCCCTCACCACCAACGGCATGCTGCTGACACGCCTGCTCCCGGCCCTGGTGGCCGCCGGTCTCACCCGGGTCAACGTGAGTTGTGACTCGCTCCGTCCGCAGCGGTTCGCGACGATCCGTCGGCGCGGCGACCTGGCCACGGTGCTCGCGTCCATGGACGCGGCCGAGGCATCGGGACTCCCCCCGGTGAAGGTGAACGTCGTGCTGGCCTGCGGGACCAACGACGACGAGATCCTGGAGTTCGCCGCCTTCGCACGCGAGACGGGACGCGTGGTCCGGTTCATCGAGTTCATGCCGCTCGACGCACAGGGCGCGTGGCGGCGCGACCTCCTCGTGCCGGGATCCGAGGTCGTGCGACGGATCGACGGGCGCTGGCCGTTGGAGCCGGTGGGAGGTGGCGACGGGCACGCTCCGGCCGAACGGTTCCGTTTCGTCGACGGGTGCGGTGAGATCGGTGTCATCTCGAGTGTCACCCAGCCGTTCTGCGGCACGTGCAACCGACTCCGGCTGACGGCTGACGGGACGGTCCGGAACTGCCTGTTCGGTGACGACGAGCTCGATGTCCGCCACGCTCTCCGCACGGGGGCACCGGACGAGGTGATCGCCCTGCAGCTACGCAGGGCGGTCTGGGGGAAGCGACCCGGCCACGGCATCGACGAACCGGGGTTCCTCCGTCCCACCCGCTCGATGTCGATGATCGGGGGCTAGACCCAATGCCGTTCAGTTAGGGGCTCGGAGCCCCAGGAATGCTGGCCCGGGGTGGCCTTGTCGGTTGGGGCCAGGACCGGTGGTGTGCTCGCTTCACGTGCCACTTGACGTACTTCCGTTTGA
>Ga0080006_1146989_pt1 | contig 100834 bp, 102 predicted proteins | sample RS3BMetagenome_FD_69209 | JGI IMG/M metagenome (GOLD analysis project Ga0080006, IMG submission 69209) | Ferric oxide microbial mat and aquatic microbial communities from Rainbow Spring, Yellowstone National Park, USA - RS3B (SPADES... ...
TTTCTCCTGCGCACTTCCTGCCCCTGAGCCTCGTCGTAATGCGCTCAGGGTAATCCAATCGACCTGTCTACGTGGGCCATTCCCGATGATCAAAGTGGTCCAGACCAGACTATCAAACTCAGGCTCCTATCAATACGATCCGAACGGCAACCGGACGAGCGATCCGACCTACGGCTACAGCTACGACGTGGAGAACCACCTGACCCAACTCACCCAGGGTGGCAACGTCGTCCTCCAGAACACCTTCGACGGGGACGGCGCTCGTCTGATGCGGGTGGCTAACGCCACGACGACCCACTACATTGGCGACTGGTACGAAGACAACCCCACCACCAGCGTCGCGACGGTGTATTATCCCTTCAACGGCCAGGCTGTCGCGATGAAGACGGGCTCGACCCTGTATTACCTCCATCGGGATCAGGTGGGCAGCGTGGTTTCGGTTTCCGACGCGAGCGGGAACGAGGTGGGTTCGGCGAGATATTGGCCGTTCGGAGGCATCCGAACGAGCACCGGGACGTTGCCGACCGATCGCTTGTTCACAGGCCAGATCCGTGACCTGGGCGACGATCGTCTTTACTTCTTCAAGGCACGGTATTATGACGCGACGATTGGGAAATTCCAGACGCCGGATTCCATTGTGCCGAACGCGGGGAATGCCCAGGCATTGAACCGGTATGCATATGGACTGAATAACCCACTTCGGTTGGTCGATCCGACGGGCCACGTGTACAGTGATCCGAGCGACGGCCCCTATAAGCCAGATTCCGCATCATACTTCTCACCGTCATGGTTTGACGCCAGCTGGGTGAGGGCGTTTCGCTCGGAGCACAGTGGCCAAAACCCCACCGTCAACGATTACGCCTACCGCTTCATTACATTGGCCCGAGCGAACCATATCGCCGTTCCTGAGGGCTTTGCAATTCCCCAGGGCGTCGACCTCGGTGCGAACTTTGCCTATGGTCAGAAGATGAGCCAGTTCGGAACGGCGTCCGGACCCGTGAGCCAAGACAACGCCAGCTTTATGCTCGCCTCATTCGCTGGGCTCGTCCGGCCAGGGGGCGCGTGGGATTACAAGGCCCATTATGGCAATAAATACTTCGGCTTCGGCAACTTCAATTTCGGAGCGGCAGGGGCTGCCTTTGGCTATTCCGAAAACTTCCTAGAACGGGGCGCCGGGGCTGCCCAGTACCCGGCGACCGGATGGACAAATCTGGTAATACTGTACGGACGCCTGACCGGGAAAGACACGACGACACCTTATCAATCGGTAGGCCCAGGAAATCCGTTCGGGGGGCCGACCTACGGAGACGTGCCTCAAGACAACGCAATGGTGGAGTTGGGATTCGAGTTTTTCCAACTCTATTCGGCCGCTCCGCCGCCGGCCTCGGTCACAAGTGCGCCTTGATGGCTGCCCACGACTGGTGCAGCCAGTACACTGTAGCCATTCGGGCGTATTACAACTCGCTGAGGCGGCTGGCGACGCTTGCCTTGGGTAGAAATGCTCCAACTAGGATCGACGGAGGAGCATCTGCGATATGCGCAGGCTAGCTCTCGGGTGTGCAGGTGCCATCCTTATCGTGGTCGTATTCTTCGGTGTGATTGCCGGACTCGCCAGGCTGGGAATAAAGGAGCCCGGCAGCGTCGTAGGCGACTTCCTGGATAACGTGACCGGAACGCGCCGGGCGATACTGATTCGAAAGCCCTCACCAGACGGACAGTTCGTTGCCGTTGCTAGCGTTATCTACTCCGCTGACTCCGAGATTGGGGTAGCCGTCCAAACTGCGGACGAAAGCGATACCTTCATCATCCTCGGGATCGTCAATCGGGGAGCCGAGGAGCGTGAGGTCGGACTGAACTGGACGGGACCGCGGACGCTGCAGGTGAAATTCACTGGCGATCCTGGTATGGTTGATTACGAGGACGTACGTAATTGGCGCGGCATCCACATTGAATACGTGCAGTGATGGGAATGGCCGAACAGGCGCTGTCTGCGCGGAGCGAGCGACGGCGGTAATCGGGCAGCCTTCACTGTCGCGGGTTTGAAGCCTGTGCGACGACGCGCCCGATGGTAAACTCTGGGTAACCGCCGCCGCCAAGGAAAGCCCATGCTCCGTCCCGAACCGCTCATTCTCGATTCCGAAAGGCACGTTCTTTACGACCGTTTCGTCCCGGCCATCCATCCCCTCCGCCAATTCGACAGCTATCTGGACTTCTCGTTCATCCTCCCCCTCGTCGCCGAACGCTACCACGACGAGATTGGCCGTCCCGCCGAACACCTCGAGCAAATGTTTCGCCTGCTCTTCGCTCAGTTCTCCCTCAACCTCTCCGACGAAACGATCTGCCTCGTCGCCCGCGAGAGCGTTGCCTTGGGCCTCTTTCTTCACCCCAGCATAACTGAGACCCGGCCTCTGACCGTTCTTCCGAGGTACCCGGTCAGGGGGCTAACCTGACATCCGCCTCGAACGCCAGCGGAGCCAAGGCTGCCTCGGCGTGCCCCAGCCTCTCCTCCCAATCGTTTACAATTACCCCAGGTATCCATTCGTCAACGAAATGTCTTCAAGAGAGGAAACGCGGAGGGCAGGTGATTCTCGTCCGCTATCAGGATGGTTCGGCGTCGGCCTGGGGCATTGTCGAGGGCGACGCGGTGTATCGGGTCGTCGGATCGGTGTACGATGAGCCGGAGCGCGGCGCGCTCGTCGGGCGCCTTGCCGACCTCAAGCTGCTCGGCCCGGCCGAGCCAACGAAGATCGTCGGGTACGCCGGCAACTTCAAACGTCTCATGACCCGCGGCGGCACCAAACCGCTGCCGGATCTCAGCAACTTCGAGCCGATGCTCTTTCTCAAGGCTCCCACCTGCCTGGCCGGGCCGGACGAGCCGGTCCTCTACCCGAAGGTCTGCACTCGGGTCTGGCACGAGCCGGAGCTCTGCTTCGTGATCAAGCGGCCCGCTCGGAACGTCCCGGTCGAGGCCGCGGCCGACTACATTCTCGGCTACACCATCGGCAACGACATTACCTGCGACAACGTCCACGACCGCGATAACCACCTCGCGCGCTCGAAGTCGTTCGATACATGGTCGCCGGCCGGGCCGGTCCTCGTGACCGATCTGGACCCCAGCGACCTGGCGATCCGGCTCTGGATCAACGATCAGCTGGCAGTCGACGACCGCACCAGCGACATGATCTGGGACGTTCCCCGGGTGCTCAGCGAAATCTCGAAGATTATGACGCTCCTGCCCGGGGACCTCGTCTACACCGGCGTTCCCATGTTCGTTAGCCAGGAGCTGCGTCTGATCCACCCCGGCGACGTCATGGTTGCCGAGATTGAAGGCATCGGCCGGCTGCGCAGTCCAGTGGTGGCGGAGGAGTAAAAAGGGAACGACCCTCACCCTAACCCTCTCCCTCTGGGAGAGGGGGATAGGTCCGATCCCCCAAAACCCAAAACCCAACACCCAACACCCTCGGAGGACACATGGCTCAGGAGACCCAGGAATACGTCATTGGCGTCGATCTTGGCGGAACGCGGCTGCGGACGGCGCTGGCGAACCGGCAGGGCGAGATCGTGCGCAGCAATACCGTCCCCACCCTGGCCGAGGAAGGCCGCGACGCGGTCATCGGTCGGATCGTCGCGCAAATTCGGGCGGTGCTGGAGCCGCTTCCCCTCGCGGTGCTCCGCGGCGTCGCGATCGCCGTGCCCGGACCGGTCGACCCGCGTGCCGGCTACGTCTACCGCCCGCCGAACCTCCCCGGCTGGGGCGACGTGCCCCTCAAGCAGATTTTGCAGTTCGAGCTCAACACGCCGGTCCATCTCGGCAACGATGCCAACCTCGCCGCGCTCGCCGAGCACCGCTTTGGCGTCGGACGCGACTACGCCCACATGGTCTACATGACCGTCAGCACCGGCATCGGCGGCGGGATCATCGACGACGGTCGCCTTATGCTCGGCGGCTGGGGCGGCGCGGGCGAGATCGGCCACCAGACGATCGACCTCAACGGTCCACGCTGCAGTTGCGGCAACTACGGCTGCCTTGAGGCGATGGCCTCCGGGACGGCGATCGCCCGCGAGGTCGACCGCCGTCTGCTGGCCGGCGAGCCCTCCAGCCTCCGTCACGAGGTCGACGGCAAACTGAAGCCGGTCCACGCCGAACAGGTCGTCGAAGCCGCCCGAGCCGGCGACAAACTTGCCGGCGAGGTGCTCCAGTGGGCCGGCTACAACCTGGGTGTCGGCATCGCCAACCTGATGCAGATACTCGATCCCCAGATCATCATCATCGGCGGTGGCGTCTCCAACGCCTGGGACCTCCTCGAAGCCGCGACCACCCGGGCGATCCGCGAGCGCGCGATGGAAATCTACACTCAGCACACCAAAATCGTTCGTTCACAGCTCGGCGACGAAATCGGCATCCTCGGCGCGATCGCTCTCGCGTTAGGCAGCGTGAGCGAGTGAGTGGCGAGGGGGCCGGGGATTGGGGGGTGGGGGTTGGGGGACCGGGACTGAACCTAACCCCCGGCCCTCCCCATCGTGCCTCAGGGCAAGCATTCGCTCCTCAGGGCAGGCTTTCCCGACGCGGGAAGGGGAGTCAGGGAGTGCTGACGCGAGACCCAACCCATCGCCGCTAGCCGAATTCCCCCTTCCCGCTTCGGGCATAGGGGGCTAGGGGGTTAGGTCCGACCCCTACGCGTTCCTCGGCGCGCCTATCGGCCAAGGTCCGGTGCCAGCGCGCAAACGTCGGGCGGTTCACGAACCGTCCCTACCGTCTCCTTCCCTCGTCCCCCAATCCCCAACCCCCATCCCCTAACCCCCACCCGGGCACCCTTCTTGCGTTCACTCCGCGGTAGAAGTCATTCCCAAGACACAGGTGGGGCTGGGTGGTAGATCCGCGATGGCAAGACGCCCGGCGCATTCTCGTGGTGCGCCTCGACAACCTCGGCGACGTTCTTCTGGCAACCCCGGCGATTCACAGCGTACGGCGCGCGCTGCCCGAGGCATCGCTGACTCTGCTGGCCGGACCGGCCGGCGCGCCGGTCGCCGAGCTCAATCCGGATCTCGACGGAGTCGTCGTCTACCGGGCCGCTTGGATGGATCCCGAGCGCGCTCTGCCGCGCGACCCGGTCCGCGAGCAGGCGGCCATCGCCGACCTCAAGCGGAGACAATTCGACGGCGCGATCATCTTCACGTCGTATCACCAGAGCTCGCTGCCCGCCGCGTATCTCTGCTACCTCGCCGACGTGCCGCTGCGCCACGCCGCCTCGCTCGACGGCCCGGGCAGCTTGCTCACGACCCGCCATCGCCCCTCCGAGGGAGTGGTCCACGAAGTCGAGCGCGGCCTCGACCTCGTCTCCGGCCTGGGTGTCCCGGCCGCCGAGGACGACCTGGTCTTGCGACCCCGGTTAGAAGATGTCCAGGCGATGGAAAAGCTCGTCGCGCGCGCCCGACCGAGCGGCCGACCCGCGCTGGTCCTGCACCCCGGCTGCAGCCAGCCCGCCCGTACCTATCCGCCGGACCTATTCGCCCGAGCCGCGGTCGCCCTGGAAGACGAACTGGGCGCGCGTATCTTCTGGACCGGCTCGGCCAGCGAGAGCCTGCTGGTGACCGAGATTCAGCAGGCCGCCCGACTGGCCGGCGCGCTGGACGGCGGAATCAATCTGGCCGGCCAGACCGACCTGTCGTCGCTGGCCGCGCTGATCGGCGCGGTGGACGCGGTGGTGACAAACAACACCGGGCCCATGCACGTCGCGGCGGCGATGAAGACGCCGGTCGCCGCGCTCTTCGCCCTCACCAATCCACCGGAAGAGTGGCACCCCTGGAAAGTGCCCTATCGCCTGCTCAACCACGACGTATCGTGCCGCGTCTGCTACCAGCGGGTTTGCCCCCACGGCCACGAGTGTCTCCGGCTGGTCACCGCGGACGAAATCGTCGCGGCCACTGCGGGTCTTCTCACCGAGCGAGCCGCGGGGAGGCGAGCGGCGTGACGCGCGGTCTCTTCGTCGAGCTCCTCGGCGGCATCGGCGACTTACTCCTCGCGCTGCCGGCGCTGGACGCCCTCACCCAGGCCGATCCCGATTGCCGCTGGGACGTCTTCACCTTCGCGCCAGCCGCCGAGTTGCTGACCGGCGATCCTCGGGTCGTCGAGGTTTTCGCCGCGCCACCGGGCCACCCGGCGGACGACCCTCGGCCCTTCTGCTGGCATCAGCTCAAAGCGCTGCTCGATCGCCGCGCCTACGACCGGATCGTCACCGATACCCGTCACAGTGGGATTCACGAGCTTGTCGAAGCGTCCGGCGCGCCCCGGACGGTCACGCAGCTCTGGCGAGGGGCCGGTCCGGACGAACCGATCGCCCGGTTATTCGTGCGCCGGCTCCGCGAGGAAGGGATGATCCCGCTGGACTGCCCGGATCCCTCGACCCGCCTGACCCTTTCCGAAGCCGAGCGCCAAATCGCCGGGGAGGTCTGGCGGACCGTCGATCGGGAGCCTGGCGAGACCGTCGTCTGCAATCCGCACGCCGGTATGGCGATCAAGCGCTGGCCGAGCGAGTCCTTTGTCGTGCTCGCGCGCGAACTTGGGGCCGCGGGCTGGAAAGTTGCCGTCCTGGAGGGCGATCTGCCGGACCTCGCTCGCCACATCGCGGGCGAAGGCAGCGCGGCGATTCTGCCGCGCCGCTCCCTCCGCGAGACCGCCGCGTGCCTGGAGGGTATCGCCCTGCTCGTCTCGGCCGACTCCGGCCTGGCCCACCTGGCCCACGCGGTCGGCGCGCCGGTCGTCGGAATCTATGGCCCAACCTGGGCCGGCCGCTATGGCGTCGCCGCGCCGGCTCGGAACCTCCAGTCGCCTTTCGACTGCCCGGAGCGGCAACCGATGAACTTCACCCTCCAGCGCTGCTGGTACTCCGGTCAGTGCGTCTTTCCGGAGAAAACCACCTGCTGCGCCGACGTGTCGCCGGCCAGCGTCCTGGCGGCGGCGCGGGAGCTTCTGGAGCAGCACGATCAACCGGCCGCGCGCGGGCAGGATCCCGAAGAAGGGAACCAGCGAGGGACAAGCCCCCGCGCTACGGAACCGGTGGATGGTCGAGAGCAGCCCTTCTCGTACCCTCAAACCAGGAGGTGCCGTGCCGACTAACGATTGGCTTCAGGCGCGACGCCTGCTGGTCGCTCGCTTGGACAACGCGGGCGACGTTCTCCTCTGCGGCCCCGCGCTGCGGGCAATTCGCCGGCACCTGCCAAACGCCCACCTGACCCTCTGGGCCAGCCCGGGCGGCGCCGAGGTAGCCCGACTGCTCCCGGAAGTCGACGACACCTTCGTCACCCGCGCCCTCTGGCAGGATCTGGGACGCCTGGGTTTCGACCCGCAGCGCGAGCGCGACCTCGTGCAGGCCCTGGCCGATGGCCAGTACGACGGCCTGATCGTCTTCACCAGTTTCGCCCAGAGCCCGCATCCACCGGCCTACGCCGGCTACCTGGCGGGAATTCCCTTGCGAGCCGGGCAATCCAAGGAGTTCGCTGGCGCGGTGCTCAGTCACCCGGTGCAGCCCCTTCCCGATACCGCCCACCAGGTCGATCGGAGCCTGCACCTCGTCGAGGAGTTGGGCTTCGTCGGCGAATCGTCTCGCCTGGCGGTCCGGATTCCGGATCTCGACCGCGACACCCTGGGCATCAAGTTGCGTCTCAAAGGCATCGGCTTTGGCCGTCCGTTCGTCCTGCTGCACCCCGGGGCAAGTTGCCCGGCGCGGCGGTATCCGGCGCGGCGTTTCGCCGAGGTTGGCCGCAGCATCTTCAAGTCGCTCAACTGGCCGATTCTCGTGTCCGGCGCCGAGCGCGAGCGCGCCCTGATCGAAGAGGTCGTCGCGGAGATTGGGCCCGGCGCGCTGGGCGTGGCCGGCGAAACCGGTCTCGCCGAGTTCGCGGCGCTCGTCGAGCGAGCGACCTGCGTCGTCACCAACAATACCCTGACCATGCACCTTGCCGACGCACTGGGGACGCCCGCAGTGGTGCTCTTCGCCGGGACCGAGTGCGAGGAACAGTGGCGCCCCCGTTCGACCTGGGCACGCCTCCTGCGCCGGCCTACCGACTGTCATCCTTGCTACCGTTTCGAGTGCCCGTACGGTCTGCCCTGCCTGGACGTTCCACCCGGCGAGGTCGTGGCCGCGGTCCTCGATCTGGCGGGAGTGAGTGTCTGATGGACAACCAGTCTTCCCAACCCAAGCCGAGTTCCCAATCTCAGCTTTTCCCTAACCCAACTCTCTCCCTCTCCAACTCTTTTGCCGAGGGGCCGGGGGTCACTCCCCGTCCCCTCTCAAAAGCGGAGCGCGCCAAGGTTCGCCGACTCGCGATCGTTCGCGCCTTGCACCTCGGCGACCTCTTACTCGCCGTACCGGCCTTTCGAGCGATCCGCCAGGGCTTTCCGGGCGCCGAAATTACCCTGATCGGCCTGCAGTGGTCGGCCGACTTCGTCCGCCGCTTCCCCCACTACCTCGACCGCTGGCGAGAGTTTCCCGGCTACCCGGGCCTGCTGGAAGTCGACGCCGATCCGGCGCGCACCGAGGCCTTTCTGCGGGACGAGCGCGCCTACGGCTACGATCTGGTTTTGCAGATGCACGGGAACGGGAGCGTCAGCAACCGCTTCGCGCTCGACCTGCACGGGACGCGCACCGCCGGGTATTACCCCGAGCAGCCTCCCGAGGGGCTGTGGCTCGGCGCGCCCTACCCGGACCATCTTCCGGAGGTCTTGCGCCACCTCGGCCTGGTTCGCCTGCTCGGCCTGCCGGACGACGACCGACGGCTGGAGTTTTCCATCCTGTCCGAGGATGTCACGGCGCTCGCCGAGGTGCTACCGACCGACATTTCCCAGGCAACGCGGCCGTTGATCGGGTTGCACCCCGGCGCGCGTCCGCCGGCCCGCCGCTGGCCTCCGGAGTTCTTCGCGGCGGTCGGCGACGCCCTGATCGAGAAGTACGGCGCCACCGTCGTCGTCACCGGCGGTCCGGGTGAAGGCGGCATCGCGCGCGAGATCGTCGGCCGCATGCGCCACCCGGCGATCGATTTCGCGGAAAAGACCAACATTGGCAGCCTGGCCGCGCTGATCGATCGCCTGGACCTTTTCATCTCCAACGATACCGGCCCGGCCCACGTCGCGGTCGCGCTGGATCGCCCGAGCATCACGATTTTTGGGCCGGCCGACCGTGGGCGCTGGGCGCCGCTCGATCAAACCTGGCACGCCATCGCGTTTCAGCCAGTCGAGTGCGCGCCCTGTCCCCACTGGGAGTGCCCGATCGACCATCGCTGCTTGCGCTGGGTGACGCCGAATCAAGTGCTGACCCTCGCCGACCGGTTGCTCGGTGCGAACCAAGTTGCCGAGCGGTCGGCGACCCGGGGAACACGACCGGAGGGACCATGCGCCGCCTGAAGATTCTCACCTGGCACGTCCACGGCAGCTATCTCTACAACCTGGTTCAGGCTCCCCACGACTTCTATCTGCCGGTCAAACCCGGCAAGCCAGCGGGCTACGGCGGCCGCTCCGGCCATTTTCCCTGGCCGGACAACGTCTTCGACGTACCGGCCGAGGAGGTGCGGCGCGGCCGATTCGATCTGATTCTTTACCAGTCCCAGCGAAACTACCTGATCGACGCGGGCGAGATCCTCAGCCCGAAGCAGCGGGAGTTGCCGCGCATCTATCTCGAACACAACACCCCCCGCCCGAATCCGACCGACACCCGCCACCCGGTTGACGACCCTCGGGTCTTGCTCGTCCACTGCTCGTACTTCAACGAGGTGATGTGGGACAACGGCGCCAGTCCGACACTGGTCGTGCCGCACGGCGTGCTGGTGCCCGCGGACCTCAAGTGGAACGGCGAGTTGGCGCGGGGCATCACCGTCGTAAACGGCCTCTCTCGCCGGGGACGCCTGGCTGGCGCGGATATCTACCTGGCGATGCGCCGGCAGGTGCCGATCGATCTCGCCGGGATGGGGTCGGAAAAGCTCGGCGGTCTGGGCGACCTGCCGCACCGCCGCTTACACGAAACCGAGACGCGCTATCGCTTCTTCTTCAATCCAATTCGCTACACCAGTTTGCCGCTCTCAGTGCTAGAGGCGATGGCGCTCGGCCTGCCCGTCGTCGCGCTCGCCACGACCGAGGTCCCCCGGTCAGTACCCAACGGCGAGGCCGGGTTCGTCTCGAATAACCGCGAGGAGTTGCTCGCCGGCATGAAGCGGTTGATCGGCGATCCAGCACTCGCCCGAAAACTTGGCGCGCGCGCCCGCGACCTCGCCCGCGAAAACCACGGCATCGAAAAGTTTGTCCAGAACTGGAACCAAGCCTTTGAAAGGGCAAGGGAGATGGAATAGCGGGCGTTCGCCCTTCCCGACGCGGGAAGGGGCAAGGGGGTTAGGTCCGGCCCCGATCCCCGACCCCTAACTCCCCAGCCCCAACCCCAGGAGGCATCCATGTGGCGCATCGCGATGATCAGCGAGCACGCTAGTCCAACCGCGACACCGGGGAGCACCGACTGCGGCGGACAGAATATTTATGTCGATCAGGTAAGCCGCGAACTCGCGCGGCTCGGCCACCGGGTCGACGTCTACACCCGGGCCGACGGTCCCAATCTCGCTACGCGCCACTGGCGGGACGGCGTGCGAATCATTCCCGTTCCGGCCGGCCCCCGCGTTCCAATCCCAAAGGACGATATCTGGCCGCACATCGACGAGTTTCTCGCCGAGACCGATCGCCTGGGCCAGATGAACGGTCCTTATGACATCATTCACGGCAATTTTTGGATGAGCGGCTGGGTCAGCAGTCACTTGAAAACCCGCTGGAACGTTCCCTTCGTCCAGATTTTTCACGCCCTCGGCGCGATCAAACGCCTTCAGCAGGGCGACGCCGACACCAGTTCGCCGGAGCGCTTCGCCGTCGAGCGCTCCGTCCTGGCCGCGGCCGACCGGATCATCGCCCAGTGCCCGTCGGAAGTCGAGGACTTGGCGGACCACTACGACGCCGATGTGGGAAAGATTCAGGTCGTCCCTTCCGGCGTCGACCTGAGTCTCTTCTACCCGATTCCTCGGGACCAGGCTCGCGCCGAACTAGGTCTCGCCCCGGACGAAAACATCCTGGTCTACGTCGGCCGGCTCCAACCGCGGAAGGACGTCGCCAATCTCGTTCGGGCGGTGGCCGCGCTGCGCCAGGTTGGTCTGAGTGGCCGGCTTTTCGAGCGGGTCCGCCTGGTCGTCGTCGGGGGCGAAACGCCAAACGGCGACCTGGCGCGCGAGCCGGAGATGCGTCGGTTGATCCGCATTGCCGAGGAACTGGGGATCCGCGAGCGAGTGACTTTCGTCGGCCGCCGACCGGCGGACCGCTTGCGCTGGTACTACAGCGCCGCCGACGTCTTCACTTCCACTCCCTGGTATGAACCCTACGGTCTCACCCCGCTCGAAGCCATGGCGTGCGGAACGCCAGCCGTGGGCTCGGCGGTCGGGGGAATTGGCTTTACCATCGCGGACGGCGAGACTGGCTTCCTCGTTCCGCCCCGCTCGCCGGAAATTCTCGCTCGGCGCCTGGCATTGATCCTGTCAGAAGAAGACTTAGGACACCGCTTCGCGCGCAACGCTCGCCGACGGGTCGAAGAGCAATTCACCTGGGAGGCTGTGGCCGCGAAAACCGCGCGGATCTACGCGGAGGTACTCGGAACCCATGTCCACTCGACCAGCGAGACGCGATCCGGAAACCAATAAGGAAAGCGAGGCCACGCGCCAACTCGACGTTCTGATCCCGACCTACCGGCGGGCGGCCGCGCTGGCGGCGACCCTGGCCAGCCTATTTGGACAGACTTTTCACGACTTCGACGTGATCATCGCCGACCAGACCGAGGAGCCCACTGCGGCCGCGTCGCCAGAGTTGCTCACGATTCGCCGGGCCTTCGAGAACCGCGGGCAGCGGGTTCGCTACTATCACCGTCCGGAGCGCCGCGGCATGGCCGAGCAGCGCCAGTTCCTGCTCACCCGCGCGAAGGCGCGGTACGTGCTGTATCTCGACAACGACCTCTTGCTCGAGCCGGACGTCGTCGGCCGCATGCTGGAGGCGATTCAGATCGACCCCTGCGGTTACGTCGGCATGGCGTGCATCGGATTAAGTCATCGCGAGGACGTGCGACCGCACGAGTGTGAGATTGAGTTCTGGGACGGGCCGGTTCAACCGGAGAAGTACACCTTCGATACCGTGCCCTGGATGCGCTACAAGCTCCACAACGCCGCCAATCCCCTTCATTTGAGCCGACAATACGCCGCCGACGGCAAGACGCGGCGGTACAAGGTCGCCTGGGTAGGCGCCTGCACTCTTTACAATCGGGAAAAGCTGCTCGGCGTCGGTGGGTTCTCCTGGTGGAGCGAGCTACCGCCCGAGCACTGCGGTGAAGACGTCCTGGCCCAGCTTCGGGTCATGGCCGAGCACGGTGGCTGTGGCATCCTCCCCAGCGGCGTCTACCATTTGGAATTGCCAACGACTATCGCCGATCGGCGCTTCAATACCAACGACCTCATCCGCAAGTTCCTCGGAGGAGAACCTCCATGCTGATCGTTCGCGCGCCAACTCGGATTAGCCTCGGCGGCGGCGGAACCGATCTGGAAGCCTACTACGCGCTGAAGGGCGGCCTCGTCGTCAGCGCGGCGATCAACCGCTACTGCTACGTCGTCGTCCAGCCCGCCGACAACGACGAAGTCGAAATCGTCGGTTCGAACTACCACAATCTCACCCTGGAGCCCAGCGTCAACAGCCTCCCCTGGAACGGCGGCCTGGCGCTGCCGCGCGCGGCGGTGCGCCACTTTCGCCTGCGGCGCGGCCTGCGGATCAGCTTTGGTTCGGAAGTGCCCCCGGGCACCGGCCTGGGCTCGTCGAGCAGCCTGGCGGTGGCACTGGTGCAGTCGCTCAGTAGCATCGTCGGCGAAATACCCACGCGCGACGCCGTCGCCGAACTCGCTTCGAACCTGGAAATCAATCATCTCAAAATGCCGATTGGCCGCCAGGACCAGTACGCCGCCGCCTTTGGCGGTCTCAACGCGATCACCTTCACCAAAGACGGCGTCTCGGTCGAGCCAGTCAAGATCAACGCGAACGACCGGCAGCGGCTCGAGCGCAACCTGATGCTGTTTTACACCGGCACTAGCCGGCATTCATCGGACATTCTCAAGTTCCAGCAGCGGCGCACCGCGCATGCCGTACCGGGCGTCATCGACTCACTGGACGCCCTGAAGGAGTTCGCGGGCGAAATGCGGCGGCAGTTGGAGCAGGGAAACGTCGACGCGGTGGGAGAGTTGCTGGATCTCGGCTGGCAGCGGAAGAAGACGTTGGCCCCGTCCATCAGCAACGCCTTTATCGACGAGTGCTACGCCCTGGCCCGCAGCAAGGGCGCCCTCGGAGGCAAGATCACCGGGGCCGGGGGCGGCGGCTTTCTGGTGTTCTATTGCCCGCGGCGCGCCCAGCCAACGGTTCGAGCAGCCCTCAGCGCGCGCGGACTCATTCCAATGGAGTTCACGTTCGACTACGCCGGCGTCCACCAACTGCTGCACGCCATGAAGGTCGACCTGACCAGCCTGCGTTCGACCGGGCACGACGGGGGTCGCGTTGCCGTTCAGAACCTAACGTCGGCGGTCCTCCGGCGAATCGACCACACGACCAGCACCCGAGACAGGAGGGCGAGAGCCGCGGGCGCGAGTAGTGAATAGATGAGATAGACCCGGCCGAACCCGGTCCATTGTGATGATCCGCCGAGGACGAGCAGCAGAACCGCGAGACCGAGCGTGGCCGCCACGAGGATCGGGATTCCCATGCTCCCAACCTGGGGAGTGGCTCCGCCGGGCCGGCGCCGAAACGTGCCGATGAGTTGGCCGTGCGAGACCAGGGTCAGCGCTACGGTCAGGAAGATTCCCAGCAGCGCCAGGGTGCGGACCAGACCACCCTCCGACGTGATGACGAACCCCAGATAGATCAGCGCCATCACGCTCATCAAGACGCCAAAGCTGCTCTCCAAGAGAGCGAATACCTTCCACATCGTGTTCTCTTTCCTCGGCCCGATTATACGACACTCCGGCGCAGCAGCGCGACCGGGCAATCCGCGAGCACGTCGGCGAGAGCGAGGACCGCTCGGCCACGCGAATCCCGAGTGACGTGGCGCTGGCCAGTCAACCGGTTCTCATAGGCCACGCCGCTCATTCCACCGGGCACCACCAGGGCGGTGTCCTCCCAAACGTCGCTTCCCAATGGCAAGGTCTGGTTGCCTCGCGTCAGCCCAACCGAAAGCCGCGGCGCCACGCTAACGTACTCCGCCGCGCCAGTTAATCGCGCGAACGCGACGACGTGATCCCGAACCGACCCCTCGGGTTCAAGCGGAAGATACGTCCCGGTAGTGAACGCCTCGGGATCGTTTCGCCGCGTCTCGAGCGCCCGGTGGATCAGGTACAGTTTGATTCGCCCGTCTTTCCAGTTCGCGAGCAGGTCCCGAACGAGCGCGGTCAACGTCGACTGGCCGCTCCCAGCCGGCTCCGGGCGCGAACCGAACGCCGACCTTCCCGACGGCGACTCCGCGTTGGCGATCCGCGCCCGCAGGTCGCTCAACGCCGCGACGCGCCGAGGATAGTCGATTGGACGGCGATTGTCGGGATCCACCAGGGCAAACTCCCACAACTCGTTGCCCTGGTAAAGATCCGGCACCCCCGGCGAAGTCAATTGGAGGAGCGTCTGACCGAGGGAGTTGATCATCCCGTAGTACGCGACGAACTGCTGGAAGGTGAGTAACGAAGCCAGAAAGCCCCGGGTCTGCCCCCCGGAAAGGAGCCGCTCGACAAAGCGGGCGGTCGCCTCGTCGTATTCCGCGTTCGGATTCACCCAGCTTGAATGAACCTTCGCCTCGCGCACTGCCTTCTGGACGTACTGTTGAATCCGCTGGCGAAACTCGCCAAATAACTCCGGCGTCATTGGCTCCAACGGCCAGGCGCCGAGGAGAGTCTGATAAATAAAGTACTCGTCGTTGCGATCCGGCGCCCCCTGACCGTCGAGCACCGTCTTCTTTGTCCGATTCTGGCGGCTCCAGGTACTCAGCGAAGTCCGCCAGCGCTTCGGTATCTCCGACAAAACGTTGAGGCGAGCCCGAACGTCGGCGCTCCGCTTTGAGTCGTGGGTGGACCCGGCGAGCATGCTGTGCGGCCAGGTTTCCGCCCGACTGCGATTCTGAAGGTGAAAGACCGTCGGAGAGACGCCAAACTGCTCCGGATCTCCGCCGACCTCGTTGAGCGAGAGTAGCCGATTGTAGACGTAGAAGGCGGTATCTTCGACGCCCTTCGCCATCACCGGCCCGCTGGTCTGCTGGAAGCGCATGACGAAGTTGACCCACTCGGCGCGCTCCTCGTCGGTCACGTCGTCAAGGTAGTCCAGCAGCAGAACCCGGCGCACGAAGTCGAACAACGTGCTCGCGGTGCGAGGGTTGCGACGCTTCGCCTCGGCAACCGCGGCGGCGATCGCGCCACGATCGTGGTCGTCCGGTGGATTTTCGCCGTCGAGATAGGTGCGGTAAATCGGCAATGCCGCGATGACTTCGCGGACGGCGTAGGTAAGGCTATTCAAGGTCAAATCTCGGTACCAGCGGTGCCGGCGCGCGATCCGCTTCAGGCTAAACGCCAACTCGTTGACTTCGCTGGCGAGCGAGATCAGCATGATCATCTTCTTCGACGAGTTCACCAGATCCCTGAACGAGGTCGGCCGGGGGTCGATGAAGGAAGCGTACAGACTGTCGAAGGCCTTGCGATTCGCGGCGTCGACAAAGATGCCGTTGAGGGTGTGGGAGAAGTCGTAGCCGGTCGTTCCGTGAATCGGCCAGGACGTCGGCAACACCTCGCCCCTGCCGAGAATCTTCTCCGCGACGACATAGAGCGGCTTGACCAATTCGGGACGGTCGCCGCGCGCCCGAGCCGCCGCGTAGCGCTCCACGAGTTCTCGCTCGGCGGCGCTCCGGCGTTCCGGATTCTCGCCAACCGTTTCGTCCAACCAGGGACCAATAAGGGCGAGAAAACCCGCGGTCTGGAGTTGATCGAGATAGCCACGGGGGTCGCGGAGGCCGTCGGCGTGGTCAACGCGCAGGCCGCTGACCTTACCCTCGCGCACCAGTCGGAGAACCAGGCGGTGGCTCTCGTCAAATACCTGGGGCAACTCCGTCCGGATCGCCGCGAGGTCGTTGACGTCGAAGAAGCGGCGATAGTTGATCTCTTCCGCGGCGACTCGCCAGAACGACAGGCGATAGCACTGCCTCTCCAAAAGAGTATCCAGCGCGTCAAAGCTGTGACGGTCGCCGGGCTGGCCATTAAAGGCGCGGACCGTCTCTTCGATCGCCGCGGCGACTTCCGGCGATTCGGTCGCCAGGGTCGCAATGCGCCGTTTGATAATCTCTTTTTCGCGCTGCCGCTCCGCCACCATAACTGGGTCCGTCAACACGTTTGGCGGCAGGTGGTTCGCCGCGGTCATGATCGACTGTAACTCTTGAATCTGTGGATGGTCGGCGCCAAGTTCGGCAATGAGCGCGTCGAGACGTTCCGCGAGGATTTCTAAGTAGGTACGCGGGGAGATGGGCATGCGGCGATCGTAGTAGGTGATAAAGAAGGCACCGTCCTGATAGTTTAGAGCCAGTTCACCACTTTCGAGCACTTTGCCATACGGATCGCCAAGCACCGGAAGCAGGAGCCGATTTTCCCAGCCGGCATCCGCTTTGAGGGGATGCCAGTCGATGTCGAAGAAGGTAGCGTAGGGCGACGACGGGCCATTCTCCAGCACGTCATACCACCAGGCGTTCTCCGGGTCGGCGATGCCCATGTGGTTCGGCACGACATCGAAGATCAACCCCATGTCACGCGCGTGAAGCGCCTCGGTAAGAGCAGTAAAGTCGTCATCGCTGCCAAGCTTGGGATTGAGCGCGTTGTGGTTGCAAATGTCGTAGCCGTGACTGCTGTTACGCCCCGGCTTCAAACACGGCGACGCGTAGACCTCGGTAATCCCCAGGGCACTTAAGTACCCGACTATTTCCCGGGCGTCGCGGAAGCCGTACGACTGATTAAATTGAAGGCGATAGGTCGCGGCGGGAATCCGCCGCCGGGCCACCATCGCGATCAGCGCGTCGGCGAAGGCGATGTTGGGAGACAATGACTCCAACGCGGTCACCTCGTCCCGGGAGGTTGGGCAACGCCGTGGACTTCCCACACGACCGCGGTCGCGGCGGGAACGAACAAGCGGTCGCCGCTTCGGCGGACGCGTTGGCCAGATCCTCCGAAGCGCGGAGCTGTCGTCGATAACGAGGTCCGGGTGGGATTCGGGAGCCAGCCGCCAAAGGCCGGTTCGTCGACGAAAACTTCCAGCTCCTCCCCAAAATTAGCGATCAAAACCCGCCGCTCCGCGCCACGCCAGCACCGCACGACGACGCACCGCGTGCCGAGACTGGCTGCGCTGGTGGAATCTCGGTCGGGGTGGGCAAACACCGCGTCGGTTGCCCGCAGGTGCAGGAGCGCGCGGTAAAGGCGATAGATGGGTGCGTTGCTCTCGCGCTCGGCGTGGTCGAGACGAGAACGGAGGAATGTCTCGACCGCCTGGGGATCCGGAATCTGTACGCGTCGACTTGAATCCCGGAAGGTCGAGAATCCGGCGAACTCGCGGCGCCGACCTTCGGTAACCAGACGCCCGAGGGCCGCCTCGTGGTCCGTAAAGTAGAGAAATGGGGCACTGGCGCCAAACTCCTGCCCCATGAAGAGCAGGGGGGTCTCCGGCGCGAGCAAGAGGAGAACCGACGCGACGGCGTAGCGGTCGCGATCGATCAAGTGCCCCAGACGCTCGCCGAACGCGCGATTTCCGACCTGATCGTGATTTTGCAGACAGAAAACGAACGCTCGGGCCGGTTCGTCGGTGACGCGAGTTCCCCGAGGTCCGCCGCGGTACTCGGAGTGCTGCCCCTGGAAGTACAGGCCCTCTTGCACCGTCCGGGCGATTGCCGCCGCGGAGCCAGCATAATCGCCATAGTAGCCCTCTCTTTCAGCGGTCAACATGCTGTGGACGTGATGATGAAAATCGTCCGCCCAGACGCCGTCGAGGCCAAAGCCTCCCGCGGAGCGCGAGCGAACGATCCGGACGTCGTTGCGGCCGTCCTCCGCGATAATAATTGGGTGACGTTCCGCTCCCACCGCGGTACGGGCGACGTCGTTCAACTCGGCCAGCAGGTGCACCGGACTGGCGTCGTAGATCGCGTGGGTAGCGTCTAGCCGAAGGCCATCCAGATGGTATTCGACGAGCCAGTAGCACGCGTTCTGAATGACCAGTTCCCGCACCCGTTCGCGGTTCTCGCCGTCGTAATTGATCGCCTCGCCCCACGGGGTGTCGTAACGGTCGGTGAAGTAGTCGTCACTGAAGGCGCGCAGGTAGTTGCCGTCTGGCCCGAGATGGTTATAAACCACATCTAGCACGACCCCCAACCCGACCCGGTGAGCCGCGTCGACGAGCTGTTTTAGACCAGCTACCCCACCATAGTTTCGACTGGGAGCAAACAAGTTCACCCCGTCGTAACCCCAATTGCGACGCCCGGGAAACTCGGCGACCGGCATCAACTCCAGCGCGGTGATGCCCAGGCGCCGCAGGTCACTCAGGTGGGGAATGATCCCCGCGAAGGTCCCTTCCTCGGTGTACGTACCGACATGGGTCTCGTAAAGCACGAGGTGGTCGGGATCCAAACCGGACCAACCGCGATCAGTCCAGGGGAAAGACGGGTCGACCACTTCCGAGGCGCCGTGAACGCCGTCCGGCTGGCTCCGCGACCAGGGATCCGGAAAACTCGGACCGTCATCCAGCCGATAGCGATAGCGGCTGCCAACCCTCGCCTGATCGATCGTTCCGTCGTGAAATCCTTTCGGTTCGGGTCGCAGAAGACTGAAGATCACCCCGTTCGGCGTGGAAAGTTCCACCGCGACACGCCGGGCCTTCGGTGCCCAGACCCGAAACCGCACTCCCGCGGTTTGCGACCGGGCTGCCTCGGTCAATGGCGGGGGAAGGTTCGCGCCGAGCGGAAGTCTCCATTCAGTCACCGGCTCTCCTCGCCAGCCTGGGTACCGGCCAGGGCGCGTTCGCCGCTCCGGATCGTTTCGACGACCGCCCGAGTGAAAACGTCCGGGGCCGAAACGTTACTCAGGTGCGCGGTATCCGGAATAATCTGATAGACCGACCCGGGAATGTGCTCGTGGATCTTCAGGGCCATCTCCGGCGTGGTCGAGACATCCTCGCCGCCCGCCAGAACCAGCGTTGGAAGGCTAACGCTCACCAATCGCTCGGTCGTATCGATCTCGGCGACCGCCCGGCAGGAGGCAGCGTAACTGTGCGGGTCAGTCGACCCGAGGATCAGACGGATGCGCTCGACCGCGGCAGGGTGATTGCTCCGGAATTCTGGAGTAAACCAGCGGTCGAGCGTTGACCCGACAATCGGGGCCATCCCGCGCTCCTCGGCGACCCGCGCGCGTTCCGCGAACAGGCGTCGTGCCTCTTGCCGATACTCGCTGGTTGTGTTGGCAAGCGTCAGCGACCGGACGCGCTCCGGCCAGCGCAGCACGAACTCTTGTGCGATCATGCCGCCCATGGAGAGCCCCACCAGGTGGGCCGAGTCCACCCCCAACGCGTCCATGAGTCCGGCCAGATCCTCCGCAAAGTCGCCCAGGCCATACGGACCGGCCGGCGCCTCGGTCTCGCCGTGTCCGCGAACGTCATAGGCGATGACCGTGTAGGCGGAGGCCAACGGTTGCAATTGAGGTTCCCATTGCCCCAGGCTCAGGCCAAGGGCGTGAATCAAGATCACCGGGGGGCCGTTGCCAAGTCGTCGATAGTTTTGCACGATTCCGTTTGCGATCAATTTCATATCGGTCTCTACTTCTTTACCACAACATTGACGACCAAACCTTCGATGGTCGTGCTGACGCCAACGATTTGATAGGGGGTGCTTTGCAGGGTCTGGTTAATCTGCTGGTTGATCGGCCCTTCGAGGCCCTGGAAATAGTTCCCCGGAATGGTTAGCCCGCCTGCCTCGGCTTTGACGATTTGAATTTGAACGGAGTTTCCTTGAACCGTCGGGTGCAAGGTTATCTGTACCGGACGGGTGATGGTAACCCCACGGACGGTGGCGTTCACGTTACCCGCCAGGATTAACTGATCTGACCCGTTGCCACGTACCGTGACGCCCTGGAGCGGAACCTGAGGGCTTGCCTGAGCGGCGTAGGTCTGGAGCATCCGCGTCATGTATTCGTTGGTGAACAGAATAACCATATCACTTTGGCTTGGCGAGGACTGGGGAAGCGGTGTCGGCTCGAGCAAGAATAGCTGCATCGCGATTACCAGCAGCGCGCCGAGAACGAGTCCGATGATGAGCAGCAAAAACCCTTTCATCTGGTACATCCCTCTCCGGCGAGTTCAAGAGAAATTATACTGGAATCCTTTCAGCCTCTCGTTCGTTAAACGCGTGGCCTCTCGAACTCTGTATAATTTCCGCCAGGAGCGAACACGTCATGCATGAGCAACCTGAGAGCCAGCAAACCCCAACCGTACCCTGGCCAATTCGCATTCTCGTCCACCTCTACGAATTGCGCGGTTCCGGCTACGTCCGAGTAACCGAGCGCGACCTGATTCGGCAGTGGGAAAATCTGAACAAATCAATGCGCGTTCACCTGACCTACCTCGCCGACCGGGGTATGGTCGAACTCAGCGCCCTGACCGCCGAAAATTGCTACGTGCGCCTCACCGAGCGTGGAATCGCCTTCGTGGAATCCGGCGTCCAAGCGGCGGAGCACCTGCACCTGGATTGACGGGCTCTGTGATGACCGACAGCCATCTCTAACCGTAAACACCGAGGTAGACAAATGTCCGAGCCATCCCAGGAAGCCACGCTGGCGCCGCGACGCATGTCCGAATCCCGCGTCGTGATGAGCCAGCAAATGTTGCCCAGCGACGCCAACCCCTTCGGAAACGTTCACGGCGGCGCGATCATGAAGTTAGTCGATACCGCGGCCGGGGTCGCGGCCATGCGTCACGTCCGGGGCCGCGCGGTGACCGCCCGAATCGACAGCATGAGCTTCCTCGAGCCGGTGTTTGTCGGCGATTTGGTCACCCTAAAAGCGTCGGTCAATCACGCCGGCCGAACCTCTCTGGAAGTGGGGGTACGCGTCGAGGCCGAGAACACCTTCACCGGTGAAGTACGCCACGTCTCGTCCGCCTATCTCGTTTTTGTGGCCCTGGACGAAGCGGGTCACCCCCGACCGGTGCCGCCGCTGATCGCCGAAACCGACGAGGAAAAACAGCGCATGGCCGAGGCAATCCAACGGCGGGCGCATCGCCAGCGCGGCGACGAACAGTTACGCGCGATGCGCGGACCGCTGCCCCGGCAGTCGGCACTCGCCGCCTGGAGAGCGCCCGGGGCCGCGTTTATGGTCATCGGCCACCGGGGCGCGGCCGGGCACGCGCCGGAGAACACTCTCGCCTCCCTGGCCCTCGGCCACGCGCTGGGCGCCGACGCGTTGGAAATCGACGTTCATCTCAGCGCCGACGGCGTTCCCGTCGTCATTCACGACGCCACCGTGGACCGCACGACCAACGGACACGGAGCGGTTGCCGACTTATCGCTCGAACAGCTCAAGTCCTTGGATGCGAGCGCCGGGCACGCCATGTACGCGGGCATCAAACTCCCGACGCTGGAAGAGGTGCTCGCCTGGGCTCGCGGGAAAACGCGTTTGGTGATCGAGTTGAAGCAGCCGGCCGAAGCCGAGTTGGCCCTTAAGACCCTGGGGCTAATTCGGGAATACCGACTTCTCGACCAGGTTTTTCTGATCTCATTTGATCACGAGGGATTGAAGCTGGTTCGGGAAAACGCACCAGACGCCGTCATTGGCGCGCTCTACGACCGCGCCGACGACCCGGTGGCGGTCGCCGCGAGCTGCGGAGCAAACGTCGTTTGTCCGCGTTGGTCCGGGCTGACCCGCGAGCAAGTCTCAGCCGCTTACGCCGGTGGCCTGGCCGTCTCGGTCTGGACCGCCAACCAGGACGCGGACATCGCGGCGATGCGCGCCCTGGGAGTAGACGCCATCACGAGCGATTATCCCGACCGGGCGCGGGCTATTGCCCGAGCGGAAGTCCGCTAAGGTCTTCGGCCGCCCGTCCGAGTTGCGACTCGAAATAGCGAAAGTGGGCTTCATCCTGATAATGGTTGGTTTCGAGCAGGGTGACAATCTCCTGGTTATCGATGCGCTGTTGAACCTGGAGGAGAATTCGCCCACTCAACGCGGCGTCGGAAACCATCAAAACCAGCGCCCGCACATAGTTGAAGGCGCTATCCTGGCTTGCTCCGAGAATTGCCTCGGCACGGCGCCGTCCGCGGTCGATCGCCAGTTGCGCCGGTCCTTCGCTTCCTAGCACCATGCGGAGCGCTTGCAGAAGATTTTCGACGTGCTGGCGGTCCTCGGTGACAATCCTTTCCAGGTTGTTCTTGAACTCGGTTAGGGTGGTGCGCGCGGCGATGTCCTGCTCGGCCCGAAGCACTACTTGCTCCACGCCGTACAGTTCGCCAATCTGGTCGACGACGAACTGAAGACCCCCGCTGTGCGCGGCGGATCCGCGTCCCGTCGGTCTCATCCTTGCCCCCTCGTCGTGGTCAATCCACCCGTGGGCACACTGTCGGCGGCAATCGCCGTGCCCGTTGATTGGGTCACTTCGCGCGAGCGCACGCGCAATTGATTGAAAGTTCCGGCGCGCAATGCGGCGCGCATCTCGGCGGTCAGATCCAGGCAATACGTCAGATTGTGGAGGGTGGCGAGCCGGTGACCGAGAACTTCACCGGCTCGCAGCAAGAAATGGACGTAGGCGCGCGAGAAGTTCTGACAGGTCAGGCAGCGGCACGCCGAATCGATGGGGTCCGAATCTTCGCGATACGCCGCGTTCAGAATCTTCAGGCGGCCGTGGCGGGTCAGCAATGTGCCATTCCTCGCCAGTCGCGTCGGCAGCACTGAATCGAAAATGTCGATGCCTCGCTCGACAACCGTCCAGAAATCCACGGGATCCCCGACTCCCATCGCGTAGCGCGGCCGATCCTCCGGCAGCAAATCGCCAATCCAGTCAAGAATCTGCGTGGTCTGCTCCTTCGAATAGCCGATTGACTCGCCCCCAATCGCAATGCCCGGTAAATCAAGCGAGCCAATCTCCTCGGCGCTCCTCCGGCGTAAGTCTCGGTCGCCTCCCCCCTGGACGATGCCAAACAAGGCCTGAGGCCGGCTGCCCGTGACCTGGTGTTCGAGCCAGCGCGCCTTGCACCGCCGGGCCCAGCGGTGGGTGCGTTCGGTCGCCTGACGAAGGGCCGCCCGGTCGGCATCCTTAGGTGTACACTCGTCGAACGCCATGATGACATCGGCCCCGAGTTGGGTCTGAATGTCGATCGCTCGCTCGGGGGTAACCCGATGGCGCGATCCATCCAGGTGCGACGCGAAGGTCACGCCGTCCTCGTCAATGCGGACCAGGGAGCGGCCACGGGCACGTTGCGCCAGGCTCCAGACCTGGAATCCTCCGGAGTCGGTCAGAATCGGTCCCTCCCAGCGCATCAAGTGGTGAAGGCCGCCCAGTTCCGCGACTCGGTCGGCTCCCGGCCGGAGCATGAGGTGATAGGTATTCGCCAGGATCATCTGTGAACCGACCGTCCGTAATTCATCGGGATCAAGGGTCTTAACGGTGGCCTGCGTCCCAACCGGCATAAAGGTCGGCGTCTCGACGACCCCGTGGGGGGTCCAAAAGCAACCGGCGCGCGCGCGCGAGCCGGAGTCGCGCCGGAGGACTTCATAACGGAATAGTGACTGTTGTTCGCCCATGCCCACAATTCTATCGATTCCGGCATAAGTCGTGCGGCAACCCGATCGGGAGCCGGTTAGCTACCTGTGAACCTCATGCTCCGACGCCGCGTGTCTTGCGCGCTGTCAGTAACCACTACGGGAGAGCGATATTCATGGCGTCATCTCGCGAACAAGCACCAGACTTCGTCCGTTGGCTGGTCGAACCCGAGACACTCAAGACCGCGGGTTGCGAACGGCGAGTCGCCTGGGTACTGCCCTCGGATCTCTGGCAAGGCCCGGAGGCGGAGGCGCTACGGGAAATGGTTAACGCGCCGTCCCCGGGAAGACGAGCCGCGCTCAGTCTGGCTCTGGGTTACGAGTTCGATCCGCGCCGCCTGCGCTTCGAGGAACTTGCCCGGCGCATCGTCATCACCGAACTGTTCCGATCCGCCGGAATTGATCGAGTGATGCTCTCGCCAGTCCTCTACCAGAGTCGCCCCCGCTGGGACGTTTACGCGCCCCGCCTTCGCGCCCTCGCCATCGTCAATCACCTCGCCGCCGAAAAGGATGTCCTCGGCCACCTGCGTCACAGCGGCTTGCGGTTCGTTCTGTGGGCGCCCGACCCGTCCGAGCGCGCCCAGTCGGATCACTGGTACGCGCTACGCTACGATGCCCTCAATCCCCCCGACCCGAGTCAGCGCAACTGGTTCGACGAAACCGTACGGCAAAGTGAACAAGAGAGCCTCACCCGTCGTCGCCTGACCCTGGAACTCAAGAACGGTGAAAAGGAACTTCCTTCCGCTCAAGAATCAGTCGAAACCTTCCGAACCACCATTCGTACCACTCTTGCCAATTTTCCCGCGACAATTGACGTCTGAGTCCCCACTGGCTCCGCGAACTGAGCCCAAGGACAACTGACACGCCCAAATGAAGGAAACCGGTCTCGGAATACGGACGGTTCCGGTCTGAGCCTTTCGACGCTTTCGTCGTCGGCTTCGGCCGGAACCGGAGAATTCGACGCTATCCCACTTCTCTCCGACGTCCACCAGGATTGGACACGCCGCGGATAATTCGGCACGGGCAACGCCCAACCGCCGTCGTCGGCGAGAGCGGCTTTTAATCGACCTCGAAAATTGCTTCGATCTCGACGGGGATGCCCCCCGGCAGTCCGGCCATACCAACCGCCGAGCGGGCGTGCTGGCCTTTCTCACCGAAGAGTTCCATAAACAAATCCGAGCAACCGTTGATCACCTGGGGTTGCTCCGCGTAGCCCGAGACGCAGTTAACCATGCCGAGCAACTTTACGACCTGGCGTACCCGGCTCAGGTCGCCCAGCGCCGACTTTACCGCAGAGAGCAAGTTCAGCGCGCAACCACGGGCAGCGTCGTAGCCCTCCTGGGTGCTGTACTCCTTGCCGAGTTGCCCCTGCCAGGTTCGGCCTTCCCAGTTCGGCCCTACTCCAGAGAGGTACAGCAGATTTCCCGTGCGAACCCAGGGAATGAGGGGGCGGTTTCCCCGCGTTACGTCCTTGAGCTGAATCCCCATCTGCTGGAGCTTCTCTTCCGGCGTCACACTTTCCTCCTAACGTCCCGGCCACAACCGAGCCGCTGATCGACGGGCGGTACGCCCGTTCCGAGTAATACTATCACGCGGGTTGACGCTTGAGGACACCCGCCGTAAATCCACTTACCGAGCCGGTAACTCGCCTTGCTCGGCCAGTTCGACAAAGGCGCGAACGAGGCGTGGATCGTAGCGGGCGCCCGAAGCGAGACGAATCTCGGCAAGAGCGGCCTCCACCGGTAGAGCCGTCCGATAGGGACGCGCGTGGGAGAGGGCGTCGAATACGTCGGCTATCGCAACCAATCGGGCCCCGACGGGGATGCATTCGCCCTTCAATCCCGACGGATAGCCGCTACCATCGAAACGCTCATGGTGATACAAGACGATTTCGGCCGGAACCCGCAGTCGACGAATCGGAGCGATCATGCCGTGGCCGATGACCGAATGCTCTTGCATGACCCGGGTTTCCTCCGATGTGAGACGCGCCGGCTTGAAGAGGAGTCGGTCCGGAACACCGATTTTCCCAAGGTCGTGGAGAAGTCCCCCCCACTCGACGAGCGAAATCTCCGTGGTCTGGACGCCGATTCGCTCGGCAATCACCACGGCCAGGTGAGCCACTCGCAACGAGTGCTCGAGCACGCTGGGGGCTCGCGCGCCCAGCGCTCGAAGCAGCACTTCGACCGTCTCATCGCCGGTTTCGCCCGGACGCGAGAAATCACTCATTCGGTCGATTGGCCCTCGGCTGAGGGCACCATGCCCGGACATATATGAAGCCGTGGGAGGCAAATCCCCCGGGAGGCGAACGTCTCAACGTTTCAACGCTACCGACGGCTCCACCGGTCATCCTTTGATTCCGCTCATGACGACACCCTGAATAAAGTACCGCTGCATCGCGAAGAAAATGATCACCGGGGGAACGACCATGAGAACCGATCCGGCCATCAGCAAATGGTCTTGCGGGATCGTCGGGTTAGCAGGATTCTGCTGGAGCCAGCGCAAGCCAACCGCCAGGGGCAGCTTGCTTGTCGTCGTTATGTAGATCAGCCACCACCAGGTATCAATATCCGCCCCAATGGGTTAACCCATCAATAGCCGCGATTGTAGAAATTGCTCCGGCGAGTGTCAAGCAGTCGTGGCCAGACTGGTATACTCTCCCTGCCTGCGAGGCAATCGGAGGAGGCTCTACCGAATGGCTAGCGAACGGCGGCGAATCTCCTCGGGCTCCCCGTTTGAACCGAAGATTGGCTTCAGTCGTGCGGTCCGGGTTGGGAGGCGCGTTCTCGTTTCTGGTACCGCACCGATCTGGCCAGATGGCTCGTGCGATCCGGACCCGGAAATCCAGGCTCACCGCTGTCTGGAGATCATCTTCGCGGCGTTAGGTGAAGCCGGCGCTGAACCGCAACAGGTCGTCCGCACGCGGATGTACCTGACCAGCGCCGAGTACGCCGACGCCGTCGGCCGCGCCCACGGCAAGGTATTTGGCGGGGTTCGCCCCGCGGCGACCATGGTCGTCGTGGCCGGCCTGTTGGATCCACGCTGGAAAGTCGAAATCGAGGCGGAGGCAGAGGTAGAGGTAGACTAAGTCTCCCCTCGACAATCAAGGTTGAATCCAAGTATACTCCGGGTGATTGGCCGCTCCGCCGCGAAAGCGGATCGCGCTACCAGGAAGGAAACATTAGTGCGCATCGCGCTCGACGCGATGGGCGGGGACAAGGCGCCGAAGGAATCGGTGGCCGGGGCAGTTCAGGCGGCGCGCGAACTGGCTGTATCGGTCACCTTGGTTGGTCCACGAGATGTCCTCACGGCAGAGCTGGCACACCACGACGTGGCTGACCTGCCAATTGAGGTCGTCCACGCCCCGGACGTCATCGACATGGCGGAGCATCCGGTCCAGGCGGTTCGTCACCGTCCCGAGGCATCGATGAATGTTGCCGTCCGTCTTGTGAAGGACGGTGCGGCGAACGCCTTTGTCAGCGCTGGGAACACCGGAGCGACAATGGCGGCGGCGCTCTTCGGACTGGGCAGAATCCGTGGCGTTGAACGTCCAGCGTTCGCGATCCCTTTTCCCACGCTCACCGGTCAGTGTCTGGTCCTGGATGCCGGTGCTAACGTCGACTGCCGTCCAGAGCATCTGGAAGTCTTCGCGCTCCTGGGAGAGCGCTACGCCCGGCTGGTCCTTGGCAAGCCGCGTCCGAAAGTCGCCCTGCTGAGCAACGGCGAAGAGGAAACAAAAGGCTGCCGGCTCGTCCAGGAAGCGTATCCTTTACTCAAGGCTGGTCCCTACGAGTTTATCGGCAACGTGGATGGCAAGGACATCACTCGCGGCGTCGCGGACGTTATTGTCTGCGATGGTTTCGTGGGGAACGTCGCTCTCAAATCCGCCGAGGGCGTTGGCGATCTGACCCTCGCGCTGTTGCGCGAAGAAATCGGCCAAAGCTGGCTGGCGAAGGTCGGCGCTCTCTTCTTGCGACCAACTCTCCGTCGCGTACTTAAGAGGTTGGATTATCAAGAGTATGGTGGAGCCCCTCTCCTCGGGGTCAACGGCGTGGTCATCGGAGCGCACGGTCGGAGTGGTGCGCGCGCGTTTCGCAACGCGATCCAGGCGGCCAGTCGGGCCGCGGCGTCCAATTCGACCGAGGCGTTTGCCAGCGACAAGGTCACTCGGGTAGACGAAGGCAATTGATGGCCGACAATGAGGATGAATGAGCAGAGTTGGGCCCAAGGCGTGCGACCGACGCCGGGTGGTGGTGACCGGCTATGGAGCACTGACCGGCGTTGGGCTGGACGCCGAAGAGAGCTGGAAAAACCTACTTGCTGGCCGTAGCGGCATCGGACAGATCACCCAATTCGACGCAAGCAGTTATCCCACGACTATTGCTTGCGAGGTTCCGGACTTCGAACGCCCGGACTTCCTTGATGCGAAAGAAGCGCGCCGCATGTCGCGATTCGAGCTTTTCGCCCTGGCTGCAACGAAAGAAGCGCTGGATCGGGCCGAACTAAAGTTCGGGCCGGACGCCGCGGATGACGTGGGGGTGCTGATCGGCACCGGAATCGGAAGTCTGACCTCCACCGAGCAAGAATGCACCGTCATGAACGCTCGGGGCGGCATGCGCATCAACCCGTTCTTTCTGCCCATGATGCTCGCCAACATGGCAACCGCGCAGGTTAGTCGCATGTTCGGCTGCCGCGGCTACAGTTCGACCATTGTTACCGCCTGTGCCAGTGGATGCATGGCCATCGGAGAGGCCGCCGAAGTGATTCGTCGCGGCGACGCCGAAGTCATGATTGCTGGCGGCAGCGAGGCCTCGATCACCGAACTTGGCCTCGCGAGTTTCTGCGTCTTGCGTGCCCTCAGTAACCGCAACTCCGAACCAGAACGCGCCTCGCGACCCTTCGATAAAAACCGAGACGGCATGGTTCCCGCGGAAGGTGTCGCGGTACTGATTCTGGAATCGCTCGAATTCGCGGAAAGCCGAGGAGCACGAATTCTCGGTGAAGTGCTGGGTTACGGAAACTCGTCGGACGCCTACCACGTCGTCGCACCTCGTGCCGATGGCGCGGGCGCCGCCCTCGCTATGCGCCGCGCGCTGTGCGACGCGGATCTTCGCCCAGAATCGATCGATTACGTCAACGCGCACGGCACCTCGACCCCTTTGGGTGATGCCGCCGAAACCCGCGCGATCAAGCAGGCTCTCGGCGACCACGCTTATCAAGTCCCAATTAGCTCCACCAAGTCGATGATCGGCCACGCCATGGGGGCTGCCGGAGCAATCGAGGCACTGGTTTGTCTACTCAGTATCCGAGATGGCCTGGTTCACCCGAACGTCAACTACGACACTCCGGATCCGGAGTGCGACCTGGACATCGTCGCCAACGAAGCCCGGCGCGTCCCGGTCCGAATTGCTATGACCAATTCGTTCGCGTTTGGCGGACATAATGCAGTACTTGTACTTTCCGGCTTCGAATCAGGTTAAAATATGTAAAATGAATCTCAGCGGTTGCAAGTTGACCGGATAGGATGGGCCGTGCGAGTAGTCACAAATGAGGCGTACGTAAAGCGTCGGGCGCTCATCGGTTCGCTGGGGACCGCGGCCGGATTTGTCGTTCTGCTCGTGGGAATGTACGAATCACTTCAGATGCCCGCGCATCCGGCACAGTACTTTATTCCCTGGATTGCTCTGGCGTTCGGTATCGTTTTGCTCAACGTTGGTAAGTACCACGCGCTACGTTACGGAACTCGCCCGCGCATCGACCAGGCACTTACCCAGGCGCTCAAAGGGCTCGACAGTCGATGCCAGTTATTCAACTTCGTCCCAGATCTACCCGTCGAGCATTTACTTGTCACCCCGAACGCGCTCGTCATTCTCGAAACTCGGCCTTTCTTTGGCGAGGTCATTCACGAGGGAAGCCGCTGGACGCGTCCCTGGAACCCTCAGGGCATCTTCCAGCGCTTTAGTGAGGGCGGCCTCGGCAACCCCACCACCGAGGCGAAGCGAAGCGCCGACGCCGTTCAGAAGTTGCTCCACGAACGGATGGATGGCGAGCAGGCCGACGCGATTGTCGTCTTGCCGGTCATTGTTATGAGCAATCCACGTCTGAAACTCCGACTCGACAACCCGGAGGTTCCCGTTGTCCTACTAAATGATCTTCGGGGAGCGATTCGCAAAATCGAAGACGGACAGAAGATGCGGCCGGACGTTCTCCGACAGCTTGGCCAGGTTTTGCAGTGGGAGCCGCCCGAGGAGGACACTCCGAAGCCGACTCCGAAGAAGAAGAGTAAGAAGAAGGAACTAAGCACCACGCGGAGAGGTACATGGCAGCGAACCCAGAAAATCTCCAATCGATAACCCTCGGCGAGGCCGCCGGGAACTATTTGAAAGTCGTCAAGGATTCGGATCGGGCCGCCGCCCAGGCCGAGCTAAATCGCTTCATGCGGCACTTCGGCCACGAAACCCGCTCCACCAGTCTGCGAGCCATGGACGTCGAGGACTATCAAGAAAAAATCGAGAAGACCGGTGCGGACGTTGCGCGACGTCTCGAGCCAGTCAAGAGCTTTCTTACCTACTTGCACAAGCAGGGGTGCACCGAGATCAATCTTGGCCGGCTCATCAAGGCACGCCGAGCGACCGCGACGCGGGTGTCCAACGGCCGGGGACGCGGCCGCCAAACCGAAGAAGAAGCCGTTCAACTCACCGGCGAAGGGTATGACAATCTCAAAAAGGAGTTGGAATATCTGACCACGGTCAAGCGTACCGAGATTGCCCACGAACTGGCTGAAGCTCGGGTCGACAAGGACTTTCGCGAAAATGCCCCGTACGACGCCGCCAAGCATCACCAGGCTGAGATCGAGGCGAGGATTCGCCAGATCGAGCACACGCTGGCGGTTGCTCAGGTCGTCGACGTCAAGCCGATGGCAACCAATCAGGTCGGCCTGGGCAGCACGGTACTTCTGCGAGACATCACCCACGACGAGGAGCTGACGTACACGCTGGTCGGGACCAACGAGGCTAATCCCCGGGCTGGACGAATCTCGATTGCCTCTCCCGTAGGTCGCGCCTTACTAGATCGCCGCCTTGGCGACGTCATCGAAGTTCAAGCGCCAGTGGGCGTTGTTCGTTACGAGATTTCCAAGATCATCACGACCTAACGCTTCGTGTCAAACCGGACAAGACCCGCGCCTAAAGCGCGGGTCTTGTTCCGACCGACCGCTTCATTCCGCATCATTTCATTCCGCCTCAAATGATGCCATTGCGTCGCGAAAGGTATACCGCGGCGACGAAAGTTACCCCGACGACCGCCAGGGCGATGGTCGATGGAGCGGGGACAGTGGCAAGCGGATTCCCGTACGGAAACCCTAGAAGCGCCACGGCAACGAGCACCGGGAGGGTCAGCGCGGCGATGGCCAGGGTCACGCGAAGGTACCGTGCCGACCGCGCGCTGTTCTCGGCCACGTAGGCGAGAAGCAAACCGTCCTGGGCCGACCGGTCGGCGGAAACCAGTTCGGCAAGCCGCGTCGCCCGCGCGATAACCCGCTCCCATTCCGAAGACACACCTCCCAACTCCGCGGCCTCCCGCGCAAGTGAGGGAAGCGGAGCGACCAGGCGATCCACCAGGCAAGCCTCGCTGCGCAGCCGCACCAACTCGGCAACCCTCAGTTCGCCCCAGTCTTCTCGGCGGCTGAACGCTGTCTCCGCTTCGGCGGTTTGGCGATCGATTCGAGCGCGCGCCGCGGCAGCCGAGTCGATCAGGAGTCCGAAACAACGCGGGAGCAGGGCCATGGTCCCGCGCGCCGCGACATCACCACGCAGGGTTTCGTCAGTTTCGAACTGGCGCAAAAAGCGAAGCAGAGGGCGCGCCTCGCCAAAGTGGACGATCAGGAAGAAGTCTCGCCCGATGAAAAAACTGATCGGACTCCCGACGAGAATCCCCGCTCGCGCGAGGACCGGTATCGCTCCGGTAATCAGCGCATACCCATCGCGTTGCCAGTAACCGGTGGGTGCGCCGCGTTCTAAAGCCAGGTCCAAATCGGCACGTTCGACACGGTAGTCTCGTTGGAGGGCCTCCGTCTCGGCCGAGGTTGGCCGCTCGACGCTGACCAGAACCACTCCACCAGCCGCAAACGTCTGTACGCCGGCAATCGCGGGCGGAAATGTCGTGTCTTCCACGTGCGGGTGTACTTAATCCCAGGTGAGAATCCAAACGCAAGCGCCGGCCAGCAGAACCGTGGCCACCACCAACGTCAGGAGCTGTGTCGGAAGAAGTGCGACTCCACGCGCGGCATACAGCAACATGGCAACCATGCCGACCGCCAGAATCGCCCAGGAGATCAAAAACGGATGACGTTCAAAGAGGGTCCGAAGCCCGGTCACGAATGCCTCCACGGATTGGAAACTGGAGGACATTCTAGCACTATCGAGCGCCGGACGTGAACATATGCTGCAGATTCACCAGCGAATTGCGCACCTGACCGCCGACGATTTGTTCGACCGCGCTATCGCCAAGTAAGCGCAGGCCAAATGGCAGGTGATACGTGCCGGAAAAGCGAACAAGCGTCCCCCCGGACACCGACTCTAACGTCCAGGAAGTCACACTTCGGACACCTTCGGTCGACCGAGACACTAGCCGATGAGGGGGCTCAAATTCGACGATTTCAAGCGTAGTAGAAACGAAAAAAGCCCAGCATCCGCCCTTCGGTCCGCACCCTGGCGCCCACGCCCCGCTCGGGCCCTCGAACGTGCTCGAAACGCGTGAACCCATCGAGCCACTCGAGGGCCCGCCCATGGTCGGCAATCAGATCGAATACCTGATCAATTGGTGCTGAAATGATCGCTTGCTCTGCTACGTGCGCCATCCCACCTCACTCATTCACGTGACGACTCGGTTACCGGACGAAGAATATCGCGCGCTTCGTCCCCGACCTTCAGATTTAAGCAGTCGATATAGGTTGAATAGAGCGCCTTGTCGATCAAGCGGCGCCGCCAATCGGCAGGGACCAACCGCTCGGTATAGTGCTGTCGCTTCTCCAGAAGTTCCTGGAATCGACGCAAGAACAGGGTCTGCTCCGCCGTATGGCGACGGAAAGTATTGGAAAACGGATTCGCTGCCGTACCCGCGCGGGGGCTCCAAATATGTTGGGTGTTCGAGGTCTGCATGGCTGATCCTCCTCACCGCAGTTGACGGCTTCGCTACCCGACATTCGCAACATCCGTGCCCGTCCGCCTGGTCGAGCGTTTCCATCATATCACATCTACCGCGTGAGAGTTCTGGCACACTCATTGCAACCCAGGGCAATTTCAGTTCACTCTTCCCGAAGCCCGCGTTCACCCGGTACAACGGAGACTGTTCTTACTCGAGGACGCCGATGAAACCCAAATTGCTGTCGGTTGAAGAGCAGGAGACCTACGCCGAGGCCTTGCATCTTCTCAATGAGAGCGGCATTCGTTACGTCGTCTCCGGAGCAGTCGCTTTGGGCTACTATACCGGCCTCTGGCGTAATACGAAAGATCTCGACCTCTTCCTGGTCCAAAAAGATCTGACCGCCGCGCTCACGGTTATGGCTACGCACGGCTACACCGTCGGAACGCCGGCACCTCATTGGCTCGCGAACGCGATCAAGGGGAATTATTACGTCGATCTGATCCACGGCTTCGGCGGTTGGCGAGCCGCGGTGGACGACGTCTGGTACGAGCGTGGTCCTAAGAGCACCCTGCTTGGCCAGTCGGTCAGGGTGGCTCCGGTGGAAGAATTGATCTGGATCAAATCGTACGTCGCCCACCGCGAGCGATTCGACGCGGCCGACATCCTGCACCTGATCCAGGCGTGCCATCAGAAACTCGACTGGCAACACCTGATCGACCGCTACGGCCCGTGCTGGGAAGTACTCCTGTTCTACCTGAACCTCTACGAGTTCGCCTACCCAACGTGCCGGTCTGACATTCCGGCCTGGGTGCGACAGCAATTCCGCGAACGCTGGCGCATCTCGCGTCGAGAACCTGTACGTCAACCAGCGGTAACCCAAGGGACTTTGCTCGACCGCTTCTCGTACTTGATTGACCTCGACGAGGGCCTCGTCGACGGCCGGCTACCTTGGGTCGAGGCCCAGGGTTACTCCGAGCGTGCTCTCGCCCAGGACCGCGAGGAAGCCACGCAAATGGTCCGGGAGGGCAAAGTCAACCCGGCCAAGGTCGCGTAAACCGCCGGACAATGGGAAGCGGGCGCCCCGGGCGCCCGCTTTTTGTCGACCACACACTTCTAAACCGCGATGCTTGCACTTTTGGGTGTCAGGTAGTGGACGATCGGGGTACGCACCAAAGGGCGCGCGACGTTGTAGACCGGAATCCCGCCCGGCGTCCTTCCAAACGGCGATCCGTAGTGAGCGTGGCCGTGAAAGACCACGTCGGCACCATGACGATCGATGGGTTCGCAGAGGCTACTGTTTCCGAGAAATGGCCAGAGATCCATGGATTCCCCGACGACCGTGTCGCGAATCGGCGCGTAGTGAACCACCGCGACAACGTGATCGACCGGATCGGTTACCCGCAACCGGTGCAAGGCATCCGAAAATTTCTCCGCCTCGATTTGGCCAACCCGCACAAACGCCTTGAGTGCCGCCTCTCCAAAGGGAGCTACCAGGCGATCACCAAATCCGCCACAAAAGCCCTTCACACCAGCAAATCCAACCCGCTCGCCGCGCACGTCCACCACGTGGATACCACCGTCGAGCATGATCACCCCGGCTTCGATCATGGCTTGGCGGATGGAATCTTCCTGACTCAGCTCAAAGTCGTGATTGCCAAGGATACCAATGATCGGAATCTGTAGACCGTGCAACTCCTCGATGAGCACCCGCGCCTCTTCGATCGCCCCAAAGAAGGTCAGATCGCCAGCCAGCACCAGCACATCCGCCTGATCGTTCACCGACTCTAGCTCACCACGCAGCCGGCCTCGGAGGTCGGCGTGGGCATGAATGTCGGCGTACGCCGCGATTCGGATCGGAGTCCCTTCCGCTCCCAACTTCCCTCCCCTGAGAAAGTCACTGGTCGAGTCATATTATATCCTAATTCTTGACCAGATCTCTCCCTGCCGCGACGACACCTCGGCGCCCGGTCCGCAGGTAACGTGCCTTCGTTCGACGTCCCGGTCAGGATCGCGGAAGTTGGCGGAGATCGTCCGGGGTGTTGAGATTGAAGAAACTTTTGAGGTCAGGATCCTCGCGGCGCAGGTCACCCTCCTCGACGAATCGAACCGATCGTCCGGTGGTGAGGAGGCTTTCGGCGAGGTCCGACAGCCGGAAACGTCCGGCCATCAGGCGATCTCGCGCGACCTGCCGACAACTCCGTCGATACACCGCGTGCAGCATCTCGAGGGTGCCGTCGGCACGTCGGGGCACGACGAGATCACTCTCCGAGGCAAGCGAGAGTAGCCAACGAAGCAAACCCGCATTCAGGTAGGGCAGGTCGCAAGCGACGACGACAACAAGGTCATTTCTTGCCGCGGCCAGCCCGGCCACGAGTCCGCCCAGCGGGCCAGAACCGGGAATCTCGTCTTCGACGAGGCGGACGCCTCGACTACCTAACTCCGCGAAGGCGCCAAACTCGTCGCCGAGGGTGACGAGCACCTCGTCGGCGAGTGACGCTACGGTCTGAATCGTGTCTTCGAGAAGTTCGCGACCCGAGGCAAGACGCACCCGCCGCTTATCGGTCCCCAAGCGGCGACTCTTGCCTCCGGCGAGAACGAGCGCGCTCGCGCTCATCCGTCAGCGATCAACTCTTCATACTGCTTTGAGGTAAGCAGCGAGTCAACTTGCGAGGGATCCGAGATTTGGACAACAATCATCCAGCCATCGCCGTACGGATCGCTGTTCACTAGCTCGGGCTGGTCGGTCAGCTTTGCGTTGACGTCAACCACGGTTCCGCTCACCGGGCTATAGAGGTCCGACGCGGTTTTCACCGACTCGACCACGCCAAATGTCTTCTCGCGTTCGACGTTGGCACCGAGTTTTGGCAGTTCGACGAAGACGATGTCTCCCAGTTGCTCCTGGGCAAATTCCGTGATCCCGACGACCCCTCGGTCGCCTTCGACGCGGATCCATTCGTGTTCGCGGGTGTAACGCAGGCCCGTTGGAACCAAGAACGCCCTCCCTAGCAGATGTCCCTCTGCGTGCTCAGTGGCGGATTATAGCATGTCCGGGATGTATACTTTACAGCACTGGTCGGGTCGCGTCGCCGCGGCAATCGGCAGGTGTCCCACTCGATTCGACGGACCTGGCGAGACGGACCTGGCTAAAGGAGGACAAGATGATTTACGAACTGCGCATTTACGAAGCGGTTCCTGGACGAATCGGCGCCTTACACGAGCGATTCCGAAACGTCACCTTGCGAATCTTTGAGCGGCACGGTATTCGCTCGGTCGGCTACTGGGAGGACGTTATCGGAACCAGTAATCGCCTGACCTACATCCTAGCCTGGGAGAACCTGGCGCACCGCGAGTCGGCGTGGGACAGCTTTCAAGCCGATCCGGAATGGATCGCGGCCCGCGCCAAGAGTGAAGAGAGCGGCCCAATCGTGGCCCGAGTCATTGCAACTTTAATGAAACCGACCGATTATTCGCCATTGCGTTAGCTGGCACTCAGGGTACTCGGTCCTGGGCATTCCCGCGCACCACGGCGTAACTGGGCGCTAACTCGGAGGCATTCGATAGGAGCGCACGGTATGACCACACCTCTGGGACGGATTGAGGTCGTCGGGGTTCCCCTCGACCTGGGCGCCGGGTTGCGCGGCGTGGACGTCGGCCCATCGGCAATTCGTCACGCCGGCCTGCTGGCCCGATTGCGCGCCCTCGGCTATCAGGTGTCCGACGCCGGAAACCTTGCTGCCGCGGTCGCGGATTCGATCGACGAGGGAAATCCCCGGGCTCGCTTCGCCAGCGCGGTTGCCGAGACTTGCCGTAGCCTACGGCATTGCGTCGTCCGGACAATCCGCGACAACGCGACGCCGGTTATCCTGGGCGGCGACCACTCAATCGCCGCCGGTACCCTGGCCGGCCTGCTGGACGCTCGGCCCGAGGTACGCGTTCTCTGGTTGGACGCTCACGGAGATCTGAACACCCCCCTAACGACACTGAGCGGAAACGTTCACGGCATGCCGCTTGGCGCCGCGCTGGGCGAAGCGCCCAACCTTTTCTCCGGGCTGGATTGGGACCAGCGTGCCCTCCCATCAGACCGCGTCGCCATTATCGGTCTCCGCAGCCTGGACCCTGGCGAGCGCGCCTTGATCAAGCGCCGCGGAATCCGCGTGTACACCATGACCGACGTCGATCGCTTCGGCATTTTTGACGTCGTCCAGCGCGCCTTGGATTATCTGCACCCGGAGCCAGACCAACTCCACCTGAGTCTGGACCTCGATGTCGTGGATCCGGACGCGGCACCGGGTGTTGGGACGCCAGTTGCGGGGGGCGTCACGATTCGCGAGGCCCACCTGGCCATGGAAATGATCGCCCAAACCGGCACTCTTGGCTCCCTGGAAGCTGTCGAAGTCAACGCCTTTCGGGACACGGAAAACAAGACCGGACGTCTCGCCGCCGACTTGATCCTATCGGCGTTTGGTCAAACCATCCTGTAGTTCACCGAGGTGCTTCGCCCTCGTCCGGGATCGAAGATTTGTTCCGCTTGCTAGCTTGCAGCGTAATCGCTATAATCGCTCGCGTTGCTGGCCGACGAGCAGGGCGCTGGTCTACCGTTCCAACGGTAGAGTCGGTCCGATCAGACTCACCTCCTCTGATCCTCTGGACGATTTGTCCAATCGAAGTTCCAGGGGAGAGTCTGCTCGGATCACGTCGGACTTTTGGGGGAAGGTCGGGGGTTCAGGTGAACGAAGAGCAGATTGTCGATGGGGCTGAGTTCGTTGAGAGCGACCGTCTCCGGGCGGCGAGGATGCGGTCGGCGGTGCGCAGCGTCGAAGCACGGATCGCCGAGATCCAGGCCGAGCAGCGTCTGTTTCGCCGCTACAACTTCGGTTCCGACGTCCATCGAATTCAACTTACGGCGCTGAACGCTGAACGGGCCGAGTTACTGGCGCGCCTGCGCAAAATCCCATCGGCCCAGCGTCTTCCCCGACAAAGTGGAATCGAATCGTGGCTGCTACTTTTGCCGACGTTGGGCGCCATGGCAGTCGGTTCGCTTCGCCCGCGTCGCCGGCCGTCTACCCGTTTCCCCGTTATCGGCGGGTAACCCGAGGCAGTTCTTCGTGAGGACCGGCGCGCCAGTCGGGCCGGCGTTCGCTGCCTAGACGCCCGGCACTTTCTGGCCGATTTTACGCTCGGTGCCTCGTAGCAATCGGTCGATATTGTCGCGGTGCCGCACGCACACGATCAAGGGTGCCCCGACGACGAAGATCAGATCACCCGCTGGCACGAGGTGGCTTACCAGGAGATACGCCATCGCCACCGCGCCGAACGCAACCCCGCACAGCGAGCCGAGGGAGGCGAATCGGGTACCGGCCATAATCGACGCCGCGACGACGAGCGACACGAGCGCGACGACCGGCTGAAGAAAGAGGGTCGCGCCGAACGTGCTCGTCACTCCACGTCCACCCCGCCAGCCAATGTAGATCGACCAGCAGTGTCCGGCGACCGCGGCCACCCCGGCAAGCGCGGCCACCGCTGCCGAATCGACAAGCATCCGCGCGAGCGCCACCGCGATCAAGCTTTTGCCCATGTCACCGAGAAATACGAAAGCCGAGGCTTGCCAACCCATCGTGCGAAGAACGTTGGTCGCTCCGGTGCTCCCACTGCCGTAATTGCTTATGTCAATTCCGCGCCGCCAGCGAGCGACCAGCGCCCCGAAGGGAATCGCCCCGAGAAAGTAGCCGGCGAGCACAATTGCCAGATCGGTCGCGAGCATCGACGCCATCATCACGCCCCCATCGCGAGAGCCCAAACGGGTTGACCGGATACGCTCCGGCCTGGGCCCGTTCCCGCCCTCGCTCGGACAGGTTATCAAAACTCCGGGGACGCTGTCCCCTGGCTAGGATTTTAGCGCACCCGAACGCTTTGCCGCTCGCCTTCTTCCTTCTGCTTCGGTCGGAAAATGAGCCGAATTGCCGTTCCCTCGAAGCCGAAGGCCTCGCGCAAACGGTTTTCCAAAAACCGTTGATAGGAGAAGTGGATCAACTCGGTATCGTTCACAAAAAAGACAAACGTGGGCGGATTTACCTTGACCTGAGTCACGTAGTAAATCTTCAAGGTCCGACCGCGGTAGGCCGAAGGGCCGTGCGTGTGAATGGCCTCCGCGACGAAATCGTTCAACGTCGGCGTGCTAATCCGAACGCGCCGCGCCTCGTCAATCTTCATCACCGCCGAGATAACTTCTCCGAGATGAAGGTGCTGTTGCGCCGAGATGAAGACGATCGGGGCATACTGCGCGAAGCGCATTTCCGAGCGAATCTGGGCGATAAATGTGTCTCGGACTTCGTTGGTTTGGGGGACGAGATCCCACTTATTCACGACAAAGAGCAGACCCTTCGTCTCGCTGACCGCGTAGCCGGCCAGGTGGGTATCCTGCGCGGTTACTCCCTCCGTCGCGTCGATGAGCACCGCGACGACGTTCGCTCGCTGGATCGCTCGGATCGAACGGAGAACGCTGTACTTTTCGACTCCGACTTCGATCTTCCCACGACGACGGACCCCGGCGGTGTCCACGACCACGAATCGTTGGCCTTTGACCTGCATCTCCACGTCGATCGCGTCGCGGGTGGTACCGGGAATCTCGCTGACAATCGAGCGTTCCTGGCCGACTAACGCGTTGAGCAACGACGACTTGCCGACGTTCGGCCGTCCCACCAGGGCCAGGCGAACGCCCGGTTCTTCCTCTTGTTCCTCGGCTTCGGCCGGCTTTGGCATACTGTTGACAATCGCGTCGAGCAGGTCGCCGGTCCCTTTCCCGTGAAGCGCGGAGATACCGTAGACGTCGTGCAATCCCAGCCGGTAGAACTCGGTAGCGCTGAGGTTTTGATTTAGCGTGTCGGCTTTGTTCACCGCGACGACGACCGGTTTGCTCGTCTGTCGCAACACCTGCGCGACTTCCTGATCTCCTGGGGTGATCCCGTCTCGGGCGTCGGTGACAAAAACGATCATGTCGGCCTCGGCGATCGCGACCTCCGCCTGCTGGCGGACTCGCTGGCCCAGGTCACTTCCGGGGATGATCTCCATGCCGCCAGTGTCCACGATGGTGAACTCCCGGCCCGTCCACTCCGCGTCATAGTACAATCGGTCGCGAGTCGTTCCAGCGATGTCTTCGACGATCGCCACCCGTTCGCCAACTATTCGATTGAACAAGGTCGACTTTCCCACGTTGGGCCGACCAACCAGGGCTACGAGTGGTTTCGTCATCGAAACCTCCTTCACTTTAGATCTCGCGCTGGATCCTTCCGAATGTTACAACACCCGGACCCCACCGAGGCAACGGCCTCGTCACCGCCAAAGCTTCGCTAGCCGCCGGGCGGCACACTCGTTGGCGTCACCGGCGGTTTCGCGTTAACGGTCACGCTGGCCGGCTGAACGGCCCCCTGTTTGAGGGGCTGCGGTACAGTTACCGTGACCGGGAACGTCTGAGTCCCGCTGGTCATCCCCTTAACGTCAACCGTCGCGGTCACATCTCCGGGCCCCAAGCCGCTCAACACCGGCGTCGGACCCGACAATGTGACATTAACCGTGCCGGGCGAAAGCGTGTACACCACTCCCTTCGCGGCGTTCGTGACCTTCGGGAGAACCTCAACCGACGCCGTTCCCTGCATCGCAGTAACGAAGACGTGCACGACGACAGTCTGCGCCTGGTAGAGCGCGACCGTGCCCGGCAAGGCAAGGTCGGCTTGGACCTCTCGGTCACCCGTTGCTCCGTCAATACTCACCGGTTGGGTGTTCACGAACTGGAGTTGATTCAACGTCTGCGGGTCGCCAACGAGAGTCACCGCCACCGGATCCACGATAACTCCCGTCACCGAGTACCCCAGCGCAACGTGTCCGGTCAAGTTCACCTCAACCGGTAGCGTTTTGTATTCCAGGCGCTGCTCGATGGGCACCGTCACCACGACCTGCTGGGGATCCATCTGAATCCGGTCCGCCTGGGTTCCGCTTGCCGTCTCGGGAATGGGGGTAATCGTCTCGTCGATCGTTTTGGTAACGCCCTCCAGATTGATGTCGACGACCGCCGCGGTTACCTGGCTCACGCTGCTCTGGGGCCCCGAGATCGTTACCTCGGCGGGCGTTACCTGCGCCTGTCCCGGATCATAACTGAACGGCACCGCCCCCTTCGTGACCACTTGAACGGGAACCTTCTTCGTTTGCAGAGGATCCACTCGTAGGGCGATATCCTCCGGCGAGTAGCCTTCGACGTGGGCGCGCGGATCCAGCGCCGTAACCTTCACGGGAACGTTCTGAACGCCGGGCACAACCTTGGACGCGTCGACCGTCACTTTGAAGCGATCGGCACGTAACTGCGGCCAAACGTCGCTGGGCGCGCTAACCTCTAGATCGACGGTTGTCGTCTCCCGCTGAATGAGCACGCCCGCGGGAGTATTCTGCACGTCAATCGGCACCGACGGAATGACGCCATACTTTTCCGGGTTCTCCTGAAAAGTCACGACCAACCACAGTCCGGTCGAGAGGGCGAACGAAAGCAAGATCCAGATCAGGTTACCACGCAGGAAGGAGAGCACGCCTTACTACCTCGGTTCTTAAGAGGGTGCTGGCGCCCCCGGAGCGTCCCCGCGCCGCGGCCACCACCAGCGGGGCGATGACGGCGGAGAGCAAAGAACCCCGAGAACTTTCCGTAGCTTCCCCTCGTCCAGATGCCGAACCATCCGGCCGTTGTTCATTAAACTAATGATTCCGGTCTCTTCCGAAACAACGATCGAAAGGGCGTCCGTCAACTCGGTGATGCCCAGGCCCGCGCGATGACGCGTCCCCATCGACGAATCGAGCGGACTCTCCGACAGCGGCATCACGCAGCCGGCTGCCACGACCCGGTCGCCGTGAACGATAACCGCAGCGTCGTGGAGAGGCGAGTTCGGAAAAAACAGGGTAAGCAGAAGTTCCGCGCTAACTATCGCGTCGACCTGGACACCAGAATCAGTGTACTCGTGCAACCCGGTCTCACGTTCGACGACGATCAAAGCGCCATAGCGTCGTTCCGCGAGACGCCGACAGGCGCGAGCGATCTCGGCGTGCGCCCGGTCGAGACTCTCGTGGTCGCCAGGAGAAAGTGGTCGACGCAATAACGTGCGCACCCGACCCATTCGCTCCATCGCTCGACGCAACTCCGGCTGGAAAACGACGATCAAACCGAAACTCAGGAGGGGTAACAGGTTGCGGAGCAGCCAGTTGAGCATCACCAGACCGGGCAGGCTGTTCACAACCGCGATCGCGATCAACAACAAGCCGATTCCGTAGAGAGCCGAGAAGGCGCTCGTTCCCCGGAACAGGCTCAGCAGGCCGTAAATAATCACGGCCACGATCACGATGTCGAGAACGCTCCAAAACGACAAACGATCGAGAGCGGTGACTACCTGCTGGGGCAGTTGATTCACGCGACGATTCCCGAGAACAAGATAGAAGCCGGCGACCCGGCGCTCGCCGGCGTGAGGCTAGAACGCCCGCTGATCAGACTGTTCCAAGAGCCAGAGCAAGATAGCCTTCTGGGCATGCAGACGATTGCCGGCCTGCTGAAACACGACCGAGCGTGGTCCATCCATCACCGAGTCGGTAATCTCCTCACCGCGATGCGCCGGCAAGTCGTGCATCACGATCGCCTCCGACTTTGCCCGGCTAACCAGCGCGTCGTCCACGCAGTAACCAGCAAAGTCCCGACGCCGCCGCTCGGTTTCCGCTTCCTGCCCCATGCTGGTCCAAACATCGGTGTAAATCGCGTCCGCCTCCCGAACGGCCTCGACGGGATCGTTCGTCAGGGTAACGCTGCCTCCCCACTTTACCGATTCCTCGACGGCATATGCCACGACCTCGGCGCGCGGGGTATAGCCGGCTGGCGTGGCAATCGTCAAATGCAAACCGACCCGCGCCGCGGCGAAAAGCAAAGTGTGCGCCACGTTGTTCCCGTCGCCAACGTAGCCCAATCGCACCCCGTCGAGATGACCGAAGTGCTCCTGAAGGGTCAGTAAATCGGCGAGCCCCTGGCACGGATGGCAAAAGTCGGACAGCGCGTTGATCACCGGTACACAGGACAGCTCCGCCATGGTGATGAGGTCCTCGTGGCGAAAAGTTCGCGCCACGATCGCGTGGACGTACTGGTTCAGCACCCGCGCGACGTCCGCGATTGATTCCCGCTTGCCCAACCCCACTTCGTCCGGCCCCAGGTAAATCGCATGACCACCCAATTCGTGAACCGCGACATCAAACGACGTCCGCGTCCTCAACGAGGGCTTCTGGAAGATCATCGCCACCGTACGTCCGCCAAGCGTCGCCAGTGGTCCCCGATGCGCTTTTAGGGCACGTGCCCGGGAAAGCAGAGAGTGGACCTGCTCGGTGTTCGGATCCATGAGACTCAAGAAATTGGCGTGCGTCATCTATCCCTCGACGAGAGGCGTGATCTTCGTATCAGGTACCCGGGACGTCGGGGCCAGTATAACACAAGCCGCGTCGGTCAGTCCTCGGCGGGCAAAACCTCCCCGGTGAGCAACGCGTCAACGGTTCCCCCAGCGGGAAGCAGCCGGGTGCCCGGCGGAATCCGCAAGAGCGCATTTGCCCCGACCAGCGAAAGTAACCGGCTGGATCGCTGGGCGCCGGTCGAGCGTGCTACCAGGTTGCCCCTCTCCCAACGAACGGTTGCTCGCTGATACTCCGGCCGATCCGGTGACGGGCTGATGGCGTGCGCGAGTATCACCTGTCCCACCGTGCGGTGTAAGCGGGGATACCCCTGGAGTTTTCGCAGCGCTGGCCGAACGAAGACCTCGAAGCTGACCAGCGATGAGACCGGAAATCCCGGCAACCCAAAAACCAGTTGCTCGCCGACGGTGGCGAACGTCGTCGGCTTCCCGGGCTTGAAACTGACCCGACCGAAGTGAACGGTACCCATGTGTCCGAGGATCGGCTTGATCAAATCACGACTGCCCACCGAGACTCCGCCCGAGGTGAGAACGACGTCTGCCTGGCGCAAGCCGGAGCGAATCATTTCTTCCTGTGCCGATTCGTCGTCCGCCACTGACCCCAGCGACAGCGGAACTCCGCCAGCTTCGCGGATGCTCGCCAACAGAGTCGAGCGATTGCTATCGCGAATCGCCCCGGGGCGTAGCGGCTGGTCCGGTTCGATCAGTTCGTCGCCGGTCGAGAGCACCGCGACCACCGGCCGTCGAAAGGCTTTCAAGCGACTGTGCCCAACGGTCGCCAATACCCCGACCTCCGCTGCTCCGAGCACTGATCCCGCTGAAAGTACGACCTGTCCATCCGCGACATCCAATCCGCGAGGGTACACGTTGTCGCCGGAGCGAGGACTCGCGGTCGTCTTCATAAGTCCGTCGGACTCGACGGTCTGCTCGACCATGATCACTGCATCGGCCCCGGGTGGCAGCGGAGCACCGGTCATAATCCGCGCCGTCGTACCGGGTACTACCGTCGGTAAGTCGGCGGTTCCGGCGATGATCTCTGAAAGCACCCGGCGGGGACCGTCGCCATCTGCAGCCACAACCGCGTAGCCATCCACCGCCGACGCGGCAAAGGGCGGCATATCGTCGTGAGCGCTCACATCTTCGGCCAGAACTCGGCCAAGCGCATCGTCCAGTCGAATCTCTTCCGATGCCAGCGCGCGGGTATGCGCCAGCACCATCTCGATCGCCTCTTCAACGGAAACCATCGGATAGCTAGAGGGCTGCATTCGCGACAAAGCCATTCCTCACTTTTCCCGATCAATTCGTCCGGTGGTCGAGGCTGCCCTAACTCACCTGGACCGACAGCTGGTGTAAACCGGTGGCACCGTTCGGCAACGTATCCGTCGGGGTCGCGCTCTGGAGTTGTCCGGTGCCATCAGTTGCCCGTACCGTGATCGTGTAATTGCCCGGTCGGGGATTCCAGTCGAACCGCCAGAGCCGCCAGGTAAACCGACCAAGGCGCTCTTTCAAGATCGCTGATTGCCAGGTTGTGCCGTCGTCGACGCTCACTTCGACCTTACTGATCCCGCGATCCCCCGCGAAGGCGATTCCGGCGATTTCCTGGGGGCCAGCTTTCAGATCCTTGTGTAACGGCACGTCGATCCGCGACATCGTATTGTAAATCGCGGTGTCGCTCCAACCGCGTTGCTGCCAGTAGCCCAGGTAGTTCGTCGATACCAGTTCAATCTTTGTCAGCCACTTTACGTTCTTCATCCCGTAAATGCCCGGAATGAGCAAGCGAGCCGGCGCGCCGTGCTCCGGCAAAAGTGGTTCTCCGTCCATTGAATAGGCAAGGAGATTGTCTTCGCTGAGCGCGCGGGTAAAGGGAATCGAGTCGGTATAACCGTCGGCCGCGGTAAAAACGACCTTGGTCGACCGAGGATCCGGCTCCGCCGAGACGAGCAGGTCGCGCAGCCGAATGCCCTTCCAGGCAGCGTTACCAATCAAATCGCCGCCTACCTCATTGCTAATGCACTCGAGCGTTTCATAGCGTTCGACCGCCGGTAGCTTCAGCACGTCCGCGTATCCCAGGGTTCGTGGCTGCTTGACTAACCCGACGATCTGCAGACTCCACTGATCCGCGCTGAGCCTCGGATCGCTAAAGAAGTTCTTCGATACCTCGTAAAAGTCCTTGGCTGGCGTCACGTCAGCCGAGAGGCCAGTGATGTTCCAAGCACCCTTGCCGTCGGTCGTCGGGGACGCGGTAACTGCCGCCACGGTCGATGCTAGCCCGGAAACGCTCGCCGCGGCGACGATCGTCGGCACGGGAACCGGCGACGCCGCTTTCGCTGGGCTCGCCGCAAGCCCCGATTGGTTATCTCGCGAGTTGGTGATCCGGTAGGCCCACCCCAGGGCGACAACGGCGACCGTCCCGACCGCGACCCCACCGAGCAAGCGTCGGCGCTCCGGGTTAGTTACGTCGTTTAGTGCCGCGGGTTCCGGGGGAGGCGCCCACACCAGCGAGAAGACCCGGAAGCTACCGGCGAGCCCCAGCCCGAAGAGCAGAAAACTGGGCAGGAGAGCCAGGTTCAGCGCCAGGGCACCGACCGTGGTCGCGCTGCCAAAGAACCCTCGACCGGTCAGGGGCAGGAGCGCGACGTCGGTCAATAGCCAGAGGGCCACGGCGATAAGCAAACTCCGCTTCCAGGCCGCGGTCAACCGAGGGGGAGATACCGGCATCGTCAACGCGAAAATTGTCCCGACCAGCGCTCCCACGACAATTTGCAGTACCAGGAGACCGACGAAGAGAAGGATTTTGGCGTCGAACTTCAGGGCATCCAGAACGGCTGAGAAAATCGTCGGGGGGATGTTCCGGGTAGCGAAGTCTTCAAAGAGGTCCGGGAACATCGGAATCCCGGCTCCGACTCGGGCGAGAGCCTGGGCAACCAACATGACCAGTGAGCCGACAGCACCCGCGCTCAATCCACATCGGATTGTCCGCCACGTGCGACCACGCTTTGTCACGGCACTTCTCCGAACCACCGTGAATATACTCCACCGGCGCAAACATCATAACACAGTCGATAAAATGCGCCCTAAAACCGCCGTCAGGCGGAGCGCCTGCGCTGGCGCCAGCCAAAGTAGACCAGGCCCAGCACCGGCACGCTGACAAGCCAACCGAGAGGGCCCGCGCCACCGCCAAGACTTGCCAGTTGCTGGGGTAGGGTGGGCGTTTGCGTGGGGGTTGGCGTGGGGGTTGGCGTAGCGGTAGGGGTAGCGGTAGGGGTAACAGTTGGAGTCATGGTCGGAGTCACGGTCGGAGTAGCAGTTGGGGTAGCGGTCGGGGTAGCAGTCGCGGTTTGGGTTGGCGTAACGCTGGGCGACGACAAGAGCACCAGAGCGGTCGTTGGCGACGGGGCGAGCGCCGGCGCGCTTGGCACACTCGGCACGGTAGGAGTGGGAGGCGGCGCAAGCACCGTTACCTTCACCGCGACCGATCCCCCCTGCCCATTGCCGTCAATCACGTAGGCTCCCGGACGCACGACACTCGGCACGAGCACCGTCCGCTTAAAGTTTCCTTGTGCGTCGGCAAGGACCACGCCAAGCGGAACCACGTCCCCCGCCGAATCGGTAAAACTCACCAGAATCTGGTCGTTGGGCGCCCAGCCACTGCCAGTTACGGTAATCGAGGTGCCCGGAAGAACCTCCGTCGGCGAGACGGTTACCGTGCCACTAGCGAGGGCTGGCGCGACGAGCAAGAGCGCGGTCACCGCGCCCACGACACCCGCCACCAATCGAGGTAAACATAAGTGCTTCATTGTGCGGGGAATTATACTGGATAGGGGACACCGGGAGTAAGGTATGAACCTGGCGATGATTGCCGGGGCGCTCGTCGGGGGCCAGATTGTCGCCGGAGGATGGGCCGCCATCGTCTTCCGCCGCGCCTGGTACGCCGCGCTCGCGGAACCAGCGGATTCTTCGCTCGCCGTCGACGCCTTTCCCACGACCGCCGACGGCGTTGCCGGCTGGTATCGCCCGGCAACCGATCAGATTTTCATCGCGCCCTACTTGCACCACGCGCGCAGCCTGGCTGAACTGGCGGTGGTCGTCCACGAACAAGGCCACCGCCACCAGCAATCTACCCGTCCTTGGACTATTCGGCTGCAGGCCCCCCTCCGCGCGCTCGCCATTCTGACCAGCAGCCTGGGAGGCTTGCTCGCGGTTTTGGGTCTGCTCCTGGTGAACCCCGAGCTACCTGAACTCGGGGTGATCATCGCCGGAATCAATCTCTTCGGGTCCGTCGGCCTGGTGGCGTTGGAGTGGGATGCTTCTCGACTGGGCTTGGCGACGGTTGGCGCGTCGCGCGACCATCCGAAAACGGTCAGACTGCTCCTCCGGCTCGCCGGGCTGACCTATTTGCTGCTTCCGTTGACCATCGTCGAACCGATTCTTTCGCCGACCTCGGCACCTTCCTTGCCGTTAGCACCCCGAAAGACGCCAGACGCGCGTTCCGAGCGAACGTCGGCGGCACGGAGGAAAAGCCATGGCGAGCGCGGCACCGAGGATTCCACGCATCAGCCCGGAGGCACTTAAGGCGATCCTGGACGAGATGCCGCGGATTGTCGTGGTAGACGTTCGCGACCCGGCGGACTACTTCTCCAGTCCTCAGACCATCGCCGGCGCGATTCGCCTTCCACCGGACCAGTGCGCCGAGGCCAGCCAGATCGTTCCTCGCGGCGTCCGCGTCATCGTATTCGCTGCCGGTCCGCCGGCTGGAACGGCCGAGCGCTGCGCCAACCAGCTACGGCGAGACGGCTACGACGACGTCTCGGTTCTCGACGATGGCTGGAACGGCTGGATCGCTCGTGACTACCCAACCATGCCCCGGGAACTATAGACCGTCGTCACTCGGCAACTGGCGGATCGCTCGCAACTGCTCGATCCAGTAGCGAATCGGACCGGCGAGCGGCGCCTCGGGTCGGGCAAGCCAGGAGCGCAGGCGAGAGCGAAGCACGCCGAGGGTGCGTAGCGCGGCGAGGCGGGGCAAAGCCGCGAGCACCTCCGACGGTACCTCGCGATGGCGCCGATACCCAGCCAGAATCGCCGCGCACCGGCCGGGTTCCCAGAGCCCGAAGTCAGCGTAGAGCGCGGCCACGTCACCCCCGGGCGGTCGCACGGCGAGCGTATCCAGGTCGAGCAACGCGCCAACCACGGTTCCGTCGAACCAGGCGTGGTCCCACCAGAGGTCGCCGTGGGCCAGCGTCGGCGTCTCGGCGGTGAGCGCCTCGATTCCCGCGGTCGGCCCCAACCAGCGCAGCGTCTCCTCGGCAGCGCTGATCGCGTCCCGCACTTCCGGGGCGGCGGCGACCCTCTCGTCGAGGACCAGCGGGCCAAAAAAGGCAGCGAGATTCTCTGGCTTCTGCCAGGCATCATTGCCGCGCGCGACGGGATCCCATGCCAGGTAGAGCGTCTCGGCGGAACGACCGGAGAGCCAGTCAAACCGCACCGCTGGCCCCGGAGACCCCACTCCCGCCTGGTGCAGCCGGGCGATGGCATCGCCCAGGTTCGTTAGCTGCTCGTCGCTCAACTGCTCGGGCCGAATCGGTCCCCCGGGTGCCCAGTCCGATAAGTCGTACCAGTTTCGACGGTGGTGGACGAGACTATCGCCTATCTCACTCGGCAGAAAGTGGGGAAAGAGCCGAACCCCGTGGCTCTCCAGATAAGCGACCGCCTCGTGGACCGCGCTGAGCCAGGTCGCGGAGATTGTCTTCGGGTAGCGGCGCAGGTAAAGGGCTCCCCCCGCCGAGTAAAGCTTCGCGTAAGCTTTCCCGCTCCAAGCCGTCTCTTCCCATAGGGCCGGCGCGACCGAGACGCCCCACGCCTCTTGGACCAAGACCTCCGGCGTCGGCTGTTCGAGATTCTCCGGCAATCGTGCTTTCTTCGGCATAGCTCCTTCAAACGGCATCATCGGCCGGGCAAATCTGCTTCCGGTTCACGGGTGCCATCCTCTCTAGCTGGAGGATCCACCAACAGGTCAGGCGAAAGGTGCTGTCGAGTGCTGCTCGTTTCCCCAACCCCCAATCCCCGACCCCCGCACCACAGTATACGTCGTTGACAAAGCCTCGCCGCGCGCGGAGAATCGAACGACTGGAGGAGGCGAAGAGCATGGAGCAAGATCTGTCCCGCGACGACATCGTCCGCATCCTGGTAGATCTCGTCAGCATCGAGAGCGTAAACCCCTACTTTCCCGGCGGCGCCCGGGGCGAGGTGGCGATGACCGCCTACGTTGCCAACTTCTGCAAAGGTTTGGACCTGACAGTACGCGAGCAACCGGTACTGCCGGGCCGCGCGAACGTCCTGGCGGAACTCAAGGTGGCCGGCGCGGAGCGAACGCTCCTCTTCGACGTCCACACCGATACGGTGAGCCTGGACGCCATGGGGCCAGACGGCCTGCGACCACGGGTAGAGAACGGCGTCGTCACCGGTCGCGGTTCCTGTGACGACAAAGCGTCGCTCGCCGCGATGCTCGTCGCGCTGCGCCAGCTCGGACGTCATCCGGCCGGACTGCGGGCCAACGTGCTGTTGCTCGCCTCGGCGGACGAAGAATACCTCATGCGAGGAGCCCAAACCTTCGCTCAATCCGGGGTGAAGGTCCACGGAGCGATTGTTGGCGAGCCAACTATGCTGCGGGTCGTAACCGCACACAAAGGATTTTTGCGCTGGAAACTTCACGCTCACGGCAAAGCCTGCCACAGCTCCAATCCGCAACTAGGGGACAACGCGATTTACCAGATGGCCGAGTTGTTAACTCTGTTGCGGCCTCGACTCGACGCGCTGGTGGCTCGTCGTAGCCACCCCCTCGTCGGAGCGGCAACCTGGAGTGTGGGGAAGATCAGCGGGGGCGCCTCGGTCAACATCGTGCCGGAGACCTGTAGTGTTGAGATCGATCGGCGTCTCTTGCCCGGGGAGAACAGCGCCGAGGTGCTCGCCGGGGTCGACGCGTTGCTCACCGAGATTCACCGCGAGCGGCCTCACCTGAAAATCACCCGAGACGAACCGTTCGGGGACGTGGCCGCGATCGATACGCCAATCGACGATCCCATCGTTCGCGCGGCAACCCACGGCTGCGCCGAGGTTCTCGGCCAGGCAGCGCCGGTCGGGGTGGCTTACGGCACTAACGCGAGTAAGTTCGCCGAGGTCGGCATTCCCTGTGTCGTCCTGGGGCCCGGCGACATCGCCCAGGCCCACACCGCCGACGAATGGGTCTCGATCGACCAGGTCGTCAAAGCGGCCCGAGTGTACGAAGCAATCGCCCGAGCGTTTTGACAACCCTAAACGAAAAACCGCCCCGTCGCCCGCCAGGGCGAGAGGAAAGGGGAGCGGACCGAAAGCGCCGGCTTAAAAGGCGGCCGGAAAACCAGAAGGCGCTAAAGCACCCAGATCGGGCGCTTTAGCGCCTTCCTTCCTACGCCCGCCCTTTAGGACGGCGAAACAACCTCAGCCTACGCCAGCCTTCAAAGGCGGCAAAGTAGGCACGCCACGCGTTAACGCGTCCGGCCTAGTGGCACTTCTGCGCTTGGCCGGCGTGGTCGGCGGTCTGGAACGAGTGGCCGCAACCGCAGGACGAAACCGCGTTGGGGTTGTAGACGGTGAAGCCGGCACCCATCAGGCCGTCGACGAAGTCAATCTCGGCGCCATCAAGGTACTCGAAGCTGTACTCGTCGACGTAAACCCTAATGCCGTGATGCTCGAAAACGTTGTCGCCATCCTGGACCGCGTTGTCGAGCGCCATTCCGTACTGAAAGCCGGAACAGCCACCGGGGGAAACGAAAACCCGCAAGGCCGTCGCTTCATCGCCTTGCTTTTCAATAAGTTGCTTGAGTTGATCAAGGGCGGTCTCGGTGAGCGAGATCATCCGGGTGCTCCTTCCTTCGTCTACAAGAGGTTGTCGAACCTCGGTACTTGTTACATCCTAGCACCTGCGTAACCAAGCGTCAAATGAATCCGGCCCCTTCACTCTAAGCGATCCACGACGTTATTCAGTGGGTCAGCCCATCCGCGACAGCGTGATTGGCTGGCCGGTGCGACCGGACTCATAAATCGCGGTCATCAACGCGATAGATTTGCGACCTTCTTCGCCGGTCACCAGTGGTTCGCGCTGCTCCAGAATCGCTCGCAAAAAGTCCTGGATTTGAACCGCGTGGAATGACGGATCCGCTGCTTGCTTGTAGGCATACCCGGTAAACCAGGTGGGTCGGTTCTCGGAGTGCTGAGGCCGGTAGATGTACTCGCCGCGGTCGACGTGCCGGGCGAGCGACCCGTCACGGATCTCCTCCTCGCCGGGAATAGTCCAAAGGTCATTGTACCCAACCGCTCCCTCCGGTTCTTCGAGCACGCCGACCGAGGCGCCGTTACTCCCGTGCACGGTTAGCCGGGTACGCGAGACCCGCGACGACGTGGTCATCCGAATCGTCCCCAGCGCGCCGCCCTGGAGGGCAACCGCGGCGACCGCCAGGGGAGCGTGCGAAGGGTGCGGAGTCGCGACGGATATGACCTCAACGCGATCGTCGCGCAACAAGTCGGCAACCTCGGTGTACGTCGAAACCCCGTATTGCTCGGCCGCTGCCGCGAGGCGCACTGGATTCTGATCGCAGACCGCGACCAGCCGGCTCTCCGGAAGTTCCGCGTAGGCGGCGACGTGCTGCCGCCCGACACCCAGGCCAATCACCGCCGTTCCGAGAGGACTCATGAGTGCGCCTCCTTGTCTGGCTGTACTTCCCGAACCCCGATCGGAACGGCCCACCATCCGAGGGACACCGTCGAGCCCGACGGCGTCCCTCGGCCCGGTCTACCAGGGCATCGTCCGGTTCGTGTAACGGCGTCCAACCTCGGCGGCTTCTTGACCACCCCGTCCGGACGCGCCGATCATGACACCTTCCTTGATCTTTTCGACCGCGTCCTCGGCGTGGATCGAGTTGAGGAAGTAGGCGTTATTCGCCTTGCAAGCGGCCATCACCCGGGCGCGAGCGGCCTGCATCTCTGGCGGATATGGTTCGTCGTGGTTGTCCGGGAAGCCGAGCGACATGCCCATATCGCCCGGGCCCCACTCCGCGAAAGCGATCCCGGGCACGTTCATGCTCTCCTCGGCTCGGGCAAGCGCCCGCTTGTTTTCGATCTTCAGGCCGAGAAAGAGTTCGCCCTTGGGATTCAGCGGCCAGGGGTCAGCCACGTCCAGATACTCGCGCACTGGCAGTCCCCAGATTGCCGCGGCCGTCGCCTGGCCACCACCGCCGCGTCGCCCCTCGTCGAGTCCTTCGCCAACTGCCGTCCGATTAAAGGGGTAGCGCGAGTTCTGGACGAATGCCCGCACCGCGGCCGGATCCTCGGCGTGACACATCAGCAGACCGTGCACGCCGGTCGCCAGCACCTGCTTGATGATCCAGGCGTTGGCGTTCACCTCGGCCTCGCTCGCCCCGTTGAAGGGGAGCGTGACGATCACCGCGGGGGTGCGGTGCCCGCTGCGGGTCGGGCCGCCCGCGACCAGACCCCGCATAAACTCCGAAAGCTCGCGCACGTCGAAGACACTATGCTCGATGTCGTAGGCGATGTAATCCGCCCAGGTCTTCGCGGCCTGGACGCCGCCCTCGAAGCTTCGCTCGGCGGGGCCGGTGTAATAGACCGGTTGGCCCTGCTCGAGCAACTCAATCGCGCGGTTCACTCGCGGCATAACGTACCTCACTTCAACTCGCCAGTGAGGGCGAAAGCACCGCTCTCAAGACCCTCCTGGCCTTACGGCGCGGCCAGTTTATCACGAAGCACCAACCGAGTCGAACGCACCCCATGACAAAGTTAAATTCCCGTTAGAACGCGAATTTAGTCGCGAGTGAGAGTTGATCGCGGTAGAACAAATGTGCTACTATGACTCCAAGCGATCGGACGCTCGCGCGATTCACGGCGGTGGAGGCCACATTGGTTGACCCAAAAGAGCAGTTCCTGAGCGCGGTTCGCGCCGAGCGACAGGCGGTTTTGGATGCGATCGGAGGGGTGGATGACCAAACGTTGACGACGCGACCGGTCTGTGGCGTCTGGACCGCGCGAGAGGTCCTCGCGCACCTGGCGGCCGTCGACGCGGTCGCGCTGCAGGTGTTGAATCAGGCGCGCGCGGGCGAGAATCTCACCTGGCCCTGGGACTCTTACGATGGCGATGACTGGAACGGCAACGAGGTTGCCAAACGAGCTGGCTTGTCGGTGGACGAGATTCTCGCCGAGATCCGGTCGACCCACCGTCGGGTTGTCGCCGAGTTGGAATCCTGGCCAAGCGGGGCCGGCCCTTTCGGACCGGACTCCTGGGATCCCGAAAAATGCCCGATTGGCTGGCTAGCATCCCACGATAAGGATCACGCCAACGCCCTGAGCGCTCTGCGAGCAGGGGTCTGAGCGGGCCGGCGTTCTTTGACCAGGCGTTAAGGCTAGGGGATACCCCCTTCCTCCGAACCCTTAACGCCATCTTCTTCTAAAGGGAGTGACTTGCTGGCGGAGGGAGCGGGATTCGAACCCGCGAGGCCTTGCGACCTACACGCTCTCCAGGCGTGCCAAATCAACCACTCTTGCATCCCTCCATGCCTGTGCCAGGTTGAGGCACCGCATGCTCAAGTATACTCGACACGCCTTGATCGGACAAGACGGCGCGGAACGCGCCCAAGCGGCCCGAACCCGCGTCATCTTTCGGCGGGGTATTCGCGCTCCACGATGTCGCGAAAGAGACTCAGCGAGTACGCCAGCGCGGTCGTGATGGCCTCACGTAAGCCTTCCGGATTGTTGGGGGAACCCGGCGGCGGGTCCGGCAAGTCGTAGTCGAGGGAAATCTCGATTCGGGTACGGCTGCTCTCGTCTTCACTCAGGGTATAGGTCACCGAGCTCGTCGTGCCCAGAACCGACCGCAGGCCAAAGCGGTTGGGGGGTTGATAATCGGTGATCTCGTCATCCTCGTGGTAGGTCTCCTCGCCGACGACGAAGGTGCTTCGGACGATGACGCCGGGCCGGAGCGCGCCTCGGGTCATCTGAGACACCGCGCTAATCCGGGTATCCCATTCCGGAGTACGCCGCAGATCCGTAAGCAGCGAAAAAACTCGCGCGGCCGGAGCTCGCACCCACTCGCTCAGACGAACTTTCCCGGTACTCATCCCAAACAAATCTCCGCCGGACCACGTCCGGCGGAGATGATTATACCTGCTTCACCAGCCGATGGTCTGCTCAGGGAGTAGTAGCGGTTGACAAGGCGGTGGGAGTAGCGTTTGCCGACGCGACGGGAGTGGCTTCTACTGACGGTGTAGGAGTGGCGACGGTCGACGGTGTGGGAGTGGCGGTGGAGGCCGGCCAGGTGAAGTTGTTGAAAACCCAGTTGAAGAGGGGAACCGAGTCATTGACGATATCCCCGCAGTGAATCAACGCGACGAAAACGCGGTGGCCATTGCGGGTCGCCGAGGCGACAATCGCGTGACCGGAGTTATCGGTATAGCCAATCTTCACTCCGTCGGCACCGGGATAACTCCACAGGAAGCGGTTGAGGTTATACACCGTCCAGGTTCGCGTTCCGTGAACCGTCCAGAGGCGGGCCTTTACGAGCGTTCGAAACTCCGGGAAATTCATCATGCCGTAGCGCGCCGCCATCGCCAGGTCGTAGGTACTGGAATAGTGGTTTGGCCGATCCAAACCGTGCGCGTCGACGAAATGACTGTCGTGCAAGCCCAACTTCGCCGCCTCGGCGTTCATCATATTCGCGAAGTTGGCCTCGTTGCCGCCGATGTTGTCGGCAATCGCCAGCGCGGCATCGTTGCCCGAGGGGAGCATCAAACCATAAAGGAGATCTTGCATCGAGTAGGTTTCGCCGTTGTGAATCCCCATGAGGGTACTGTCGACTAATTCGCTCCGGTCAAAGTGAACGGTAACCTGGCGTTGGAGGTCACCGCCCTGTTCGAGCGCGACGAGCGCGGTAAAGATCTTCGTCAGGCTCGCCGGCGCGAGATGACGGTGGGGATCCCGGCCATAGAGCAACTGCCCGGAGTCCTGATCCACCACCGCGATCGACCAGGCGGTGACGTTCGGTGGTGGCGCGCTTCCGGTCTTGACCGGCGGAGCGACGGTTGGCGTCGCCGTCGGAGGCAGCGGTGTCGCGGTCGGCGGGACCGGCGTCGCGGTTGCCGACGGGGCCGCGGTCACCGTCGCGGCGAGAATCGCGGGAAGTGGTGTGGCAAGAAAGGCTTGCGCCTCCACCTGACTCTGTGTCGTCACAATTTGCGTGGGATCCGTCGCGGCGGATGTCGAAGACGCGGAACGGGAGAAGAGCGTAAACCCTCCCACGACGATGCCCGCGACAAGCGCTACTAGTCCGAGAAACGCATACTTTTGCACAGCCGACCCTTGTCCATTGGAATGTAACCGTTTGGTGCGCGCCCAAGCCAGAGCGCACTCTCGCCGCCCACGCGAAGGGCGCGCCAAGACCACTTCCTGCCAGTCGTGGACACCGGCAAGCAGGCACGCTCCGACGGGCGGAGAAAATCGGCTGTCCGGCCGCTGGGGGTACGGTGAAACCGCGCCGGCGAAATCGACGCCACGCGGTTGGACAGCGGCGGCATTGTAGCATACCCGCTAGCACCGGACTATAGCAGATTCTCGACGATCAGCAGCGCTCGCATGCCGTTTTCTTGGTCACGGTCGTTCTTGCTCACGACCTCGAACTGCCCAACATCGACAAACGTCCAGGTCGCTGTCTGAGTCTGACCGGGAATGACCTTGTCCAGGCTGTAGTTTGCGCCGGGAATGGCGAACTGGTGTTCCCGACTGCCCTGGTTTTCCACGACGAAGCGGATCGGGGAATTGGCGGGGACGAAGATCTCCCGCGGTTCGATCGCGTTGTCGGTCAGGGTAACCCGCATGACCCGAACTGCCGGCTGAACCATGTTACCCCCTCGGTGGGAGAGACGTTGCGCGCTCGTCCCGGGCCCGGGCGGGCCGGGGCGCCCCGGGGTGATTGGAGAGCCGATGGGCAACTTGGGTGCCAGAAAACCGGAGCCAACTTTAGGCGAGCACCTCGTCAAGCACCGCCTCCACCTTCTCGGCACAGCGGTCCCAGGTGAAGGACGCGACCCGCGCTCGGCCGGCGACAATGGATCGCTCGCGAAGTCCGGAATCCTCCAAAAGCCGCTCCATCGCCTGCTTCAGGCCGCTCGTGTCGTAGGGATCGACGAGCAATCCAGCGTCGCCGACCACCTCGGGAAGCGATCCGGTTGTCGCCGCGATCACCGGAGTCCCCCAGGCCATGGCCTCCAGCGCCGGCATGCCGAAGCCCTCGTAGAGCGATGGAAACACGAACCCAATCGCCCCGGCGAAAAGCCCCGGGAGGTCGCCAACCGGCACATAGCCGAGCAGGTGGACCCGCCCGTCAAGGTTCAGCGCCGAGATCAGCCTTTGGAGAGACGGAGCCCCGCGGCCGGCCGGTCCGGCCAGCGCGAGCGCCACCGTGGCGTCGCTTTCCGCCACTTCGGCGAAAGCCCGCAGCAAGCGCGGAAGGTTCTTGCGTGGTTGAAGCGTCCCGACGAAGAGAAAGTAGCGCTCGGGTAACCGGTAGGTCGCGCGGGCCGAGGCAGCGTCCACGTCCAGCGCGAGCGGCGGCCCGCCCAGATGGGCTACCCGGATTTTCTCCGACGCGACGCCAAAGTGGCGCATCAGATCGCGCGCGGTGGCTTGCGAATCGGCGATGACGCGGTCGGCGCGGCAATTTCTTCGCGTACCCAGGTGCAGCAACAGCCAGGCAAGCGGCGAGTAGGCCTCGCGATGCCAGAGGTAGCCGACGTCGTGGATCGTGGCGACCGAGGGAACCGGACAGAAAATCGGCAGGACGTGAGAGGGAACGAACAGGGTGTCCGGCCGGCGGCGCGCGACCTCGAGTCCCAGGCCAAGGTGCGTCCAGACCCGCGGCACCGAGATCACGCGGCACTCCGCGCGACCGTCAAAGTAGAGCCGGTCGCGAGGTGACCGATCGAAATACAGACGAAAGCGGCGATCACCGGGCCGGGCGAGGAGCGCGCGAATGAGTTCGGCGGAATAGCGCTCGGTACCAGTCTGGATCGGACGAATCGCCCGACTGGCGTCAATTCCGATTAGCCCGGCCACTCAATTCCACTCAGGTGCTGATCCACGAACGAAACCAGCGGGTACACGAGGAGCATTACGACGCTATTGAGGACCGCAGCGGGCAAGACGACCAGCGCCACCGTCACCGGCCAGGAGATCGGTCGACCGAGAATCGCCAGCACCAGGGCAGCTACCAGCGTGGCGATGATGCTGGCGAGGGGCGTAAGCACCAGCGGTAAGAGAACGCTCGCTTTGCGCATGCCCGGTCCAAAGATCCCGACGAGCACCGCCGCGGCGCCGAAAGCCAGAATCGACATCCCAAATGGCCCAGCCGAAAGGGCGTCCGCCGCGGTTCCACCGAGTACCGCCCAGACCAGTCCCGGCTCGACGCCGCGTCGGATACTCCAGGCAATAACCAGCAGCAGCACGAGGTCCGCCTTCACCCCCAGCACTGACAGGTGGGGCAGGAAACTCGACTGCAATACCGCGGCGAGAAAGAGCACCACCGCGCTGACGACGATGCCGATGATCGCCTCCCTACTGCAGTTTGACCGGCAAGTGGTTCGTAATCACCATAACATCTTCCAGTCGCCCGAAGTCGACGGCCGGCTCAAGGCGCGCGCTCTGGAAAAGGTCGACATCGTTCTGGCGGACGTCAGTAACCGTCCCGATCCAGAATCCCGGCGGAAAGATGCCTCCGAGGCCCGAGGTGATGACTCGGTCGCCGGTCTTCACTTTGAACTGCTGCGGAATATAGAGCATTGTCAGCGTCCCGGTCCGCGAACCATTGACGACCCCCTTGGCCCGGTTCGACTGAATCAACGCTTCCGCCGAACTCGACACGTCGGTGATCAACAAAACCTTCGCGGTGGCCGGAGTCACCTCGATCACCTGGCCAACCAACCCTCGCGGCGTGATGACCGTCATACCATTCGCAACTCCGCTAGTGGTACCCCGATCGATGATGATCGACTGCACCAGGTTCGACGAATCGTAGCCGAGCAGATGGGCATTGACCCATTGATATTGCGGACTCTGCTGGTGGAAACCTAACTCGGCGCGCAATTCGGCGTTCTGGCGCTGCAGTTCCGGAACGAGAACCGCTTCCTGGGACAGTTGATCGACCTGGGCGCGCAAGCGCTGATTTTCGGCGCGCAACGTCGCGATGCTGGTGAGGGTCTGACCGATCGAATCGACGCTACTCGACGGACCAGCCACGAGGGTCTCGACCGGCGACAGCGCTTCGAATAACAGGGTCTCGACGAACTGCGCCTGGGGAGCCCGAGCCACCAGGAGAATCGCTCCCGCCGCCAACGCCAGGAGGAAAAGAGAAAACAAACGATTCAGCACGCCGGACCTCTAGCGCGGTGGTCGGGCGTACTGCACCGGCACCTCGACCTTCTGTAATATCTCGATTTCTTCGAGCGCCTCGCCAGCCCCCCGAGCAACACAGGTGAGCGGATCGTCGGCTCGGTAAACCCGCATCTTCGTTTCGTGACTGAGTCGCTCCTCCAGACCGGCCAGGAGCGCGCCTCCCCCAGCGAGGGCGATGCCCTGCGCCATCAGGTCGCTCACGAGTTCCGGCGGCGTCTCTTCGATCGTCGTCCGAACCGCCTCGACGATCTGGGCGACCGACCCAGAGATCGCCTCGCGGATTTCGACGCTGCTCACTTCGATCGACTTCGGCAGGCCGGTGACCAAATCCCGCCCGCGCAAGGTGACGAGCTTCTCTTCCGGCAAAGGATACGCCGATCCCACGGCGATTTTCACCTCTTCGGCCATGCGCTCACCGATCAGCAGGTTATGCTTCTGGCGGGCATAGAGCACGATTTCTTGATCCATCTCATCGCCGGCCACCCGGATCGAGCGAGAAACCACGATGCCCCCAAGGGAGATGACGGCTACTTCGGTCGTTCCGCCGCCGATGTCGACGATCATACTCCCGGTTGGGTCAGTCACCGGGAGGCCGGCGCCAATCGCCGCGGCCATCGGCTCCTCGATAAGGTGAGCCTCCCGCGCCCCGGCGTTTCGCGCGGCGTCGTGCACCGCCATCTTCTCGACTTCGGTCACCCCACTCGGAATCCCGACGACCACCCGTGGCCGCGGGATCAGGCCAAGTTGCTGGTGAACCTTGCCGATGAAGTACTTGAGCATCTGCTCGGTGACGTCGAAGTCGCTGATGACGCCGTCTTTGAGCGGACGGACCGCGACGATGTTGGCCGGGGTTCGCCCTACCATCCGCTTCGCCTCGGCGCCGATCGCCAGTACCCGCTTCGTTCGCTTGTCGACCGCCACGACGGACGGTTCGTTAATCACAATACCTTTCCCGCGGACGAGAACCAGCGTATTCGCGGTTCCCAGGTCAATACCAATGTCGTGCGAGAACAGCCCGAGAAAAGCACTGATCGGGTTGAACACCGACCCCTCCCAACCTTGCTAAGACGGGTCGGATTATAGCATAAGAGAATCCCAATACTGCTACCCGGGCGTCCCCGAATCGACGACTGGCCCCGGGCCGGTGGGCAGATTCCGCGGGGTCGCGGTGATATAATGGCGCGTAAGGACCGTAAATTCGGAGGACTCCTGCCGATGAGTACGCAGCCCCAGGCCTTCTTTCAGGGAAAGTTCGTGCCACTCGCCGACGCGAATATCAACATCATGACCCACGCCTTCAACTACGGCACGGGTTGCTTCGAGGGAATCCGCGGGTATTGGAACGAGGAACAGGAGCAAATGTACCTCTTCCGCCTGCGCGAGCACTACCAGCGATTGCTGACGTCCGGGCGCATCCTGGGCATGAAGAGCCCCTACGGCGTGGACGAGTTGTGCAACCTCACCTTGGATCTGGTGCGGCGCAATGGCCACCGCGCCGACTGCTACATTCGGCCCTTGCTCTACAAGGGGTCGCTGGTCGTCGGGGTGCGCATGCACAATCTCGAGGATCACCTGACGATCTTCAGCACGTCGCTGGGCAAGTACATCGAAGCGCCGGACGGTTGCCGCTGTTGCACCTCGAGCTTTCGCCGCATCGACGACAATGCCATCCCCGCCCGCGCCAAAGTGACCGGAGGTTACGTCAACTCCGCTCTCGCCAAGACCGAAGCCCAGCTCAACGGCTTCGACGAGGCGATTATGCTGACCAACGACGGCCACGTCTGCGAGGGGAGCGGGGAGAACATCTTCCTCGTGTCCGGAGGCAGCCTGCTGACCCCGGCCAGCCACGACAATATCCTCGTCGGGATCACCCGCGGCGCGGTGATCCAGATCGCGCGCGAAGAGTTCGGCATCTCAACGATCGAGCGTTCGATCGACCGCAGTGAACTCTACTCTGCCGACGAGTCCTTCATGACGGGAACGGCCGCCGAGATCACCCCGGTTGTCGAGGTCGACCGTCGTCCAATCGGCGACGGAAAGATTGGGTCGCTGACCCGTCGCCTTCAAGAGATCTTCTTTGACGCCGTCCACGGGCGGCACCCGAGGTATGCAGAGTGGTGCACACCGGTTTACGTTCCGGTCGGCGCCAAATCCTAAAAGCCGCCAGCGAAGGCGGAATTCTTCGCCGAGTTGCCGGGCTAGCCCTCTGGCGGGACAAACTCGCGATTGTCTTAACGATCGCGAGTTTGTTGCTGTGCGGCGGCCTGGCCCTCTACGTTTCCTTCGCCCTGCCGTCCGTCCCGCTCTTTCTGCCGCTGCACTACGACGGAACCGGCGGCGTCGACCTGATCGGTCCGCGGGTGGATCTCTTCAAGATGCCGGGGATTGGGGCGGTGGTCCTCGGCGCCGACTTCGTTCTCGCGGGATACGTTCACCGCCGCGAGCGGGTCGCCGCCCTGGCGCTCCTGGCGAGCAGTGTCTTCGTCCAAACCTTGCTGATCGTCGCCACGATCAACATCATTCGCCTCGCCTTTGGGGACGTCTAGAACGCCAACCGCCGACTTCCGAGGAATGGGGGATACAGTGCGCATTGGCAACGCTCCGGTCAGTTGGGGGATTTTCGAGATCGAAGGGTTATCCGGCAATTATCCCTTCGGCCACGTAATGGACGAAATCGCGGCGGCGGGCTACGAAGGAACAGAACTGGGCCCTTACGGTTACTACCCGACCGACCCGGAAACGCTCGGCGCCGAGCTAGCGAAGCGAAGGTTGGCGCTAGCGTCCTCGTTTGTCCCGGTTGATTTGCGCCGCCCCGAGGATTATCCGGCCGCCGAGGCGCACGCGCTGAAGGTGGCCGACCTGCTGCAAGCCCGGGGAGTGCGCGAGCTGATCCTCGCGGACCAGTACCGTCCGGAGCGCGCGCCGCTAGCCGGCCGAGTGAGTGCCGCTGACGGGCTCTCGGCCGCCGAGTGGGAAAGCGTCGCCGCCGGCCTTAATCGTCTTGGCGGGGTGCTCGCCGCGCGGGGAATGACCGCGGTGTTTCACCACCACGTCGCAACGTACGTCGAGTCTGACTCCGAAATCGAACTGCTGCGCCAGCGAACCGATCCGAGCCTGCTGGGGCTCTGCCTCGACACCGGCCACGCGGTCTACGGCGGCGCGGATCCGGTGGACCTGATCCGCCGCTGGGACGACCGGGTCCGCTACGTTCACCTGAAGGATGTGAATCCCGCCGTGCTGGCCCGGGCGCGGCAATCCGGATTGGATTACGCAAACGGCGTGCGCGAAGGTCTCTTCTGCCCGCTCGGCCAGGGCGTCGTCGACTTTGACGGAATCTTTCGCGAACTCCGTCGCCGCGACTACGCCGGCTGGCTCATCGTCGAGCAAGACATCATCACCGACGAATCTGCCCAGGCCGTTCCCCCGCTCGATCTGGCGAAGGCGAGCCGAGAGTTTCTCCGTCGATTCGTTGGCTAACTGGACAGCCGCCAGGATTTTGTCATTCTGAGCCCGTTCGCAAGGGGCGAAGGGGCTCAGAATGACCGAGATATAATGGGCCGCCCTCGGCCGCGGCATTACGTTGCGTCTGCAAATTCGCGAATCGCCGCCCTGAAGGGCGGGCGTAGCTGAAGTGGGGCTAAAGCCCCGGTACGGCGCTTTAGCGCCCCGTTCCTTCGCCTGCCTTTCCAAGGCAGCGACGGCCATTCGCAAACACTGCCTAGCCCTGGGGAACGCCGGCAATCGCCCAGTCGCTCTTCTTCACATCTTCGAAAATGATTTGGGTGGCTTCCGGGGTAGTTTTGAGGTGTTCGACGATGGCGTCGGTAATGGCCTTCGCCGCCGCGCGCTTTTGCTCGGTGGTCCGTCCCTCGTAGAGTTTCACGATGACAAGCGGCACGTTTCCTTCTCTCCTCATCACACTTCGCGATTCTTGGCCGGGCGGCATTTCGCCAATCCGGGCACGCCAATTGTAGCAACTCGAAGATTTGGTGTCAGCCGGAACGCCGTGTTATAATTGGGCTGGTCGGCCTTGGTGGGCAGAACCACCGGCCGTGAGATGCGAGGGGTCTGCCGTCAAGAAGGGGGAAGGTATGGACGAGCGAGCTTACCAGGAACCGCGGGACGACGACCTTTCGGAGATTGCTGGGCGACGATTTCGGCGGGGACGCCGACATACTCCTCCGGGCGAGCAAAATCCCAGGGTGCATAATCGTCCCCGGCGCCGGACGTGTGATTGGCACACCGTTCAAATCGGCGACGTCGTCGCTGACCTGACTCCGCGCCAGGCGGTCGTCTGGCTGCTCAATCTCGATACAATGGTCGCTCTGTACGAGTCAACCACCGGTCGAGAACTTGACGACGCCGCGCGAAATCAACTAGTTCACGCCCTCCGGGCGATTATCGCCGAACACCAGTAAAGATCTCCGGGTGCTCCTGGGCGTAGTTCTGGGCAATGACGGCGGATTTTTCCTCGTCGTGCGGCTTCAGGTTTCCCTCGAGCACCAAGTTTAGTAGATGCTCCTTTACGGCTTTGATCCAGGGGCCCGGACCTCGACCGAATAAGGCCATCAGTTGGTCGCCGTTAAGCGGGCTCTGGATCTCCTCGATTCGGGCTTCTTCTTCGAGACGCTCCACGCGCTCCCGCAATTGCCGCACCCGCCGCATCGCCGCTTCGACTTTCACGGCTTTATAGCTAGTGACGTCGGCCTCGGAGAGCTCCAATAACCGCAAAAACTCCGGGCCCGCCTCGCGCACCAACCGACGCACCGCGCCGTCGTTCCAATCCGGTTCGTATTGATTTGCCCGCATGTGCAGGGCGACCAACCGACCGACCGCCTCGATCAACTCGTGGTCGGCACGCAGCCGCGCCAAAATCTCGCGGGCGATGCGCTCACCCACCGCCTCGTGGCCAGGGAAGTGTATTTCATTACCGGTCTGGGTGAACGTGCGCGGCTTGCCAATGTCGTGAAGCAGCGCGGCCCAGCGCAGGACCAGATCCGCCCGAGTGCGTTCCAGCACGCGCAGGGTGTGCTCGAAGACGTCCTTCGAGCGCTTCCCCTGGGTGGTCTTCTGCAAGTCACAAATCTCTGGGAGAAAGACCTCGGCGAGTTGGAGATCGGAGAGCAGTCGGATACCGCGCGACGGATAGGGCGACAGGAGAACGCGGTTCATCTCGTCCAAAATTCGCTCCCGGCTAACCTGCCGGAGCAAACCAGCGCTTTCCGAGATTGCCCGCGCGGTCTTCTCCTCGATGTTGAATCCGAGTTGAGCGGTAAACCGAACCGCGCGCAACAACCGCAACGGATCCTCGGCGAACCGTTGCTCCGGCTCTCCCACCGCGCGGATCAGCCCGACCCGCAGATCCTCGGTACCACCAAACGGGTCGATTGTCTGGCGAGTGAGGACGTCGTAGGCCATGGCGTTGATCGTAAAATCGCGCCGGGCCAGGTCCTCATACAGGCGAACGCCGTAGTGCACCTCCGGTTTGCGCGAGCCCGGTTCGTAGCGCTCGCCGCGGTAGGTGGTTACTTCCACCGTGACGTCGCCGAAGATTGCCCCGATCGTGCCAAAACGCTGACCAACCACGTAGATACTGGTGGGCTGGGTCACCTGGAGAATCGCCGTGGTTTCCTCCGGTAGCGCGCTCGTCGCGAAGTCGAGGTCGTGAGTGGCCCGCCCGAGCACCTGGTCGCGCACCGAACCACCGACCAGGAAGAGTTCGTGGCCGTGGTTGCGAAAGATCGTGGTCAAACGCGCCGTCAGTTCGGCATCGAAGCATTGCGTGGCGTTGATCAGACTTCCGTTTTCCAGCGGCGCGTGCGCGCGCTCGGTCATGGGCGCCCTCCGGATCTAGCGGGAATTTCTGGTGACTCTCCGAATCATCTTAGCAGAAGCGGCGCCAACCCGACCGCTGGGCGGAAGCGCTCGGCACGAGATTTGAGTGAATAGCTCCAGAAGCTGGGATCTTTCACCCGTCTTGTGGAGGTAATCGACAGAATGCTTGATCGCCAGTCCGTTCCGCGGATCCTTGGCCGTCTCGATTGGTCCAAGGGATTGACCCGCGAGAAACTTCTCGCCAAATTGCTCGAGTGCAACCTCGCCCTCCCAAATGAGTTTCTCAGCGCGATTCCGCCGCTCGAAGCTTTCCATAGCCCGGAAGAACTGATTCAGAGCGTACCGGACATCGTCTGGACGATGCACGCGGAGCGAGAGCAGCGGGCCCGCGGCCAGGTCGCGAAACCCGAGGCAAAGCAAGTCATGCGCAAGGGTCAGATGTCTTAGCGCCGGGGTCCGGGGCTAGCCCATCACTTCCTTGCCACGCGTGATATAATCGTTGAATACTCTCGCATCGTGGGACCGGCGCTCACCAATTGCCGATCTCGACAGCGTGGTTGATCTGTGAGGATTGTGACGTGGGCCAGCAGCAGCTTCGCCGAACCACCTCAACACTCGCCCAGCAGTCCCGGGTCCACCGCCGGACCGCGGAGCGGCCGAGGCCGCGGTCAGATCGTTGATCGGTTCTGAAGCCGTTCCGCTGCCTGGCGTCTCTCCCGCGGTCCTGATTCTGGTCGTACTCGCGCTGGGTTTTGCCGTTCTCAACGGCTACAACGACAGTGGGAGTATGGTCGCGACGGTCATCTCGACGGGCGCCTGTGGAGCGCGGCGCGCGCTCATCCTCGCCGCGACCGCGAACTTTATCGGTCCGTTTCTCGTCGGCGGTGCGGTCACGGCGACGATCAGCAATAGCATTGTTTATCCGAACGCCATTACCCTGGCAAGCCTGGGGGCAACTCTCCTCGCGGCCATCGCATGGAACATCTTCGCGACGAGCCTGGGCATCCCAACCAGTTCATCGCAGGCTCTCCTCGGAGGACTCATCGGCGGCGGGGTGGCGGCGGGCGGATTCGGCGTGATCCAGTTGCGCGGCGCGCTCATCTTGCTTCTTGCCCTGGGGGCGGCGCCATTTCTCGCGGGGATTCTCGGTTGGCTCGCCTTACGCCTGACCTTCTGGCTCGTCCGTGGAGCGAGCCCGAAGATCAATCGCTCCTTTAGAAATGGCCAACTCGTCACGTCGGTCCTGCTCGCGATCAGTCACGGATCAAGCGACGTTTCCAAGACCGTGGGGATCCTCGTGCTGATTCTGGGGCGTGCCGGGCTGCTGCGTGGGACATCCGTGCCGATCTGGATCGTGTTCCTGGCTTCCTTGACCATGTCCGGCGCCATCGCCCTCGGCGGCTGGCGGGTCATCCGGACCCTGGGCGCTCGGATCTACAAGCTACGGCCGGTTCACGGTTTCCTGAGCCAGAGTATCGCCGCGGCACTGGTCTTCGGAGCAACGCTGATTGGAGGGCCGGTGAGTATGGGACAGATTGCGACGTCGACGTTGATCGGAGTGGGTGCCTCGGAGCGTCTCTCCAAGGTCCATTGGCAGACCGCGCGGCGCCTCGCGTTGGCATGGCTTTTCACCTTACCGGTAACCGCGGCTATCGCGTTCGTTCTGTATCAGTTGACCCGGTTCGTCTTCACCGGATGACGGAGGAATAATGGTTCCGATCACCCCTCGCTCTTTCGCTGGCCGGAGTGACCCGGTGACGAGGAACGTCAGAAGAGACGTGCCGTGATTAAGCTACCGTGGACCCGCAAAGGGCCAGACTTCCTACGCATGCTGCTCGACCAGGCGGACAAGACGCGCGAAGGGCTCCAGGCATTTGAAAACTTCGCGAATCTCGGCGACCCCGCCGAGGCGGCGCGGGTCGGCCAACTCGAACGCGAAGAAGACGAACTGCGGCGCATTCTCATCGACGATCTGAACCGCACCTTTGTCACCCCGATCGACCGCGAAGACATCTATGCCTTGAGCCGAGCGGTCGACGATATGCTCGACTACGCCTACACCACGATCGACGAAATGCAAATTCTCAATGTCGAGCCAAACGCCTATATCGCGCGCCTCGCGGCGACCCTCCGAGAAGCCGCCGACGAAATCTACCTCGCGATCAGCACGCTGCGCGATCATCCAAACGTCGCGAACGACCACGCCGTCCAGGCCAAAACGCTGGAAAACGTAGCCGAAACGGTGTATCGCGAAGCGCTGACCCATCTCTTCGATCGGGTCAAAGCCATTGACGACGTGGTGCACGTCCTGAAGCTGCGTGAGGTTTATCGGCATCTCAGCAACGCCGCCGACCGGGGCGACGCCGCGGCGAACATTATCGGCGACATCGTCGTAAAAATGAGCTAGATCGGCCGCGCCAGCTGCAGTTCGTTGATCACGAGATCGACCCCCTGGACTTGCGCGGCAACCGATTCCGCGCGCCGTTTTATGTCCAGCGACCCCACGACGCCGCGTAAGTAAACGACGTGGTCAATTGATTGAACCTCAAACGCGTCTTCGGGAAGGTCCGGATCCAAGAAAAAGGCCGCGCGGACCGCCTGAATAACCTCCTCGTCGGTTTCCGGCGGTAGCGGAATCCCCCCTCCCGACGAACTATCACCCGCCCCAACTCCGCCTCCGAGCACTTCCGGGTCGAACGCCATGGCTTCCTCCCTCGCGACGACAATTCCTTCGACGTCTGGTCCGGCGCGCCTATCCGAGGAGCCCCCGGGCGGGCCAACCGACGGCGCAAGTTCTGTACCGGATTGCCGACATCTCTCCCGGGAACAGAACTTGCCAAGTTTTTGTCCCGGGAGGATGACCATGGCGAATCCGAAAGGCCGAGCACGCGCCTCCAATACCTCGCGCGGGAAGCCAGCAGTCACGTCCTCAGGGCTGTCGCTTCCCCAGCGGGTCCAAGCCGCGCTCGCCTCCGACCCTCGGTTTACTGGAATTCAACCGCGGGTGGACGAGTGCGACGGCACGCTCTACCTCCGGGGTTGGGTTCCCGAACTAGGCGATCGAAAGCGCGTGGAGTTGGTGGCCCGGAGCGCGGCCGGGTCAAACCCGGTAGAGAATGAGCTCCTGGTCGGCGCGCCCGGCGGTCGCGCCGACGCCGAGATCCAGCACGACGTGAACGACTTCGTCATGGCCGACGTTGCGCTCGACCCGCGAACGATCCACCCGTCGGTTGCCGACGGCGTCGTCCAGTTGACCGGATCAATCGACACCACGATGAACTGGCGCTATGTCGGCGCTCTCTGCTGGTGGATTCCCGGCGTCCGGGGTGTCCGCAATGACCTGCGGATCCAGCACGGGGAGCCACCCGACGACGAGTTGCTCGCCGGGGCGGTTCAACTTCTCTTCAACAAAGATCCCCTGGTCGACGTGACCGAGATCGAGGTCATTTGCCGGGCCGACGTCGTTACCCTGTTTGGGACGGTTGGCGGTCAGGATGCGCGGGACGCCGCGGAATCGGACGCCTGGGCGATTGACGGAGTTCGCGAGGTCGTCAACGAGATCGAAGTTGCCGAGATACCGGGTGCGCCGCCGATCGTCGGCCTCGGCGGCTAACCGGAAGGCGAGGGAGACGTGCGCATCGCTCTGCTCAGCCCGCCCTGGGAACGAGTCCCACCCCGGGCGTACGGAGGAATCGAATCGGTTGTGAGCCTGCTCGCCGACGAGTTGGTGAATCGGGGTCACGCGGTGACCCTCTACGCCACCGCCGACTCGGAAACTCGGGCACGGCTTCGGGCGGTGTGTTCGGAACCCCTTCGGGCAACCCGTGTCGAAGACCCGGTTCCCTCGCAGCTCGTCCACGCCACGCGGGCGCTCGCCGAGAGCGCCGAGTTCGACCTGTTGCACAATCACGGTGGCGAGATTCCAATGGCTCTGGCGAGGGTCTCGCGCTGTCCCTTTCTCACCACCATCCACGGTCCGCTCCCGCCGGACGCTGCCATTATCTGGGACCACTACGCCGGCTGGTTCAACACGATAAGTCAGGCAAGCAAAGCGGACCTACCCAGCCGCAACTATCTCGGCGTCGTCTACAACGGCATCGACGTCGACAGCTTTCCTTTCGCTACCGAAAAGGATGACTACCTGCTCTTTCTCGGTCGCATCAGCGCGGAGAAGGGCACGAAGGAGGCGATCGAGGTTGCTCGACGCGTGGGTCGCCGCTTGCTCATCGCCGGAAAGATCGATCGAGTGGATCGCGAGTATTATCGCCGAGAAGTGGAGCCCCGGGTCGATGGTCACCTCATCCAGTACCTGGGAGAAGCCGACGGTCCACGTAAGCGCGAGCTTTATCGGCACGCGTACTGCCTCCTCCACCCAATTACCTGGCCGGAACCCTTTGGCCTGGTGATGGCCGAAGCGATGGCCTGCGGTACGCCGGTCGTTGGAATTCGGCTCGGTTCGGTCCCGGAGGTCGTAGCCGATGGAGAAACCGGCTACGTCGTCGATACCCTGGACGAGATGGTGTCCGCGATCGGACGTCTACAAGATATCGACCCGAGTCGCTGCCGAGCCCGGGTGGCCGAACGCTTCTCGATTCAGCACATGGTCGACGGCTACGAAAGCCTCTATCAAAAGGTCCTGGACGGTTGAGATAAGAGATTGGCAGAAGCGTGAGGACAGGTAGGGGCGATTCGTGAATCGCCCGCCGCCTCCGCCGGGTCACCGAGCCGAAACCGAAGGCCCTCGCCGTCTCCCGTTGAGGTCCGGTTCGCTCGGCGTCCGGTTTGCGACAAGATGTAGCGCGGGGGTTTATCCCCCGCCCGTCCCTGCCCAACGGGGACAAGCCTCCGCGCTACGGATTTAGCGCTTAACCTACAGATCAGTTAGCGGTTGAACTGCTCGCGAACCTTCTCTGCCGCCTCGTCGGCCTTGCTCTTGGCCTCGCCAACTGCTTGCTGACCCTTACCCTTCAATTCCTCGGCGGCACCCTTGGCCTTCAGTCCTTCGTCGCCGGTCACCTTACCGGTCTCTTCCTTGGCCTTGCCCACGATCTCCTCGGCCTTCCCCTTAATGTTCTCGTCGTTCACGTGCTCCTCCTGTCGCATAAGGTGGCCCTATCCAGGGCAGGTTATGTGCCACCTTCCGAATTGACGGCTCACGTCGATCCAAAGTCCCAGGCAAGGTAATCGAGCAAATCTGCCACAATCCTCTTGTTGCTCTATTTGCCCGCGACTAAGCTGAATGGAGCAGCAAGGTATCTGGAGGCAACCGATGCGCGAGGGCCACGCCCGACACTCGACGATGGTGGACAATCGGTTCGAGCCCGCGCGTCGCGTTACCCGCGGCCGGACCGCCTCATGGCTGATCCGGAGACTCCGGCAAGCTGGCCGAAGCGATCGGGCGACGGCGATCGTCGAGTTCGCCCTGGTTCTGCCGGTTCTGATGAGCCTGATCTTCGGTACGGTGGAGTTTGGCATGGCGCTGACGACCGATATCGCCCTCACCAACGCCACCCGCACCGCGGCGCGCTGGGCCACCGTTCACCCAACGGCGTGGAGTAACGCCGCCAGCGCACCGTCGAACACGATCGAAGGCCAACTTCAGCAAGCGGAAGGGATCAGCCCGGTCCCCAATGACGACTCCCACATCAAGATCAGCTACCTCGCCCCGACCTCCGGCAGTCCCACCGAGTGCGGCTACTACAGCGCCGGCAGTGGCGGATTTGTCGGAGAGAACGGTTACTCCCAATCCACCTGCGTCGTCGCCGGAACGCTCATCAACATTCAAGTCACCGACAAGTACACGTTTATGACCGAGCTGTTCCAAGGGATGTTCCCCAACGGTCTGACCCTGCAGACGTCGACGGCCATGCTCGAAGAGATCTAGTCGCGTTCCGGTAGAGAGAGGGGACAATGTTAGCGTACATCACCACGATGATGGTCGTGCTGCTTTGCTTCGCGGGCTTGGTCCTCGACTCCGGGCTGGCCGACTTGCGCTATCGCCTGGCGCAAAACACTGCCGACGCCGCCTCGCTCGGAGCGGCCGAGGCAATCGCCCTGGGAGCGAGCGAGAGCAGCGCCACCAGCACCGCCCAGACCGTGGCGTCTCAGAACGGGTTCAGCGCCTCGGCGCTCACCCTGACCTACCTGGACTCCAGCGGCGGCCAGACCAGTAGTTCCAGCCAGGTCAGCACGGTCAAAGCTGCCGTCCAGCAGACCTTTCCGACGACCTACATGCGTTTTCTTGGGCACGACAGCGTCACCGTCAATACCACCGCCAGCGCCGCGGTCGCCGAGAATCTTCCCTGCGACCTCTGCTTGCTCAGCCCCAGCGCCGCTCCCGCGCTTGGCGCGGTCGGGAACGGCAGCATCAAGGTTGACAACGGCGGAATCGATATTAACTCGAGCGCGTCGGACGCGGCCGATCTGGTTGGAAACGGAAGCATCACCGCGACGTCGATCGGCATCGTCGGCGACGGGGAGAAAACTGGCAATGGGACGTACTCGCCGACGCCAACCCACATCTCGTCGGTTCCGGATCCGCTCGCTTCGGTTCCCGAACCGTCTCCCGGCCAGCTCTCAAACGGCTCGGTAAACTGGACGAACGGTACTAAGACGATTAACGCGGGAGTGTACACCAACATCTCGGTCACCGGGAACGGGACGCTTTACTTGAATCCGGGACTCTACATCATCACCGGCGGCGTCTCCTACACCGGCAATGGCAAAATCGTCGGCAGCGGAGTCACTCTCTACTTTACGTGTGGCATGACGACCTCCGCGGCGTGCGCGACCGGCCAGGCGGGAGCGGGTTTGTCGCTGACTGGCAATGGTTCGTATCAGCTTACCGCTCCGACGTCCGGCACCTATCAAGGCATCTCGATCTTCTACGATCGAAAAAACACCGCCACGTTATCTCTAACCGGAAACGGCAGCGACATCCTGACCGGTACCATTTATGCCAAGTCCGGCAGCGCGACGCTGACCGGCAACGGCAGCGTCTTCCAAATGAATTCGCTGTTCGTCGTGGATCACGCCAACCTCACCGGCAACGGCAGCATCGAGTTGGCCTACACCCACGACGCCAATTATCCCTACGCGGGTCTACCCGGAATCAGCCAGTAATTGGCGCCGGCCAGGTCCGCCCAAAGTCCTAGGTCTTAGTGGTCACTCAGTCAGTACGTCGAGGCATTCGGCCACGCTATCCTGACCGGCGGGCCGAATCGTGATCATTACTAACGGGTCAGTCGGGCACACGAAACCGGAGGTACCAGCAATGACTTTCCTACGTCGCGTCGCTGGAGTCAAAAGACTGCTGAGCGATGACAGTGGAGCCGAGATTGTCGAATACGGGCTGGTTATCGGCCTCATCGCGATCGCCGGGGCAACCGCCCTGTCGTCGGCGGGCGTCTCGAACGCCGGCGCCTGGGACCGCATCGCCGGCTTCGTGGCCAGCGTGCCGGGGGGTTAGCGCGGATCGCGGACCAGTACGGCATTGAAAGTCGTCGGGCAGATGGTCGGGCCAACCGTCTATACGCTTCACTTAAGCGTCGGGAAGGGCCGGACCTAACCCCCTAACCCCCTTCCCGACGCAGGAAGGGGGAATCGAGTTTGCGGCAATCATTCAAGTATCGCGTCGGCACCGCCTGACTCCCCTTCCCGACGCGGGAAGGGGCGGGGGGTTAGGTCCGGCCAGAGCCAACCCGGCTCGCCAAGCGCTGGCGACGGCCCTTACGGTTGATCTCCTACTCTCGCCCCAAGTCCCGGGCATCCTGAATCTTCCGCTCGTCGATCGCGACGCCCATGCCGGGCTTTTCGTTCAAGCGGACCACGCCGCCTACCGGCTTCACCGGCTCCTGAAAGAAGAACTGATGGATCTCATTCCACTTGATCAGGTATTCCAGGATCGGGCAGAGGTTCGGCGGTTGCGAGGCGATTAGCTGAGCCGTCGCCGGAACCGAGTGGCCGTGGGGCACGACCGGCAAGTCGTAGGTCGAGGCAAGGGTGCAGATCTTGATCGTCTCGCTGATTCCGCCGCACCAGTAGATGTCCGGCTGCAACACGTCGGCCGACTTGCCATCCATCAACCCCTTTAGGCCGTACCGGGTGTACTGGTGCTCGCCGGTGGCGATGGCCACCGGCGCGCTTTTCCGGATCTCCGCGCAGCCCTCGCGCTCCTTGTCGGCGAGCAAGGGCTCTTCCAGCCAGCGCGGCTCTAGTTCGGCAAGGCGCTTCGCCATGGCAATCGTGTAGGGAACGTCCCAGCTCTGCCAGCAGTCCAGCATGATGTCCACGTCCGGCCCAACCGCCTCGCGGAGGGTGCGGGCCAGCTCCAGGTTCTTGCGTATCCCCTCTCGTCCGTCGAGCGGACCGTGCCGGAAGAACCACTTCGTGGCCGTGTAGCCCGCGCCGACGATCTCTTTCGCGCGCTTCTGAACGAGGTCTGGCTGCAGCGAGTATCCCAGCGCGCTGGCATAGGCAGGAATTTCGGTCCGAGTCGGCCCACCCAGCAATCGATACACCGGCGCCCCGACCCAGTTGCCCTTCAAGTCCCAGAGCGCGCAATCCAGCGCGCTGAGCGCCATCATCGCCGCCCCCCCCCGGCCGTGCACCTGCGAGCGATAGATCTTATCCCAGATCCGCTCGGTCGCCCGGGGATCTTCGCCGAGGACCAAGGGGGAAAATTGGCGATCGATGATCTGGGCCTGGTCCGGGGTGATCGGTCCGCCAAGCCCGCTCACCCCTTCGTCCGTTTCGACTCTGACGAAGACCGAGACGATCCGGTACTGACCGTCGGCGATCTTCGGGGTGTTGTTCGCGCCTTCGGCTTTGTGTTCCGGATAAATGTCGATCGGACGGATCAGCCGTTCTTCCCAGAATTCACCCGGAAACTCCAGCGTACCGGTGAGTTGGGTTAAGCGAACTTTCGTGATCTTCATCGCGTCCTCCTGCTCAAAATGCTAACCGGTCAGCCAGGGGCGGTATCGGGCGTGTCCCCTTTTGACTCCTGGCTCCTGGCTCCTGGATTCTGTGCTAAGGGAACGATGGCCCGGACCCGCGTACCCCGACCGGGGTCGCTGACGATTTCGAGGCGCCCACCGTGGACCGCCAGGCGCTCGCGCATTCCGGTCATGCCGTAGTGGCCAGCGAAAACGCCCCGTGGGTCGAAGCCGATACCGTCGTCGGCGATCGTCACGATCAGATCCGAACCGGCGGTCAGGGAGAGTACGACCTGACCGGCTCGAGCGTGCTTGACGACGTTCGTCGTCGCTTCGCGAACGACGGCGTAGACGGCTTCTTTAACCGGCGGTGGCGCCTCCGGCTCGTCGTCCAGGTCGACCCGCGCCTCAAGTCCGTAGCGCACCCGCAGAACCCCGGCCCACTTGGTCAGCGCGCCACGCAGACCTTCGCTCTCCAGCGCGTCCGGCCGCAGATCAAACAGTAAGGCGCGCAGCTCAACGCGCGCGCGCTCGGCGCTGGTCCGAATATAGTCGAGCGCGTCGGCGACGCGGCTGGGATCGCTCTCGAGATAACCGGCCGCGGCCTGGGCACCGAGCGCGATGCCATACAACGCCTGACCGATGGTATCGTGCAGTTCCCGAGCGATCCGCACGCGCTCGGCTCGCACCGCCCCCAAGGTTTCCTCGGTGGAATCCATCAGTGGTATACCTCGCCGTCGGCATGGTAGCAGGTTCACCCGGCCGCGACTACCCGTTCGGGAATCCGGCTCGCCTGTTCGGACCCAACCAGTCACCCAATCGGATAGCTCAAATCGTCCCTCTAAGGTCCTACCGTGCCATGATCCGCCGGTCAATGCCCGGAAAACCGGACACCGCTAATCTGATAACCGCGGAATCTTGATCGACCGGAACGATCAGGCCGACACACGAGATGGGAGGTTTCCTCACCAATGGCTATCCTGGGTCGGGTCTCCAACGTGAAGCGTCTGCTCACCGATGAGAGCGGCGCCGAAATGGTCGAATACGCTCTGGTTCTCGGTCTGGTTGCGATCGCCGCGATTGGCGCGGTGACGGCGGTTGGGACAAACGCAAACGCGATTTGGACTAAGATCAGCGGCACCCTCGGCACGGCCGCGGGCGGCACTTAAGCCCAATGGACGCCGCGAGGAACGCCCAGCGTGGCTTCCTCCGGTGACGGGGGCGTCCCCGGACGCTGCGGGATTGGATTCGACACGGAGCGAATGAGCCGGTGGCGATACGAGCACTGGCCAGTAGGATGCGGTCTCAACGCCGCTCGTCAAATCGCCGGCAAACTTGATCGGTCGAAACGGTCAATATGACACCCCAGATGGGAGGTTTTGCACGAATGGATTTCCTGGGTCGGGCTTCCAACATTAAGCGACTGCTCACCGACGAGAGCGGCGCCGAAATGGTCGAATACGCTCTGGTTCTCGGGCTGGTGGCGATCGCCGCGATTGGCGCGGTGACGGCCGTCGGCACGAGCGCTAACGCGATCTGGACCAGCATCAGCGGCACCCTCGGCACGGCCGCGGGCGGCACTTAAGCCCAATGGACGCCGCGAGGAACGCCCACCGTGGCTTCCTCCGGTGGTAGGGGGCGTCCCCGGACACCACTGGCTTGGATTCGGAATGGAGTGAGTAGGCAGATGGCTACGCTCGAACTGGCCTTGAAGTGTGGGGTGGTGGTGATGCTGCTGGCCGGCGCCGTGTCCGATCTCCGCACTCGCCGAATTCCGAACCTGTTGACGCTCGGGGGCGCTGCTCTTGGCTTGCTATTGAACGGAATCTATCATCTCGGCAACGGTCTGGTCTCTAGCGCGGAAGGATGGGCGCTCGGTCTCCTCCTCCTCCTCATTCCTTTCTTCCTCAACGCTCTCGGCGCGGGCGACGTCAAGTTCCTTGCCCTCGCGGGAGCGTGGCTCGGTCCAGCCTTCGCTTATCACACCCTGATCTACGGAGCGATTATCGGCGGAGCGGTCTCCCTGGGCTTCCTGATCGTCACCGGGCAACTTGGTCTCGTCTTCCAACCCATCCTCAGCGGCATTCGCGCGAACATCGCGGTGCTGCTGGTCGGCTACTGGCCGGGAGTCGCCGGTGCAATTTTGCCTGGCGCTTCGGCCGCCGCGGATCCTCCGCCTCGAAACCATCTGTATATTCCGTTCGGTCCAGCCCTGGCCGCGGGTGGGCTCCTGGCGCTCTTGCTTGGGTAACCTGATGAAAACGACACGGCACATAAAAACAATGCCCTCGATTATCCGCCGCTGGCTGGGTTGCCACGGCGGCGCTCTCGTCGAGTTCACCCTCATTCTGCCGTTTATGCTGATCCTGGCTGCCGGAGTTTGGGAGTACGGTCGGATCCTCGAGACCCAGTTGATCGTGGACGGCGCCGCGCACGAAGGAGCTCACTTCGCCAGCGTCAACACCACCGATCCGAGTCTTGCTCTCGACACGCAGAATGATGTCATTGCCTATCTGCAGAGCAATTTGGGCAATCGGTTCCAAACCGCGACGACATCCTCTTGCACTCCCAGCGGGACGTATGACGTCTGCGCGGCCACCAGCGGAGTCACCGTCGCGTTCTACGACCCGAGCGGCAGTAGCGCGGTGCCTGCTTCCGGAAATCAGGTTCAGGTCAAAGTCCAGGTGAACGTGGCCATCTTCGCGCCGTTTGTCCCGGGACTCCAGAACCCACGCGCACTCTACAGCCAGGAGACGATGTACCTTGAGTAAGCGATTGGGCAGCGAAGAAACCGGAGCAGCTCTGGTTGAATTCGCGCTGATTGGCAGCCTCTTCCTGCTCCTGATTAACCTCGTCATCCAGGGCATGTTCGTCTTCAATACCTGGCTCGTGGTGACCGAAGCGGCCGCCGATGGCGCGCGCTACGGCGCGCCCTGCTACAACCGACCGGTGAGTCCGTGCAGTAGCACCGCCGTGACGACGTTCGTCGTGGACGACGCGCCAACCCTCCAGTCGAGCAAGCTCAGCGTTAGCGTTACCGCGCAGAGTAAGACCCTGACCGTTAGCGCGAGTTACCCGGTCTCGGTTTACGCTCCGCTTTTCAGCGTGGTCATTCCGAATCCGTTGACGGTTACCGGCAGCGCATCAATGTCAACCGAGAATTGAGGGGAGCACCATGGATGAAAACACGACCAACCAACCCGCGCCGATTCAGATCAAGCGCCGACGGAAGGTCGGTTCTCCCCTCGCCACCGTGGCCACCGCGGAGGCGCAACCGACCGCGACCAACCTGCCGAACTGGGGGAACCGCGGCCCGCTGAGTCGGCTCTACCAGGAAGATCGGGCGGTTGCCTTGATCGTCTTTACGATCATGCTCGCGGCGCTGCTGGGCATCGCCGCGCTGGTGACCGACGTCGGCCTCGCCTACGTCAATCGGCGAGCGATGCAAAACGCCGTCGACGCCGCGGCCATGGCCGGGGCGAATTATTTGCCCAACAGCCCGGACCAGGCGCTCGCGTACGCGCGGAGCTACGCCAACCAGAACGGCATCAGCAACTCGGAAATCGACGCCGTCACCAATTCTCAGTACAAACTGCAATATAAAACGACCTACAGCCCGAATGACACGCTCGTCGTCAGCGCCGAGCGCTCCGCCCCCTTCGTGTTCCGCGAGGTTGTCGGCGGGGGGGACGCGCCAATCTTCGTCACGTCGACGGTGCTGGTCACCGCGCAAGTCCCCAGCACCGGACTCGCTCCGCTCGCGGTCAGCATGAGTCAAGTGACGACCGATTCCACCAGTCTGACCCCAACGCCCTGCGCGACGACCTACGTCGAATGCACCTTGAAGGACTCGACGAACGGCTCAATCGGCGGAAATTTCCAGGAGATCAACTTCTCGAGTCTACCCAATTCCCCGTCCTGCTCGTCCGGCAGTGGCGGATCCACCTACCTGTGCTACCTGGAGACCGGTTACAACGGAACGGTTCCCACACCGGTCAGCTACTCGAACGGCCTGCCGGTCTGGAATTGGCCAATCAACACCTATCCCGGCAACCGCGGCAGCAACAACTCGACCGGCATCGGCCAGCTCTTTACCTGGGACAATCAGCAGTCCTGCCGTGGGGGCACGCAGTCCTGCGCCAACCTCTACGAGGCCCCTCCCGAGGGCGTGCCCAACCTCAATCCCGGTACGTCCGGTGAAGTCTGCTATAACGACATTCGTTGCCCACGCGTCGTGGTGGTCCCGATGATCTCGCAGAGTTGGACCGACCTGAACGGCAACAGCGGGGTAACAATCACCAACTTCTCCTGCTTCTACATCACCCAGCAGCTGACCGGAGCGGCCGGTAAAAGCGAGATCATCGGTATGTTCATCGACCATTGTCGAGGCTACGACACCTCGCCGATTTACGGCGTCCCGCTCAGTGGCAGCGGGACCGACGGACAAATCATCGCGCCGGTTTTGTGGCAGTAAGGGGGGAAAGACTATGACCGCGCAAAAGCGACGAGGCCTGCTGTTCGCGCTCGTCTTTGGCCTGGTCGCGGCGGTGGTGACCGCGCAGTACATTCAACGGCTCCAGCAGCAGGTGCAGGTCGCGCAAGAATCGGCGCTCCATCCAACGCCAATTCCTATGGCGAACGTTCTCGTCGCCGCCGAGGATCTGCCGGCCCAAACCGCGCTGAACCCGAGCCTGGTGCGAGTCATCCAGGTTCCCCTGGATATTAAGCACCCCCTGGCGGTGACCAGTCCGGACCAGATCAACGGCAAGACGTTGGAGTATCCGGTCGTGGCCGGCGAGCAGATTCTCACCGACAAACTCACGACCGCGAAGCCCGAGGTGGGCTTCACGACGAAGATCCCACCGGGCATGCGCGCGGTCTCGATTAGTGTGAACGAGGTGGTCGGCACCGCCGACCTGATCAATCCCGGCGATCACGTCGACGTCCTGGTCACCCTGGCCAAGCAGGACGTCGGCAAGGACATGACGACGACCGTGCTTCAGGACATCCAGGTGCTGGCAGTTGCCCAAACCTACATCGGGGAATCCGGTGACACTGCCGCCACCATGGCGAGCCTGACCAAGTCTTCGACCCCCGGACCTGACGCGACCCCCGGAGTCACCCCGACCGGTCCGGTAAGTCCCACCCCGACCGAGGTTTCACGGCTCCAGACCAAAACGATTACCGTCGCGGTCACGCCGGAACAGGCCGAGCTGCTGGTGCTCGCCGAGGAACGGGGGCAACTGCGCCTGGCCCTGCGGCCAGCGAACGATCAGAGCGTGAGTCAGGTTCCCGAGGTGACGCTGAACACTCTCACGAACGGCGCGGCAGTCCAGGCAGCGCCGGCGAACGGCGCTAGCACACCCACGCCAACAGGGAGGTAGCCATGGTTGACGTAGTCGCCGGCGAACTGCGGGTGCTGGTCGTCGAGGAGGACAGCGGGTCCGAATCCATCCGGAAACAAGCGAGCGGCGCCTCCGGCATGACCGTCGCCGCGACGGCCGGCTTTGGCCCGGAAGCCATTACGACCGCCCAGGAGTCCCGACCGGAAGTGGTCGTCGTCGCTCTCGAAGAGCCAATCGCGCGGGCGCTGCGGACGATCGAGATTCTCAGCATCACTGTACCGGAAGCCGGAATCATCGTGGTCGCGCCAAACGGCGATCAGGAAACGATTCGCAAGGCATTGCGTGCCGGCGCTCGCGACTATCTGGTTCGACCGGTTCGCCGCGAAGACATCCGGCAAGCCGTCCGCGCCGTCGCCGAAGCCGAACAGAAGCGCCGCATGCTGGGGGCACCGGACCAGCGCGATAAGCTGCGGACCGGCGACATCTTCGCGGTCGTCGGAGCGAAGGGTGGGGTGGGTAAGACCACCGTTTCGGTCAACCTCGCGACCGCCATCTCCTTCGCTACCCGCCAGAAAGTGGGCCTGATCGACCTCGACGTTCAGATGGGAGACGTCGCGCTGATGCTTAGCATCACGCCGGACCGCAGTATCGCCGACGCCGCCGACAACCTCGATCGCCTGGAATCCGATTACCTCAAAAACCTTCTCTATACGGCACCCACCGGCATTCGAGTGCTGCCAGCACCCCTCTCGGTCGAGGCAAGCACGTCGATCACCGGTCCTCAGGTCGAGCAAGTGCTCGATTCCTTCATCCGCAACTTCGACTACGTCGTCGCGGATACCGCGCCGGTGCTCAACGACATTAACCTGAGCGCGATGGACAAAGCCACCCTCACCTTTGTCATCACCTCGCCGGACGTGGCCTCGCTCAAGCGCACCAAGATTCTCCTGAACCTCTTGCGGACGACCTGGAACTATCCCGAGGAACGCCTCAAGCTGATTCTGAATCACCCGGCGAGCCACGAAAACGTGACCGTCTCCGAGGTTCCGACGGTTCTGAATTACCCGGTCTTCTGGTCGATTCCCTACGATCCGGAAGTCCCGCACGCGATGAAAGTCGGGCGGCCGTGCGTGGAGATTCTGCCCAAGAGCCGCTACACCCAGGTTATGACCGAACTCGCCGCCACGATTTGCGGAGTGTCCCTCCCGAAACGGAAGTGGCCGTTTGGAATTTAACCGGTCGCCGGCATAGCCCACCGTCCCTCGAAGGTCGCAATGCCGTTATTGCCGGCGCCGGACGCCCAAAGTAGGCAACCTATAGTAGATTGCGGATGAGACAAGCGCGGCGCGCGGGCTTCCCGGGGCGAAGTGCTAAACCGGAATAACCGCGGAACGTCGCGAGAGAGTCGCGCATGTGCGGAGCTGATCGATGGTTTTGAAACTGTCTATGCTGGGGCGTCAGGGAGGCAATAGTGATCGGCCGCTCTCCTCCCGTCCGCCGACCCGCGAGGAAAAGCCGGCCGAAACCGTCGAAGCACCGGTCGTCACGAACGCGCCGGATCCGCTCGCTGACCTGAAGTTTTCCCTCTACGAGCGGCTGCTCCGTGAGCTCGACCACGAAAAACTTCAGCAAAGGCATGGACCGGAGCTCCGCCGCGCGGTGGAAGAGGCCATTCTCACCCTGGTCGACGGCCTTGACACCCCGATCGGTCGGCAGGACCGCCAGCGGCTTGTCCGCGAAGTCTGCGACGAAGTCCTCGGTCTCGGCCCGCTGGAACCGCTCCTGGCCGATCCGGAGATCAGCGAAGTCATGGTTAATGGCGCGCACAAAATCTTCGTCGAGCGCAAGGGAATGCTCGTGCTCAGCGAAGCGGCCTTCCGCGATGATGGGCACGTGATGCGAATCATCGAACGGATCGTCGCGCCGCTCGGTCGCCGCATCGACGAAGCCAGTCCGATGGTCGACGCGCGCCTCGCCGACGGATCCCGCGTCAACGCGATCATTCCCCCCCTGGCGATCGACGGACCAACCGTCACCATCCGAAAGTTCTCGCGCGATCCACTCACGGTTGACGACTTGGTTCGCTTTGGGACGATAACTCCGCCGGCCGCGACGTTCCTCCAGGCGTGCGTCCATTCCCGGATCAACTCGATTGTTTCCGGTGGCACCGGAACTGGTAAAACGACGATGCTCAACGTCCTGAGTAGCTTCATCCCTCACAACGAGCGCATCGTGACAATTGAAGATCCCTGTGAACTGCAACTGCGCCAGCCGCACATCGTCCGGCTCGAGACTCGGCCGCCGAACATCGAGGGCAAAGGCGAGATCAGCCAGCGGCAACTCGTCAAGAACGCCCTCCGGATGCGGCCGGATCGGATCGTCATCGGCGAAGTCCGAGGTGGCGAAGCCTTCGACATGCTCCAGGCAATGAACACCGGTCACGACGGAAGCTTGACGACCACCCACGCGAATACCCCGCGCGACGCGATCGCGCGCGTCGAAAACATGGTTCTCATGGCTAATCTGGATCTCCCGGTACGAGCGATTCGCGACCAGATTGCCTCCGCGATCAATTTGATCGTGCAATTGAGCCGTCTACGCGATGGCTCGCGCCGGGTCACCCACATCACGGAAGTCGTCGGGATGGAAGGCGACGTCATGTCCATGCAGGATATCTTCCTGTTCAAGCAGCAGGGCGTCGACGCCGAGGGGAAGATCATTGGCGAGCTACGCCCAACCGGCCTCCACCCACGCGCGGCCGAACGCTGCGAGCGCGAAGGCATCACTTTCCCGCCGGATCTTTTCCTGGACTTCGGACCGGGAGATGGCAAGTGGAATCATTAACGATCGTCATCACCGCGCTGGTTGGATTCGCCGTCGCGTCGCTGGTTCTCGCCGTTACCGCCGACCGTCAGCGCGACCGGGCCGCGGTGCTCGCCCGGATCAGTCAGTACCCGAGAACCTCGGTCTCGCTGGTCTCCGACTACAATCCGGCGTCTGTCCTCCGCGAGCGGCCAAAGACCGGTAACCCCTTCCTGCGCCTCTTCATCGGCAGTGGCAATTACGCCCAAGCGGTTTCCGAAGAACTCCTCACGGCGAACCTCGACTGGGATTTGGGTGAGTACCTAACCATTCGGGCCGTCATTGCCTTTGTGTTCATTCTGCCAAGCCTGGTTGTCCGCATGCCCATTCTCGCGCTGCCTCTCGCGGTAGTCGGATTTCAACTGCCTCGGATGTACGTTCATCGCCGCCAGAACAACCGCCTGTCTGAGTTTGACGACCGCCTGGTCGATGCTCTAACGCTAATGGCAAACGCGCTCAAATCCGGGTCAAGTTTTCTCCAGGCCATCTCGACCGTCAGCCAGGAGTTTGAAGGACCGATCCGGGACGAGTTTGGCCGGGTTGTCGCCGAGATCAACGTCGGGACGTCGGTGGACTCGGCGCTCGAGAATCTGGTCAAGCGCGTCCACAGCTACGATCTCTTTCTGGCGGTCACCGCCATGCTCGTCCAGCGCCAAACCGGCGGCAATCTCTCGGAAATCCTCGATCAAATCGCGAACACTATCCGCGAGCGCATGCGCCTCCTGCGCCAGGTCCGGGTTTTGACCGCTCAGGAGCGCATGTCCGCTATGGTCATCGGCGCGCTGCCAATTTGCTTGCTGATCGTCTTTACCCTGATTAATCCCCAGTACCCACGTCCATTTTTCGAAACCTACACTGGACGCCTGGTTCTGGGGGCCGCGTTCGGTTTTGAGATCATCGGGTTTGTCGTCCTGAACCGGATGGCTAAACTCGATGTTTAGTGGAGGGACGATGGCGGAGTTGAGCCTCTACGTTCCGATACTTGCTCCGGCGGCAATCTTTTTGGCCGTCGCGTGCTTGATCTACGCCCTCACGATTCCCGGCTCCAGTGGGATCGAAGCACGTTTGAACCTGGGCCGATCGGTTGGCGTACCGACGGGCGGAGGAGAGCGGTCGACGCCGTTCAGTGGGGTCTTCTCGTCCTTGCTCGGACGATTCAGCCGCGCGGCGCGCGCGGTCTCCTCGCAGCGCAAGGTCGACGAGGCGCAACAGCGACTATCCCAGGCCGGCAACCCGATCAACGTCAATCACTTCCTCGGGATCCGACTGATCACCGCGCTGCTGCCCCTGGCGATTGCCATTCTGACGGCGGTGGCCACGCACCCAACCAACACCAAACTTGTCGTGATCTTCGGCGTCGTGGCCCTCGTAGGCTGGCGCTTGCCGGAGGTGTGGCTGGGTCGGGCGGTCAAGGCGCGCCGCAAGCGGATCCAACGGAGCCTTCCGGATGCGTTCGACCTGATCATCGTTTGCGTCGAAGCCGGGCACTCCCTGGAAGCGGCGCTGACAATCGTCAGTCGCAAACTCGGCGGCGTTCTCGGGGAAGAGATCGAGCGCATGCTTCGGGAAATTACCATGGGGAAACTACGCCGGGAGGCCCTGAAGGACATGGCCGAGCGCCTGCAGGTACAGGAGCTGCAGACCTTCGTCGCCGCCATCAATCAAGCCGAGCAACTCGGCGTGGGCATCGCCCAGGTTCTCCGGGCGCACGGCGATGCGATGCGCGTCAAGCGTCGCCAAATGGCCGAAGAAGAGGCGGCGAAGTTGCCGGTCAAAATGCTGGTTCCGCTTGCCCTGTTCATTTTTCCATCGATTATGATTGTTATCGTCGGACCGGTCGTGATTACCGCGCTCGCCGTCCTGGGACATCACCCGGGTTAGGTTGTGTTTGCAAACCTCCTTCGCTGCCTTAAAAGGCAGGCGAAGGGACGAGGGACTAAAGTCCCGATGCGGCCGCGGGCTTCGTCGCAGGCTTCAGCCTATCGGCCATACCCCGCCCTTTAGGGCGGCGGTTTTGGCCAGTCGCAAAGGAGATCCGTCTTTATGGTCGACTCGCCCGTAGCCGATCCCGCGGCAGCAAAGGGAATTCGCTCGCTCTTCGCCGGTGGCGCCGACAATCTCGTCCCGGCCATTGGCTGGGGAGCGCTTGCGGTCGCCAAGAGCGCCTACCTCGTTCAGCAACTCCTGGTTGGCCCGCAAGGCGCGAGCCCCCTTGACTACACGACGACCGTCCTCCAGACGGCGTCTACGACTCTGTTCACCGGTCTGCTGTTCCTGTTCTTCGCCGTTCGCAAACCGGTTATCGGCCCCCGGGCTTCGGTCACCGACCGGCTGATCGCTTTTACCGGTACGATCCTCCCCATGGTCCCAGTGGCGCAACGCCCGGATAGCCAAAATCCCCTCATGCTGCTCGTTTCCGCTTTCCTCGTGCTACTGGGAATCGCCATCGCGAGCGTCGCCCTCCTCAGCCTGGGCCGACACTTTGGCATTTCTCCGGAGGCCCGAGGTATGGTCACCACCGGTCTGTACCGTTACGTGCGCCATCCGATCTACCTGGGGGAGATCACCGTGACGCTGGGCGCGACGCTCGCCACGCTCTCCGGGGCAACCGTTCTCCTCTTCGGGCTGTTCTGTCTAATTCAGTATCGCCGAACGGCCCTCGAGGAGCGGACCCTTCGCGCGGCATTTCCGGACTACGCCGACTACCAGAAGCGAACCCATCGCATCGTGCCCGGCTTGGCGTAATCGCGGTCCCGGCCTATCGGGACGCCTCGCTTGGCAGGGAAAATTCTCCCAGGGTGACTGAATCCGATCCGCGTACCGCGACGCGCTGGCCGGTCGAAAGAGTGTAGAGACCAAGCACGACACGATAGTTGCTCTGCGGAAGGTCTCCGAGGGACAGATCGATACTATCGAGAATTTGATTACCGGTCTCCCAGGTCGACGTGGGAAACTGGCCGTTCAACGGTTGCGCGTCCTGCTGGGCCACGATGTCCCCATTCGGCGCGAGCAGGTGGACAAAAACCGTATAGTCTGACGCCGGGGGCCGTAGAGCGCCCCAAAGCACGTCCACCGTGAGATGGCCAGGCGACGAGCGAACGCGCCAACCGACCAGACGAATCTGACCGCCAAACACGGCGCGCGCCGGAGTAAGGTCCGCGGTAATCCGCTGGACCGGCGGCACCGCCAAGGGACCGAGTCGGATGCTCGTCGGTCCAACTGCCCCTCCCGGCGCGAGGAACCGGACCGGCTGAATCCCCGGACGTCGGTAACGTCCGAAGTCGATCCAGTACCGTCCAGGGGAAGCGCGTGCTGGTACCCGGAGCCGGAAGACGTTGAGGATCGTTTGCCCGGAGTACCAGGTGACGGTCGGCAACGGCGCGAAATCTTCGCTGGTGATGCTTTGGCCTCGATCATCCACGAGATGGGCAAAGACGGACTCGCGGTAGGGCCGCGAGTCGGGTTGCCCGACTTGCCAGGCGACCTCAACCGTGAGATTCGTACCCGGTCGGATCTGCTGGGGTGCCAGGTATCCCGTGAGGCGTCCACCATCCACCATGGTGCTGCTCTGCGCGCGCCAACCGAAGGGAAGGTGCGAACCGACCGGGCGCCCACCAAACTCGCCGTATCCGCCGGGCAGGATATTCAAGTGGGTGAGATAGCCGGCGTCCTGCCACGGCACCAGTTCCCCGCGGACCTGCCCGAGACTGTTCGGGGAAACCAGATACGTGGCGTTCGAATCCGTTGGAAAGACGAGGGTGTGCGCCGCGTCCAGATTGTTGACGGAAGCGTTATTGGTCAACGACGCGAGCACGGTGGGGAGAATATCGACGCCGACGAGGTCGCCCTGCGATAAGAGAAAGGTCGACCCGCGAACGGAAGCCGCCTGTACCGCCCGCGCGGCGATCACCGATGATCGTAACGGAACTCCGAAAAACGTTCCGGCTGGATGCGCACTGATGAACATCAGGAACAGGACAAAAGTACGCACTTGAGTGATGTAGGTCAGGACCGCGAATGTGACGGCGACGAGAGTGGAAAGCATCATTCGCCGTCGCTTCTGACCCGCGATCCTCCGGACCAGTCCCAATCCGCCGATTTTGACCAGGCCAAGCCGACCGAGGCTCTTGGTCAACCCGGTCGACGCCCTGCGCAGGACCAGGTCGAGGCCAAGGGCGACGAGGACAAATTGGGTGGGAAAGGTCCCGAGAAAGTGATGAATGTAAACCTGAACCGGACGGGCAATCGCGGCGACCGCCGGGAAAATCCACCACAGCAGCACCAACACCTCTGGGGTGATTGTGAGGCAGCGTTCACGGAGGGACCGGGCGATCGATCTCAAAGCAACCGCAACGACGCCAACAATCAAGAGACCGCAAAGCGCCACGCTGAGCCAGTCGATGATGCGAGCGTTCACTGTGAATGGGTATGACGGTCCGGCCAGGAACTGGAACGCGTCGGCCCGAACTAGCTGGACGATAAAACCGAGCGGCGAAAGGTCGATAACGAGGTGCGACGACCGTCCGGTAAGGGCGGTCGTGATCACCCCGAGAGTTCGCCCTTCGACTCCCGCGGCGACCAGTAGAACAACGAGCCCGGCCAGAGACCACCAGCGCGCCCGCCCCCGGCGAGTCCGAGGAATCGCGGTTTGCACGAGAGTTGGGACAAAAACCAGCGGCCACGCGCTGAGATTGAGCGATCCCATCAGAGCCACCGCGACCCAACTGCGGCCCAACCCCGGCCGGTGCGTCCGTGAATCGAGGGCGCGGAATAGCCCTCCCAGGGCGACGACGGCGAGGGGGGCGAGCAAGTCATTCGGCCAGATCTTCCGCGAGTAGACGATATCCCAACTACTCCCGGCGAAAAGCAACGAACTGACCAGAGCAATCCGGCGCGAAAAGGCCCGGTCGATCACCAGAAATGTCCACCCCACCGCCACTGCGTTAGCGGCGCCAATCGCGGCTACCACCGCGCGGGGATCGTGTCCGAGAGCGAGCAGGAACGCGACGATATAGTAAAAGAGCGGCCCCTGGCTGGCGCCGGGGAGGGAGCTACCCTCCCCACCGAGAGGCAACCCCCGTCCGTGGAGAATCGCAAAGCCATTAAGAACCGCGATTGATTCGTCGAGCTTGTACTCAGCCAGGGCCGGGTGGAGTAAGCGAGGAATCCCCGCGAGGACAGTGAACGCGAGGGCGATCACGGCGGGGGAGAACTGGGCAGAGCTAAAGCGCGGGAAATACTGCTGAACAACCTTCATCGAACCAGGCCACCGGGAAAGCTAGACTTTGGAAGCAATCGGTCGCGCGAGCCGGCGTTCTGGCCGTCACATCAGAAGGATGGGCGGAGAGTCACCGCGGCTTCGGAGCGCTAGCTCACGCGTCACTCACGCCGCGCCGCGAAGCTTTCGGGTACCCGAAAGCTTCGCGGCGCGGCGTCGTATCGATGGGCTAACTAAACCGCGCGAGCATTCCCGGTTTGTGGCGGGACAAGTCCCAAGCGAACCGCGTGAAGAGCGGCCTGGGTCCGACTCTGCAAACCAAGTTTGGCGAGGATGTTGCTGACGTGAGTCTTGACCGTCTTTTCACCGATTTGAAGCGACGCGGCAATCTCTTTGTTCGCCAGTCCCTGGGCAAGTAAGCGCAGTATCTCGGTCTCGCGATCGGTAAGAACCTCAGGGCCGTTCAGCGCCCGCATTTCGCGCATCAAACGCGTCGCAGCCTCCGGCGCTAACTGCACCTGCCCCGCGGCGGCGCCGCGAATCGCCCGACACAACTCCGCGGGATCCGAGTCTTTTAACAGGTAGCCCACGGCGCCGGCACGAACCGCGCCGACCACACTGTTGGCGTCAACGACTCCGGTAAGAATGACCACCTCGACGTCCGGGGCCTCGCGGCGAATCATCGTCGTGGCGGCAACACCGTCCATCTCTGGCATCAGCAGGTCCATAACCACGACGTCCGGCCGAAGCTGCCGCGCGAGGTCGACCGCGCCCATTCCGTCGCCCGACTCGCCAACCACCTCGAAACCGGTGTCCGATGCGAGGAACATCCGCATGCCCTGGCGTACGACCGGGTGATCGTCCACGATCAGAATGCGAATCTTCGGGTTGTCTTTCGCCGGCGTCGAATAGTTATCGACGAGTGACCATAGGAGGGAGAGATCGACGCTCGCGCGATCCGAGACTGGCCGACCAGCCGTCGGCACATCGCCTCGCGCGCCAGACACGACGTTTTCTGCCGCTGCCTCTGGAGAGCCCAGCCTGTCTTCTCCGACAACACGGTCGCGGTGCCCGTCAAAAGACTGACTCGCGCGCCCCCGTGGATCCTCCGACGTAGTCACGATCCTATACCCCTTCCCCTTACCCATTACCTGTGTCGAATCCCCCGTGGTGCCTCGGTATATGTTAGGTTTAATCTCCCCCTTTGTTCTCGCCTTTCACTACCGCAACTGTACGCGATAGAAAGCACTGGAACAAGCACCTAGTTAGGCAGTATAACTCCGACTTTTGACCTATTCATCTCATCTTACGAAAGTCTAATAACGTGGTCAACTGACCGGGTTAAATTACGTGGGAGAAAATGCCTCGACACGCCCGCGCGTGACCCGCAGCCAGGTCGCGGAGGGCGGCGACTCGCGGAGAAACGTTTGAGGATCGGTTGTCGAGAGAAGAACTTGCTGGCCCGGATGAATCGTACCCAGAACGCGGTCCCGGCGCCGGGGATCCAGTTCGGAGAACACGTCGTCCAGAAGGAGAACCGGGTATTCTCCGGTTTGACTGACCAGGTGCTCCGCCTCCGCGAGTTTGAGGGCAAGACCAACCGTTCGCTGCTGGCCGCGCGAGCCAAACGAGCCGAGATCACGGTCGTCGAGCGAGAACGACAGGTCATCGCGATGCGGTCCCACCAGGGACACGCCAAGCGCGACCTCGCGCGCCTGCAACGCGGCGAGGCGGGTTTCGAAGGCGCCGACGAGGTCGCGTTCCTCTGTCGCCGGGTCGATTTCCGCGCCGTGGATGCTAGACTTATAGCGTACCGCCAGCGCCTCCTCCGCGCCACTTAAATCTACGTACGTCTTCCGGGCAATTTCGCCCAGTCGATGCACCGTTTCCAGTCGACTCTTGACGATCGTCGCGCCGACGGTCAGCAACTCGCGGTTCCAGAAGTGTAACTGATCGAACTGGACTCCCCGCTCGCGAATACTGCGCAAGAGGTGGTTGCGCTGCAGGACGACGCGATTGTAATGGGCCAGCGCGCGGCAGTAGGCGCGGTCTGCCTGCGAAATTGTGACGTCGAGGTAGCGCCGCCGCAATGATGGGGTGCCGTCAACCAGCTCAAGGTCCTGAGGGGCGAAGAGCACCGCGTTGAGAGTGCCAATCGCGTCGATGGCCCGCCGAGGAACGTCGTTTAGTTTGATGCGCTTCGAGAAGACGCTCGATTCGCCATCCTTGCGAGGCTCTTCTCGCAGGATGACCTCCAGCTCCTCCGAGCCACCGTCACGGTCGACCTGGGCGCCAATCCGACAAAAGCCAATCGGATCGCCCAGCAGATCCCAGCCGACAAGGTCTCGGTCGTTGCTTGATCGAAACGATCGGAAGGTGGCGAGATACGAGATCGCCTCGAGAAGATTACTTTTGCCCTGGGCGTTATCGCCCCAGAGAACCGTCATCCCCGGGGCAACCGCGAGATCCAGCCGCGCGTAATTGCGGAAGTGCGACAGGATGAGGCGACGAACGCGCATGGAACCTCGGTCGGGAGAATTTGGCGCCGGAATTATACCATATTCTTAGCTATGATCCCGTACCGACCATCCCAGCGGGCGTCAACGGGGTAGAATAAGCACAATCAGACAACGAACGCCAGGGAGGAAACCATGACCGATTCCGCGGCATCCCACGCTGGACCGACGCGGGTCGAACGCGATACCATGGGCGAGATGCGGGTTCCCGCCGGCGCCTATTACGGCGCCTCGACGCAAAGGGCCATCCTCAACTTCCCGATCAGCAGTCTTCGCATGCCCCGTCGCTTCATCTGGGCGCTGGGCACGATCAAAGAAGCGGCGGCCGTCGTCAATCGGGATCTCGGCCTCATTGAGCCGCGTATCGCCGACGCAATCGCCGCGGCGGCCCACGAAGTCGCCGACGGGAAGTTCGATGCGGACTTCGCGATCGACGTCTTCCAGACCGGCTCCGGCACCTCGACGAATATGAACGCCAACGAAGTGATCGCCAACCGCGCTACCGAGCTACTCGGCGGCCAACTGGGCAAAGCCCGACTGGTCCATCCGAACGATCAAGTCAACCTCGGTCAGTCGTCGAACGACGTCATTCCCACCGCGATGCACCTCGCGGCTCTCGCCGCGCTACGCGAAGACCTCCTTCCCGCGGTCGAGGAGTTAGAGGCGGGCCTCCGCGAAAAGTCCCGCGAGTTCTGGTCGATCATCAAGACCGGCCGCACCCATTTGATGGACGCGACACCCATCCGACTGGGTCAGGAGTTGCTCGGCTACGCCGGCCAGATGGAACGCGGCCGCCGCCGGCTGGTCCGGGCCAAGGAAGACCTTGAAGAGGTCGCCCTCGGCGGAACGGCGGTGGGAACCGGCATCAACACCCACGAGGAGTTTGCCCAGCGGGTCTGCCGGTGGATCACCGACCACACCGGCCTGGCTATTCACGAGACGACGAACCACTTCCAGGCACAGAGCACCCTTGACGGGGTCGTCTCCTTTAGCGGCGCGGTGCGAAGCGTCGCGATTTCGCTGATGAAGATCGCTAACGACATTCGCTTTCTGGCGTCCGGTCCGCGCGCCGGCCTGGGTGAGTTGACCCTGCCGGAGGTACAGCCGGGAAGCTCGATCATGCCGGGCAAGGTCAATCCGGTGATCGCCGAGGCGCTGATTCAGGTATCGGCACAGGTCCTTGGCGACGACCAGTCGGTCGCTCTGGCTGCCCAGCACGGCTACTTTGAGCTGAACACGATGATGCCAGTCGCCACCTACAACCTCCTCGAGGAGATTACCCTGCTCGGCAAGGCAACCCACAACTTCGCGATTCAAGCGTTGGCCGGACTGGCGGCGACGACTCGTGGCCCCGAGCTTCTCGAAAGAGGTCTGGCCATCGCTACCGCGCTGGCACCGGTGGTGGGTTACGACCGCGCCGCGGCGATAGCCAAAGCAGCCGCCGCTAGCGGGCGAACGATTCGGGAGATTGCCCGCGAGCGAACCGACCTGACCGAGGAGCAACTCGACGAGATTCTCAATCCGGAGAAGATGGTTCAGCCCGGACTCGGCCACGGGCCAGCCGGTGGCTGACCCGATCGAACCGCCGCGTCCAACCGACCGATGGTCGTTCTGATAGGATGTGGTGGTCTGATCGCAGGAGTCATATTGTTGTCAGGAGCGAGCCGATGGACTTGCTGAGTTTTCCCTACACTTCGCGCCGGATTCCCATCGTGGGTCATCGCGGCGTGGTCGCCACGAGCCAACCGGTGGCGGCCCTGGCGGGCTTGCGCATCCTCCAGACCGGTGGCAACGCGGTTGACGCGATTGTCGCAACCGCGACCACTCTCGCGGTCGTCGAACCAACCTCCAATGGTATTGGCTCGGATGCCTTCGCGATTGTTTCCGATGGGAACCGCCTCTGGGGGTTGAACGGGTCGGGACGCGCTCCGGCGGCACTGACCCCGGACGTTGTTCGGTCGGCCGGACACGAACGCATTCCCGACCGCGGCTGGCTTTCGGTGACCGTGCCAGGCGCGCCGCGCGCCTGGCACGACCTGCACGCTCGGTTCGGCCGCCTGCCTTTCGACCAGGTTCTGGCGCCGGCCATCGACGCGGCGGAGTCTGGTTTCGCGGTAAGCCCGGTCACCGCGCGTGGTTGGTCCGCCGGCGCGCGCCAGTTTCGCGATCTGAACGGGCCAGAGTTCGCGCCCTACTTCGATACCTTCACCCACGACGGCCACGCTCCAGAGGCCGGCGAGATCTGGCGCCTGCCGGACCACGCCGCGACCCTGCGCCGGATGGCTCGCAACGGCGCGGATGAGTTCTACCGGGGAGAAACCGCGGCTCGTCTGGTGGAGTTCGCCCAGCGAACCGGTGGCTACCTGAGCGAGGCGGACCTGGCTGGTCACACCAGTACCTGGGTCGATCCGATTGGAACCTCGTACCGCGGTTACGAAGTCTGGGAGATTCCCCCGAACGGTCAGGGCCTCGCGGCGCTCGTCGCGCTCAATATCCTGGAAGGCTTCGACCTCGAGCACTACGGTCGCGATTCCGTCGAAGCACATCACCTGCAGATCGAAGCAATGAAATTGGCGTTCGCCGACGCTCACCGCTACATCGCGGATCCGGAACATGCTCCGGTTCCCACCCGCGGTCTGCTGGACAAAGGCTACGCAACCGAACGACGGGCGTTGATTGGCAAGAGAGCACGTCCGGCCGAGCCCGGCTCACCACCAAGCGGCGGAACGGTCTATCTCTGCGCCGCCGACGGCGAAGGTATGATGGTCAGTTACATACAATCGAACTTCAAGGGCTTTGGCTCTGGGATTGTCGTACCGGGGACCGGCGTCGCCTTGCAAGACCGTGGCGCGGGCTTCCGAATGGACCCGTCCCACCCGAATGTCCTGGCGCCAAACAAGCGTCCGTATCACACGATCATCCCGGCGTTCCTGACTAGCGGGGGGAAACCGGTCGGCCCGTTCGGCGTCATGGGTGGCCACATGCAGCCCCAGGGCCACCTGCAGATGGCGTTGAACACGATCGATTGGGGTTTGAACCCGCAAGCGAGCCTGGACGCACCGCGCTGGCAAGTCTCCGAAAGCCTCGACCAGGTTCTCGTCGAGCAGGGGGTGCCAAACCACATCGTCCAGGGATTGATTCGCCGTGGTCACCAGATATCTATCGAACCAGACGGGGGACTTTTCGGCAAAGGGCAGATTATCTGGCGCACCGAGCACGGCTCGCTCGTCGCGGGCAGCGAGCCACGCGCCGACGGCTGCGCGGTCGGGTTCTAGAATAGCATCCGAGTTGACCGGAGGCTGTGGAAAAGGCGTGAAAGGGGTCACCTTGTTTCGGAGGAACAGCCTCTGGTATACTCGCCGGCAAGTTTCAAAAACAAGACAACCAAGTGGACGTCAGCTTGCCTGAAATTGTCGAGTTCGTTGCCTCCGGCGGTGGCTACTCCCAACGGAAGCTGACACCGCTGTCGTCATCGAAAGGGCGGGATCGCAAAGGGATCTTGTATGTTCTGGTCGACGTCGAAGCCGGAGCCGGCAATGACTCGGGCGACGAAATTCGCGACACCCTTGCCGACACCTTCTATCACGACAGCGGTTCCGTTACCTCGAGTTTGCTCCGCGCGATTCGTCAGATCAATGAAACGCTCTACGAGGAAAACGAGCGATCAATCCGCTCCGAGCGCCAGTACGCCACGGTCGTCGCCGCGGTCGTGCGGGATTCCGACATGTACTTCGCGGTCGTCGGCTCCGGGCGAGCGTACCTGATCGACGAGGGGTCCACCGAACGAATTGGGAGCAGCGACGACGACGAACCGGCGCAGCGCCTCGGCGAGGCCGACGACGTGGGTATCGCGATGTACCATCGCGGGCGAGAGCACGAACCCATTCTCATCCTCGCCAGCGGAAACTTGCCGAGCTTACTGGACAATGCCATCGCCCAGGTACCGGAGATCCCTCCGGAGCGCGCTCTCCCGCTGCTTCAACTTTTCGGCGAGCACGCGCGGAAACCATTTCGGGCCCTCGCGATCGTTACCGGTCGATCGCGAGAGGACGACGCGGAAGCCGAACCGGCACGAATCGGAACCTGGGAGCGGCTCAACTTGCCGCGCCCGCGCCTACCCTCGCTGAGACTCGGACTACCGCGGCCATCCGCGACCGCCCGGCTCAACGAATCCGTCGACCGGACCCTCGGCGCTACACCAGCCCCGAGAAGCCGCCCGGGCGCCGAAGATCCCCGCCCGGGCGGCAATGGGAACGAAACCCACGACGTTTCCCGCGACCCACGCGTCTGGGGACGTCGCCAGGCGATTCCACCGCCCACGTTCAAGGACGAAGAAGGGGAATTCGAGGACGAAGATGATGAGGAAGCTGGGCGATTCCCGCGGCGACGGTTATCGGTGCCGGTCGGGTTTGTCGTCGGCGCCGCGGCCCTCGCGCTCTTCGTGATTGGCATTTTGGTCGCGCGGTTTCCCCTCGACTTTCTCCGGAACGGCGCCGCCTACGCGAGCACCGTGACCCGCCTGGCGCAAGCCGAGCAAGAAGAGCAAACCGGCCTCCAACAAACCGATCCCCTGGCAAAGCGCCAACACCTCGACAACGCCCGACGACTGGCACTGGAAGCCCAAACAATGGGGGGTGACAACCAGGCCGTGGCGACCGCGGTGGCCCGAATCCAGGGCGAATACCAGGCCGCGACTGGCACGATTGCCCTGCCGGCGCCGGTTCGTCTCCTGGATCTTCCCAACCCGAACGATCAAATGCTCGTAGAAGGCCTTGAGATTTATCTGTTGAATCGCCAGTCGAGCGAGGTCGATCGCTATCTTCTGAACGCGGACCAGAGCGCGGTCCCGAGCAACTCGAACCCAACTCTCATCCGGAAGGGTGACCACATCGGAAGCGCGACGATTGGCGACCTGACGGCGATGGCCTGGATTCCGGCTGGCGGTGCCCGTGATTCCGACTCGCTCGTCGTCCTCGACCGCTCGGGATTTCTCGTCCAGTACAGTTCGACTCGCGGTTTGAATACCCTCGCACTGCGAGATCCCACGACCTGGAGCCACGTGACGGCGCTGGGAGGCTACGGGGGAAATCTCTTTGCCTTGAATCCGTCAACCCAGACACTCGCCTGGTACCCACCCACGTCCAGTGGTTACGACGGGGATGCCTACAGCTACTTCGCGCCAACGACGAAAGTCGACTTGACCGATGCCACCGACTTCGTGGCCGGCAACGATCTCTATCTCGACCACCTTTCAGGTCAGATTCAAAAGTTCACCGCCGGCAAAACCATCAGCTTCCCGGGACCTCCGGTGGACCTGGCGCCGTCCCACCCGGCCGGCCTCGCGGTCGCGGCCGGCTCGGTCTACGTGGGCGACCCGCAGCGAGCCGAGATCGTTCAACTCGGTACCGACGGTAGTTACCAGCGGACCCTGGGCGGTAGCCAAAACGCGGCGATTTTGTCGAATCTGCGCGACCTGGCGGTCTCGGATGACGGTCAACTGCTCTTCGTTCTGACCGATAACGCGATCTATCGCTTTGATCTGTCGAAGGCACACTAACTGCAGCCTGACCCAACCGGCGGCAAGGAGGATCCATGAGCCGACGGATTCACGTCCTGGGAATCGAAACGTCCTGTGACGAGACATCAGCGTCCATCGTGCGCGACGGGCGGGACATACTCTCGAACGTCGTCGCGTCACAGGTCGAGATTCATCAGGCCTTCGGCGGGGTAGTTCCCGAAGTCGCCTCACGCCAGCACGTCCTGGCAATTATCCCGACGATCGAACGCGCGCTTGAGCAAGCCCAGATCGGTTGGGACGACATCGCCGTCGTCGCGCCGACCCGGGGCCCCGGCCTGATCGGAGCGCTGCTCGTCGGACTGAACGCCGGCAAGGCCATCGCCTTCGCGCGCGACCTTCCACTGGTCGGCGTCAACCATCTGGAAGGCCATATCTACGCGAACTGGCTCACCGGCCAGCCAATCGAATTTCCGACGATCGTTTTGATCGTCTCCGGCGCCCACTCCGACCTGGTTCTGATGACCGGCCACCTGGAATATCAGGTTCTGGGGCGGACTCGCGACGACGCGGCCGGCGAAGCCTTCGACAAGGTGGCGCGTCTCCTGGGTCTAGGCTACCCGGGCGGTCCAGCCATCCAAAAACTCGCCGCGCAGGGCGACGCCAGCAAGCTAAAGCTGCCTCGCGCCTGGCTCGGCGACAGTTATGACTTTAGCTTCAGCGGCCTCAAAACGGCTGTTCTGCGGGTCGTGGAAGGTCTCGACTCCGAGCCGGGTCTGACCCGCGCGGACGTTGCCGCCAGCTTTGAAGAGGCCGTGGTGGATGTGCTGGTGACGAAGACCAAGCGCGCCGCCGAACAGTTCGGGGTAAAGCAAGTTCTCCTGGCCGGTGGCGTGGCGGCGAACAAGCGGCTGCGTGAGGAGATGGATCGGCGGTTCCAGCGTCCGGTGATCTACCCACCAATCTCGCTCTGCACCGACAACGCGGCGATGATCGCCGCCGCCGGCTTTTACCGCTACCAGGCCGGCTATCGGTCGAATTTGGACCTCGACGTTAAGGCAAACCTGCCATTGGGCGAGGGGCCCGAAAGTTAGTTTTGATCTACCGCCGTGCCAATGTTGACGATGTCGTCGAGGCGGAAATCACGGTCGTGGCCACTTCCGACGCAGTATCCCCGGAGGACCGGACCTCTCGCCGTGGCCAGCACCTCGCGTGGTTCGACGAGGTGATTCGTGAAACGGTTCGCGCCGGAGCGATACCGGAGCGCGACCAGACCATCCCGAGCAATTGCTTCTTCGATGATGCCGCGCGGCGAAGAACTCGCCGAAGGGGTGACCAGCGCCCCGCCCAGGACAAACGGCCCATCCGGGAACGCCTGTGCCTCGGGGCCGTGCGATGTCGGCGGTTCGTATGCTCCAACCCCAATGCCGTACTCGCGCAAAACGCCGCGCAAGGTTTCGAGTTCGTCGAGCCGAACAATCGCGGTCGTCGGGGACAGGGAGCCCAGGAAAAGCCGACCGAGGGTGGGATCGGCGCGGAGGTCGTGGAAACACTCCGGGTCCGACGAGAACAAAATCCCAACCGTCCCGAGTGAAACCGGCGGATACGCGCCAGCCCACCCCTTCACCCGGAGCACCATGCCGCTCGGCAACTTGCCGGAAACCACTGACTCGATCGTCGTCAGGACGTTCTCCGGCGTCATGCCGTGTTGGAGCGCCCGCCGGACCGATGCCGGCGTGATTTGATAGCGACAATAGCGACGACGTGCCGGCACCGCGTCGGCAAAGCGGCCGAGGATCGCTCGAATATAGAGGTCGTGATCGGACTCCCGTAAGCGCAACGTCGTCGGCCCCTCGACCCGGGCAACCGGAACGAGCGGATCCTCGGCATTGACGCAACGCAGTTCGACCCCGTGACGAACGAATAGTTTCTCGTCGAGGTTATCTGGCCGGTTGCGGGTAAAGAGAGCCAACGTTGGCGAGATTCGTCGCTCCAGCGCCGCGGCCAACTCCGGATCTTCCAGCCAGCGGTCCAGAGCTGACGAAGTCGGCGCTTCGAGCAGCCAGGCGTTCCGCACGAATTGAACCTCGTCGAAGCGCCGCGCCCAATCACGCAAGGTGACCGCCACGTTCTGCGGAACTGGCGCCCGCGCGGCGCCTTCCAGCAACGCCAGGATGTCCTCCGCCGCCAGGCCCAGTTGCAGACCGGCACTTAGCGATTCGTGGGTAATCCGGTAGATCGCCAGGCGATCGATCGAAACGCGCTCGGCGAAGCGATCGATCTGGTACAGCAGGTCATTCCGCTCGTCGGGGTCGTAGACGACGACGTCAAAGTTGGGTTGGACAACCAGCGCTTCCGAATGATCTTGAGGCGGAGTTTCTACGCAGGGAACCGAGTAGCCGGCGACGTCCAGAACCTGCGCGCCGAGATCAGTTAGCCCGAAGCGCTCGTTCCCATCACCGGAGTCGTACTCGATCAGACCAAGCCAGGTCAGCGGACCGCGCAGGACGGCCTTGATAAACTCACCTTCGACTAATTCCCAGTCCTGCCCCATCAAGAGAGACCGCGAACGGCCTCGCGCTTCTTCAAGGGTGAGGCCGATGTAGGGCGGACTCGCGGCCTCACGCGCGTCAATGTAGTACGCGCTCCACCGATACGGGGTGGGATCCTGCCAGGAGACCAGAAACTCAACGTCATTCTCCCGCGCCGCTCGCGATAAGTCGCTGGGCGCGTACCAGTAGCCGCTGCGTACCTGTTGACGCACGAGTTCCACAATGAAATTGTGCGCGCGACGCACTCCCGCGTCATCCGGCAGCACCGTTGCGACGCTGGCCCGACGCTCGCACCGGAGGTGTGGGAGAGCGAGGAGTTCATTCTCGCCAACCTCGAGCCAGGCCTGCAGAAGCAACCGGGACTGCTGGGCTGGGGCGAGCGAAACAAATCGAAGTGTTTCGGAAGTCGTGCGCAAGGTGCGGTCGCCGCTGACTTCGAGCAGACCAGCGCGTTCGAGTAATCCGCGGAGAAAGTTGACTGGCTGATTCGTTTGCCGAAGGCTCCGATCCGCCGCGCGGTCGCTCGCGACACCTTCCAGCGCCTGATTCAGAGCGTCCCGATCACGTGAGCCGATGGAACCAGACTGGAGCACGCGCGGCGACCGGCTCTCAATCGCCCGCAGGAAGCTCAGCACCCGACGTTGAAAGGTCGCGGCAGCGCTGGGCAGAACCGATTCCGCGACCGGAACCAGCGGGCGCTGCTGCGTACCCTCGGATTGGCTAACCTCGGCGAGAACCTCCGGCGGCGAGTAAACCACGACGGAGAGCGGGTTGTCGGCGGCCGGACGCTGAACATCGTGCATGGAACTGACGGCGCCCCGGGGAGATGGCGCGTGCCAGAAGGCCAGGGCCCGGCGCACCAACTCGCTCGGAATCTTCTCGAATTCCCCGTCCTTGCGGCTCGGATGCCACACCGCGAGTTGGCCGCGCAGCGCGGCCACCGGCATGACTCCTCCGCGACGTTTGATTAACTCCAAACTCTCGCGGGCGAGCGGATCGCAACTGGCGATCGCGGAGCGAATCGAGACCGGGTCGAAAAGTCGCTCGCGGAGCGCACCCAGGCATTCGGCCTTTGTTCGGAGGTCTTGCCTTTCACCGCGAAACCGCAACATGGTGCGGAGCGCGCTAACGGTATACCACTCCAGTGACGAGCGAACGTCGAAGGTCGCGTCGAAAATCATCCGGCGATTCTCTCGTCGGAAGACGTCGGCGGCGCCGGCGGAAGATCGACGATGCGATACGCCTGACCGCGTCGCGCTAGCGCCCGGACGATCTGATTCTTCCGCTGCCCGTCGACGATCACGGTTCGGTCGGACGGTCGGGAGATCACGAATGCGTTGAGGCCGAGCGTTGTCAGAATTTCCTCAAGGATTTCCTGAGAATCACAGTCGATCAAACAGACGTTATAGTAAAGCCGAGCCCAATCATCTCTTTCGGCCACCGCGATACCCTCATCGCCCACGACGCCTATACCTCGGCCGAAACCAGACCATCGTTGACAACCCGGACCCCGAGTTCGGCGTTTGCTCTCTCTCGTCGCCCCGAAGGGAGTCAAGCGAGCTAAAGGGCATAGTCCAGCGAAATACAGTATACCACAGATGCCAGCAAGCACCGTCAGGAATTTTTCGGGTTCGGTAAGTCGTCGTTCAGGCCGCGTTCAGGTCCAGGTAGTATTCTTTTGACTGTCGGAGCACTGCGGCGCGGCAACTGAACTCCGACCGCTAATGGCGGAAGGGCCAACAATTCCGGACCAATTGTTAGCCCTTCCCTCTATCGCATCGGTGAACCCTCGCACTCGGGGACATGCCTCGTCGGTCCGTACGTCACGTGAGTGAGACGACGCGAGGTGTGGTAGGTACGGCATAACCGGCCGCTGGTTTGGGCATCGTGGCGGCCGGTTTTTCTTTGTCCCCAATTTGTTTGAGTGACGCCGCGCCGGGCTTCCGAGTTACCCCCGCAAGCTTTTCAGGCTGAAGAGTTTGCTGCTCAGCTGAATCGCGAGCGGATGGTGCATGACGACGTACACCGTCGCGAACATGACCGCGAAAAGCACCACGAAGAGTAGTAAGTTCACCAAGTCATTTGGCGCGCTCGCATAGCGATAGTGGCGCCGCCGCGTCCGCTGCATGGCTTTCCCCTTTGACGTCCAACCCTGGTTAAACCGAGTTGAAGGGTTTCCTCCACCAACCACGGCGAGGGTGAACCCTCGGTTTTGTCGGCTTCTTGCAACGCTACGTGGCAAACCATGTACCGCTTAAATCGGAGACAACTCCGGGTACATCGCGATGAGGTCATCGCGAGAGAGCGACTCGCCAATGACGTCCGGTTGCCAGATGACCTGCACCCCTTCCAGATTGTCGCCGGCCGCCGCGCCAATCTCGGCAAGTTGCTCGCGCAGACCCTCGGGATCGTTCACCGATCGTAGCCGAAGCGACGCGCTGCTCGCGACGATCAGCACCACGACGATGTAATCGCCGGGCGCGATCGCGTCGGCCGGCGCGGCGGTCTTGACGTCGGTCTGCCGCATCCCATCGACGTTCGTGATCGTTTCATACGATAGCTTGGAGCGAGCCGCCAGGGTAGCGCTATTGAACTGCGACTCCGCGTCGCGGAAGGCTACCTTTCTGAACTGGTAACTAACCGCGTGCCAGTACTCTTGATTGCGCAGCAAAAGCAGAGTCGATTGCTGGGCCAGTTCCGACAGACCGCGCTCGGTCGACGTGTTGATCGAGGAAACCAGGCGATGGAGCGCCGGGGGAACGTCCCGCGCGGTCGCCAGCAAGGCCACCTCCAGCCGGATAATGTTTACCTCCGATGGACGTGCTGGGGCGCTGATCCCCCTCCCACCTCGCGAGCCCTGGCGACTCAGCCAGAGCAAGAAGAGGAAGATCAGAATCGGAATGATCCCACCGCCCCCGCCGAAGAACGGGAGGAACATCGGAAAGCCAAATCCGCCTCCCCCCCCCCCCCCGGATGTCAACGACCCCCACCCCCCCCCCACCCACACCCCCACCACCCACACCCCCCACCCCCCCCCACCCCCCTC
>Ga0080006_1187158_pt1 | contig 100783 bp, 112 predicted proteins | sample RS3BMetagenome_FD_69209 | JGI IMG/M metagenome (GOLD analysis project Ga0080006, IMG submission 69209) | Ferric oxide microbial mat and aquatic microbial communities from Rainbow Spring, Yellowstone National Park, USA - RS3B (SPADES... ...
GGAACGCCGACCATCTTCAGTCCCCTTCCTCATCCCCATGTGTGTGCACGTACCCCTCCATCTTTTCCTAAAGGAGGTCTTGGGTCTTCGCTATCACCCTACTGCCCATGCACACAAATGCTCAAATCCGAAAATCTATATAAACCTATCTATTTTGAAACTGCAGACTACGGCGTCAACCTTGTATGGGTGTTCGTCGAGGCAAAACGCTGAAACCCTTGGGGGCGCCATGCCCACCTCAGCCTTCCGCCCCGCTCTCGGGGGCAGAGCCTAAGGCGATCCGAAGTGATTGAGAATGTCGTTCCAGTGTCTTTTGTGAGTTCCACGGAACCGAAAAAATAAAATACAAAAGGGGGTTGATTTGTGGAGTCGCAATGATCCGGCCCGAAGGCACGGAGGTTGAAACACCCAGCTGGCGAGTTCTGTTACCGGTTGCGGTGCCTCTGGTTGTCATCGGAGTGCTGTCTATAGCACTGTCATATGTACCGGCAATTGCTTCGGTCGGATGGTTGTCTGACACGCTCAGGGAGATCGGCTCGGTTCTTGTGGCGTCGACACTTGCCGGACTCTTTGTGGAGGCCTATTTTATCGGAAAAGGGTTAAAAAGTCGTACAAACGAGATTGAGAGCATACATGACCGTGCCCAGATGTATGAAAGAGGCACGGAGATAGTAAAGAGCGATGCAGATGAAGTCATAATCTTTCAAAGGACGCCCACGCTACTTCTAGGCGCAAGACTTAAGGAAGAAAAGGACTTCGAAGCGGCCTGCATTGATCGCATAGAAAAGGTAAAAAACGACCCACACAGAAGGACGAAATTTTACTATCTTTTCTCTGTTGAGGAGACACGGGAAGAAATCGGAGAAAAGCAGGGTAAGGGTGGCGTAAACACGAGTCTTACGCCAGAACAAGTGAAAAGAAAAGTCAACGAACTAAAGAGCGTAGAAGATGAAACTGACGGTCGCTTTATTATAGAAGGGGCGGACGGCCACTTATCCGGGCCTCTTGCTGTGAGTAACACCGGCTTTATGATTTGGATGGCCCAGCACGCTTCTAGACAACATGACATTCTGCTTGTCACATCCTCGAGGACCCCATCGGGAATCCCTGATAAACTTAAGGATATTGCAGTGGCAAAAACGAGAAGTGCCGATGAGCTCTGCCGGGATCTGGGGCTGGTGTGAATGTCGCTTCCTTGTTTGTTCGCCTTCGGTAGCGCGGCCCCCCGCACCCGAACCATCTGCGGTGGGTGCAATTAACCCGACCCTCCTTATGGCTACAATTGCGGCTATCCTCACTCTGACCTATATCTCGTACCGGCTAAAGTTCCTGACTTTCGATGGAACCCTTGCCCTTGCCCCAGTTTTACTGATTTCGACGCTGGCGTTTGGCCTGGGAGCTCTTGTTCTGATGCTCTTTGTCTTTTTGAGTTCCAGTCTGCTTGGCCGGTATCGCCAGGCGCAAAATGTCACAGTGGATAACCTTACACAGGAAGGGAGCCGTAATGCATGTAGAATAATAGGGGGAGCAGGTCCCTCTACAGCTGTGGCACTGCTTGCGCTATGCTTTCCTCAGGCTTCAGCCATTCTGAGGGTGTCTTTTGTTGCCACGCTTGGTGCTACTACCTCCGACACATGGGCATCGGAAGTGGGTGTTTTGTCAAAGCGACAGCCACGTCTGCTGTTGCCGCCCTGGCCGCAGGTGGAGCCCGGCCGCTCCGGCGCCGTGTCCATGCTTGGTGAAATCGTTTCATTAGTCGGTGCTTTTTTCTCCGTAGCGGTCGCCCTCAGTTTGGGCTTGTTAAGCAGTCACGATCCGGCCATTATACTACTGAGTTTCTTGGTCGCTGTGTTTGCGGAGCACTTGGACAGCGTGCTAGGTGCGTCGGTGCAAGCAGCTTATATGTGTCCTGTGTGCTCAGTACGATGCGAAGTAAAGCAGCATTCGTGTGGCACCCAAACGGTCTTGGTGCACGGCCACCCGTGGATGAGCAACGAAGCAGTCAATTTCCTGTCGGGCTGTGCCGCGGCAGGGGTCGCGTTGCTCGCTCAGGTTATCTGAGTTCCTGAGACGCCACAATTACGAATTTTGTACTAGGTTTTCAGATATCGTCCCTGCATGAGTGGATATTCGTAGAGGAAAATCCCGCTTAGACAGCCCACGGCGGGTGATCAGATGACAACGCACCTCGGCGAACAGTAGTGTACATCCTGCTGGGGGAACCCTGTTTGGCTGTGCTTAAATTCGGCTTCGACAGATCAGTCTGGAATGACTTTCTTTCAGAGTATCTTCAATCTTGCTACCGGGTTGATGAAGAGTGCGGGCTACGGCGGCATATTTGTGCTCATGTTTATGGAAAGCGCAACGCTTCCCGTGCCAAGCGAGGTCGTCCTTCCCCTTGTGGGCTATCTTGTTTACTATGGCAGGTTCGACATGATGCTGTCTCTTCTGGCTTCAGTAGCGGGTAGTCTTCTCGGCACTCTTGCCGACTATCTCCTCGGCTATAGACTTGGAAGACCAGTGTTGCTCCGTTACGGAAGATATGTTAGGCTCGACGAACGGTCGGTCGGTATGGCCGAACGGTGGTTTCAGAATCACGGGGCTATATCAGTTCTTTTTTCAAGGTTTGTTCCGCTAATCAGGACAGTGATCGCCTTTCCTGCCGGGTTTGCAAGAATGAAGATTTCCGTTTTTCTTGCATTTTCTGTGATCGGAATCATCACATGGAACTTCCTGCTTATCTACCTTGGAGTGGTGTTTGCGACAAGAATCGATCAGGTTCTTGCCTCCCTGTACACAGCATTTGGATACGCCGAAATAGTGGCCGCAGCATTCGCGGTCACTGTGTTTCTATACTACCTGAGAGCAAAGATTTCCGTCCGAAAGAGGGACGATTACCCTAGGATGGCCGGCTGATTTCCGTGTTCAAGTGGTGTTTGAGAGTTTCCAGACCAGCCACTGGAGGCATTCACTATACGGCTTTCTCCGGATACGATGAGCGCCACCCCTGTGAGCCACTCTCAGCTGAAGCCCTGGAGCTTCCCGCTTCAGCCGTCGTGGATTTCCGTACGCGCACCGCGGGTTCATATGACAGAGCAGTAAACTCCAATATGAATAGTTGGAGGAAGTCCACGTGTCTCAGCGCCAAAGCCACTGAGGTTTACTACTCCCCGCCCAGATCCCTAACGTTACATTAAGAAATCGTGCAACCTTCTTTAGTTCATGAGGCTATGAGCAGAAAAACTTCGATCTTTAGGGCATAGAACACAAGATTGAACACCCTGCCTTGTCAAGTGGTTTGTCTTTCAAAGAAAGGCGCTGGGGACGGGATTTGAACCCGCGCGGCCCAAAGGACCAAGGGCTTAGCAAGCCCTCTCCCTACCAGGCTAGGAGACCCCAGCTTACGGCTCCCCCAGAACGCATCCGCCGGACATGTATTCACCAGCGCTCCCTTTATCCTTTGCCTTTAGACCGGGAACGTATATGGTTGAAGGTTGGGCTGCTCCCTCCCGGGCCTGACCCTTATCCCCCCATGCGCTCGCTCGTCAACCCCTACAGGTCGGCGGACGGCTACCATATACCCCCCGGCCATGGGCTGCATCGCGGGGCTCGCTGGTGACCACGGCCGCCGGATACGTCCCGAAGGTTACTGGCATACGCGTGACGCCCATTTCGTACTTGGAGGGAGGGCGAGCCCCTCTACCCTACCCAGAAAAATATCATATTGAGGATTTATAAGGCTTCCAAAAACTTACTCTTTGAGGACGGGTTACAAGGGTAGAAACCCCTCACAGGTATTACGGTTTACGACCTCGCGGCTGTAAACCAGCCAATCCGGCGTGCAGAAAATTAGTATGGGGGATTTGATGGTTCACATCTCCCACTTTGGGTCGAAAAAGAGGCGCCCGAACGAGTTAGCACACGGATGACACCCTGATCGATCAGGCAGAGCACAAACTTCTGCACCCCCTCGGAGATGGTAAGATGAGGGGCGACCCAAGGTTAAAATTGTACAGCACATCATTGCGCCCTGTATGACAAGAAGCTTGCAGCCGCATCTCAGGGTTGCATCTGGAGATATAGCCGGTTACGTTCTCGTGCCGGGGGATCCAAAAAGGGTGACGCTCATGGCCGAGCATCTGGATGACCCAGAAAAGGTGGGGGAGAACAGGCAGTTTGTTTCGGTGACGGGCTACTACAGGGAGACTAGGGTGTCCGTCGTGAGCTCGGGTATAGGAGTCCCCGCGATGCTCATCACCATTGAGGAGCTAGCCAAGGTCGGCGCCCACACTTTTATTCGTGTGGGTACTACCGGTGGGCTTAAGCAGGATGTGCTTGTGGGAGATATGGTGGTAGCCACTGGTGCTGTGCGAACCGACGGAGGCACACAAGCCTATGTCGACCTCGGTTACCCGGCATTGGCAAGCTGGCGGGTGGTGGAAGCGCTGTCAAGGTCCTGTAAGGTCGCAGGAGTGCGATTTCACGAAGGCATAGTGTGGACCAGCGAGGCATATTACGCCGAGTCCAAGGAAAGAGCGAGAAAATGGCTAGAAGCAAACGTTGTGAGCGTGGAAATGGAGTGCTCCGGTCTGTTCGTCCTTGCGTCGATGAAAGGCCTCAGTTCAGGTGCCATACTGGTTGCCGACGGCAACCTGCTGTACGGTACAAAGAAGGGCGAATCAGACGAGTCGGGCGAGGCATACGACCCACATGTGGTGGAGTCGATTCACAAGGCAACGGATGTAACCCTGTCCGCCGTGCACGCGATTGAAAAAAGTTCAGGAGGAGCTTAAGCCTGGGTTCTCCGAAGCAGGATCTGTGGCCTCGTATTCCTGCGAAAGCGCTTCATTCGGGTCCCAAGGCAGGTAGACGAGCGCGGCAACGACGCATCCATCCTTCCCTCTTGGGACTTCCATAGATTCGATCATGAATTTTGTGTTCTGAATAGCGAGCTTGCGAACCCTGGCCATTTGTTCCAGCTTGTGCTTGAGCTCCGCCTTCAGAGCCCTTTCGTCTTTGTATCCATGCGCTTCTGCGACTATTCCGTATCCGCCGTTCGAAGAACTACAGATTGCATATCCCACACCCGCGCCAATAGTTTCTCTGCTACCACCATCCATTCTTGCAAGAACAGCGAAGGTTATGGTTCCAGGTGTTATCGGAAGCGGCTGCACTTCTGTTGCGCCGGGTGGGAGAATGCTTGATACAGACACAATATTACACTGCGTTATACCAGCAACCATCAAGGCTTCATCGAAGGCGTTCAGCGGCGATATGTCGCTAGAGGCTTTTCCCTTCGTCATAAAGAACGCCCTAGGAAGAAAGCCACCATGAATGGTTCTTTGTTTTACAACTTCCACCTAGGATCTTTTTCCTCCACCTGATAGCAGGTCTGATGATTTAAAAGTGTTTTGCTGAAACTTAATATGGTGAAGAATCTCAGATGTATTTATCTCTAAAAACGCTTAAATCGGATGGCTCCATCATGTGGTGTTCACATCCATGGACGTTGACACTAGGATTGAGCTCATTACGAGAAGACCAGTAGAGGAAGTCCTTACCAGCGCCGAGTTGCGCACCCTTCTAGAAAGCAAAAGCCACATCATTGCGTACAACGGTTTCGAACCTAGTGGCCTTATGCATCTTGGAACCGGTTTACTCACAGCTCTGAAAATCCGGGATTTCTTGGATGCCAAGATAAAATACAAAGTCTTGCTTGCAACTTGGCACGCAAAGCTCAACAACAAATTCGGGGGCGATATGCTCAAAATAAGAAAAGTGGCTGAGCACTTTATAGAAGGCTGGAGGGTGCTCGGGGTCGACTCCCCGGACGTGGAATTTGTCATGGCAGACGATCTCGTATCGCAAACTGCGTACTGGGAGCTCTTCCTCAAGTTTTCTGAAAAGGTCACGCTCTCAAACGTCGTGCGGGCTCTCCCGATCATGGGGCGCAGAGAAACCGAGAACCTGAGGTTCGGTTCTTATGTTTATCCTTTGATGCAGGTTACGGACATCTTTATGCTCGGGGCAAATATTGCTCAGCTGGGTATGGATCAGCGAAAGGCAAATGTCCTTGCGAAGGAATTGGGGCCCTCGCTAGACCTCTGGTCACCCGTCGCGGTACATCATCATCTCCTCTCTGGGCTCAGCGGCCCCTCAAAGATGGGTTTTGAGCCGAATGCGGAGGTTGATGCTCAGATATCCTCAAAGATGTCCAAGAGCAAACCCGAGAATGCCATTTTTATATACGACTCTGAGGACGAAATAAGGGCAAAACTTAGGAAGGCGTACTGTCCCGAAAGGGTGGTCGACGGGAATCCCATTGTGGACTACGTCCAGAACCTGATTCTTAGAACCGACCAGGATGTGCTGACAGTGGACAGACCGGAGTCTAAAGGCGGTAGCGTCCAGGTTACCTTGCCAGAGCTGAAAAGATTGTACGAGTCAGGTAAGATCCATCCGCTTGACCTTAAAAACGCGGTTGGTGAATGGCTGATAAGAAAGCTCGAGCCTGCAAGAAAGCATTTCTCAGGAAGACTGGACGAGCTAAGAGCGCTGTAACTCAAAGTCTTATGATATCTAGTTTGGAGATTCGAGCAAGACCTTCGACCCGTCTCCTATCCTCACCTCTTAACCCATTCCTGTCCACAAGCAAGGCGGTAGGTCTCGGAATGCTCTTTTCGATGGACTCGGTCAATACCTCCTCACTGACACCTCTTTCGAAGGCATATTTTGAAACTATATGTCCGATTGCGTACCTTTTAAGTAGTGAGTATCTTGTAAAAAGCGATGCATAATGAGGCCCGCCGAAGGCGACCGCCGGTGTGAACTGGTCAATTGGGCGTTTCAGACTTTCGATTACCTTCTCCATGGCATATCGCGTAAGCGCTGTATCCGCCCACTCGTTTGTGGAACCGCCCACCTCCACGAACACGACTGGGGCTGAGAAATCCGTAGGTCCATGGTGGGTGACTTCCATCACTACTTGGATAGGAGCGGACGGTGTGGCACAGGTCAAAAAGGAAAGAATAAAGGAAGGAGCGGTATAACCTAGGGCGTTTGGTGCGCCGCCAAGAAGGTTCAGATCATTTGGGTTGCCAACCGAGTGGACGGTTATACAGGGCTGTTTTCCGACATGTCTACTCAGGAATATATATAGTGACGCCTGCGGGAGGTCAGAGCTCACTACTTGAACTGGCTCCTTTTCTACGGTTACCGTAGACACGCTGTCTAGGACTTCTTCCGTATCTGATGTTAGAAACGCAGCGTGCATATTTGCACTTGCCGCGTCCGCATTTGAAAATACGAGTAAAGTCGTCATAGTATCGAATAGAAGACCGCGATCGCGGTGTAGAGCCTGTTTTCCGCCTGGTCAAAGACCACGCTCTTAGGACCCTCTATTACCGGCTCGGTTACCTCCTCACCGACGTGGGCTGGCAGGCAGTGCATGAATAGGGCATCCTCCTTTGCGAGCCTCATGAGCTTCTCATTAACCTGGTAGCCCGAAAGCATTTCCACCTTTTTTTGCCTTTCGGCTTCCTGCCCCATACTAACCCACACATCGGTGTACACGGCATCGGCGCCTTCCACTGCCTTGGCGGGACTTGCCTCAAGTTCGATTTTCGCACCTGTTTTTGTCGCTTCGCTTCTTGCTAGTGCGAAAAACTCGAGCGGTGGCCGTAGCGGCTCAGGGGTGCACACTGTAATTGTCGCACCTGTTTTTGCCGCTGCGAGCATGAGTGAGTTTGAAACGTTGTTTCCGTCGCCAACGTATGCGATTTTGACCTTGCTAAGATCCCTGAAGCGCTCTCTCAAGGTCATGAAATCACCAAGTGCCTGCAGAGGATGTTCGCGATCACTCAGGGCATTCACCACCGGCACTCCGCCTGCCTCTTTAATACTCAGGAGCTCATTGTGGGAGTAGACACGCGCCGCTATAAGGTCGGTCATTCTCCCGATCACTTTTGCCGTGTGTTCAATTGATTCTCCACGAGCAAGTTGTAGTTCGTTCCAGCTCATATATATCGGGTTTACCTTTAGCCTGTTACATGCGACTTCAAGCGAAAGCCTTGTTCTCGTTGAAGGCTTTTGGAACAGAAGTGCGACGTTCCTACCTTCTTTTTCCAAACTAAAGAGCCCGGCTTTTATTGAATTCTTGATCCTAACCGACAGCTCGATCATTGCCTGAAACTCCGTAGGCGAGAGGTCGTTGACGGACAGAAGGCTGCGTCCGTTAAGGAAATTAACGCGCATCACTGCTCCATCCATTCACTCAAAACAGTTTCTTAAGTATAACCTCGGGGTTAAACTCTTCGAGAGAGTCGTAATCCTGTCCGGTACCGAAAAAGTATATCTGTTTTTCCTTGAATCCTGCAACGGCGAACACTATACCGCCCTTTGCGTCCGCGTCCATCTTCGTCAAGATAACGCCGTCGATCCCAACTGCGCGGTCGAATGATGTCAGCTGGTTTAGCGAATCATTGCCAACCAGAGCATCGCCCACAAACACCCTGATATCAGGTTTTGTCACCCTGACTATTTTCTGCATCTGAGCCATAAGGTCGGCATCCGTGTTCATTCTCCCTGCGGTGTCAACCAGCACGACGTTGCATTTGAGCTTTTTTGCTTCCTGTATCGCAGCAAAGGCCACAGATGCAGGGTCGGAACCATATTTCGAATAATAGACAGGTATGTTGATCCGTTCACCGTGAACTTTGAGTTGCTCTATGGCTCCGGCCCTAAAGGTGTCTGCGGCGACCATAAGCACTCGGAATCCTTTATCTTCCAGTCTCTTTGCAACTTTGGCTATTGTTGTTGTCTTTCCGCTCCCGTTAACGCCAAAGAACACAATAATGCACAGATCCTTGGCTTCTACTGTTTTTGCTACAACTGAGTAAAAATCTTTTGTGCGAAGCGAACTGAGCGTTTGTGCAATCGCCTGGCGTACTCTATCATTGATATATTTTTCTGCGCGGTCCAGCCTTCTCATTTTTATGTCGGTTAGACCTGAACGTATATCACCCACTAGAGTCCTTGCCACGTCGTAGGGTACATCGCTCTTAAGAAGCGCTCGCAGCAACCTTTCTGTGGCTTCCTGAATTTCTTCGTCGCTCAGTCCCCTGGTTGTGAGACCCTGTGAAAAATTCTTGAAAGCGCTCTTGATGGATTCGAACAACCCTACTGACCCTGCTCAAGCTCCTGAACCAGTCTACTGATTTTTGGCTGCAGAAGCTGAATCCTTTGTGCAGTATTGTTGTATTCCTGGACGAGTTCCGCCTCCCTCTGGCGCAAAAGACTCATTCTGCTCTCCAGGTACTTTGAGACATCATCAATCTTCATTCTTGCGTACACATTGAGTCCGAGAAGTACAAGAAGGTCTTGGTAGGAGACAAGCTGCATTTTGGCAAGAACTCCGCTTCCAAGAGGAACAAGCGTTTCCCTGCCACTACCTTTTTCGTTGAGCTCCTTGATCGAGTTTAGCGTGGTGATGATCTCTATCTCCGCAGCCTGAACCAGCTTGATCTGGTCTTCGATAACCTGTCCCAGTGAGCCCAGATATTCGTATTCGGCCGCGAGTTTCTGTAGCAGCGAATACTTTTCGGCCCTATCTCTTTCCTGCATTTCAGCTACCCTTCTCGATATAGGCTCTCAGGACCGGATCGTCTACTTCTTTTGGGTCGGTCACAGGTCTTACCTCCTCTATCCTAATTTCGAATCTCCTGAGGCGGTGTTTGCTGCCGAGCAGGGAAAAGGTGTGCTGCTTGGCGACACTTTCGTCAACCGCATAAACGTACTTTGTAAAGCGTTCCCATTCAAGTACCTTACGCATCGAGCCGGTAACTCTGTAAATCTTGTGCTTGCTCATTACGACCAAGAAACCTCAGAAGGGTAATATGAGCATAGCTCAAAGAGCGGGGAGACTTCACACATGCGCCTTCAGAAGAGCGGTTTTTCCATCGGCGGTTTTCATCACAAAATAGCCTATCTGCATGCGGTCGAGGCCTTCGAGTCGGTCTCTCGGAAGACCGCATCTCTTTGCAATAATGTCAGCCTCAGCTTCACCCTTTATTCTGAATACCACTGTATTTCCACTCGCGGTGAGTACCTCCTGTGAGAGCGTCGAGGGCAGCTGGTTGACTATTATGAGAGCTTCCTCGAACTTTCTCAGCTCCTCGACTATTCGCTCCATTATTCTTGGTGGTTCCTCTGGTCTTCTGTAGGGTATAATGTTCCTGGCTTCCTCGACGATTGTCATATGAGGTTCTCTGAGCCTCTTTGATACTTTATAGTTGTATAGGAGTCTGAGTATCGCCTCTACGATGAACACCTTTGAGTAGTTGTCCGTGAATCTTCCGAGATCGATTATTACATTTTCCCTTAGGAGTTCGTGAAATCCTATTTTTTGTGGAGAGTTGAGCATATTTCTGAGCCCGGTATCGGCAATTTTGGACACCCTTCTCAGGACTGCCATTTTGGACTCTTGCTCCCATCCGGAAAAAGTTCTTAGCTCATTCACCGACTTAATCAAGTCATCCACTGTCACTTCCTTAGTGTTTGGTCGCATGCCATGACCATGCTCTACGTACACCTTTCTGAGTGCCGACCTCAGTACAAACTGCTGGGAGACTGTCAGGTCAAAGCTCTCTGAAAAGATATCCATGAGTAGGTCTATATGCACAAATGGGTCTGCTGTCTCTGGGTACTCGAATATATCAAAACCCAGATCCTGCTCAGGTGTAATCAGGAGCACTGATTCATCGTTAATCAGGTGTTGGTACTCACTGTGCCAGTCAAAAACTAGGAAATGCCCCCCGATTTCGGACCATCTCCTCGCCATCGAAGCAACAAGGGTGGACTTCCCTGAGCCAGTCTCGCCAACCACTATCAGGTGGCGAAAGAGGTCCTTCGGATTCAGTTCGAATGGGCGGTTATCAAGAAATCTACCTACCTCTAGTTTTTCTATTTCGTCTCCTAAAAGTGGCATCCCTGGTGTGCTGAGAAGCTTGACTACAAGGTCGCTAAAGAGGCTGGAGACAATCGAATCGGTTACTTTGGCGGCGCCGAGCTCGAACCCTCCTGCCGTTGCAAGTGACCTTGCATTGTCGACAGAATGACGCAGTCTGCTTATAGCGGTACTCTTTGAGAATCCCCACTCGAATAAAACGAGGAACGTCCCTGATTCCTTTAATAGGAAAGGTAATCCGTGCTTTCGCGAATAACCGAAAAAGCAGAAGCTGATCGGAGAAGAGAGCAGTTCCTGATTAAAACGCTCGATCGCTCCCTGTTGGTCGTCTCCTGTGCCGGTGAGCGCAACTGACGTAACGCTATAGGCGAGATACCTTACGCCATCCCGGATAACTCGGAAGGTTTCGAACAAATGCCGTTTCACCCTTGACCAGGCGGGTCATATGCCCCAACTAAGTGTTGGCAACTGAAGCAAGAGCTTACTTGCCGTAATTCTCAAGCCCCTTAATTTTACTACTTGGAGCGACCGAGCTTCGCGTGCGACGAGGCAAGCGTATTTGATGAAAGCGCGCCGAGTAGCGAAAGCTCCCCGCACAGTGTGCCGGCTGCGATTACCTCAGCAAGCCACTTACCTCTAAGACCTTCCTTTGCGTCAAGTGCGCCGGTTATCGATATGAGTTCCTTTTGTTGGTTGAGCCATGTACCGCCTCCGACGGCCCCTACTTCAAGCGTTGGCAGTGTTACTGAGAAGTAAAGTTCATCTTTCCTAACTTCTGCAAACGTAGAACCCTGACTGCACTCGACCACTTGTGCGGGGTCCTGCCCCAACGCTATAAATGAGGCCGCTAACACGTTTGCGAAGTGCGCGTTCTGTGCAAAAGACCCTGACAGGGAGCTTCCCACCATGTTCTTTCTCATGTTTACATCAACTATTTCTTCAGGAGTTGTCTTCAGAACCTTTTCCACGACATCTCTCTTAATCCTTGCTTCCGCGACAACGCTTTTGCCACGTCCGAGTAGCGAGTTTATGTGCGCCGGCTTCTTGTCAGTGCACATGTTACCGCTTAGCGAAACCAGTTTTGCATGGGTGTTTTCTTCGATCAGAGCACACATCCTCTGGGTGGCGATTGTAACCATATTCATCCCCATAGCGTCTCCGGTATCAAATGTGAACCTTACAAACATGTTACTGCCGGCTATGAACACCTGCACTGCTTCAAGCTTGCCGTGTCTCGTGGTTTCTTCTGCGGCGCCCTTTAACCTGACAAAGTTATCTTCTATCCACCCTCTTGCCTCAAGGCTTTGGTCGACTGAGTTCGTCTTAAAGAGCGGAGCTCTTGTCATACCGTCGCGCAATATTCTTACCAACACTCCCCCAGACTTTGAGGTCGCACTAGCACCACGATTAACGGAAGCTACAAGGGCGCCTTCCGTTGTGGCAAGTGGGAGGTAGACTTCGCCTCTTGCAACACTCCCGTGCACAACAATCGGCCCGACCACACCTACGGGTATCGTAACACCGCCAATCGGGTTTTCGATGTTCCTTCCCACAAGCCTTTCAAAATCAAGTGCTGTGGAAGAGACGCTCGAAAGTGACCTGCCAGATCTTGCTTCGAGTACCCTAGCTCGTAACCTCGCAAGCTGGTTTTCGTCGAGCGCGGGGTCAAGCTCCCGAAGTCTGTGCAGAGGCGTACTCTTCGCGAGAGCCTTGCGCACGAGTTCTTCAGTGTTTTCGGGCATCGGCGGTCATCCATCTAAACGTGGAGTCGGTATAAGTTTTATCTCGGTTTCAAGTTTTTCGATACCGGTGGGATGGTTCATTACAGTCAGTTTTTGCTTGCTGACTATAAATATGCCCTCCACGATCTCCGACTCCCGGGGTAAGGAAGGCGAATTAAATGTAAGAGAATATTTGGCTATCGACTGTGCTGAAAGCGTTCATGGTGTGGCCCTGCCCGACTGAAACTTTTTTGGTGCACTCGTTTTGTTTGAAACCACTTTACTTGGGGCAGGAACACGTTACTGTAAAGTCGATGCGGGAGAGGAGAGGAGGCTGAATTTAAAACACGCAAGCCACCCTTCAAGCCCAAGCGCGAAAACACACGACTCTCCAAACTCTTTAATCCAAGCCTCCAGAGACACTAAAAAGGCCCGATAGCGTGTTAACCACATTCTTTCGAAAGAACGCCCACTACCCGAAGTTCAACAGGAAGTAAGGATAACCAGTGCCTCTTTATTTCCGCAGGCGTGAAAGGTCCTCAAGATAGAACAATCATGCCCCGAGTTCCTCGAGGGTACAGGGTACAGGGATGACACAGACGCCTAGACACTCGGAAAGATAAGGCACATGGTAATCGAGAAGGTGGCAGACAGATACCATGCGTCTCTGACCTACGAGCCTTCTTCCAAAATGCGTTCAAAATGTGGCTGGCGCAAGCCCGTGCTCAGACTCAGGTACGGATGATTCAGGCGTGCGACATGAGTCTTGTGGTGGACAGAGACCTTAATTCCGCGATAAACATTTGTAATATCGGCCCGATCAAAGTGGTCGTGTACGTCCTACTATACGCGGGGTTCGCATGTATACTCATTAACTTACCTTTCTTACTCTTAAGGTCGGTGCTTGCAGAATGTGTATTTTTCCTGTCAATCAATCACAAGCATCGTAGGATATTACCACCTCAAGGTCGGTCAATGGGTGGTATGGGATGCCTTGATGGTCTGTCCCGTGCGCTGTGGCTGAAGGTATGTCCAGATTGCATACAGAGAGAGGGTTGTGTGCAAGGAGAGCACTGATCCCCAAAATAGGGCAACCTTAGGAGAAATGGAGACCCTAGAATCTACGAAGCTTCAGCAAGGAGAGTATGTGAGATAACCTTGAAGGGCGTGGTTTGTTCACTTCTACCGCAGCCCGCTAGACTATCCGTGCGTACCTTGCAAGCCTTTCGGCTGTTGCGTCGCTCAGTCCGGGTGTGCCAAGCACGGTATACCAGTCTCTCATTTTATGCGCCATGGTGAGTGCCCTGATCACAATTGACTTGTCAATACCAAGTTCGGATGCTGAGGTTGGCGCACCTCCTTTTTCAAGTAGCTGCCTCACCCGTCCCCTTTCGCCCACTTGGAGGTACTCCATGATTATCGATCCGAGGCCACAGTACTCGCCATGTAGACCCCTGTCGGTAAGCTGTTCCAGTGCAAAGCAGAAAAGGTGTTCCGAACCGGCGGCCACTCTTGTTGTGCCGGCTATCTGCATCAGATAACCGTCGAATACCTCGGCAAGAAAGAGAGATTCGATTCCAATATAGTTTCTTTTGACGACATCATTAAGCCTGCTTATCAGTAGCTCAACCTCATACGCAGCAAGTTTTGCAGCAAAGTCATTGTACTTCTCTCCCCCGAGCCAGAAGCCGAGCCTCCAGTCTGGAAGTGCCGTTATCTTGGATAGCATGTCACCTATGCCGGCTGCAATGAATCTCGATGGCTGTCTACTTAAGACGTCATAGTCTCCAACCACAAGGGCAGGAAACGACGTCTGGACTGCTTCGTTTCGCTCACCCTGCCAGAGTACCGAATAGCCGGTGGCTATTGCATCGCTCGAGAGTGTTGTAGGAACGGAGACGAGTGGAATTCCCAGTTTGTAAGCGGCATACTTGGAAATATCGATAATCTTGCCACCGCCAACTCCTATAACAGCCTGAATGCCTTTTCCTTTGAGCTCTTCGACAAGCGTCTCAGCATCCTTCAGCGTGGCCCTGAAATTGCGGAGGAGAAGCAAGACATCGAATCCGGTTGAGTTGAGCACGTCGTAGGCATCTTTTCCCGCCACGCTGTACGTCGACTCACCGCACACGATTGCCACCTTCCTCGGTATACCCTGCGACTCAAGGGCCTCGTTAAGGTGCTTTATGGACCCGAGACCTGCGGCTATGCTAGAGGTGAACCTGATAATATTCAAACCCTTTCCTCCTTCGCAGTTTAGGAAGAGGCAACCTTGTGCAGGGCCCTGTCAAACACGACGAGTCCCCTGTCAAGCAGCTGTTTTTCAATTGTGAGCGGCGCCATAAAACGCATCACGTTGGCGTAGTGGCCACATGTGTGCATGAGAACTCCATTCTGGAACAGCTCGCTTCTCAGCTTCTTTGCGAGCTCTGACGCAGGCTCTTTTGTATGACGGTCGGTAACTAGCTCCAGTCCTATCATAAAGCCCTTGCCCCTTACTTCTCCCACCTGCGGTACGTCAGCTGAGATTTCTTGGAAGCGCGCCTTCAGGCTTGAGCCAATGCTGGTGACGCGATCGAGAAGGTCAGAGCTTTTGAGGTGGTTAAGAATGGCGTTGCCTGCGGCGAGCGCAAGCGGGTTGCCCCTGTATGTGCCGAGGTGAAAGCCCGCCGGAAGCTCTTCGTCGTACTCTGGTCTGTAGGCAATCATGGAAAGCGGGATGCCGCCGCCTATACTCTTCGAAATGCAGACGATGTCGGGCGTAATGCCGTAGTGTTCGGAAGCCCAGATTTTACCGGTTCTTCCGACGCCCGACTGGACCTCATCCACTATCAGGGGTACGGAATGTCTTTCGGTCACTTCTCTGAGCATAGGAAGAAAGTCGTCCGGAGGTACTATGTAGCCCCCCTCTCCTTGGACGGGTTCGACCACAACACCCGCTATGGGACTCACGCCGGAGTATTCGTCCTCTATTATATACTCGAGCATATCAATCACAGCCTTTGACTCGTCTCCCTCCCTGACCTTCACAGGGAACCTGTAGGTGTATGGGTAAGGTAGGTGGTATATTTCATAAGGCGGAACGCCAGCGTAGTCACGATAATGACGGTTTGCCGTGGCCCCAACCACCGTACCATGTACACCGTGGTATGCGCCTCCAAAGGCGACTATCGTGCGCTTTCCGGTAATCCTTCGCGCCAGACTCATCCCCGCCTCTACAGCATCCGCACCCGTCACCGTAAACATGACACGAGCGTGGTTCCTCAGATCTCCGGGAAGTGTCGAGACGAGCGTCTCAAGAAAGTTGGTTCGAGCCTCGGTTGGTAGTTCATTTATGTGAACTATCTTTTCCAGTTGATCTCGCATCGCTGCAAGTACTGCAGGGTGCCTGTGACCTAGGTTCAGGACGCAGATGCCGGCAAACCAGTCTATGAATACATTTCCGTCAAGGTCTTTGATACTCGAACCCTTTCCTTCCGCAACGGCCATTGGAAAGAAGTTTGTGTAGAGACGTGTGCGTGTCTCATACCGGTTTTGTGTCTCGATTGCCTTCTTGGAAAGTGGGCCCGGCGGCTGCGTCCTGATAGTAGGCGCTTCAGGAAAACTCAAAAACTCTTCTGGCATCTTTACCACGATCACGCTTCAGCGTCGAACTTTCCAGCCTTTGCGAGTATATCAGGCTTTCTCCTAACATAGTACGCGGATATCGCAAGACCCACAGCCACCCAGACGAGTCCCCCCACAGTGGCGCCTATGTAGCCGTAGTTCAGAAGTGACGGTGAAGATAAAGCGGACGATAGCGTTGACTGTACTGAGTAGTACACCACTATGAGCGCAAGTATCGAAGACGCTATCGGGATTATGCCATGTGTAAAGGTATCAAACTTTCCGGTTCGCATCGCATAGGCCGTGAGCGCGCTGTTTGCGAACACATGTACGAATATTATTCCGATTCCAGCGACGGTTAGGAGAACAAGGGCGCCGTTAACAGGACCATACAGGATTCCGAATGCCAGAGAAAGAGCGTACGTTATGGCAAGCCATCCAAGAAGTGCATGGCTCGGCGTCCTGTGTTTGGGGTGTACGTGAGAGAACCACTTCGGCAGGATAATGCCATCCCTTGCCGCCGAGTACCAGATGCGACTGACGGCGTTCGCCTTAGCAACACCGTATGAAAAGTAGCTGTTGATTGTGAAGATTATGAGTAGCACAAGACCCACTGGTCCTAGGAACTTCCCGAAGACCACAAGCCCAGGGTCCGGAGAGCTTGCATAGGATGAAATGTTACCGAGTCCCCAGCCGACAGTTAGTGCATACGCAGGAATTATGAGTGCTACGCCGGATAGCAGGAAAGCGTACACCAGCGCCTTTCGCACTATCTTCTTTGGTTCGGAGATTTCCTCCGAGACTGTGGTTACTGTACCAAGTCCTGTGAAGTCGAGTATGGAAAAGATTACGCCGAACAAAACGGCCGAAAGCGCCCCATGCGGGATTGTCAGTACAGAAACTGTGTTCTGGCGACCAAGCTCGGCCACTATGATTAGCGCACCTAGTAGCAAGAAGCCAGCCTCTGCAAACCCGGTGTACATTACGTAATTGAGAGATGGCCTGATCCCAAGATATGAGAGCACTCCCATATACACGGTTATCACCGTTGCGAACAACACCCACAGGTACGGTATGGAACTCAATGAAGCAGAAAGCAGGAACAAGAAACCAGCTAGCCCTAGGATTCCGAAGGAGGGTCCAGTTAGGTTTTCGGACATCCATGTAAAAAGTGTCGCTGGAGCAAGCCAGCGAGACTTGCTAACCTCAGCGCTGTATGCATAGTAGCTGCCGGCATTTGCTTTGATCTTGGCGAACTGGTAGGGCGTATTCATCCACAATCCGTATATCAGCCAGGCGAGCAGCACCGCAAGCGTCGACGCGGAACCGGCAAATGCCACGGTTCCTATAAGAAGCACCGCGACGTCGCCGGCTGGGGCGACGAAAGAAAAGGACTGGAAAACGCCGTGCCAGAGCCCCACTGCCCCTCGCTTGAGTTGCGTGTCGTGTTCTCCTTTGTCAGCCATTGGGTTTCAACCTCTTCCAAGGGTGCCTCCAAGTAGGATGCGGGTAGTGGTTGACCCTTCTTAGGCATTTGTTGAAAAAGGGGTTCACGCATTCATTAGAGGCGCGGTTCAGGTCTTTCATGTCTCACACCTGTCCTACCGTCTATAAAAAGATTTCCGTGAAAACGACGATAGAAAGAAAAAGTCAAACTTACTTCGGTATACTCGGTAAACGGTACATGGAGTGATTGCAGTGCTGAAAAAGCGTATAGTTCACATTCGATAAACGACTATAAGCCGCCCGCTCTTTTTGGGATGGAAAGGGTTCATTCAATCGGTACGGCACCTTTACCCTATATATGCATAGTATGCGGGAAGACGGTGGGAAACCAGAACTTTCTGGGGCCTTAGTATCGATACCACTTGTCTAGGGTGCAAACTTGATTCAGCTCGGCCTGAGGTACAGCTGGGGTGTAGCCTTGCCGAAGGTGTCTCCCGAGTTCGGGATGTCTTCTCTTGGGGTAGGGATAGTTTCGTCTGCCTTTTATGCAGGCTACGTCGTAACTGGGATCCCATCGGGTTATCTTGTCGACAGGTTAGGAACAAAATCTGTGACCCTAGTGTCGTTATTCATCCTGGGTATTCTTGGCTTTGCGATCGGGTTAGCCTTGTCCTTTGTGCAACTTGTTGTACTGTTCCTTCTGAGCGGTGTGTTTGCTGGTCCAATATTTTCCGTCTGACTGAAAGCCCTTTCATAGAGACTATCGCCTTTCACGAGGGCGACGGGTGTGGGTGTACTGTAAACTGTCTCGCAGGTTGCTATGATCGCCGCGGTAACATTGTTTGCGATTACCCTGTATGACTACGGCTGGCATTTCACGTATTATGGTTTGGGTTTTACATCTCTGATATGCGCCCTTATTTATTTCTTATTGGGCCTGGCGCCTCCTCCCACAGGTCTGGCAGGGAAGAGGGGCTTATTGTGCTCGGAAATGCGAAATTAAGTTCGGTCATTACGATGAGGCTTGGTAGTATGTGGGGGTAATTGCGGTTTTGGTATGGTTTTACGACTTCGCAGTCGTATTTACAGGCGCATCCCGTGCACAGGCGTTTTATTTGCTGTTTGCCTCTTTCGCTGTGCTGGGACAGCTAGTAGTCGGGTACGCTTCCGATAAACTTGATAGATTTGGGATGGCGTCACTAGGCATGCTATTATTTGGATTGGCGGCGCTTGCTTTCATTGTCGCGCGAACATATGTCGTATTCTTGCTGCTTGCACCGGTTCTCGCTTTAGGGCCTCTTCCTTTGTCCGCGGTCACGTTCATTGTCTTTAATTCAGAAAAAGATTTCAGGCTGACAGGTTCGGGGAGCGCGAACGGAACATTCGTCACTGAACCAGTATTACGGAATCCCTGCGAAATGTGACGAACATCACGGTCAACCTCGTAATGCATCCGATAAACAATGAAAATGTAAAGATTATAGAAGTGGTATACCCAAAATGCAGGAAGATGCAGGTCGCTTAAGCAGGAAGCCCCGTGTGCAAGGCCGGGATAGTTCAGAGCATTTTAGAAAGGTCTGGAATTTCCTGCGGCCTATCCTCTCCTTCAAAGGACTTACTTCAAGAGCCATAAAGGTTCTTCTTCCAGATCTACTGGCAGTCTATTTTCCTTCGCTTTATAGCAGGCCGAAAGCAGGCGAAGTTCAAGCAGCTCCTTTTCGGATTTTTCTAGCACGTTGTTGTCGTCTACAAGTTCTTTTATCATTCGCTCCGAGGTTCTGTAGCTCAGTCTTAATCTTCCTGACCTGATGATGTACTTCCTGTTTTCATATGCAATGGTTATCTTGCTAGGTATCTTTTTTCTCCTGACCAATTGTACCACCCGTACCTACAGGTGAAAGGGAGAGATATTTAGACCGGAGCTCTGAATCTATGTGGTGAATGCCGTGCAGAATGATTTCTTTGTTTTCATCCATTGCACTTGCCCCTGGTGGGGCTGCAGGGATTTGAACCCTAGTCGCAAGCGCCCAAGGCTTGCCGCCTACCAGACTAGCTGACAGCCCCAGTCTTCTATTTCTCGAGGTGCTGCGTTTAAGCTTTAATATCCAAATGGGCTTTCGCCGGAAAAGCGCATTCGGACATATCCAAACAAACAGTGTGCCGACTAAACTTCAACCTCTTCACCGTTAGCGGGGGCTATGATTTTCTTCCCAAGTTTTTCGGACATCTCGCGGGCAAAGTTGGATATACTCTTTGCCTCGCCGTGAACCATAAACACCCTGGGTTCTCCAGGCGCCGCTTTGATGAAGTCAATTAGCTGTGACCTTCCCGGATGCGAGGAAAAGTCGAAAACTTCGATTTCAGCGTCAACCTTCTTGCTCGTGCCTTCGGACAACAGCGTCTTCGTATCGAGGAGCCTCCTACCAGGTGTGTGCTCCGCTTGGTAGCTTACGACAAAGATTGCATTCTTCTTCGAAAACGCCACCTTCTCAAGGTAGAAAGCGGCGGCCCCTCCGCGGAGCATGCCTGCAGGAGAAACTATCACGCATGGCCGCTTTACGGCTGCCTTCCGGACACGCCACTTCTCGACCCATTCAACAGAGCCGAGCGCATCTTCGAATCTCTTTCCATCCCTGAGGAAGGTAGGGTGGTTAAGGAGAATATCCGCGGCTCCCCTTGCCATTCCGTCAAGGTAGATCTCTCCTGTGTAACCTTTTTCCCTGAGCACCATTATTATTTCGTGGGACCTACCCACCGAAAATGCGGGTATGAGCACAGTTCCCCCGCTTTCGGTGATATTCTTCGCGCTTTCGACGAGCTTCGTCTCCATTTCCTCTCTCGGTTGGTGGTCCTTTTCCGCATAGGTACCCTCCATTATAATGGCATCCGACTCTGGAAGGTCCAGCCTCGCCTCGTTTACCAGCCGGGTTGGTATCGTGTTAAAGTCCCCTGTGAAAAGTACGCTCTTAGAGTTCAGTTTGATGTGAGTGATCATGCTGCCAGGAATGTGGCCGGCATTTGCGAATGACAGTTCGAATCCGGGTCTAGATAGCGTTTCCCCGTATTCCACAAACGTTGACTTTTCCCTCATCTTTTGTACATCTACGGCCTCGTAGGGAAGGTGGTCACCGGAGATCTTCAGAAAATCCTTGAGCAGGAGCTCAGCGAGGTCTATGGTTGCTTCTGTCGCATAAACTTCAGGTCCGGTACTTGTGTACAAGTAAGGAAGTGCACCCGAGTGGTCGAGGTGAGCATGCGAAAGCACGACACCTGCAATCTGCGACGGTCTTACATGTTCCGGAAACTGGGGCTTTTCTTCGGATACTATAGCACCGTAGTCGAGAAGGAGGCCGGTTTCGCCATTCTCAAGATAGATGCTCTCCCTACCTACTTCACGTGCACCGCCAAGAAATCTTAACTTTACCATCTTGCAAACCTTACTCTTTCTTTTCCTTCTTAGGAGAAGACTCCTTCTTCTCCGAACCACTTCTCTTGAAAATCTCTTCCAGTAAGACGCTTTTCTGTCTTCCTCCCAATGATCTTACCTCTTCCAATATAAATTAACGCAGAGAGAGTTATAAGTGACTCGTCTCCAGCCGGAAAAAGGACCGCGTTCGCTTGGCGAACCCTGTAACTTTACATGATCAGAGTGTCCAATTTAGCGGTTAAGGTGAACGCGTATGTATTTTTTTTGGTGCACGGCAAGAGTCGCCTTTTACCCGCCTATAGGTCAGCGGGAGAACCTGACCCAGAATTTGGTGTATGCACCTTCGCGAACGCCGCTTAAGAACACTCGTCGAAGAACCTGGCAATCAAAAGGAAGACTTATTTTTTAGCAGAACAACCTTTGTGCACACTAGATAGGGTGAAAAAATTGGGTCATAGAAAGATGAGCGCTCCTCGCCACGGCTCGCTTGGCGTGAGGCCTCGCAAAAGGGCAGTATCCTTAGTGCCGAGGATAAGGTCGTGGCCCAGAATAGACCAAGTGAAGCCACTGGGCTTCCCAGCGTATAAGGTGTCAATGGCCCATGCCGTGGTGGTCGACAATATGCCAAACAGTCCGACGTTTGGCAAGGAGGTGTTTAGACCCCTTACGATTCTTGAAGCGCCGCCAGTTGTGGTTTGCGCGGTCAGGTTTTACAGAAAGGATTCAACCGGTGCAGAGAATTCAGTGGGTGAGGTCTGGTCGACAAATCTGCCTAAGGAAGTGTTCAGAGTTCTACGCCCGATAAAAGGAAAGTATAAAGCTTCCGTGGAAGAACTCAAAAAGACCGCACGCAGAATTAGCATCATTGTTGCCACTCAGCCGGTGAAGACCGGCCTCGGAAAGAAAAGGCCCGAAATTATTGAAATACCGCTTGGTGGACAATTTGAGGAACAGCTCAAGTTCCTGGACTACTTCGGGAAGGAGCTTCAGATAGGCGATGTATTCTCGCCGCCTGAAATTGTGGACGGAATAGCAGTGTCAAAAGGGAAGGGCTATGAAGGTCCAGTTGCCCGGTTCGGAATCAAGATAATCCAGAAAAAGAAGGCAAAGAAGACCAAGAGAGGGCCTGGTGCTGACTCTCCAGCCACCCCCGGTGCAGTCATGTCAAGTGCACCCAGAGCTGGGCAAATGGGTTTTCATAACAGAGTTGACTATAACAAGACCCTGCTCAAGATTGAAACCGAGCCAGCCGGTTTTGTGCCGAAGTCCGGCTTCAAACACTATGGCGTGCCCAAGAGTGCGCTTGCATTTGTTCAGGGTTCGGTTCCGGGTCCGACTAAGAGGCTGGTAATTTTACGTAAAGCGGTAAGAAGCTATACCAGGCCTCCTAAGGAAGCGCCGTCATTCGAGTTCATATCTGTAAGGTGATGTGCGTGCTCAAACTTGTTCAAAAAAGTGTTCCTATTTATTCGGTAGACGCGGAAGTGAAGGCCCAACTCGAGCTTCCTTGGTTCTTTGGTACACCCGTGAGGAGAGACCTTATAAGAAGAGCCTTTATTGCACTGTATTCTTCGGCCCTGCAGCCTCAGGGTAGGGACCCGCTTGCTGGTAAGAAAGTTTCCGTCGAAAGTTTTGGAACGGGCCGTGAGCTTGCCCGTCTTCCTCGCCATTCAAGCGGACGAGCTGGATTTGCCCCCATGGCAAGGGGAGGGTACAAGCCGCACCCGCCAAGAGTTGACAAGAACACTAGGGAAGAAATTAACGCGAAGGAAAAGAGGCTTGCTCTGGTTTCCGCGCTTTCCGCTTCGTCAGATGTTGAGCTTGTAAAGGCGAGAGGTCACGTTTTCGACACTGAGAAGATAAAGGTAACGCCACTTGTGGTTGAAGATCAACTTGAAGGCATCGAAAGGACTCGAGAAGCATACCTGCTTCTGATGCGGATTGGTCTTCTACCTGATCTCGCGCGGGTTAAGGCCTCGATCAAAGAGAGGGCAGGAAAAGGCAAGAGCAGAGGCAGAAGGTACAGAATGAGAAAGGGGCCACTTGTGGTTGTCACCTCACAATCATCATCCGCCGCAAAGGCATTTCGAAATATTCCGGGCGTGGATGTACAGGATGCCCGTTCCCTCTCTATTCTTGACTTGGCGCCAGGAGGTGTTCCCGGCAGGTTTGTCATCTTTACGCAAAAGGCTCTAAAGGAGCTTTCGACGAGGATTGGTGAAAATGAGTAAGGAGTTAAGAAAAAAGAGATTGGATGTCGAAGTAATAATAAGACCATGGGTCACCGAGAAGACAGCAGGTCTTATCGAAAGGGAAAACACTCTTGTTTTCGAAGTGAACCCGGCTTTTAATAAGCCTTCCATCAAAAGGGCCGTTGAACAGCGTTTTGAGGTCAAGGTGGACTCTGTGAGAACGCTTAACACACCGGACAACAGAAAGAAAGCTTTTGTTAAGCTGACACCCGAATACAGAGCTCAGGAGCTTGCCACTAGGTTAGGTGTGTTGTAAGGGTGGGTTGAAAAATGGGTAAGAAATTGAGGGTTCAGAGATCAGGTAGAGGAACTTCGGTTTTTAGGAATCCAGGTTGGAAGCATGTGGCAGCTGCGCGCTACCCTAGGTTCAAGGAGGGAGTGGGCGCGGGTAGGATTGTTGAGCTCGTCCACGACCCTGGACGGGGAATCCCGCTCGCAAAAATAGAGTATAATGGTGCTTACTTCTATACTGTAGCGGCCGAAGGTTCATATGTAGGCCAGAGCGTGGAGATGGGCAGCCAGGCTGCAACGATAGCGGGCAACATTATTCCTCTTTCGGCCATTCCCGACGGAACAAGAATATTTGATGTGGAGCTAAGACCCGGAGATGGCGGAAAGCTTGCAAGAACATCAGGAAGCTACTGCGTTCTAGTCTCCCACGTCGAGAACGGCGCCGTAGTAACGCTCCCCTCGGGCTCGTCAAAGACTCTTGAGAAGGAATGCCTTGCGACGGTGGGTACGGCGGCCGGGGGCGGTAGGGTCGAGAAGCCATTCCTCAGGGCGGGTGCAAAGTATCACTTGATGAAGGCCAAGGCTACAAAGTATCCCCGTGTTAGAGGAGTTGCCATGAACGTGGTTAGCCACCCTCACGGAGGAGGAAACCATCCTTCAGTGAGCAGGTCAACCACTATCTCGAGGAGAATGCCGCCTGGAAGGAAGGTTGGACATATAAGTGCAAAGAGGTCCGGACGGAAGTAGAATATTTACTTCCCACCTCCGTCCATGGTTGATTGTATCGGACGGCATCGGTGATCTTGTAGGGCCGAAAGAAAGACTTTAGTAACCGCTTCCGCTCTTTCTTGTTTATGGCAGAGTCTGAAGCTTTAAAATTTTACTACAGAGGGTATACTCTGGACCAGCTGTCTTCCATGAGTATGGAGGACCTGATGGCTGTCCTGACCTCTAGGGCAAGACGGAGCCTTAAAAGGGGAATCAAAAAGGACCAGGCTCCCCTACTTGAAAAGGTAAGGAGGATCAAAAAAGAGGGCGAAACCGTGCACAAACTGCGCACCCATTCTAGGGACATGATTATACTGCCAGAGATGGTTGGTCTTACCGTCCATGTGCACAATGGTAAGGAGTTTGTTCCAGTTGAGATCAAGCCCGAGATGATAGGCCACTATCTGGGTGAATTCTCGCTACCTTACAAGCGTGTCACCCATGGCGAACCGGGCCTCAGAGCGACGCGTTCAAGCATGTACGTGCCGCTGAAGTAGGTGCTTAAAGTTGCCGAGATGGGGATATTCGCTAAGTGACTACGATCCCACAACCACCGTCATCGCAAGTGGAAGGGATGTTCCCGTATCCTTCAAAAAATCCGTGAACGTCTGCCGTGAGATCAAGGGTATGGCGCTTGATAGGGCAAAAGAATATCTAAAAAGCGTGACCAAACTGGAGTCTCCGGTCGCTTTCACCACCTATAGAAAGAAGGTGGCTCACCGCTCGTCGTTGGGCGGCAGGAAGGGTGCCTCGGGCAGATACCCCGTAAAGGCGGCGCGCGCGATACTCAAAGTCCTTGAGAATGCAGAGAGTAACGCACTACAGAAAGGGTTGTCGCCTGAAACGCTCGTGGTGTACCACGCCGCAGCTCAGAAGTCGAGGGTTGTTGAAAGGCTCTACCCTAGAGCGTTCGGAAGGATGAGCTTAAAAAGGCGCATACTCACGCATATTGAGATAGGTCTAAAGTCGGTGAGTAGGTGAAATAGTTGGTAAGCGTATACCGTGCGTTCGTTGCCGAAAATAGACGGAATATGCTGATTGACCGCGAGCTTGAAAGGCTGATAAGCAGGAAAGCCGGGTATGTGGGCGTCGTTGTCGGCAAGGCTCCTCTCGGTCATCAGGCGGTGATCTATGCGGAAAAGCCCGGAATTATAATAGGAAAACACGGCGGCTCTATAAAGGACCTTTCCGCTCTGGTAGAGCAGAAGTTCGGGCTGGAAAATCTTCAACTTGAAGTAAGGCAGGTCGAGAATCCAGAGCTCAACAGTCATGTCGTCGTAAACAAGATAAAGTTTCTTCTCGAACGCGGGTTTGCCCAAAAGAGGGTGGTTTTTTCCACAGTGGACGAACTCATAAAGTCGGGCGCGGAGGGAGCCGAGGTGGTGATACGCGGCAAACTCACAACGGAGAGGTCTAGGTTCATAAAGCTCAGGGTTGGCCGCATCCACCAGGCGGGCGAACCTGCAAACAGGGTTGACAAGACCGTATCATATGTGCTACTCAAACCGGGTATCATAGGAATCAAGGTTAAGGTTGCAAGGCCTGATGTGTACAAGAGGCAGGTTGCGGTTAAGACTTCCATCTCGTCAGTAGTTGAATCACTGAAGAAGGAGGAGACGCGCGGGCAGGAGACTACTGAAGCGCCACAGCCGACACAGTCAGAGGAGAAACAAGAGGTAAATGCGTGAATGTCGCTAAAGCCGAAACGGTTGAGGGATATGAACAGGGAAGACCTGCTCAAGCAGCTTTCTGAGCTTAGGGAGGAAGTTTTCAAGGAGAGGGCTGCCATTTCTACCAAGGGGTCACCAAAGAATACCAAGGCGATAAGGACACTCAAAAGAGATATTACAAGAATTCTGAATGTCCTAAGCCAGAAGAGTGGTGCTTAGAAGCATTGACTATAAGAAGGGTCACGCCGATAGGACTCAAGTGCACGATCGTTGACCGCGCGCGACGCAAGTACGTGGGACGCGTTGCCGTTGAAACCGAGCACATGCTTTTGTTGGTCACAGACACCGGTGAGCTGAAATCATTCCCTAAGGAGGCAGTCACGCTAATCCTAAATAATCGTAGGATTAAAGGGAGTACACTCGTAGGAGGTCCATGGAAAAGATTGAAGAAAGGTGGGATGATTGTCATCGATTAGAAACACGGGCATTGGTGGCGTTACGCGACCCACGAAGGCTTGTTCGGACATCAAGTGCCCCTATCACGGGAAAGTTGGTGTAAGGGGGATGCTTTTTGACTCTAGGATCATCCAGGTCAGGGCGCCGACCATGGCGGTTGCAGAAAGGGAATACACCTTTTTCAGCAAAAAATACCAGAGGTATGAGAGGCGTAGGTCTAGAATTCACGCTCACCTCGCACCATGCCTCGAGGTTAAAGAAGGGGATGAAGTGCTTGTGGGCGAAACTAGGCCCCTTTCCAAGTCCGTCTCCTTTGTCGTGCTAGGGAGGCGAGAGTGATTGGTAAAGCGTGGTGGACGTAGCACAGGCAGGACGTACAGACCTGACCTTACACCCGGCGTGCTGAACGAAACCAAACTGGTATGTGCGGATAACACAGGCGCAAAGTTGATCAAAATGGTTATGCTTGCTGGCTTCAAGGGGCGATCAAGAAGAATCCCGGCGGCCGCGGTCGGTGACGTGATAGTTGCAGCTGTTAAAAGGGGTAGTCCCGAAATGAGGAAGCAGATAGTCAAGGCCATTGTGGTGAGGCAGAGAAAGCCTTACAGGAGACCGGACGGTCTGCACATCCAGTTCGAGGACAACGCAGCCGTTATCATAACGCCTGAGGGTGACCTTAAGGGAACTGAAGTAAGAGGACCTGTCGCCCGGGAGGCCGTGGAAAGACTGCCAAAGCTGGGAAGCCTGGCCTCAATGGTGGTGTAAAGTGAAGATAATATCCAAAAAACCATCGAATCAGAGGAGACTACTTTACCCAATGGAATGGCACAGAATGACCAAGCAGCTTTCCGCTCCACTTGCGAAGAGCCTGAGGCAGAGGTTTGGCGTCAGGTCGCTTGTCGTGAGGAAAGGCGATACCGTGAAGGTGGTTTCGGGTGGGCACAAAGGAAAAAGCGGCAAAGTGGCAAGGGTGGGTGTAAAGAGGGGTCTTATCTATATCGAGGGCATAACCGAATCTACTGCGAAGGGCAAGGCGAAGATGGTTGGAATTCATGTATCCAACGTTACCGTGACAAAGCTTGACCTTGCGGATAAGTACAGGCGTTCGATACTCGAGCGCAGAGGAGTTTCGCAACAGGTCATCCAGCAGGAGCTCAAGTCTCAGCAAGAAGAGATAAAAGAAGAAAAGAAAGAAGAACCAGCTGCGTCCGCGACGCTGGAAACCCCTGAGAAGAAGGAGGAATCGGTCGTGCAGCCCCAGGAACAGGTTGAAAGCAAGACAGAGACAGAAGAGGTGAAAACGGATGGGTAGTATGGGAGGTACCAGAACCCTAAAGAGAACTCTAGCCCCTCCCGCTTGGCCGATTGTGCGTAAGGATAAGGCATGGGTTATAAAGGGTTCGCCAGGCGCACATTCTCAGGAGGAGAGCGTACCCGCGCTACTTGTTCTAAGGGACATGCTTGCAATAGTCCACAGCGCACATGAGGCGAGGCTTATCGTTCAGTCGGGAAAGCTTCGTGTGAATGGGTACAGGGTATCCAGTATCGGCTTTCCTGTTGGTCCGCTCGATGTGGTTGAACTCCCGGATAGGCACTACAGGCTCTATCCCTACAGAGGGAGCTACACCATACGCGAGATATCTGCGGATGAGGCTACGTTTAGACTTCTCAGAATTGAGAATAAGACTGTCCTTGCGGGTGGGAATGTTCAGCTCAATCTCAAAGGAGGGTTCAACCTCTTGCTGAAGGATGCATCTCAGAACTATTCGACACTCGACACACTGAAGGTAGATCTAGGCGGACACGAGATCCTTGAAAGGATACCTTTGGTGGCATCTTCTTATGTTCTTGTGGTAAAGGGTAAAAACAGTGGCCTTCACGGAATCCTTTCCGAGGTCGTCCCCTCCCTTAAAAGGAGACGCTCTCTCGTCAGGGTAAGCACGCAGGGAGGTAAAACCGTTGAGACAATTCTCGATTACGTGATTGCGGTTGGGGGGAAGGCGCCCGTGATCACGCTTCCGGAGGTTGGGTGAAGATGGCTGAACAAAGCATGTCAAATGAGAATCCGATGAGAAGGATAAGGGTGGAAAAGGTAGTTCTGAACATCGGCGTAGGCGAGGGAGGAGACAGACTTGAAAAGGCATCCAAGGTACTTGAGCGTATAACCCGCCGCAAGATATCGCGTACCCAAGCGAAAAAGAGCATAAGGGAGTTCGGCGTGAGAAAGGGTGAAGAAATAGGATGCATGGTTACGCTAAGAGGTAAGGAGGCAGAAGACTTCTTGGTACGTGCGTTTGCTGCCGTCGGTAATTCTCTCCCGGCGAAAAGTTTTGACATCTACGGAAATGTGAGCTTCGGTATCAAGGAGTACATTTATATCCCAGGCACGAAGTATGACCCAGAGCTCGGAATCTTTGGGCTTAATGTGTCCATAAGACTTGCAAGGCCCGGAATCAGGGTGCGCTACAGGAGCGACGGACGCTCACAAATTCCAAAAAGCCATCTTGTAAGTCCTAAAGAAGGCGTAGAATTCCTGCGACAGAAATTTGGTATAAAGGTGGCTTAAAAGTGGGCAAGGTCAGACAGGCTAGGCAGAGAAGGTTCGGAAAGGGTGCCTACAGTTGCGTAAGGTGCGGCGCCAAAGGAAATCTAATAAGATCCTATGGACTCAATCTTTGCAGGCAGTGTTTTCGAGAAGTCGCAGACAAGCTGGGCTTCAAGAAATATGACTAGGGGATGAAAATGGTAACGCAAAATATTCTTGCAACGACAATGAATACCATCAAGTTAGCTGAAAGAAGGGGTAAGGCGTTCTGCATCGTAGAGGGCGCGTCCCGGCTCGTAGGCTATGTGCTCAACGTCGTTCAGAAAAACGGGTACATAGGCGAGTTTGAATACATAGATGATGGAAGAGGCGGCAAGTTCAAGGTGCAGCTTTTGGGACGCGTTAACGACTGCGGCGTCATTATTCCTCGGGTTAGCGTCGACTCAAAACATGTGGACCAGCTAGCAACCCGCTACCTACCTTCTAAGGACGTGGGCGCACTCGTACTATCCACTCCGGCCGGGGTGTTCTCTCACAGGGAGATGCGTGATAAGAATACGGGTGGCGTCGCCATCGCGTACATTTATTAGGGGATGGTGAAAGTGAGGATACCATTTGTCGAACGAACCGTGAAAATACCTACGGATGTTACGGTTGAGGTAAGCGGAAAGAAAATAAGGGTGACAGGTCCTAAGGGCAGTCTCGAAAAAAGCTTTGAAGGCTCTCCGCTTGTGTTCAGCCTGTCAGATGGTGAGCTTCGTATTCGCGAAGATAATGTAAAGAAGGTAGATGTTGCTCTTGTTGGCACGGCGCATGCTCATGTTCTGAATATGATCAAGGGCGTGACACAAGGCTTTACGTATAGGCTCAAGGTAGTGTACGCACACTTTCCGATGAATATAAGGGTGGTCAATCGAGAGGTCAGGATTGAGAACTTTATGGGCGAGCGCTCTGCAAGGGTCGCGAGGATAACCGGGGATGTAACGGTCTCTGTGGAAGGGGATGACGTTTTGGTTTCTGGCATAGACAAGGAAAGCGTATCACAGACGGCCGCAAACATTCAACGTGTGACCAAAATAAGGGACTACGACTCGCGCGTGTTCTCAGACGGCGTTTTCGTCTACGTAAGAGGGTGATTGTGATGGACAGTAAGCAGCTCAGAAAGATAAGATCTAGGTTCGGGAAGCCCGACTTTCCACGACCGTATCACTGGACGCGCTCGAAGCTTGGGATAAGCTGGAGAAGGCCAAAGGGAATAGACAACAAGCTCAGGCACTCCTTCAAGGGCTATCCCGTAGTTGTAAAGGTCGGATACCGTACCCCGGTGTCAGTGCGGGGACTTCATCCAAGCGGGAAACGGCAAGTGCTAGTCCAGAATCAAAAAGAGCTCTTCGCCCTCGATCCGAAAACCGAGTGCGCGGTAATCTCTTCCAAGGTTGGCGGGCAGAAGAGGCTCTCGCTGGAAAGTCTCGCAGCCGAAAGAGGGATCACTGTGGTCAATGAAAAGCATAAAACGCAGATGGTTTCTCAGGAACAGGGTTCGGTAACACAGGAAAAGAGCGAGGAGAAACCAAAGGAGGGTGAAAGCAATGAGTGACCTGAGCCTGCAAAGAAGGCTTGCGGCAAAGATACTCAAGGCCGGCAGGTCGCGGGTCTACATCAACCCTGAATACTCTGAGGATGTTGCAGAAGCAATAACTAAAGACGACGTTAGAAGCCTGATAAAGCAGGGAAAGATCGAGCTCAGGCCTCCTTCCACTCCAAGCAGGGGAAGGAAAAGACGACTCAAGGTCAAGAAATCCAGGGGTAAGAGGAAGGGCCATGGTTCCCGGAAGGGGGCTAGTGGCGCAAGGACGCAACCTGAAACGACTTGGGTTCACAGGGTAAGGAAACAGAGGAAGTACCTGCGCGAACTTTATATCAAAGGCGAAGTGGATAAGAAAACCTATAGAACCCTTTACCTGAAGATTAAAGGCGGGGTCTTTCCGAGCGTGTCTTCGCTCAGAAACTTCCTAGCAAAGAGGGTATAGAACAATGGCAAATGGACCACGTTACAGGGTCAAATTCAGGAGGAGGCGACTCGGTCGAACAAACTACTACAGAAGGGTGGGTCTCATCTCCTCAGGGTTACCGAGGCTTGCAATTCGTAGGTCGAACAGGTATGTGCTCGCTCAACTCATAACCTCGGACCAGGCAAAAGACCGCGTGTTGGTATCCGCTTCGAGCAGGGAGCTCAGGTCGGTTGGGTATCCGGCCGGGTTATCATCTGCGCCCGCGTGTTACCTTACCGGTCATCTGATTGGTCTGCGTGTCCTTCAAAAGGGTGTAAAGGAAGCGATTGTTGACTTGGGTCAGATTACGAAGCTCGCTCGCACAGACGTGTATGCGGTTGTCAAGGGGTGCGTTGACGCTGGGGTTTCCGTGCGCCATGGCGAAAACGTATTTCCGCCAGAGGAAAGACTCAGTGGCGAGCATATAGCCGCTTACGCCCAGTCACTAAAGGAGGCTGCGCCTGAGAAGTATGCAAGGCTATTCTCGCAGTACCTGAAGGCCGGCGTCAGCCCTGAAAAACTTCCTTCTTTGGTCACCTCGGTGCGGAAGGAGCTGATCAAGCTTTTATAGGAGTGTGAATGTCGATGAGCCAGCATTATGAAGAGTGGGTCCCGAAGACCAAGCTCGGAAAGCTTGTGAAAGAAGGCAGAGTAACTAGCATCAAAGAGATTTTCGAGTACAACACGCCGATCAGAGAGCACCAGATAGTCGACCTGTTAGTGCCAGACTTCAAGACCAAGATCATAAACTCTGAGATTGTGCAGAGGCAGACAGATGCAGGGGAGGTCAACAGTTACAGGGTAGTTACCATAATCGGAAACAGCAATGGATTTGTGGGCGTCGGTACCGGAAAGGCGCGCCAGCTGAACAGTGCCCAACAGAAGTCTCTTGTAGACGCCAAGCTGAGCCTAGTGTACGTAAGGAGGGGGTGCGGAAGCTGGGAGTGCCGCTGCGGCACTGAGCACAGCCTTCCGAATGCTGTGAGGGGAAGCAAGGGGAGCGTTGAGTTATTGGTTTTGCCTGCGCCGAAGGGGACGGGTGTGGTTGCCTCCGAGGTCGTCAGGGAGGTGTTTGACTTCGCCGGCGTTAAGGACGTTTGGACCCAGTCTTTCGGGGAGACAAGGAATCGTGTCAACATGGCCTACGCCGCGCTCGACGCGCTAAGGCAGGTTTTAAAGTTCAAATCTCCGTCTGACTGGTCCAGGTGATCATGTATGTCAAAACTTCTCGCCGTTGTCAGGATAAAGGGTACAATGAAGGTGCCGATGGATGTGAGAGAGACACTCGACAGACTGAACCTGAAAAAGAAAAACTGGATGGCCTTTTACTATGATTCACCGGCGGTAAGGGGTATGATAAAGAGAGCGGGTAGGTACGTGGCCTGGGGCGAGGTGGAAAATCAGGATCTTATACAGGAGCTACTCAAGAAGAGAGGCAGATTGAAGGGAGAGCGAAGGCTCGACCAGAAGGCACTTGAGCAACTTGGGTGCAAGGCAGTTGAAGAGCTCGCAGGCGGTATATTAAATGGTGATCTGAAAGCCTACAGGAACAAAGGTCTTATTAATATATTCAAGCTCACGCCGCCTACGGGAGGTCTTCCAAAAGCCGGGTCAAGCCCCCGCTGGGGCTACTACGGCTCGGACATCTCTACCCTTATTAGTTGCATGATGTAAGCCATGGTGTATCGAACTTGAGCGTAAGATTCCAAAAGAAATCGAGAAAGAGACGGGGTACGAGAAGCGTAGGATGGGGACGCATAGGACAACACAGGAAGGCAGGAAGTAAGGGAGGAACAGGAAAGTCGGGGAGACACAAGCACAAGTGGAGCTGGACTGTAAAGTATGGAAGAGACACCTATGGTAAGCACGGTTTCAGCCGCCCCTATGATTTCAGACCCGAAAGAGCGATAAACATAGGACGCCTTGTCGAGATTTCGGTCGGGTTGGAAAAGGCAGACATTGATCTGACCGAACTCGGATACACCAAACTGCTAGGCGAAGGGACTGTGAATCGTCCAATAAAGGTCAAGGTCGCAAGGGCCTCGAAGAGGGCCATAGAAAAAATTAAAAGCGCTGGCGGCGAAGTTGTTCTAGAGGAAACGCAATAATGGGTAGCAACAGGTTCATAAGCGCGCTCGCATCGGTTGCGAACTACCTGCCGGCGGCCGAGAAGCCTGCGCGCAAACCTTCGTTGCGCGAAAAACTGGCCTGGACCGGTGTCGCATTGGTTGTGTACCTTGTGCTTTCCGATATTCCAATATTCGGGATACCTCCGCAGGTTTACCAGCAGTTCGGCCTCCTCAATCTGATATTCGCCTCGAAGCAGGGCACCCTGATGCAGCTTGGGATCGGGCCCATTGTAACGGCGGGCATGATAATGCAGATACTTGTCGGTTCGAAAATCCTCAACCTTGATCTATCAAATACGCAGGACAGGATCGATTTTACGGCCGCCCAAAAGACATTTGCAGTCATATTCACTATGATACAGGCGTCTGCCTACATAGTAGGCGGGATATTCGGCCCGCTAACCACATATCAGGATCTCCTTGTGTTTGTGCAGCTCGTGTTCGCGACGCTTATAGTTATACTTCTTGACGAGATGCTGCAGAAGGGGTGGGGAATTGGAAGCGGAATAAGCCTTTTCATTCTGGCCGGCGTGGCCTTTCAGTTTGTGTATTCGGCATTCTCCTATCAGCCGTTCAGTGTGCCCAACGGCGTCACCTATGCTTACGGGGCGGTGATAGCGGCAATCCAGGCCGCGATGAGCGGCAACCTGGCGTCTGTTATTGTGAGGTTTCCGCCAAGCCAGTATTCGCCTCCTGCACCCGACCTTGTGGGGCTGCTTGTTACAGTCATTTTCATTGTGCTTCTTGTGTATTTGCTCGGGATGAAAGTTCAGATCCCTGTGGTCTACCAGAAGGCTCAGGGTTACAGGAGTAAGATTCCACTCCAGTTTATGTATGTTTCAAACGTCCCGGTACTACTCGCAGGTATACTCTTTTCCGACTATATATTCTTCTCCGAAATCATCTGGTCCCGGCTCAATCCTTCTAACACCATAGGGTACCTCAACATACTAGGCACATTCACGCGCACAACCAACGCCGGTGTTCAGCCCACAGGAGGCCTTGCCTACTTTATACAAAACCCCGTGGGCCTCGGTATGACTATTCAGGAGCCGATCAGGGCCATCGTTTTCATAGCGCTACTCACTCTCCTTTCCGTGATGTTTGCTTACATGTGGGTAGAAATATCCGGTCTTGGCCCCCGCGACCAGGCTGAGCAGCTCGCTAACAGCGGTCTTCAGATCGCGGGATTCAGGAGCTCAATAGGTATAATCGAATCCGTTCTTAGAAAGCCAATTTATGCGCTTACTCTCATTAGTTCGCTTCTTGCGGGCATCATAGCCGGTGTGGCAGATGTCCTAGGCGCTTTCGGAACCGGCATGGGGCTTCTCCTTGCGATAAATATCGTCTACCAGATATACCAGATTCTCGTGCAGGAGCAGATCGAAGAAGTGTACCCGGGTATCGCCAAGCTTCTTGAGTGACCCCCAATGGTGGAAGATGAAAAAGCCGGAAGAAGGGGCAGAATTGTCGTTGTGGCGGGCGTAAACGGCGTAGGAAAATCTACTGTTCTTGCAAAAGTAAAGGAAGCTAGGAGCGACCTTAGGGTGGTCAACTATGGTGATGAGATGTTTGCTCTTGCAAAGCGGCAGACACTTGTTAACACGAGAGACGAAATAAGGAAGCTGCCTCTGCAAAACCAGCTGGAGCTTCAGAAGAGGGCAGCGCAAAATATAAGGGAACTAGCTAGGGACGAAAACGTGATAGTGGATACCCACGTACTCGTGACAACACCAAACGGCTACTTCCCCGGTCTTCCACGCTGGGTGGTCGAGGGGTTGAGCCCGGATACAATAGTGCTGATAGAGGCGCCTCCGGACCTTGTATTTGCACGCCGAGTGAATGACAAGACCCGGGTGAGGTCTGACCAGGATACTCCTCAGGAAATCAAAACCTTCATGGACCTCGCAAGAGTGGCCGCGATCGCCTCCGCGATACTTGTTGGTGCCACGGTAAAGTTTATCCAGAACCTTGAGGGCGACCCATCCCGTGCTGCCAATGAAATCGTTAAACTTTTTTAGAATACTATGCAGTAGCTTGCATGGTTGTGATAACGGTCAGCGGCACACCCGGCAGTGGTAAGTCGAGCGTCGCATCTTATCTTTCATCACAGTTGGGCCTCCGACACGTATCCGCGGGTGACCTATTCAGGAGACTTGCCGCAGAGAGAAACATGAGTGTTGTCGACCTAAACTTGGTTGCGCAGAGTGACACCTCGGTCGACAGGGAGGTCGATGGTATGTCGGTAGATGAAGCTAAGAAAGGCAACGTGATAATTGAGGGCCACATAACGGGCTGGATAGTAAAACAGGCTGACCTCAGAATATATCTGGATGCCCCGCTCCCAGTAAGGGCGGACAGAATTGCAAAGAGGGAGGCGATCGACTTCCACAATGCGCTCGAGCAGACGAGTCGGCGCGAGGAGAGCGAGAGGCTGCGGTACAAGAGTCTTTACGGTATTGACACCGGTTGCCTGAACGGCTTTGACATAGTCTTGAACACCTCCAAATGGGAGATGGCACCTATGCTCAGGATTGTAACCCAATGCATAAGGGAAACCCTTGTATTTGGTAGTCAGAAATGAACACAGTCAGGTCACTCGTGCCCGGCCTTAAGGGGAGGTGCACGTGTCGTGAGGACGTGGACTTCCAAGAGGCATCGGTTAAGGAACTTTACCCCACATTCGACTTGCTTCTCAGGCGTTCCATGGTGAACGTGGACAAACCCCGTGGCCCAAGCAGCCACGAGGTCGCGGCTTGGGTTTCAAGGTTGCTGAACCAGAAAAAAGTCGGTCATGGAGGGACTCTAGAACGCAAGTTGGAGAAATCCCTCTGTGAGCGGCGTACTTACCATAACCCTTAACAGCGCAAACAAGCTACTCCACTGGCTTATGACGAGCAGGAAGAGCTATGTGGGGCTTATGAAGCTTCACAAACCGGTTCCAAAGGGCAGATTGGAGGAGGTGTTTTTTGAGTTCGAATCCGAGATTTACCAGACCCCTCCGTTCCGTGCGGCTGTAAAAAGGCAGACGAGAAGGAGGAAGGTTTACCGTTTACAGATCTTGGAATCCGAATCGGAATACGTGCTATTCAGAGCAGATGTGGATGCGGGTACATATGTAAGGAAGCTTTGCTTCGACATCGGTGAAGCGCTGGGGGTAGGGGCAAGCATGATCGAGCTCAGGAGAACTTCAAGCGGCGCATTCGATGAACGTTCGTGTGTCACACTGAACAGACTTGCCTATCTACTCAAAGTTGAAAAGAACGAAGAAGAGGCGTCTAGGTTTTTCATTCCAGTGGAAGTGGCCCTGCCTGAGTTTCCTGTTCTGGTGGTCAGAGAAAGCGCCGTTAAGAATCTTTACAACGGCGCCCCTCTCATGGCACCTGGTGTGGTCTGCGTGTCAAATGACGTTAAGGCTGAAGGACAGGCGCTCGTGTACTCGGAAAGTGGCGAGCTTATAGAGGTAGCGCTGTCAAAGAGAGGCAAAGAGGAAATTTTGCAGGCTCATTCCGGCGTGGTCGCGGTGCCGATCAGGGTACTTGATCCACGCGTTACAACTGAGCACTGAAGACCGCAACTCGGGTGAGTTTTTCGAGAATCTCAGTAAGGTTTTTCAGTTACACCATTTACATGTTGTTGCCCGAGTTTGCTTCTCCGTGCTCAGTGAGCACAGGTGTATAGCGGAGCAACACGGCGGGCGCAAACTCAGTCTGTATGGGTGTAAGGCCGGGGTCTCCTAGCCTGGTATGGAGCGGGCCTGGAGAGCCCGTGGTCCTCTGGGCCGCGCGGGTTCAAATCCCGCCCCCGGCGCCATTACCGTCCACCGTGCTAGGTGTGGCAACCCAGGCATCTGTAGATTCATTCAGACTGAACGGTTAAGAAGATCAACTCTGGAGGAAAGGAACCGAGCGGGGTCCGGAGCCTTTTTAGCAGGACTTTATAGCAGGAAGAGCAAACCCAATGCTAGAGGCCCAAGGGAACGTCAGGAAAGTAGCACTCCGCCATCCACCACCACTAGGCTACCCGTCATGTAATCAGAAGCCGATGATGCAAGAAATACAGCTACCTTGGCGATGTCGTCTGGCTGCCCAATTCTTCCAGTTGGAATGCGTTTTACGAAAGTTTCTAGTGCCGCTTTCATCTGTTCGGAAGACTGTGCGAGCCCAGATCCCTCAGTAGCTATTCCTCCGGGGGCTATTGCGTTTACAAGAATTCCGTGTGGTGCCATTTCGAGTGCGAAGTTCTTCGTGAACATGAGCACGCCCCCCTTAGACGCATCGTATGCGGCAAGTCCTATCGATGAGGGGTGCACCGAATCTATTGAAGCTATGTTTATGATCTTGCCGCCACCCCCCTGCTTAATCATCTGTCTCGCCGCCTCCCTGCTCAGGAACGCAAGAGCACGCAGATTCAGGCGGTACACCTTGTCAAAAAGCTCGCGAGTCATGTTCATCATGGGAACCGTGGGATATATGCCGGCGTTGTTGACCAGCACATCTATTCCCCCGAGCTTGCTTACCGCCGCAGAAACTATTTTTTCAGGTGCATCGTCATCAAGAAGATCGACCCTCAGTGTGGACACTTTCGCGCCGCGTGCTACGAGCTCATTTGCCGTCGCGTTCATCTTGTCCTCAGCAATGTCTACGCAGAGCACCTGCGCACCCGCTTCAACATACCTGTAGACGATACCCCTGCCGATCCCCATGGCGGCACCAGTCACAACCGCTCTTTTCCCCTCAAGGCTAAATGGACCCCAAGTGTTCATGATGAACTTTTTGAGAAGCCCACTGATAAATGTCACACTATCCCGTATCGATAATGTCGGGTGTTCTTGACGGACCTGCGATGTGACGCGACTACGTCTCAGGTATTCAGAGGACGGCACCGCCGTGCCGCTGCCGATGTTCGAAATGCAGACACTCAGGCCGGCAAAGAGAAACTTATATAGAGTCAGGTCAGACAAATGAGTACCAAAACTGTGGTGGCTAATGGTTGTCTTCTGAGGGGTCGAGCTACAAAGCTGTCATAAGAATAGCTGGCGTGGACCTGCCCGGTAACGTCAAGGTGGGCTACGCGCTTCCGAAAATTAGGGGTGTCGGGAGATCTTTTTCAAATGCTGTGCTGAGAGGCGCCGGAGTCAATCCCGATGCGCCAACTGGTCAGCTCACGGACGAGGAAGTGTCTAGGATCGAGGATGCCCTTAGGGAACCGGGTAAATACGGAATACCAAGCTGGCTTTTCAACAGACAGAAAGACCCCTTTATTGGGAAATCGGTTCACGTTGTTGGCCCTGACCTGCTCATTCAGCTCAGGAAGGATGTGGAGACTATGATGAAGCTGAAGAGCTGGAAGGGTGTGCGTCATGCACTGGGTCTAAAGGTCCGTGGCCAGCGCACGAGAACCACAGGGAGGCTTGGTCAAACAGTAGGCGTAAAGAGAAAGGCCATCCAGCAGCAGCAACAGCAACAGCTGCAGCAGAAGTAAGGTGGTTAAGTTGGGAGACCCTAGAAGAATTAAAAGGAGCTGGGAAGGTCCAAAGAATCCTTGGCGATCACTTGATCTGCGGGACAGTGTTAGACTCATTGGCGAGTACGGACTTAGAAACAAGAGGGAGCTTTACAAGGCGCAGACTGTCGCTCGTAGGTATCGAAAGCAGGCTCGCGAGATTCTTGGCCTGCCGGAGTCGGAGAGAGCTGCCGCCGAGCGGAATCTGGTAACTAGGCTTTACAGGCTTGGCCTGATTAAGTACGAGAATGCGACATCAGACAGTGTTCTATCCCTGACGGCAAGGGATGTGCTTGAAAGAAGGTTGCAGACAGTCATCTTCAGGAAAGGTCTTGCTCCTACACTGCACGCCGCAAGGCAGTTCGTCGTACACAGACACATAACCGTAAACGGAAGGGTAGTCGATGTGCCTAGCTATTTTGTGAACCTCGAAGAAGAGTCCAAAGTGGCGGTTCGCGACGGAAGCCCTCTTCTCAAGGCTAAGCGTGAGGCTGAGGCCGCGAATTCCGGGTGATGGGGTTGTCTCACCAGATAGACCTGAACTGGGGTTTGGCCCACATTTATAGCTCATATAACAATACCATTGTGCACATAACAGACCTTTCCGGCGCAGAAACGGTGGGTATGAGTTCCGGTGGAAGGGTTGTAAAGGCTGACAGAGAGAAAGCCTCGCCTTACGCCGCCATGCTTTCCGCATCACAGGCGGCACAGCAGGCCAACGAAAAGGGAATAAGCGCTCTTGTGATTTATGTTCGCGCCCCAGGAGGTCACGGTCCAAAGACACCTGGACCGGGTGCCCAGTCAGCCATACGAACTCTTTCAAGGGCTGGATTTATGATAGGCAAGATAACGGACGTCACACCCCTTCCGGCTGATTCCACGCGCAGACCTGGCGGAAGAAGAGGCAGAAGGGTGTGAGCATTTTGGATAAACCGAAGTTTAACGTGCTTGAGGAAAATGAGAGCGCAATGCTGATTGAATTCAGGGGATTTTCTAGAGAGCTCGTCAATGCCTTAAGAAGAACAATGATAGCCGAGGTTCCCGTTCTTGCGATCGACGAAGTGCTGTTCGTAGAAAACTCCTCTTCGCTGTACAACGAATACATAGCTCACAGGCTGGGACTTGTACCTCTTAAAACCCCTAGGGACCCTGATTTTCTCGCCAAAATGTCGCTGGATCTACAGGAGGGTGTGGTTTCCTCGTTCAGGGCGGACCTGCAACTCAGAGCCGTGTGCCCTGAACAGGCGGGGGGGCCGATAACGGTCAATTCCTCAGACCTAAAAGGTGTGGGCGAATCGCCTGTGGAGCCGGCAGACCCGAACATCCCGCTGTTCAAACTGAACAGAGGGCAGTCCGTGGAGCTGCAGGCGTTCGTCACCTACGGGATAGGAAAACAACATGCGAAGTTCAGTCCCGTGAGCCCCGTGAGCTTTACGTTCAAACCCGTGATCCATTTTGACAAAACCAAGGACATAAACTGTGAGGAGCATGTGAATGTTTGTCCCACAAACTGCCTCGTTTACGAGGAAGGCGAACTCAGGTTCACGGACCCTTGGAAGTGTATTCTCTGCAAGGCGTGTGAGAAAGATTGCAAGACTGGCGCGGTCAAGATCGGCTGGGATGAGAGTGTTGTCCGTATGACAATAGAGACCACGGGTGCCCTGCCACCCAGGGTAATACTTAAAACAGCCGCTCTCATTCTCAAACAGAAGTTAGATCATCTTGAGGAGTTGGTGAAGGGTGTGCAGCCCGTGATCGGAGGGGAGAAGCCTTGAAAAGCACTGGACCCACGAGCGAGCTTGTGCTACAGGGGATAAGGGCGGTAAGGAAGGCAAGAGAAAAGGCGCCGATCTGGCGTTATGTTTACGGACAGATCACAAAAGCAAGTAGGTCGCGCACAGTGGTAAATCTGTCGCGAATTGCAAGGTACGCACAGTCAGGCTCAACGGTCGTCGTACCCGGCAAGGTCCTTGGGGCTGGGTCGGTCGGTTTTCCGCTGACCGTTGTCGCACTTTCATTCAGTCGTAGTGCAGTGGACAAAATTCATAAGGCAAAAGGAAAGGCACTCACTTTTGACGAATTTCTTGCGTCGAGAAGGACCAAGAAGGGACTAGTGATCCTCAAATGAGCGCCAGCACTCTCTCCTCGGAGATTTATATTGACGGCGAAAAGCTGGTCCTCGGAAGACTTGCGTCTGTTGTGGCAAAAAGGTTACTTTCCGGCGATAAAGTGATAGTCGTCAACGTCGAAAAAACAGTTCTTATGGGCAGCTGGGGAAACATAGTAAGGGAGTGGGAGCACCGGTATGAACTAAAATCGGTCATAAACCCCTTCAGACACTCTCCCAAGCGGTACGTGAGACCCGACAGGTATTTCCGATCCGTAGTGCGCAAAATGCTACCGTATAACAAGCCGCGTGGAAAGGATGCTCTTTCAAGGCTCAGGGTTTATGTAGGCGTTCCGGCAGGGCTTTCTGGGGCGCACTTCCAGAAACCTGATACTGCGGCTGTGAGAAGTGAAAAGGGGTATCACGAGCTGGGCAAGGTTTCAAAACGGTTTGGTTGGAATGGTGAATAGTTGTGGTAGATGTTCATGTATCGGGTAAGAGGAAGACAGCTTCCGCGAAGGCACTTATAAGGGCCGGTGCCGGGCGGGTGTACATCAACGATATACCGCTTGAAACTCATCCGGTCGAGAAGGTCAAGCAGAGGGTACTTGAGGCGATAAACGTGATTCCAGAGGCGGTAAAACGCAAAGTAGACATCTTTGTCAAGGTGCAGGGAGGGGGCTACTCAGGTCAGGCTGACGCGGCAAGAATAGCGGTCGGGCGGGCGTTTGTTAAGTTCACCGGCTCTGAAAAGATACGCAAACAGCTTCTTGAATACGACAGGACTATACTCGCCGGTGATTCAAGAACAAAGGAATCTAAGAAGTTTGGCGGTCCGGGCGCAAGACGAAGGTTCCAGAAATCATACAGGTGAAATTGAAATTGATGTTTCCAGTCAGATGTTTTACATGCGGGAAGGTTCTTGCGGGTAAATGGGAGGAGTATGAAAAAAGGGTGTCCCAAGGTGAGACACCAGCAAAGGTGTTAGATTCACTGGGGATTAGGCGCTACTGTTGCAGAAGAATATTTATCTCATACGTGCCCCTAGTTGATGATATAGTAGAGTTTTCTTCGTCCAAGGTGAGCCAAAAAGTGAACCAGAATGAGTGAACAGAGTGTTTTGCTTGTGACTGAGGAGCTCTACAGAACATCGAACGCCAATCTCGGTACAAACCGCAAGGCAAAGCTCATGTCCAAGTTCATCCAGGGTATACAAAGTGACGGCGTATACCTTCTCGACATCTCCAAGATAGACGAACGGATAAGGTACGCAAGTCGTTTTATTTCACAGTTTCAGCCTGACAGGGTGGTGTGTACCGGTCTGAGAAGAAATGCGCACACTCCCGTGATAAAGTTTTCGAGTTACGTGAAAAGTGTCGCCCTGACGGAGAGCTTCGTGGCTGGAACTTTCACCAACCCGTCTCTACCTACGTATACCGAACCTGACGCAGTTCTGATCTCTGACCCGCTGAATGAGGCACAGCCAGTTCTTGAGGCTGCGGAGATGGGAATCCCGATAGTTGCGGTTTGCGATACCGATTCTCCAGTAGAGTATGTTGATTATATCATTCCGGCAAACAACAGAGGGCGCAAGTCGCTTGCGCTGGTATACTGGCTGTTGGCACGCGAAATACTTCGATTGAGGGGAGAGTTGCCCCAGGACGGCGAGTGGGCAGTCAAACCGGAGGAATTTGAAAAGCTGTAAGAAGGGGAGCCTTTTGAACAGAAGGGCCGCCGTTGCGGGCGGCTTCTATCCCAAAGACGCAGCTCTGCTTGCCCGTGAAATCGAAAGGTGCTTTGAGATTGGATACGGTAGGCCAGAACGTTCGGAAGAGTACAAGGGTCCCCTCGGTGTGGTGTCGCCTCATGCGGGGTATACATACTCAGGTGTGGTCCAGTCCTTTTCGTACGGTTATGCAAAAAGAAGAAAAGTTCCAGAAACCGTGATCATTGTCGGTCCAAATCACACTGGGTACGGTTCCGGCGTGAGCATCTGGCCTGATGGCGAGTGGGAGACACCTCTCGGGAATCTCAAGATAGATTCGCAGCTCGCCGAGGTGCTTCTTGAAAGATTCCCGGAGTTTACACCAGAGGCGCACAGATATGAGCATTCAATTGAGGCTCAGCTTCCTTTTGTGAGATATGTGTTCGGGGAAGTAAAGATAGTACCGATTTGCGTGCTCGACCAGTCCTTAGATACCATGCGGTCGCTTGGTGAGCTCCTGCGAAAAGCGATTCAGGAAAAGAATGTGCTTCTCGTTGCGAGTTCTGACTTTACTCATTATGAACCAGAAGACGCGGTGAACCGTAAGGATATGGAGCTCATTCGCAAAATTCTTGAGCTTGATGCGGAAGGGGCTTATGCGACGGCAGAAGAAAAGGGTATCAACGCCTGCGGTCTTGGTCCTATCCTTGCGGTCATGTACGCCCTGAAGGATGTACCGTTACTTAAGGCAAAGCTTCTCAAACATGCAACTAGTGCCGATGCAACCGGCGATCGGTCAAGTGTGGTAGGGTACGCCTCCATCGCGTTCGATGTGGAATAGCACTATGCCGCTCGAAGTAGGCGTGCCAGTCCCGCTCATTGGAGACCCGGTGCTCTTTCCATCGGAGCCCTATATTGTGGTATCCTCAGGGCGGCATGTGCTTCGGCAGGATGCCCCTCTCCAAGTTCCGCCTCGGATGATGCACCTACTTGAGAACGTCCTTCCGGCGAAGTACACCTTGACCGCTGGCGCCGACTTTGATGTGGCGCTGCCATACCAGTCTCAGGCCATGTGGCTTGCAGTGGCACTTAAGCTTGCTCACGGCCCGGGCCGACCTTCGAGCTATTTTGCCCGCGACCTCAAACCGATTCTTGGAAGGGACTGGGTTAGGGTCTTTCCGCTTGCCTATGCCAGCTATAGGGGAATGTGCGTTGCGGGGAAGGGTTCAGAGGATCCTGTGGTGATTTATCGAAGGAGCTTTGGTGCCATTCATTTGAAGCAGGCAAATATGAATGTCGGACGTAGCGGCTCTGCGGAATATGTTGAAGACGTGATCGACCACGCGGTCGGAAGACTGTCGGTAAAGTGTGCGCAGGCTTTGAGAAAGCGCGACAGGCGAACGCTCGCCGCTGGGCTTAACGCGTTTATGTCGCTATTGTGCGCAAAATCCGCCGACCTGCTCTTTGCGGTGTCCGTCTGTAAAGAACTAGAGAGGCTAGCCAAGGAGGGTGCTGCGGGCTGTGCTTATATTCCGACATGGGAGGCACTCATTTGGCTATGAAAGGACTCGCGGTTATCAAGCTTGGCGGCTCCGTCATTACTGTGAAGGGGGGAGTGCCGAGACCAAATCTAGTAAACCTGAGACGGTTACTGAAGGAGATAGCCCAGGCGAACAGACCGTTTGTACTGGTGCACGGGGGAGGTAGTTACGGGCATTACGCCGCGCTAAAGTACCGAGTTGGGGAGGGCAAGGGTGCATCAAGCCCGGCTGGTGCCTCACGCACAATCTTCAATATGGTCAGACTGAATGCCATAGTAACAAGGGAGATGATAAGCGCGGGCTTTCCGACTCTGGCCATACCTCCGCACGCATTTGACTTTGTTCGCGACCTGCCAGATATTTTCGTCGAGCAGTTTCAGAAATCGATTTCTGCTGGTTTTGTTCCGGTCACATATGGCGATGTTGTGCTTGACCAAGACAGTGGCTACCGTATTGTTTCAGGCGACTATCTTGCCAGTCGTCTTGCAGTAAGACTTGGGGCAAGCCTGCTCGTGTTCGGAACCGACGTCGACGGAGTATACAGAAGTTACCCCCCTAGACAGCGTGAAAGACCGATAGCATATCTGACCAGAAAGGTGAGTTTCGGTGCAACTTCTTCCGACGCGACCGGCGGCATCGCCTACAAAGCCGAGCAAGCACTGCTTGCAGCAGAAGGGGGTGTCACTACTCTGATAGTAAACGCTTCCAAGCCCGGCGTGCTTCGACGGGCGCTACAGGGTAGAAGTGTCAGATGCACCCGAGTGAGCACCGACGGGGTCTGAGCGGCACCCGTAGTATAGAGGAAGGCCTCTAGTTTTCCCTGGCACCAGCTAACAAAAGAACTAAAATACTTCACTTCCCTATCCTGCAGGACGCAGCTTGAGTTACGATGAGCCTCGAATAATCGAAGAGGTCAACAGGATAGCTAAGGCTATTGACCGCGAAATAGCACGTATCGAAGTGTCTAACAGGGGTAGCCTGTACAGGGCGGCGTTTTACCTCCCAAAGTTAGGTGGGAAGAGGATGCGCCCCTTTGTTGTGCTGAACTCAAGCCATCTTGTAAGGGGACATGAGGAGGCTGCGTTCAGCGCTGCGCTCGCAGTCGAGCTTTTGCACAACTTCACGCTTGTGCATGATGACATAATGGATCGCGATGAGTACAGGAGAAACCATAAGACCACTCATGTGGTTTACGGGGAGGCTACGGCCATTCTCGCGGGGGACCTCCTCTTTTCCAAGGCTTTTGAAGAGGCCGCTAAGGCGGAAGAGCTTTCCGGTGCGCGCGGCATCGTGAAAGAGCTTGCCCTTTCATCAGAGAAGATAGCCGAGGGTCAGTTTCTTGATATTTCGTTTGAAAGAGGGGAAAAGGTATCTCTGGACGACTACCTTGAGATGATATACCTTAAGACAGCCGCACTGTACGAAACGTCGGCGGTCGTGGGAGGCCTCACCGCAGGCCGATATGATCAGGATCGTTTAAGGATGCTATCCGAATTCGGGCGAAATCTGGGACTGGCCTTCCAGATAAGGGACGATTATCTTGGAGTTTTCGGCGATTCAGCGATTACCGGAAAGCCAGTTGGTAATGATATACTGCGCGGAAAGAAGAGTGCGCCGATACTTCTCGCCCTCAGTAAGGAGAATGTAGACCTTTCCCCTCTGAAAAGAGCTCTAGGAAATCCACGATCGACTCACGACGACGTAGTCCAAGCAATCGACTTCCTAAGACGGCTCGGTGTTGATACGGAGTGTCGCAGAATGGCGGATGAGTTTGCAAGGAGGGCAGTCGACAGTCTTTCCCCTTTTGAAGATAGCGACGCCAAAAGTTTACTTTCTGGCCTCGCCTACTACGCCGTCGCAAGGGACCGATAGGTGAGTTAACATGGCTCCGGAGACGGTGGACGAACTCATCTTTTATGAGGCACTCAAAAATGCCGCCGAACATGGGGGAAAAGCTTCCCCACAGGCTGTCATGGGAAAGGTCATCGCTCGAAACCCCCTTCTTAAGGGCGATGTCAGGGCGCTTATGCCAAGGATATTCGCCACAGTCGCAAGGGTGAACGGTATGAGTTCCGGGGAGCAGGAGAAGGAGCTTGCAAGGCTGTCTTCTTTGTCTGAAGAGCCGCGGCCGACTGCGGGTGACGAACGTGGCCTTCCGGACCTACCAGAAAGGCCGGAAGTTGTGGTAACCAGGTTTGCGCCTAACCCTGACGGACCACTACACGTGGGAAACCTGCGCGCAGCAGTGCTGAGCCACGCATACGCAAGGAAATTCGGAGGAAAATTTATTCTGCGCTTCGAAGATACCGACCCCAAGGTCAAGCCTCCAATACTGAAGGCATATGAATGGATCAAACGAGACTTGGACTGGCTCGGGATAAGATTTGACGAAGTTTATTACCAGTCTGACAGACTCGAAATTTACTATGAGTATGCGCGCAAGCTTTTGAACAGGAGTGCGGCCTATGTGTGCGAATGTGGTCAGGATGAGTTCAAGCGGTACCGGGCCGAGGGAGTTTCCTGTCCCCACAGGGCAAGGAAAGATTCACAGAGTGCTTTTGAGCGCATGGTGAGCGGCCACTTCGAGGAGGGTGGGGCTGTTCTTCGCCTTGTGTCGTCGATGACAGACCCGAATCCTTCGCTACGCGACCCTCCCCTACTCAGGATAATCGATACAGAAAAGCACCCTCATCCGAGACTCGGGTCAAAGTACATTCTCTTCCCACTGTACAACTTTTCGGCGGCGGTGGACGATGCTCTGATGGGCGTCACGTTGATATTCAGGGGAAAGGAGCATCTTGCAAACAGTCATGTGCAGGCGATGATACAGACCAGGCTCGGTTTCAGTCCACCCTTTTCCATTCAGTACGGCCGTCTGAAGCTTGAGGGATACATCCTTTCAAAGTCGAAAATACGATCCACCCTCGGGAGCACCAGTTTTACCTCTCCATGGCCAACTTTAGATGACGGATGGGATGATCCCAGGCTTGCCACCGTTATGGCGCTAAAAAGAAGAGGCTTTGACCCCCGGGCTCTTATTTCACTGATACTTGAGGTTGGGTTCAAGCCATCTGAAGCCACGATTAGCTGGGATAATCTTGCTGTCTTGAATAGAAGGTTAGTGGAACCGAAGGCAAGAAGGTTCTTCTGGGTATTCGACCCTATAGCCATTGACGTCGAAGGGATACCCTTCGAATCGAAGACTGTTTTGCTGCCTGTTCATCCTAGCAACGCCGGGCTCGGCTCAAGAATACTTGAGGTGAAAGCCCATAAAGGAAAGGCAGAGTTCCTGGTTCAGAGAAAAGACGTTGTCTCTGCGACGAGCGGTTCAATAATGCGTTTCATGGGACTTTTCAATATAGAGCTCTCATTTGAAGGGGATCGTGTGAGTGCGAGGTTCGTCTCTGAAGAGCCGGTTGCAAAGGCGCCTATTATTCACTGGCTGCAGCCACAGCTCGCCATTCCTTCAACACTCTACTTTGCGAAAGGGATGGACTTGGCTGTGATGAAGGGGGTTGCAGAGGCTAACATTCTGGATTCTAAGGTGGGTGATGTGGTTCAGCTCGTCAGACTGGGTTATGCTAGGATAGACTTCCTTGCCAAGGACGAGGTTAGGCTCGTTTTTGCTCATGACTGACACCGGGTAGAGTTCCGCCTTCTCGAATCATAAAACTTTAAAGCCAGCCTGTACAACTCTCTGTACCCAATGATGGCTCGTGATTGAAAATGTCAGCACCATTTTATGTAACATATCAGTCCTCGGCAGAGCTTGAGGAAAAGGCACTGAAGTTGCTTCAGGAATCTAGGGAAAAGGGAAAGGTGCGTAAAGGCACAAATGAAACCACAAAGGCGGTTGAGAGAGGGCTTTCGAAGCTGGTCTACGTCGCCGTTGACGTTCAGCCGCCAGAGGTGGTTGCCCATATTCCGCTTCTTTGCGAAGAAAAGAAGGTGCCCGTCGTTTTTGTTTCAGAAAAGAAAAAGCTCGGGGAGGCGAGCGGTCTACAGGTGCCCGCTGCGGCTGCGTGTGTAGTGGAACCTTCTAATAAGGAATTGCTCGCCGAGATCGTGAATACAATCGGCTCGCTCAAGCAACAGAAAAAGTGAGTGTAGTTGAGCACTCAGAACGAAGAAGAGGGCTTCCCAGCGGAAGTGGTCACCATAGTGGGAAGGACAGGCGTGGCAGGGGAAGTGACCCAGGTTCGCGTAAGGGTACTAAGCGGTCAGATGAAAGGTAGAACAATAACTAGAAACGTAATGGGACCAGTCAAGATCGGCGATATACTCATGTTACGTGAGACAGAGAGGGAAGCGCGCAAGATCTCCACTAAAAGATGAGAAAAGATGGTGAGAATGCTTGAGTGTAGCTTCTGCGGGCGGAAAATACCTCCGGGTAGTGCACTTGTATATGCAAAGAATGATGGTTCCATTCTGAGATTCTGTAGCAGAAAGTGCAAGGTGAACATGCTTAGCCTCAACAGGAACCCGCACAGACTCAAGTGGACGGCAAAGTACACAAGATCCAAGTGAGCCAAGAGATGGCGGTTGAGACCACTCTTGTAATGGTAAAGCCCGACGGCGTGCTCGCAAAGATAACCGGGGAAGTGATAAGCAGAATTGAGCGCAAGGGACTTAGGATAGTCCAGATTAAGAAGTTCAGATTCCCGGAAGAGCTTGCAAAGAAGTTCTACTCGGTACACAAGGGCAAGCCTTTCTACTCAGAACTTGTGGACTATATCACCTCCGGCGAAGTGGTCGCTATGACTGTTGAGGGAGAGTCCGCTGTACGTGTGATAAGAACACTGATAGGACCGACCGACGCCTCTCAGGCGCCTCCTGGTACAATAAGAGGCGACTTCGGCGAATCCATAAGCAGAAACGTGGTTCATGCGTCGGATTCTGCTGAATCGGCGAAGTATGAGATATCACTCGTGTTTGCAGAGGAGGGACGCATTGCGCAGTCGGAAGAGCGGCGGTAGCAGTGGAAAACATCCAGGTTTTCACGAAACTTCTATAAAACGGCAGGATATTCAATCTGGGCTTAGGAGGTGTTTAATGTTTGATCAGGCAGCCAATCATATCCGTTCTTGGGCATGTTGATTCTGGTAAGACCACTCTACTCGACAGGATCCGTGGGACAACGGTACAGCTCCGGGAAGCTGCGGGCATGATTCCACCTGGAATGCCAAACGCAGCACATCGGGGCAAGCTACATTCCAATTGAAGTAATACACGAGCTGAGCAAGGGCCTTCTCTCGAGATACAGGATCAGGCTTGAAGTGCCGGGTTTGTTGTTCATCGACACACCGGGTCACGAAGCCTTTGTCAACCTGAGAAAGAGAGGAGGTTCCCTTGCCGACATAGCAATTCTCGTGGTGGACGCCGAAAAAGGTCTGGAGCGGCAGACGGTTGAAAGCGTTGAAATCCTCAAGGACAGAAAGACTCCGTTTCTGATTGCGATGAACAAGATAGACAGGATTCCGGGCTGGCAGCCACACCCCAGTTCCGACGTCATATCGAGCATCGAAGCCCAAGTGCAGAAGGTGCGCGTCACTTTTGACTCGTGGTTTTATAACCTTGTTGGCGAACTTTCGAAATACGCCTTTTCGCCCGAGCGTTTTGACAGAATAAAAGACTTCAAGAAGGAACTTGCAATAGTTCCGGTGAGCGCGATCACGGGAGAGGGGATTCCGGAGCTGCTACTTATTACGACCGGGTTGTGTCAGATCTTCCTCAAAAAAAGGCTTGAGGTGAATCTGGACGAGACAAGAGGTATAGTACTTGAGGTCAAGACCGAACTTGGCCTCGGATCAACCGTAGATGCCATAGTCTATGACGGCGTGCTGAGGAAGGGCGACCTCGTCATCATGGCAGGGTCAGACGGTGTGATAACCACAAGGGTAAAAGCCATTCTTGTGCCAAAGCCGCTCAATGATATGAGAAGCCCCGAAGACCGGTTTCGAGAAGTGACTGAGGCTGTTGCCGCAATGGGTGTCAAGGTGGTGGCGCAGGGTCTTGAATACGTGATACCAGGCTCACCCATATACGTTGCGAAAGATGAGGCCGAGACATCCAGACTTTCCCACGCACTGCGCAGCGAAGTGGAGAGTATCCGGATCAAGTCAGACAGAAAGGGAGTTGTGGTCAAGGCGGATACACTCGGGTCCCTAGAAGCGCTTGTTTCTTCCCTGAGAAAACACGGTGTCCCTGTCAGGTACACGGATATCGGAAGCGTCTCAAAAAGGGATATTACGGAGGCTTCAGTGACAAAAAGGGAAGACTCATTTTACGGTGTGGTGCTTGCTTTCAACGTGAGAGTCCTCCCCGAGGCAGAGGAGGAATCAAAGAGACTCGGTGTACCGCTGTTCAGAAGTCAGGTAATCTACGAGCTCATAGAGAGCTACGTAAAGTGGATGCAGGAGTTAAAGACGAGGACGATCGAGCAGCAGTTTTCCGCCTTGGTTAGGCCCGGAAAGTTCAGGATTCTTGAAGGCCTTGTCTTCAGAAGAGTCGACCCGATAATCGTCGGCGTAGAAGTTACGGCGGGTGTCATAAAGCCGGGCTACCTTATAGTGAACTCGAAATGCAGGGAGGTGGGTACCATAATGCAGATTCAGGATAGCGGAAAGGTTTTAGAGCAGGCTGTGGCTGGCCAGAGTGTAGCCGTGTCAATAAAGGGGAGTGCAATGGTCGGAAGGCATGTGTTTGAGGGCGAGAGTCTCTATGTGAGGGTTCCGGCCGAGCACGCAAGGCTTTTCAAAACTTCCTTCAAGGAAATGCTCACGCAGGACGAGCTCGGTCTTCTTGAAGAGTCACTTTCAATCTGCCCCGGTACTTAGAGTTGGTCTTTCCCTTTGCGTAAAGGTTGATAAGCTTTAAAGTAGGCGTCGTTCATCAAGTTGGTATGGTAGAGCTTAAGGCTGTTGTATCCTACCCGGACGGGAAGGCTGAAACTGTGAAGCTGGACTCCCAGAGGGCTTCTGCGTTTATCGGGTTGAAGATTGGCGATAAGGTGGACGGCGGGCTTGTCGGGAAGCCCGAATACGTACTCGTCCTAGCGGGCGGAAGCGATTCGGCCGGCTTCCCAATGGACAAGTCTGTTCAGGGGGGAGCCCTAGTGCGAATAATCCAGCGCAAGCGGGGCACAGTTCGCAAGATACTCAGAAGAGGTGCGATGGTCACAGAGTCAGTGGTTCAGCTAAACATGAAAGCTGTGAAAAAGGTAGGATCGAATGAGTGAAAGTGGGTGGAAGCCGAGGGTTAATATAGGCGTAGTAGGACACGTCGACCACGGAAAGTCCACTCTCGTCAAGGCTCTAACAGGCGTATGGACGGCAAGGCATAGTGAGGAAATCAAAAGAGGCATGACGATAAAGCTCGGGTTTGCCAACGCCTATTTTTACAGGTGCCCCAACTGTGGAAACTACGGCGTCTCCGAAGTGTGTAAGGTTTGTGGTTCCAAGACTGAGTTTGTTAGGTCAGTGTCCTTTGTTGACTCTCCCGGTCATGAGGTTCTGATGGCAAGGATGCTAAGCGGCGCAGCGGTAATGGACGGGGCAATGCTCGTAATAGCGGCAAACGAGTCATGCCCACAGCCTCAGACCAGGGAACACTTTACGGCTCTCGACGTTCTCGGGATAAGAAACTTGGTGATAGTCCAGAATAAGGTGGACGTTGTCACGAGGGAACGGGCAATCGAAAGCTACAGGGAAATCGCGAAGATGGTTGCGGGTACATGGGCGGAGAACGCTCCGATAATTCCTCTCTCGGCCCTGAGGGAGCTAAACATCTCAGAACTCATACAGGCGCTCATACAGCGCGTTCCACTACCAGAGAGAGATCCGAACAAGCGCTTCCGGATGTACGTGATAAGGTCTTTTGACGTGAACAAGCCGGGAACCCCACCCGAAGGTCTTCGGGGAGGTGTGATAGGGGGCTCGGTCGTGAGTGGCGCACTCAGGCTGGGGGAAGAGGTTGAGGTGCTTCCTGGTTTCAAGGATTCCAACAACAGGTTTGTACCCCTCGCGGCCACAGTACTCAGCATGAAAAGCGACAGTCTTACGCTTGACGTGGCAGACCCGGGGGGGCTTATAGGCATCGAGACCGACCTCGACCCGGCCGTGGCCAAGGCGGATTCCCTTGCCGGCTGTATCGTCGGAAAGGCGGGTGATCTTCCGAAGCCCACCGTGGAAATACAGGTTGAGGCCCGCGTGTTTCAAAGAGTTGTTGGTACGAAGGAACTCATGAACCTCGGACCTCTGAAGGCGGGCGAGCAGGTGGTGGTCACAATAGGGCCCGCAATCACGACAGCAATGGTCAAATCCTATAAGTCAGGCGCGCTCGAGCTCAGGCTTTCCCGACCGGTAATTGCTGAAAGAGGTGACAAGGTTGCAGTCTCAAGGAAGGTGCTAGAAAAGTGGCGGCTGAGCGGTTACGGAACGGTAAAGTGAACCTGAAGGTTTTCGTGGATACCAGTGTGTTTCTTCACCTCTCAAGACACAGGAATGCCCTTTCGCCCGACTTTATAAGCGGGTACCTCGACGCACCCTTTGAGCTCCTGATAACCGATTCGGTAAAGGAGGAGCTGGTCAGATTCTCCCGTGGGAGAGGAAAGAAAGCACTCTTTGCAAGGCTAGGTCTCAAACTTGCAGAAGGTATGCGTATCGTCAAGACTGGAAGCGCCAACGGCGATGATTCACTCATAGCCGTTACGGCACTCGAACCGAGTTGCGTGGTGTACACGGACGACTCATTCCTGCGTAAAAGGCTTTTGGCTCTCGGCGTGCACTGCCTTACGCTTACCGGCGACGGCAGGCTTGCCATGAACTAGACTGCTGCTGGATTCCAGAACACAAAACCTAAAATATCGTTTTCGTGTGTTTCATGTATGTTTTATGTTACGCGGATAGAAGAATCGGTCCGGATAGACCCGCTGAAGTTAAACGTACCGGCGGACCGGGCGGTCCTTCAGACCCTGAGGGAGAAGTATTCCGGTTCATATGACAAAGAACTGGGGTATGTGGTAACGGTACTACGCACAGTTGAGGTTGATGAGGAAGGTTATCTGATCCCAGGCGACGGGGGCGTAAAGGTGAGAAGCGTAGCTGATCTGCTTTGTTTTCTGCCCTATCCTGGTGATGTGGGTCTGGGTATTGTCGAGGAAGTGTCCGAATCTGGGGCGAAGGTGCGCGTAGGACCCATGACAGGTATGCTACACATATCACAGGTTTTTGAAGGAGATTACGCGGTTTACGACAGCGCGAGAAACGCTTTTGTGGGTAAGACCACACAGAAGATCGTTCAGGTGAACGACGTGCTCAGGGTCAGGATAACGAGCATCAGTACCAGAAACGAGGCAAAGGAAACGCGGTTAATGCTCACCTGCAGGCAACCCGGACTAGGACGGGTTCAGCTTCATCCGCAGCAGGCCGAAGCCCAGCAGTCCAAAAAGTGATCCGGCATGTCAGCAAAAAGGCATTCTTCCCAACTCAAAGCGTGCAGAGAGTGCAGGTTTCTGAATCAGCCCAAAGCAAAGAGCTGCGAGAACTGTGGTTCAACGAGGTTTGCCGAGTCTTGGGATGGGCTAATCGTTGTATACGACACTGAGCACTCACTTATAGCGAAGACGATGGAAGTAAAGAGACCGGGCAGGTATGCGCTCAACCTCTACTGAAAGACTTGTCTGGGTTCTGCCCGAGTCACTAAGGACAGAGCTCTCAGAACCACTTGATAGAATCCTTGATGCACGCGAATATCTGGATGCACTCAGACGAGCACCCCTCGGGGTAACCGTAGGCGACGTGGTAACGGCCACAGCCCTCGAGAACGGAGTTAAGCCAGCTCTTTCCATTGTAGACGGGAAGACAAAGAGAAAGGAGGAAGGCAGGGTGTGGTCTTACGAGTCCAGTGTATGGAACCCACCCGGCTGTGTTACTTTTGAAGCCATGCTCAGGATATACCAGTTACTCGAGAAAGGCCAAGTCACGACACTCTTTGTTGATGGTGAGGAAGACCTGCTTGTGATACCGGTGATACTGCTTTCGAGAGACGGAACTCTTGTATGCTATGGTCAGCCCGACCGGGGAGTCGTGTGCATCACCGTCAATAAGACTAAAAGGCACCTGGCGCTTGATGTGTTCAGAAGAATGGAGGTAAGAATATTATGACTGAAAACAACGCGGTGGGCTCAAGGGATGTGATGAACACTGTTATAGGCAGAAGAGAACTCGACTTGGCGCTCACGGTTTCTGCGAGTGAACCAACGCCCTCGAGGGGCAAGGTAAAGGGTCAACTTTCGGCCTCGCTCGGCGTAGGCCCCGACCAGGTAGTCGTGAGACGCATAACCCACCGCTATGGTTCAAGTGTGGTCGATGTGAGGGTTCACGTATACAACACCAAAGAACTTGCCGCGACGTACGAGCCTAAATACCTTTTCGACCGGGATGCGGGTAAGAAGGCCACACGGAAGGAACAGGCCGAGACGCCGATTCAGCCGGCAAAGGCAGAAGCTGCCAAGGAGTAGGTGAAAGGCACTGTCGGAAATAAACAAACTCTATGAATACGATTACAAGACCATGACCATTAAATCCAAGAACAGAAAGTGTCCGAGGTGTGGTTCGAACATGGCTCACCACATGTCACCTGTTGAAAGGTATGCATGCGGTAAATGCGGCTTCACTGAATATGCAAAAGTCAGGCAAAAGTGACACGTCTGGTTCTTGGCATCGAAAGCACCGCCCACACATTTGGTGTGGGTGCCTGCACTTACGAGGGTGACATAGTCTATAACAAAAGCTCCACATACGCAACCACGACCGGCGGCATTCATCCTCGCGAAGCAGCTAGGCACCATGCCGATGTCGCTCCCAGCCTCATTCGCTCTGCGCTTGAAGAACTGAAGGGTTATGACATAGACGCGGTGAGTGTGGCACTCGGTCCGGGTCTCGGTCCATGTCTGCGAGTTGGTGCGGTTAGTGCGAGGGCCCTTGCAATAAGGCTCGGGGTACCCCTCATTCCCGTGAATCACGCGCTTGCGCACATTGAAATCGGTGTCAAGCAAACCGTAACCAAGGACCCGGTGAGCGTGTACATTTCTGGTGGCAATACAGCTCTGGTTCTTTTTGCGAAGGGCAGGTATGCGGTGACGGGAGAAACGCTAGACATATCACTCGGTAACATGCTTGACGTTTTCGCAAGAGACCTAGGATTCGGCTATCCCGGCGCTCCTCACGTCCTTGAGCTCGCCACAAAGGGCAAGAACCTTCTGGATTTACCAATGGCGGTAAAGGGTCAGGACGTAAGTTTCTCTGGGCTCCTGACGTCGGCCGAGAGACTACTGAAAAGCGGCATCGATCCCGCAGACTTAGCCTATTCAGTGGTTGAGACTTCATTTGCCATGGTCACCGAGATTACCGAGAGGGTTCTTGTGTCTAGCGGTAAGAAGGAAGTTTCGCTCACAGGGGGCGTGGCGCGCGCTGCGAGGCTTGTCCAGATGCTCGAAACCATGTGTAGGGAAAGAGGTGCGGGGTTCTCCGTAGTACCCCAAGAGCTTTCAGGCGATAACGGAGGAATGATAGCTTATGTTGGTCAGTTGTATGCGAATAGAGGATACAGTGTCGAAATAGCGAGAAGCTTTGTTAGAACAAGGTGGAGGCTCGAAGAGGCGCCGGTACTGTGGAAGTGATAATGGGACTAGAGGTTATGGAGAGACTCGCGAGGGGTGCCGAGGCCGCTGTCTTTCTTGTTCGCTTCTTCGGACAGAAGGCGGTGCTGAAAGTGCGAGTTCCAAAAGGATACCGCGTGCCGGTACTGGATACGCTGATAAGGGCGAAAAGGACGGTGCTCGAGGCAAAACTCCTTGGCAAAGCGTATGCGTCTGGGGTGCGAGTCCCGGCGCTGCTCGGTTACAGCCGCAATGCTTCATCCATCCTGATGGAGTATGTTGAAGGTAGGTCGCTTTCCGCCGTCGACGATGGGACCCTCGCAAGCGTCTCGGCGACGGTCGGCGAATTGGTCGGCAGACTCCATCTAGTGGGCATCGTACATGGTGACACAACACCGTCCAACTTTATAGTTGCTGGTGGCACGACCTGCCTTATAGACTTCGGGCTCGGTGACTTCATGAGCACCACTGAAGCCAGGGCGGTCGACGTAAACCTGTTTCTAAAGGCAGTGATGGCGTTAAGGCCCAGTGCTTATGCCCGAGTTGATGAACAATTCCGAGCAGGCTATTCGCATATTCTCGGCGGGATTGAGTCCCAAAAGGTTTTTGAGAGGGTTGCTGAGCTCAGACTACGTGGGCGGTATGTCTCCCAAAGAAGACAGGATTTCCTTTCTGACGAGTAACAGGGGTAAATTCCGTGAAGCCCAGCTTGCGGTGGCAGGGCAGGGTATTTCACTTGAGCGCGTTCGCGGTCTGGGCAGAATGGAAATCCAGTCCGACAGGATTGAGGAAGTTGCCTCATTTAGCTCTCTCATGGGTTATTTCAGCCTTGGTCGGCCAGTTGTGGTCGAAGACGCTGGCCTCTTCGTGGATACACTAGAGGGCTTCCCGGGGGCTTACTCGTCCTACGTGTTCAAAACCATAGGCGTGAGCGGCCTGCTAAAGCTCATGGAAGACAGCGTGCACCGAAGGGCACATTTTCAGTCTGTCGTTGCCTTTTGCGATGGCAGTGGCGTCAGAACTTTTACGGGTGTGGTCGAAGGGGTTATTGCGTCGGCACCTAAGGGCGGCAGAGGCTTTGGCTTTGATCCAGTATTTATGCCCAAAGGCTCAAGGCGTACCTATGCCGAGATGTCGCTCGAGGAGAAGTGCACGAGCTCACACAGGTCAAAGGCGTTCAAGAGTTTTGCAAAATGGTACACGCAGGATCACGAAGCAACGACTAACGCTTAATTAACTCCATGCTGATTCAGAGATGGTTACTTGAGTTGAGAAGGGGTACCGCAAAGGGAAAATCGCATTCGAAGAGACCGGTGAACATGGAGGCACCGGTCTGGCTTGACCTGACTCCTGAAACACTTGAAAGAACCGTTGTGGACCTGGCAAAAAAGGGGCACAAGCAGCCAATGATAGGCCAGATACTAAGGGATTCTGAAGGAGTTCCCCTTGTAAAGCTGATAACCGGAAAGAAGATTTCACGTATCCTTAAGGAAGGAGGCGTTGAAAGGAGGATACCCGATGACCTTGAATCGCTCATCCAGCATGCCGAACGAACAATCAGACACCTCGAACAGCACCCCAAGGACAAGGCCTCTCTGAGGGGTCTCATAATAACCGAGTCGAAGATAAACCGCCTTGTGAAGTATTATAAAAGAGAGAGCAGACTTCCCGCAAACTGGAAGTACAAGGCAAGGGCCGCCTCCTTTTCCTAGCATAATATGCCGTAGGAGTTCTCTGGGAAAGGTTTTTCAAATCGGGTCGGTATCAGCTTCGTCATGTCATCTCAGGCGGAGCAGTTCAGAAAGGCGGTCGAAGATGCATCTCTCGAATTTGCCTCGCTCGACTCTTCCGCCTCCTATGTGATGCTTTTCGTTGAGCGAACGGTTGACGCCATACCTTCGGCGCTCTATTTATCGCACTTCTTTGTAAAGAGGAATCTTTCGTTCGGTCTCAGGTTTGTCGACCCGCTTTCTTCTCAGCCTGTCACCGGAGACTATGCGGGTGCAAAGCTCACCCTAGGATGTTTCGATACCCTATCTGAAAGCTTTTCAGAAGCAATAGAAATCTCAAGCAGCTCCTACTGTAGTGCTCATTCACGTCTCGTCCTTAACCCCCATCTCTTTGGTCTGAACGGCGTAGCAGTGTGCTCGGTACCCGTACTCGTTCATCTGCTACTCAAGGACTGGACTGACGTGCCACCCGTTTTAATCCATATGCTCGCGGCTTCATCGCTCGCAAGCCAGCAGACTATAGACGTGGACAAACTCGCAGGCTTTAATGCAGAAATGATGGCCTCCTTCGTTTCCGAAGGCAGGTTAAGAAAGGTCGGCGGTCTTAAGATCCCTCTTTCGGAGGGTCTGGAGTTGTCCGAGGCCCTTTCCTTGACCGTCGAGCCGTTCGTGCCCGGCGTGACGGGTGACAGAAAGGGTGCAAGAAGCTTTGTGAACCAGCTCATCCATCGGGCTCAGCTAAAAAAGTCGGGAGGAATAATCGCTGGGAACGAGGCTGCATTGGTTTCTGAATGGGTTTCGAAGCTAAGGGCTCAGGCCGGGTTTGACTCCGTGTCCGAGCAGGAGCTAGTGGGCTCGGTCATTTTTTCAGACAGCGTCCCGCCTGAGCTTCCCTATAGGAGCCTTGTTGGAATGGCACACTTGGTTGAAGCCCTAGTCAGCATGGGCGAGTACCCGCTGCTTTTCAGGATGGTGTACCAGAACACCCAGGAGGTTCATGAAAAGATGTACGCAACCCTTCTCGAGTATGCCTCCCAGGTGTCGAATGGCGTGAAGCAAGTGCTTCAGGCTCAGGAGTACATAAGTGAAGCGCAGAATGCGATCCACGTCCTGAGCCCTCAGGGCGTGAACAGGCAGTCCGCGATGAGGGTGGCAAAGACGCTTTCGAGACACACGGTCGCTAGGGGAAAACCCGTGATGCTTGTGGTTACGACCGACTCTACCTCGTACATAGCCGGTGCCACGTCTAGGGTTGACGTGTCATTCGACCTTGGGAAAATCTTCGCGACGACTGCAAGAAAGTACAAAGGGTCTGGGAGGGGGTCGTCATTTGCCTCCGAGGCAATCATACCCTCCAAGTTTGTGGAGGGTTTTCTCGACGAGGTGGATCTCCATCTCAAAAGCTGACACCGGCTACTGGCTCGCCGCGGTGTGCATAGATCTGGCCGATGATGAGCTGGCAAAAGCGGTCAACCTAGCCACTGTGGCCGACCTGAGCCCGGTGCCAAAGGATGCCAAGTTTACGCAGGACCTCAAGGGGGCGAGTCTTTGCGTTGAATGTTCCTCGAGCAACCCGAATACGCTACGCACTGCCGTGGACGGTTTCTTGGAGGATGTTCAGCTAATTCTTAAAGTCCTCGGGCATGCGTGAGCGCGTGATGAAAGTCCTTTGGTGGTAAAACACTTATAATCGGGTAAGCCGTTCACTCAAGGCGTATGTCATCGAAGGCAAACAAACTGTGGGTGAGCATCAATGCGCCCGCGGTGTTCAATCAGATTCCTCTGCCGAAGATAATGACCTCTTCACCTGAATCGATAATTAACCGCAGGATAACAGTGTCCCTATCAGATATAACGGGTGACATCAGGCAGGTACAGGTTTTCCTCAAGTTTCGTATCACAAATGTTGAGGGTAACACTGCGAGAACCCGTTTCGACCAGCTTGAGCTAGCGCGCGAGTATGTGAGGGGGATGGTCAGAAAAGGTATAACAAAAACTGAGGCGATTCTTGAAGCTGAGACCAAAGACGGGGCACTCGTAAGGATTTTCGTAGTGACAATAAACAGGGGAAAGCTTCATAGGTCGAAGAGGACGGCAATAAGGAAGGCGGTTGAGAACGTTTTCGTGACAAAGGCCAATGAGTCTCTTTTCAATGACTTTGTGCAGTATATCGTAATGGGTAGGGCTGGAGCGGACATCGCCAGCGAAGTTAGAAAGATAGCGAGCGTGAATACGCTTGAAATAAGGAAGGTCAAGGTTCTCAGGCCGCCTTCTGCGGAGGCCCAGTCCCAAGAGGCCGTCTAGCAAGTTTTACCGAAAGAAAAAAAAACTGCCCCGATTTCATATTTTATGGAAGTGGAAGGCTATATACTGGGGGCGGGGAGCGGCACAAGACTTTTCCCGGTGACCGCGGACACCCCAAAACCGTTACTCAGGTTTCTCGGGAAAACCTTTTGCGAACACATAGCTGAAAGGCATTCCCAGGCAGGAATCTCAACCGTGGGCTTCCTCGTCAGACCAGACCAGAGGGCGGCGTACGAAAAGGCCTTGGGTTATTCCTATACATACTTGGAGCAGGAGGTGGCGCGAGGTACAGCTGATGCTGTTCTAAAAGTGTTAAAGCGTGCGAAAGGGAGCATATTCGTCCAGTACGGCGACAATCTGTTTTCGCCGGAGGCGATAAGGTCTCTGCTTTCGGCTCATCGAAAATCGGGTGCTCTCGCCTCAGCCTTCGTGGGTCGTGTCCAAGATCCATCACGGTACGGCGTTGTGCGGGTCACGGACGACGGAAGACTCGTTCGGGTCGAAGAAAAGCCTGCGGTGCCCGAGTCCAACTTGGTTCTTGTGGGAGGCTTTGTGTTCGAACCCGGGTTTACCACACATCTTGAGAGCGTCAGACTCTCAGAAAGAAATGAGCTTGAACTTACAGATGCCCTGAACAGCGCCGCAAAGAATGAAGTTGTCCAGGTCGTGCGGGTTGATGACTGGCTTGACCTGACCTATCCCTGGGATGTCCTACTTGTTACGCGCGCCCTTATGCGTTCAATGGTCACTTCAGTAGAAGGTAAGGTTGAACCCGGCGTTCGCATATCCGGGCCGCTTCATATGGGGAAGGGCAGCGTTGTGAGGAGCGGGTCGTACATTGAGGGTCCAGTATGGGTGGGGGAGAACGTGACGCTAGGACCGAACTGTTATATCAGACCGTACACCTCGATCGACGACGGCTGCCACGTGGGGAACGGTTGCGAGCTCAAAGCATCTGTCCTCTTTCGCGAGGTTCACGTTGCGCATCTCTCTTACGTAGGCGACAGCATCCTTTGCCACAGGGTGAATCTCGGCGCGGGCAGCGTAACCGCAAACCTCCGTCTTGATGAAAAAAACGTGAAAATGACCGTGAACGGAAAAAGGTTGGATACGGGTCTTAAGAAGCTTGGGAGCATAATTGGAAGCGATTCGAAAATCGGTGTCAACGTTAGTGTGAATCCGGGAGTAAAGATTGGGCCGCGTGCCATGGTTTTTCCGGGGCGTGTGGTCGACCGGGACGTGGGAGAAGGCGAAGTGTTTCGCTAGAATCCGATTGCCGCCCCATCGCCCCGGGGGTCGGCCCCAGCCATCAGCTCTCCGTGAGAGCCAAAGGCGATCGCCTGCGCGTGTCCTAGTAGAGAAGAATAACCCTTGAGTACGCGAACAGGATACCCCTTCTTCCGGAGGAGCAAAGCCTGTTCCTGCAATCCTTCCTCGACCACCAGCGTCTGCGACTTTTCATATATCGTTCCTAGCGCGCCCCAGCGGGGGCTGTCTATTGCAAGCTGTACGTCCGAGCCCCTGTCCACCAGTGCCGTGATGAGCTGCACGTGTATCTGCGGTTGTACGTCGCCACCCATTGAACCGAGCACAAAGGCTGGCCTTCCTTCTCTTTCGATGATCGAAGCGCACAGCGTATGAAACGTCCTCTTCCTTGGTTCCACCTTGTTGTGATGACTATCCTCTAGAGTAAAATAGCACCCCCTGTTATGAAGAACGACACCCGTGCCTGGGGGCATAAGGCCTGAACCGAAGCCCATGTAGTTACTCTGTATGACCGAAACGCAGTCACCGTCAGCGTTGGCCACGGCAAAATAGGTGGTATCCCCTTCGGTTCTTTCGCCAGGCGTCCATTCCGGCCTCGAATCCTCCTCAAGTCTGCGGGCGAACTCCTTTGAAAGAAATTCGGTTGGAAAAGGGTGGAATGCGGGGTCTGCTATGTGCCTCGCCCTCGCGGTGTATGTGGCATAACCGGTTCTGAACATGAGTTCCATGAGCTCAGGTGACCCGTCGGCAATTTTTGAAAGGTCATGATCTTCTAGCATGTTGAGCCAGAGAAGCACAGTGGCGCCTTGGCTGTTTGGTGCCGTCTCGAACACCTTGAAGCCCCTGTACTCAGTCATTACAGGCTGGTCCCAAGTCGCATAATGCGCTTCAAAATCCTGAGCAGCGAGAATGCCTCCCTCGGCCTCGATTCCTTTAGTGATTCTGTCCATGAGGTCACCCCTGTAAAAGTTCTCAGGCCCGCCGATTGCTATCTCCCTTAGGGTTGTTGCAAGGTGCGGCTGTTTTAGTATATAGCCCGTTTCCGGGACAGAGCCGCCTGGCAGGAATGTTTCCCTCCAGCCCCTGAACCGTCCGAGCGACTCCGAAGAGTTCAGAATGGAGTTCGAGTAGTTTTTTGTCATCGGGAATCCCTCTTCTGCAATCCGGGCGGAGTCCTGCATGAGCTCCGGAAGCTCGAATGTCCCAAAGCTCCTCTGAAGCTCCCCCCATCCGCTTACGATACCCGGTACAGTGACTGCTGCAAGAGGACCGGTCTTCGGTATCTCTGTATACCCTTTATTTCTGAAGTAGTCCACAGAGGCTGCCTCTGCAGCCCTCCCACTTGCGTTCAGGCCGTACACCCTCCCGTTTGACCTGATCAGTGCGAAAAGGTCGCCGCCCAGCCCACACATGTTGTTCTGTACTACGCAGAGCACGGAACTCACGGCTATTGCGGCATCCACAACGTTACCCCCTTTTTTCAGCACGTCTACACCTGCGAGAGTCGCAAGTGGATGCGAGCTTGTGACAGCGTATTTGGAACCCATGACCGTAGCCCTGGATGGGTGCAGCATAACCCAATTACAGCGCTTTCAATAAAAGGCTTTTTGAGAAACAGTTTTAGGACCCTGACCGCACTGTGCATGATGCTTGTCAGGAACTTCAAACAGCTTGTACGGCTTTCGACCGAGCAGGCGCTTACCCAGACGTGCATCAGGTGCATCGAAGCAGGGGTGAGGGCTGTTCAGCCAGAGGGCCTTATCAGATCCAAGCTCGACTTGAGGGGTCAAGTGCTATGTATTGCCGGGGACGACCGCTCTATCAATCTCGGGGCTTATGACAAGGTGTATGTCGTGGGCGCCGGAAAGGCTTCCCTTGAAATGGTGCGGGCCCTCAACCGGCTGATTGGTTACAGGATAGCCGCAGGCGAGGTGGCCTCAAACCAGGTGAAAAGAGATGTGATGATCGGGAGAGTAAGGGTGAATCCCGCAACACATCCCCTGCCTTCAGGTCTTTCCCGGAGGGCGACAGCGAGGATCATACGCCTGATAAAGAGGAGAAGCGAGCACGACTTGTTTTTCGTTCTTCTTTCCGGTGGTGCTTCCTCAATGTTGGTGATGCCTCCTACACCCGTTACGGTGCGCGAGGAGTCTCGTCTGGTCGACGCTCTGCAACGGTCCGGCGCCGACATCCACGAACTGAACGTTGTGCGAAAGCACATCTCCTCAGTAAGGGGCGGGAGGTTGCAGAGCCTTATATATCCTGCGCATTCGGTCACACTTTCCATATCGGATGTGGTGGGCGACTCTCCCGAGTCCATAGGCTCCGGTCCGACGAGCCCTGACCCATCTACCTACGCCGACGTGCTACGGATTGTCGAGCGCCGGTTGCAATGGAAAGGTGTCCCGGACAGCATAGCACGCCTAATCCGTAGAGGTGTAGAGGGAAGAGTACTCGAGACGCCAAAGCCGGGTGACACTGTGTTCACAAGCGGTGACTACTTCCTTCTAGGATCGGTTAGGGACGCGCTGAAGGCGATAGAAGCGACCCTTCTTGAGGAGGGCTTTTCCCCTTTAACGCTCACAAATCTCATGGAGGGGGAGGCAAGAGAAGTTGGCAGGCTTGTCGCGCGCATAATATCGTCGGATCTGAATTCCGGAAGATTCAACGCACTGATAATGGGCGGTGAAACTACGGTGCACGTGACGGGCGGCGGTAGCGGAGGGCGCAATCAGGAGCTCGCGCTTTCCGCCGCAGTCGAGTTTGAAGGCAAGAAGGGCGTGGTGTGCACCAGCTTTGGTACAGATGGGATTGACGGAACAACCGAATATGCTGGGGCAATAGTAGACGCCGGTACACTTCTGCGAGCAAGGAGGATGGGACTTGACGCAGCTGTCTACCTTGAGAACAACGATTCAGGGAGCTTCTTCGAGAAGGTTGGAGGCGCAGTGCTCACGGGGAGGACCGGTACCAACGTATCGGACGTGGTAGTCGCGCTGCGTCTCTAGTCCCTCCGGGTAAACGCTTGGGTAAAGATCATCTCAATTGCGCGCAAGTAGCTCTGACACAGTGAACTCCACCGAGCTTCTGCTGTTGTGTTTCGGTGACCAGCCGAGGCTCTTTAGCTTCTGAGTGTCAAGGTGGAAGTAGGTGACGTCTCCTATCCATCCCCTTCCGGCGAAAGTGTTAAGATATTTCACCTTCGGGTTGAGACCCATCATCCCCGCGACCGTTCGTGCAATTTCGTCGACGGTTATCGTGTCTTCAGAACCTACGTTGTATACATCATACACCCCACTCCTTTGGGAAATGCGCGCGCCCACTAGCTCAAGTGCGTCAAGCGTGTCGTTGATGTGCAGATAGGATTTGGTCTGTTTACCGTCGCCGAGTATTTCGAGCTCGCAGGGATTGCGTCTCAGTTTCTGTACAAAGTCGTACACCACCCCGTGGGTGGACGAGCCGCCCACAATGTTCGCAAGCCTGAGTACCGCACCGCTTCCTAGAAAGCCGCTGCCTACATACGTGGCAATAAGGTTTTCTGACGCAAGCTTCATCCCACCATATACTGATATGGGAAAACAGGGATCGTCCTCCTTGGCGCTTCCCTTTCTTTCCCCGTAAACGGTGGAGGACGACGTGAACACAATGTCGCTGCTTCCCGTCTTTCTCATTTCTTCAAGAAGCCTATAGGTGGCGAAAAGGTTGTCACTGAAGTGAACTTCGGTTTCGACACTGCTTGACCTCACATCGGGGTTCGCGGCTAGGTGAAACACTAGGTCGGTGTCCTTCAGTACCGCGGGAAGCTTTGCGGGTGATTTGAGGTCCTCCTCTATTATGACTAGTCTTCTGTCCGAGATAGCGCGGAGCCTAGCCCCGTCGGAATATGAAAAATTGTCCAGTGCATAGACTTTATGCGCACCCGAGTCAAGAAGTCTCTTAACAAGCCCGCTTCCGATGAACCCTCCCGCGCCTGTAACCAGGTATTTCACTTTCAACCAAAACGCGACGAGTTAAGATAAGCTTTATCGGGCGTGTGAAATTCTTTATCGCCCGGTCGAAACTGTTTTGTACGTGTCCGCGGATTTTACAGCGAAAGATGTGGCGTACCAAAATATAGTTACGGAGCTTAGGGGAGCAACACTCGTAATCAGGCTGAACAGACCCGACGTGAGAAATGCGCTCAGTTCTGCGTTGATGAGGGAACTTGGTGATGCGCTTGCCGGATGCGAAATGAATCCAGACATAAGAGTGGTCGTAATTACTGGTGGACAGCATTTCTTTTCGGCCGGGGCAGACATCAGGGAGATGTCTGAAAGGTCGGTCGCTGACATGTACCTTTCCGCGGTGAGCGACCTCTGGTCTAGTGTATCAAGGTATCCGAAACCCATTATTGCGGCCATAAACGGATTTGCCTACGGTGGAGGCCTAGAGCTTGCCATGGCGTGCGACATGATTGTGTGCGCTGAGGACGCAAAGCTTGGGCAGCCAGAGATTAAACTTGGTATAATTCCCGGGGCGGGAGGAACCCAACGCCTGCCCAGGGTTGTAGGGAAGCACAAAGCCATGGAGATGGTGCTCACGGGTGAGCCAATAGGTGCAAGAGAAGCTAAGGAGCTCGGTCTTGTGAACAGAGTGGTACCGCCGGAGGCCGTGCTTGAAGAAGCTCTGCGTATTGCCGCCGCCATAGCAGAAAGAGCCCCAGTTGCTGTCAGAGCAGCAAAGGAAGCCGTGTTGAGGGGTCTAGAGGTGGACCTTGAAAGCGGTCTCGCTTACGAGAAGCGTCTGTTTGCGCTTCTCTTTGCAACGGAGGATTCGCGGGAAGGTCTTAGGGCTTTTCTCGAGAAGCGCGAACCGCAGTACAAGGGAAGGTGACGTAGCTTTGGACGAAACGGTTATACAGGAGCTTTCAGGTGGAGTTCTTTCTCTAGTCCTGAACAGACCGGAAGTGCTAAACGCCCTGAATCGCGACATGGTTTCTGGCCTCATGCGGGCGCTGCAGAGAGCGGAAGATGATAGTACCGTGAGGACGGTAGTCATCACCGGCTCCGGCAAGGGATTCTGCTCAGGCGCAGATATAAAGGAGCTTTCTCAGGAGCAGGAGAAGGGCACCACACTCGGCAACCACCTGAGAAGACAGTTCAACCCGCTGATTCTTGCCATATCGCGGCTTTCAAAACCCGTGATCGCAGCTGTGAACGGTGTGGCAGCAGGTGCCGGATTCAGTCTTGCGCTTTCATGTGACCTCAGACTCATGTCAGACTCAGGCTACTTTGTAACCTCATTTGCAAAAATAGGACTCGTTCCGGATTCTGGTCTCACCTATTTTCTCCCGAGACTGATCGGCTATTCAAGGGCTCTGGAGCAGGTTTTCCTTTCTGAAAGAATACAGCCGCAAGATGCGCTTGCATGGGGTCTCATTAACCGAGTGTACCCGGGTGATGAGTTTTCCGAGCGGGTGCGGGAACTTGCTCACAGGGTAGCCGAGGGACCAACCAAGAGCTATACTCTTTCGAAGAGGGCCCTATACCGTGGACTCGAAGGAACGCTCGAGGAGGCGCTTGCATACGAGGCCGTGTGCCAGGATGTTGCATCCAGTACCTCAGATCACAGAGAAGGGATCGCAGCGTTTGCGGAAAAAAGGAAGCCGGCGTTCAAAGGTAACTAGTTCGCTAATCTAATATCAACTTGTGCGAGTCTATTGCGTGAGCGGCTGCAAGCTTGACCCGCTGTTCGAGGCCGGAGACTCAAGGGTGGTGGTTCCAAAGGACGTGATAGGCGAGCTTCCGGAGTGCTTCGAAGAGACCGTGCTTGGAAGCCCACGGATGTCGAGCAGGCAGCTCAGGTGCTACCATGGCTATCACGTACGTGAATACGATAGTGTGTATGAGGTGCACAGGGACAGGTTCGACCCAAGGGTGCGCCCTTTCTCTCATCTCATGTTTGACACTTCGCTACTTCGGGCGCTCATCGCACTTTTAGTCGCCGGGCGCCTGTGGCGCAGACGCAGACGGTGAGGGATTTGGCCGGATTTCCGTTTGTGAGATTTCTCAAGGTGTTCGTGAGACTCCTACCCATTCTGGGTCCTTATTTTGTGTTCAGGAGAACTCACAGGGGTCGCGACCCCACTCCCTCCGAAAGTGAGAAACTCTCGAAGCAGGGGAAAAAGCTCTATAAGGCGCTGGTAGACCTCGGACCCTTCTTTATCAAGCTCGGCCAGACCCTATCCGTAAGGCCGGACATACTGCCTGTAGAGTACACCCGGGAACTTGAAAAGCTTCAGGACGAAGTTCCGCCGGCGCCCTTCAAGAAGGTGCTTAGAATAATAGAGGAGGAGCTCGGCCCTGTGACCAGTGTGTTTGAGTCGATAGACGAGAACCCCCTCGCTTCGGCTTCGCTCGGACAGGTTCATCTTGCAGTCTACAAGGGTGCGAGGGTCGCGGTAAAGGTCAACAGACCAGGTATTCAGCACATTGTCGAGCAGGACATAAAAGTTTTGAAAGCCGTTCTGAAGGTCCTCGGTGTCTTTCTCGATAAGAACATTTCTATGAGTATCGAGTCGGTTATCAGGGAACACTCAAAGAAGATGTTTGAAGAAATGGACTACAATAAGGAACTTTCGAACATGGAGGTCATAGCCGAAGAGATTAGGGGATTTGGTGTAATTACACCGAAGGTTTATCGCGAGGTGTCACGCAGGCGGGTCCTTGTGATGAGTTACGAGGAAGGAGTTAAGATATCACAGGTTGATTCCATTTCTGCCATGGGTGTAGATACAAAGCGTCTCGCAAGAAGGGTTGCAAGAGTGTTCCTGACCATGCTGCTTGAAAAACCGGTGTTTCATGCGGACCCGCATCCCGGAAACCTTTCCGTAAGGAAGGATGGTACGCTTGTTATTTATGACTACGGCATGGTGGGCTCGCTCGATGAAAGCACCAAGAGGCATCTAATCAGGCTTTATGCATCCTTTTCCTTTCGCGACCCCGGCAGAATTGTTGACGAAATGCTCGAGCTTGGCATACTCGACCCCATGGCGAACAGATCCGTCATCGAAAAAGGACTGGGTCTTGCAATAAGAGAACTCGGAGGAGAAAAGGTGTCGGAATGGGAGTTTGAAAGGCTGATGGAGCTTGCGAACAGGCTGATCTACAAATTCCCGTTTAGGTTGCCCGAATCACTCACGTTGTACATGAGAATGGCTTCAATACTTGAGTCTGTGTGCACTAGGCTTGACCCAGGCTTCAACTTCCTCAGATTCCTTGCAGGTTTTCTCGAGGAAGAAGGGTATCTCGACGAGCTCAGGAAGGAGGATATGGCAAACTTCCTGAAGTCGGTCGTGGAGGCGACAACATCCTTCCTGAAGCTCTCTCCTCTTCTCCTCAAAAGACTTGAAGAAGACAGGTCGCAAAACGGTCGGGGTGATCTTTCGAAGCGGCTTGTCTGGCCATCCACACTTCTTTTCGGTCTGTCGCTTTACGGTGAATACATTCACGTCGACTACTCGTACTTAGGGCTCATAGCCTCATTTCTCCTCCTTATAGTGGCCGCTGCAAAGTCATAGTGCACAAAAGATTAAACTGATCCCCCGTCCTAACGGAACCGGTGCGAAAATGGAGGAAATTCGGCCGGGCGACTATGTTGAAGTGGAGTTCGACGGAGAAAAACTCACCGGTAGAGTGATGCCCCGAACTGAGCTCGATGCAGAGGGTGTTGTCACCCTGAAGCTCGCAAACGGTTACAATATTGGGCTTTCGGTGAGAAAGACCACATTTCGTGTTTTAAAGAGAATGCCTATAGTGCCCCCGGCTGCCGAAGAAAAGGAAACCGGGTCTACGAGCGGTGAATTCGTGTCGCTAATTAGCACAGGAGGGACAATTGCGAGCAGGATCGAATATGAGACGGGTGCTGTACGCCCGGCTCTGAACGCCGACGAGCTTGCCGCGTTCGTGCCGGAGTTGTCCCAGATTGCGCCCGTAAGAACACGGGTGCTTATGAGCATCCTGAGCGAAGATATGACGCCGTCGCACTGGAGCATGATTGCCCGTGCGGTCTACGATGAAATTCAGCTTGGGGCAAGGGGGGTGGTTGTCGCACACGGCACCGACACAATGGGATACACGGCTGCGGCACTGAGCTTTGCCCTCCGTGGTCTACAAGTGCCCGTTGTGCTGGTCGGTGCGCAGAGGAGTAGCGACCGGCCAAGCACGGACGCGATTCACAATCTTCTGAACGCGGTCAGGTTTGCAAAACAGGGGCCGGCCGGCGTATACGTGTGCATGCACGCCTCAACCGATGATCCTTTTTCATCCGTTCACCTAGGTGTCAAGGTTAGAAAGATGCACACGAGTGCGAGATACGCGTTTCGTAGCATCAACTCAAAGCCAGTTGCGGTTGTAACCCCTGCGACGAGCCAGCTTCCCAGCAACGCAGTTCCAGGTACACGTAGCACGCTCATGGAAAAGTTCAGTGACAGAGCCGCACTTGTTTACTCCTACCCAGGGATCAGTCCCGGTTACTTTCAGTCTCTTGTCGGAGCAGGCTACCAGGGCTTCGTGGTCGCCGGCACCGGTCTTGGTCACCTTCCTTCGTATACAGTCGATACGATAAGAAGGCTTTCTTCAGACGGGACGCTCTTCTTTATGACTTCTCAGTGTCTGAACGGAAGGGTGAACATGAACGTGTACACCACTGGCCGGCGTCTCATGTCGTCGGGCGTGGTCCCTCTTCGGGACATGCTTCCGGAAACCGCCTACGTTAAGCTTGCCTGGTGTCTTGCGAATTTCCAGAAGTCAGAAGTCGTGCACATGATGCTCGAGAATATTGCGGGTGAGTTCTCTCCGAGGACGCGGTTTGAAAGGTGGTCCGAATGAGGATAGGTCTCGAAGTTCACCAGCAGCTCGACACCACCCACAAGCTGTTCTGCGAGTGCCCGACTAAGCTTCTTGACGGCGAGTCGCAGTTTAGGTTCAGGAGGACCCTCAGGGCATCAAGAAGCGAGCTTGGCGAAGTGGACAGTGCCGCCCTCTTCGAAGAGCAGCGTTCAAAGGAATACATTTATGAAGCCGACTGGGACACCAGCTGCCTTGTTGAGATGGATGAGGAGCCCCCACATGAACTCAACAGGGAAGCCCTCGAGGCGGCTCTCGAGGTGGCGCATCTCGTGGGTGCAAAGCCTGTCGACGAGATTCAGGTGATGAGAAAGCTTGTGATTGATGGTTCGAACACAAGTGGCTTCCAGAGGACGTCACTTGTGGCGATCGGAGGTGCTGTATTCGTCGGTGAAAAGAAGGTCCGGATATCCACTATATGTTTGGAGGAGGATGCGGCAAGAAAGGTTGGCGAGGAGCCTCCGAACTCAGTCGTGTACAGGCTAGACAGGCTCGGCATACCCCTTATCGAGATCTCAACCGAACCGGACATTACAACCCCAGAAGAGGCAGAACAGGTCGCAAGAGAGATTGGTGGCGTTCTGAGAAGAACCAGAAAGACGAAGCGCGGGCTGGGGACAATCAGGCAGGATCTGAATATCTCGGTGGAAGGCGGCGCCAGGGTGGAAGTCAAAGGAATCCAGGAACTCGGCCTGATCCCGAGGATAGCCGCTTTCGAAGCGCAGCGGCAGAGCTCCCTACTCTCACTGAGGTCAACCCTTCTATCAAGGGGCCTTGATAGGATAGTGGTGTCACGCCCGGTTGACCTGACCCAACTTTTCAGCAGGACCGACTCCCGGATCATATCTGGAGCCCTCTTGAAGGGTAAGAAGGTTCTCGGAATTAGGGTGGAGGGTTTTTCCGGCTTTTTTGGCTTTCCGACCGGACCGGGACGGAGGTTCGGAACAGAAGTGGCAGAATACGTCGGCCAGTTTACTGGGCTCAGAGGAATACTTCACTCTGATGAGTTACCGGGCTACGGCATAACGACAGAAGAAGTCGAGCGTGTGCGCTCGACGCTTGGTTGTACCGCGAAGGATGCATTTATGCTTGTCATCGGTTCAAAAGAGCTTGCACTACGTGCACTCGAGGTCGCGGCTCGGCGCATCAGCGCCGCCATCGATGGCGTGGTACAGGAGACGCGTGCACCGCAGCAAGACGGTACCACAAGATTTTCAAGACCCATGCCCGGTGCCGAGAGGATGTATCCCGAGACGGATGTGCCGCACATACAGATAACTGGCGAGCTCCTCTCAGAGGTGAAGGCTAAGATACCTCCACCACTCGAGTCCACGCGTGAGCGCATGGTATCGCTTGGTGTGAGCGATGAGCTCGCCCGTCAGGCCGTCGAGTCGGACATGCTTCAGGTGCTAGAGGATGTGCTCGAAAAACGCCCCCAGGCGATAAAGCTTGCCGCCGGATTGCTTCTGCAGGATGCTAAGGAGCTTGAAGCGGAAGGAACACCGTCTAAGGCGGAAAACAGTGACCTCGTCCGATTCGTGGTGGCTGCTCACGAGCGTAATTTTTCGCGTGACCTCTTGAAGTCCGCATTCAAGGCTGTGCTTTCGGGTGAGGCGCGGCCGGAAGAAGCGCTGGAGAGGATCAGGTCGGATGAGCTGGACCTCGTATCCCTTCGCGTCATAATCCGGGGCGTACTCGAAAAGAACGCCTCACTTGTTCGCGAAAGGGGGGAGTCAGCGTTCAAGCCCCTTATGGGAGAGGTTATGGAGAAGGTGCGGGGAAGGTTTCCAGGTTCTGTCGTGGCCGAGGAGCTCAGGAAGTTGCTTTCAGGGGTTTCCCAAGAAAGGTCTGGCTAGTGGGGAACCACGATCGTGTCGAGAACCTCTTCTCCCGTGCCCGCATAGAGTACCGGCACGCCCGTCTCGTCTTCCACCTTTCGAATGAAGTCTCTCGCCTCCTTGGGTAGTTTCTCAAAATGCGTTATGCCGGCAGCTCCACTGAAGAGTGCGTCAAGCTTTGTTATGGCAAGCGCCGTGGCGCCGTTTAGTTTCACGGCTCTTCTTGCAAGTTCGAAATCAAAGGGGGCAGCCCTTCGGAGCCTCCCCGTCACGCTTCCCCTCTCCACCCAGCCCCTCGCTTCTACCTCGTCCTTGGGAATCTCATTTTCTAGGGGACCGTTTCCTACTCGCGTAACAAAACTTTTGAAAACCACTATGACCTGTTCTGCGGCCTTTGGTCCCACGCCAATGTCGGCTAGAACCGAGGATGCAGTCACATCCTTGCTTGTCACGTAGGGGTAGGTGCCATGATACAGCGAAAGAAAGGTACCCTGCGTGCCCTCGGCCACAATGGTCTTGCCTTCTTCAAGTGCCTTCTGGAGTTCTTCCACCGTGTCCCCGAGGAATGGCTTCAGCTTCTCCGATTGGTCCGCGAGCCTGAGCCTCCTGCCCACCCGGTCTTCCATCGCAGGACCTGTCCCAGTCCCGGTTGTTCCTATCTTTCCGGCGAGGTGTTCGTCACCCTTGTCTCGTTCTATATGGCGGGCCTCTATCAGTCCACTTCTTCGGTCCACCATCAGCCTCTGGGCGACGCCCAGTTCGTCTATCTCCTTGAGGAGAACATTTTCGTCCACAAGCACCCCTGGCGCTATCATGAGCTTTGTGCTCGGGTTGACGAAAGAAGATGGAACCAGCCTCAGCCTTGCCACCGTGCCACGGTGCCTTACTGTGTGACCGGCGTTGGGACCCACCCCCGCCCTGACCGAAGCCTCAGGTTTGGTTCTCAGCGCGTGAAAGGCGACTATTTTTCCCTTACCTTCGTCTCCATAGAAACCCCCCACCATGACTGTTACTCCCATCTTTACCCCACTAGCACAGTTGAACACCACTTATAGAGGTTGCGTCTGTGTGATCGTGAAGTTCCACAGGAATCGGGGGTATACCTCATATCGAATGCGGGTGGTAAGAGTATATATGTGTCTCTGAAATTAGGTGTGATTGGCATGACCAGCACACTGGAAGTCGACGAAAACGGGTCGGTATTACGCATACCGAAGGAAACTCTGGATTTTTTTGGGGGCGACGAACTCAGGGCGCGGGTTTTTCTCGAGAAGTACGCCCTCAAAGACGAGACCGGGGCGGTTGTAGAAAGACTTCCAACTGAAATGTGGAGGCGCGTTGCGAAGGAGATAGCCTCGGTTGAAACGGGTGAAAAGCGCAAGGAGTGGGAAGAGCAGTTTTACTGGCTTCTTTCTGAGTTCAGATTTGTACCAGGAGGAAGGATACTCTTTGGCGCGGGTCAGAAGAAACGCAAGGCCACCCTGATAAACTGCTATGTAATTCCGATAAAAGAGGATTCAATTGAGGCGATCTTCGAGTGGTGTAAGCAGGCTGCGCGCACCTATAGCTACGGGGGAGGAGTAGGTACCGACATTTCGGTACTGAGGCCAAAAGGCGCTCCTGTTCACAACTCAGCCCAGTTCTCGACCGGCTCAGTGAGCTTTATGAACGTGATGAGTGAGACCACGGGTACCATAGGCCAGGCAGGAAGAAGGGGGGCGCTCATGATTACGATCAGGGTGGACCACCCGGATATTTTCGACTTTATCAAAGTGAAAAGAAACCTTAACCTGGTCAGGTACGCAAACATTTCGGTCAGAATAACCGACGAGTTCATGAGTGCCGTCAAGGAAAACCGCGAATTCACCCTCTGGTACGAAAACGACATAGTTGGCCGTATCGAAAGAAGAATCCGTGCCCGCGATTTGTGGCACGAACTCGTACAGTCGGCAAGAGACTGGGCTGAGCCGGGCCTCATCTTCTGGGGCGCGGTGAAAAGAGGAAGCCCGAGTGAATACAACGGCATGGATGTGGTCACGACCAATCCTTGCTCGGAGCAACCTCTGCAGCCCTACGGGGCGTGTGACCTGGGAAGTATCAACCTTTCCGCCTTTGTAGTCGATGAGTTTACCGAACGGGCAAGAGTGGACTGGGAGCAGCTTGAGCGCGCAGTAAGGTTCGGCGTGCGATTCTTGGACAACGTGCTTACGTACAACCAGGACAAGCACCCACTCAAGGAACAAGCTGAGGCGAGCCGGGGGAGCCGAAGGATAGGAATAGGGTTCACAGGGCTTGCGGACATGCTTGCAAAGCTCAGGGTCAAGTACGACTCGGAGCAGGCTCTTGAACTCGTAGAGAAAACCTTCGAGCGCATAAAGCACATTGCGTACGATGAAAGCATAGAGCTTGCAAAGGAAAAAGGACCTTTCCCGCTTTTCGATGCCGCGAAACACCTTGAGAGTCCGTTCATCAAGGCGCTCGACCCTGCGATCCAGGAAAAAATCAGGGAACACGGTCTGAGAAACGTTGCGGTGCTCACGGTACCGCCGGTAGGGTCAGGCTCAGTCCTCGCGGGTGTGTCATCCGGAATAGAGCCTATCTTTGCTTTCAGTTATACAAGACGAAGTGAATCTCTGTCGAAGGAGTACTTCAAGGTGTACCATCCGCTTGTGGGCGAGTATATTAAGAAATTCGCGCTGAAAGACGAGCAGGAGCTTCCCGATTTCTTTGTGCCGGCGCACAAGATAAACCCCGAGTTCAGGGTTAAAATGCAGGCGGCTATCCAGAAGCACATCGATAGCGCAATTTCGTCGACAGTCAACCTCCCTGAAAGCGCTACGGTTGAGGACGTCGAAAGGATATACTTCCTAGCCTGGGAGCTCGGCTGTAAGGGTATCACGGTTTACAGGGAAGGGTCGAGAGAAGGAGTACTCATAACCGAGGAGAAGGCCGGCAAGGTGGTAGCAAGGAAGAAGTGGGAGAGGCCGCGCGCACTGACGGGAAGGACGGTAAGACAGAACCTGCCACAGGGGGCCCTCTACGTGACCATCAACAGTGATGAAGAAGGAATCAAGGAGGTGTTCGTCAACTTGGGTAAGTCAGGTTCGGATGAAAAGAGTTATTCAGAAGCAATCGGGCGCCTTATCAGCAAGTATCTTCAGCACGGGGGGGAAGTCTCGGAGGTGGTAAAGAGTCTGAAGGGCATACATGGAAAGAACGTTACGTGGGATGGTGGTGTGCAGCTCCTCAGTGTTCCAGACGCAATAGCAAAGGCGCTTGAACAGGTGATGAAAGAGAATTCCGAGCCAAGACCACTAGTCGAAAAGGTTGAAGATAAGGGCACGCAGAGTGTGGTGGGTGTGGAGGTGTGTCCGAGCTGCGGGGAAGATGCCCTCGTCAACGAGAACGGCTGCTTCACGTGCAGGAGCTGCGGGTACACCAAGTGCGAATAGCCACGTAGAGCCGGGACGGTTCAGGCACTCGTGCTTTCTTCCACAGGTGCTTCCGGCGTGACCGGGAGCCCGTTTTCTTTCTGTTCACCCACCATATTTCTGACTTCTTGCAGAACCTCGTCGGCGCTTTCGGTCTTGTAAAGCGTTTCAAGTGTTTTCACGTCGGTGTGGAGGGTGCTTGAAAGTATCTGTTCGAGGGATGAGTTAATGGTGTTGAGCTGGGTGTCCACTTCGGGTATCACACTACCGATCTCACGCCGCACGTCCGCAATTACATCCATCACAGGATGAAGCGCGGCCGCTATGTTGCCACTCTCTATAACGGTTTCGACCCTGATTTCGATCATTTCGAGAGCAAGTCTACAGGCCTCGAATTTCTTTGAAAGTTTTCTTACCAGCGAAACCTCGTTTGCGTACATGGCCGCACGTGTCGCGTCACCCTTTGCGTAGTACTCGGCCGTCTCTTCGAACAACCTTTTCGCCCTCTCCTGCAGCTTCCCCGTGGCAACCTCTATTTTCGCGCCAACGGTCTTAAGGGAACCCACTGCTTCGGTAAGTTGTTCTTTCAGCGGTTCCTTTTCCCCAAACAGGAGGGCCAATATACCAACCTCCTGTTTCTCATGCATTATTTACTATAACGGTTTTGTAACTGGGAGAGTGCAGAGGCTGGTCACCACGTGACGCGCAACGCCTCGAGATAACCCGAGATAAAGAGGAGAATTATTGAAAGCCCGAGCATAAAGGCATAACCGGTGAGTTTCCTCCTTTTCTTTATATCCTTCCTCAGGAATTCAAAGCCGGCGGCACACCCGAGTGCAAATGCTGCGCTTTCCACCGGAAAAAAGGCGTATCTGAAAAGGAGTCCTATGAGGGCAAGAGAGGTCACCGGGATGTGGTCTGCGTTGAGCAGAGCTACTTCGTAGTTCACAAAGCCCCCAATTTTCACCTGCATGTACTCTCCGTACGCGAATCCGAACACGGGTATGGATTCGAGCAGGTCGACGACTACATTTTCGGAAAGAAGTCTTGACGCAAAGGAGGACACCTCCTTGTGGTTTACGACTACGGTTGTGGTGGTGCCGCTAGTGACCGTCTCGGTGTAGTTTGCTGGCGGAGTGGGCGGGCTGAGGGAAATCTGTAGAGCTGGCACACTCGATGCCGCCCAGAGAGTGATGTACTGCGTGCACATGACGGCTATGAATATCCACACCTCAAGAGGTACTCGCCTGCGCACGTGCAAACCACACACGTCAAGTTTATAGCCTTATCGCCGTTACTTTGTGTGTCAAGACTGATCTTCCTTGGTACTGGGGCCGGTGGGTCGAGGGGCTCGAGCAGGCACAAACCCGCGATTTACCTTGACGGATTGCTTTTCGACTGCGGCGCAGGTACGGCGGAAAGGCTGGAAGACACCGGGCTAATAGAAGCCGTAAGATGCGTTTTCCTGACTCATCTGCACAGCGATCACATAAGCGGCGTATATGACCTGCTCGTGGCAATGGTGGTGGGTAGAAGGGGTAGGCCGCTTTCGCTTTATGCGCCTCCCGGAATAGAACGTCTACTTGCGGAGTACGCAGCCCTCGGAAACAAGCTAACCGACCCCGCGGCTGGCTTCGAGTTGAGCGTGCACAACCCCCTTGTTGAGACGTGTTCGGAAGGTGACGTCACCGTAAGTGGCTTCGAAATGCGTCACGTGATCACGGATGTGGGCTATTTTGTGCGCACCCCGTCATTTTCTCTTTTCTACACCGGCGACACAAGCCAGCCAGTCAACTTCAAAATGGAAGCTGACTATCTTGTTCACGAGGCCACATTCACGGAAAGGTATCGCGAATTCGCGAGAGCAACCGGCCATTCCACAGGGAGACAGGCGGCGCAGTTTGCTCTCGATGTTCACGCAAAGAGGCTGTTCCTTTGTCATGTGGAAAACAGGACCAGCGCGCCCGAAGAGAAGCTCAAGGAGGCGCGCGACGTTTTCAGCGATACACTTCTTCCGAGGGATTTGGAAGAGTTCAGCCTTTAGGAGCCGCCTTGCTGGTTTCCGCGGACCGTCGCCTTTCCGCCGAGGGCGCGGTAGTCGTCTAGAAAACGTGGATAGCTCTTCGTGTGGCACTCAAACCCGAGTACCCTAACCGGTTTGTGCGAGGAAACGGCGGCAATTGACGCAGCAAGCGCTATCCTGTGGTCTTCTTCCGCGTCGACAGTGCCTCCCTCCACAGCCCCTCCCGTCACCGTTATCGTCTTTCCATTCGTGAAGGATTCCACGCCTAGCGAAGCTAGCATCCGCGTTATGGATCCTATGCGATCCGACTCCTTGAACCTTAGCCTTTCGATCCCGCCGATTGTGCTTTTTCCCTTTGCGTATGCGGCTAGTACAGCAAGTACAGGTGCGAGGTCAGGGGAGTCGTCTACGCTCACTTCGAACGGTTCAAGTTTGGAACCGGACACCTTTACCGCGGCTTCACTCACCTTTACCTCGCAACCTGCCCCCCTGATGATCTCAATCAGTGACCTGTCGGGTTGTAGCGAGTACGGATTCAGGTTGCACACCTCCACCTCGCCAGCTATCGCGCCTGCTACAAGAGCAAACGCAGCCGACGAAAAATCACCTTCAATCCTTGTTCTGACCGGCCTCAGTGACGAAGGTTTTACCAGAATTTTTGATCCATCCTCGTTAAGCGAAATGTGACCGCCGAACAATCGTATTGCCTCCGCGGTCATGGACACATACCCCTTGGAGCCGCCTCCCTGCTGCAGGATTTCCACATCATTATCGGCCTTGGTTGCGGCTATCATGATGGAGGAGGCAAACTGCGAGCTTATGGTTGCCTCCGTGTTCACGCTGCCCCCCCTCAGTCCGGTGCCGTGCACGATAAGCGGAAGTCCGCCCCCTGAGGTTTCTATGCTTGCCCCGAGGCGCCTGAGTGCACTCACTAGCGGTGCAACTGGCCTCCTTGCGAGCTGTTCGCTACCGGTTATGAGTTTTGTGCCCGGTGTGACCGTGGAGACTCCTGTAAATATCCTCATTGAAGTGGCCGACCCGCCAAAGTAAAGCTCGGTTGTGTCCGTGCCGGCTTTCCCAGAAGTCACACTGAGCGTTTCCCCTACAAGCGTCGCCCTTGCGCCAAGCTTACGGACTGCATCCAGTGCTCTTTCTGTGTCGTCGCAGGGGGTGTATCCCTCAAACACGTTTTTACCCGGAGCAACGAGTGAAAGTGCTAGTAGCCTCTGCGCATAGCTCTTTGAGGCGGGTGCGTTCACCGTTCCATGTGGTATGAAGCTAGAAAACGTTACTTCCGTATCAGTCGCCTGCGTTGTAAACATCGGCTACTATAACCTGTCCAAAACCGCTCCATGCCTTGAGAACTTCGTGTACACCCTTGTCCCCCACGAGCGCCGCATAGGCCGGACCGTTTCCGGTTATCCCGCAGGCGTCTGCGCCAGCCCGTCGTGCGGCGATCAACGGTTCAAGGGCGTACTCCTGCGCTATTGCAAAGGCCGTACCGTTCAGGTTCATTGCGTCGAGATACCTGCCTCTCAGTGCGAGTGAAAAGGCAGTCTTCAGGCTTTCTCTGAGCGAAAGGTTCACCCTGAGGTTCTTCCTACCCGCCTCCTTGGGCACCAGGAAGACAGCCTTTTCCTCCTTTGCCGCGTAGCTCTTGAGTATGATCCTTCGCGTGTTGTCTGTCACCTGTATGCCTCCAAGGAGGCAGGCGGCAGCGTCGTCGAATGCGCCGGTGAAGGAAACGCCCGCCTCCTTTGATACCGTGGCGTTAAGCTCGAGCGTCTCGGCGTTCTCGAGCCTCACACCGAGCGCATCAAGAAGGGCAAGGATCAGTGCGTTTGCTACGGCACTGCTACTCTTCATGCCCACCCCCGGTGGGATCTGCGTCTCTACCATGATTTCAGCGTCAAGTCCCCGCACTCCGATTCGCTCGAAAACCCTTTTTGCTAGCAGTCCCAGAAAGTCTCTTCTCGACACGCCATCGGTGCGTGAGAACAGTCTCACATGAACCCTCGTGGTAAGAGAAACCCCGAGGGAGGCACCGCGCCCGAGGGGTACGGCATTCACGATGCTCAGTGCGCCGTGTGAAACGCCGCATCCCTCCATGTAAGATACCTCCTGATTTCTTCATAAAGCCTTTCATAGGCAGGGCGCCTCCCGAAGAATAGCTCGAGCGAATACACACCCTGCCTTACAAGTAGCTCCAGCCCTCCCGTGTAGCAGATCCCCCGCCGTGCACACACGCTTTGAGTGGATGAATGATCGCGGGAGTAGTCGAAGTCAATCACCATATGAGCGGCGGTGACCGCCCTCTCACCCACGAGCGTCTCTGCCTTTTCGGGCGTAGCGTTCACAAGTAGCTCGAACCGTTCGCCGCTATACCTTTTTATGCCGCCACCCAACCATGTCATTCTCCGGTATCCCTCTTCGCTGCGATTCAGAACGAGGATCTCTGAAGCTATTTCGGGAGCGCTGAGAAGCGCATACGCCGCCGCTGCTGCTGCACCACCTGCCCCGAGAATGAGCGCAGTATGAAATCCGGTCTTACGGTACAGCACCTCACGAAAGCCCATCCAGTCAGTGTTCTCGCCTACAAGCTGACCATCCCTTTTCACTACGGTGTTGATCGCCCCGATTGCGCGAGCGTCAGGCGAGAGACGGTCGACATGTTGCATTATGTCCGACTTATAGGGCATTGTCACGTTGAATCCAATGAACCCGGTCAAGCCTCTCATTGTCTCGACAAGCTCAGGAAGATCACCTCTTGAGATGTCACATCCAAAGCTCAAGCACTTCTTGCCTATTAGCTTCGCGCCTGTTACGTGGAGTATGGGGCTAAGGGAATGGCGAACTGGCCTTCCCACAACGCAGAGGAGCCTCAATTCACTCGCCAAGGCCGTCATAAATTTCGGAAAGCGTGGCGACGTCAAGCTGCCCCGGCGCGCTTTCAAGCCCGGGTTCGAGCGACGCGTACGTCCACTCCGAACCGAAAAATGGTGTAAGAACCCTTGAAAGGATGCCGAGCGATCCCATACAAAACACCACCTTCGGAAACTTTAGAACCCTTGCGAGCGTGAGTGCGGTCACGTTGTCATCCACGCTTTCCGCGGTGAACACAAGCTTCGCAATGTCGGCGTCCTGTTTAAGCTCCTCGAGAGTGTGCGCTGCCTCCGTGTAATTCAGACTTCTTTGAAAATGGGCTGAACGGATTATTTTCAGGCCGGGGTTTTGCATGCGTGCCGTGCTGAGTAGTTCTGAAGGAAGGTCGGCATAGCATGCGTATGGTGCAAGGCTTGCGACCAGCCTCATGTTACACTCTTCCTCTGCTTTCTTGCTCTCAAGCAAGGTTAGTATAAGCGGCTTTGGCGGTTGGCCCTCCGGTAGAAGGTTTGCCGCAGAACCGGAAGCAAGGTTGTCGAGCCTGAGCTCTACAATGCCTGCCTTCGATATCATTGCCCGGTGTATCTCGTGTCTTGCCTCTTCGGTATCCCGTGGTAGCACCGATACACAGATACGCGCTCTATTTTTCAATAATGAATTCATCAACCTTTGCACCAAAATGCCTCCCCGACGCCTCACCTAGGTGCACGAACACTTTCTGCCCTTTTGTGACCTGTGTGACGCTTATTGGTTTTCCTCCCTCGGAGACGAGGCGTATGGTTTCCGCCCACTGAAGTATTATAGAGCCTTCTTTTTCTCCCTGCCTTGCCCTGATGAGAACGAGTGGTCGCCTTTCAATCTTCGCCCTGCCCACCGTTACTTGCCTTGCTGATTTCTCTGATGCAATGAGAACCCTGCTGCCGGCTTTGATCTCAGATAGGTAGCCAGTCTCCCGGCCGTTTCTCATAAAGTAGCAGTGGACTCCTCCTGCGTTCACGCGAAAAGGTCTGGCCTCAGTGTATTCGCTTCTTATGTTTTCGTTGTGTACTAGGAAAAGAAAGCTCGATGTGTTGCCGACGAGCATTCCTTCACCCGGACCGAGCATAGACGTAGTGTCCACGCAGACCCTGTCGCCCACTCCGCACTGCTCGACCGATATCACCTCGGCAAGCGTAAGTGCAATATCCGCGACATCACCGAATCCCCTGAGCCTTTCGAGTTCCTCTTTTTCCGTGACATGTACCACTGCACCATCTACCCCCTTCTCCATAACCGTAAGGAGTAGCGGCAGGTCGTCTGCCCGCGTCCTTGCGAACACCCGGGCGCCACGAAGGTGACAGTCCACTATAAGATTTTCATATGGGATGACTGTCCAGTCCGTGGTTCGCACAAGCAGCACTCGTGCGCCTGCGTCGAGCGCTCTTTTTAGCTCTTCCATATCAGCCGCTCCCTTTACGCTCCTTTCAACCACGCTTCTTCCGTCCACTCTAAGATCCGCCCTTGGGGAGGGATACATATAGAAGCCCCTTCGGTCGCCTTCGGGCGGCTCCGCGTAAAACCGGCTGAAGCCCATTTTCAGCGCTTCTTCGAGTATCTCCGAACTTGAGGGCTCGATATAGATTTCCCTACTGTTCAAGGATTCTTGAGCACTCATCTGCACTCTTCCCCCCGAGTACGACGCCACACAGCGCGCTCGTTATGAGGTCGGGTCTGCTGTGTGAGAACACGTTTCTACCGAATGCCACGCCACTCCACCCGTGACGAACGGCTTCCTCGGCAAGCTTCAGGGTATCAATGTCAGAGTTGTTTTTCGGCCCCCCGGCGAGTACCAGCGGGACATAGCATCCGTCCCGCACCACATCAAGCCCCTCAGGGCTCCCCGGGTATACAGTCTTTACGATATCCGAGCCTAGCTCTGCGCCTATCCTCGCAACGTGAGCGACGGTATTTGTGTCGATGGCCTTTATGCGCGGTCCCCTCGGGTACATCATGGCAACGAGTGGTACTCCCCACTCACTGCACTCATAGGCGACCGCACCCAGATCCCTCAGCATGTGTGGCTCCTCGTCTGAGCCTATGTTCACGTGAACCGACACGGCATCGGCTCCGAGGCGAACCGCCTCCATTACACCCGCAACTAGTACCTTCAAATTTGGAGAAGGCGAGTATTCGGTGCTTGCGTTCAGGTGAACTATCAGGCCGGTTCCCGCCGGCTGTGGCATGGTGCGTATTACTCCTTTGTGTGCGAGGACTGCGGTTGCCCCGGCCGAGCTCACAAGCTCGATTGTGCGGTGCACGCTTGCAAGACCCGGAAGCGGGCCATTTGTCACGCCGTGATCCATCGGCACGCAAACCATCCTGCCCTTTTTTGTGATTCTCGAAATCCTAGTCTCCTTTCCGCCTGTCATCTTATGCAATCCCCTCTTCGACCATGAGCTCGGCGGTGAGCACGGCCCCGCCCGCTCCGCCCCTCACTGTGTTGTTGGACACAACTACATACTGGACATGACTTGCGCTCATGCCCGCTCTGACCCTCCCGACGACAACAGACATTCCCGGAACGCTTCCCGCCCCTCTATCCACCCTGGGTTGAGGTCTAGCCACTTCCTCACGCACTATGATCGGTCTTTCCGGTGCAGTTGGAAGCCTCAGCTTTTGCGGCGCGCCAGTAAAGGAGGCAAGCACCTCCTTTATCTCTTCCGGCGTAGCACTCCTTGCGAGCTCGACATGGAGCGAGGCGGTGTGTCCGCTTATTACGGGGACTCGGGTAGTGGTGATGCCGAAGGGGATTCTATGCGCTGCAGACAGAATCTTATTCGCCTCCTGTGCCACCTTCTCTTCTTCGTTTTCAATGAAGGGGATAACATTGTCGATCATATCAAACGAGGGTACGCCTGGGTAGCCCGCGCCGGAAATAGCCTGGAGTGTCGTGCCGACGACGTTCTCCACCCCGAAGCGGTCCGCGAGTGGTTTGAGCGTCATTACTATGCCAACCGCGGTGCAGTTCGGTGTGGCCACAACCGCTCCGCTCCAGCCACGCTTTCTCTTCTGACCTTCAATGAGCGAAAGTGCCTCGGGGTTGACCTCGGGAATCACAAGCGGGACGTCCTCGTCCATCCGGTGGGGGGAGGCGTCTGTGACCACGGTGAAACCAGCGCTCGCGAACTCCTCCTCGGTCTTCCTCGCCACATCCGTAGGTAAAGGCGAGAACACGAGGTCAGCATCCACTCTCGCAGGGTCAGTCGGAAGAATCTCAAGATTTCCAATGTGCTTCGGAAGGTTTATTTCGTCCGACCCCTCGTCAAGCGTGTCCGCAAGTTTGCTGCCCACGCTTCTTCTCCCGGTAACACACCGAACTCTGAAGTAGGGATGATTAGAGAGTATCCTGAGGTACTCCCTCCCCACAATACCTGTCGCGCCAAGCACACACACATCTATGTTTTTCAACTTCTTGCAACCTCCTTTCTGGGAGCCTCTATGAGCTCCAGCGCCCTTTTCGCGTCCTGATCCGCAACAAAAATTTTGATTACGTCTCCTATTGCTGCGAGGCCGAATATGTTTATACCATTCGCGGAAAGAGGCTGAACCAATCTGTGGATCACGCCAACCTCTGTCTCAAGCCCCTTTCCAGAAACCTGAACGCATCGAAGCCCCTTCTTGAGTGCAAATGCCTTCACTATACCTGCTGCGACGAGCGAGTGTATCGCTTTCTCCGAGATTGTACCAGTGGCGTACACCCTTGCGCTCGACGTGTTGAACACATACGCCTCGGGTGACCCACCTGATTCTCTGATGGAACCGAGTAACTCAGCAGATTTTGAGCCGTCTAGACCGATGAGGCTTAAGAGTGTGATCTCTTTATCGAGTACTTTCGTACTTTCACCCTGGCGTCTTTCAGGGTATATCAGCGTGCCGCCGTCTGGAGCGTACGTAAGCGAAGTTATCCTGAGCCTGAATCCCTCGACGTATCTCAGGGACTTTTCGTGCACCACCTTCGCGCCAGAGTTCGTAAGTGTTGAAAGTTCGGTCAGTGTGAGCCTTTCTATGGGTTTTGCGCCGCTTACCTGCTTTGGGTCAAAGGTGTATATGCCATCCACATCCTTTATGAGTATCACCTCGTCTGCGCCGAGGGCCCCTCCGAGCAGCGTTGCAGTCGTGTCACTTCCTCCCCTCCCAAGCAGTGTAACCCTTCCGTCGAGCGTGAGGCCTATGAAGCCGCACACCACAGGAATCACGCCCATTTCGAGTAGTGGTGTCAGTTTTTCCCTGGCCCTCTTTGAACACTCTTCGGGTAACGGCGTCGCGTCAAGGTAATCCTCGTCCGTAATCACAGGCCAGACGGGTGTGTCTACATCTACAACGAGGTTCTTTACGCCGAACTGAGTGAGTGCAAGAGAGAAGAGCCTTGCAGAGGTTCTTTCACCCATCGCTACCGCCTGCGAAAACAGCTCGGGTGGCGGATTCTCACATATGTCATTCGAGAACCTGATGAGTTCGTCGGTAGCGCCCCTGATAGCAGAGACGACAACCACCACTCGATTTTCCCTAGTCAACCTTGAGACAAGCTTTGCGCACCTCGACATGGTAGCGCCGTCGGCGAACACGCTTCCCCCAAGCTTTATTACAAGTAGCCTGGTCAAGGGGTGTCGCCCGCCCTTAAACGAATAAAGCCTCCCTTCAGGACGCGATTTCTAAAGTACGGCCCAAAGCCGACCGCCAGCTCTATGCGGGGTGGTATAAACCAACCCACCTGCCTTTTCCAAGGTCACCCCATTCACCATTAGCAGAAAGAATGGAGACGGTGTAATAAAAGTGTTTTGGAATGTTAGCCTGCCGCGCGGCCTCGACTGAGTACATGGGAACCGTGTACCCGATTCCAGATGTTCACAGAAATATGCACGGGAAAAGCCCCCACTTGAGGGACGCATCGCTCAGGCTTTAAACGGGTCAGCAGATATTGCTCGCCGAGCGTGCCCCTCACGCCTTCTAGGAGGCGGTCAACGTATAGGCTCTCTTTGACGAGCTCAAAGCCGGTAAACGTGTTTTCCTTGACAGTGAACTACCCCACCCCCACGGAAGGGGCTTCCTGTTTCAATGCCCCGCCTTGCCTCCTCTTTTTTAACCCCGGGAGGGTAGAGGAGGTATTGGCCGACGACTCAAAAAAAGGCTGGAAACGGTTTGTCGCCCATCGCGTGGTCCACGGGCAAAAGCAGAAAATGCACGCTCAGTCAAAGCGGATTCAGGTGGAATCAGGTAGACAGGTGCGAGGGTCGGCAGTTTCTAAACCATCACCGTGCCCTCACTCCACAGACAGTGGAAGCTTTGTGCAATTTGGGAGACCCTGCCGGTTAGTATTCAGACAGGCTTCTTACCTGAGCCACCAGCACGAAAGGGTTAAATTATGCGGTATGTCATAATGCTGATATGAGCCGATCGGATTATGCAAACCCGGAGGTGCTCGTCGAGACAAGCTGGGTTGAAGAGCACCTGAAGGATCCCGCAATCAGGATAGTGGAGGTTGACTATGACCCGGTGCCCAACTATAATCAGGGGCACGTACCCGGTGCAGTGCTCTGGGACTGGAAAAAGGACCTGAACGACCCTGTGACAAGGGACATCTTGAACGCCGACCAGCTTAGGCAACTTCTCGAAAGGTCGGGAGTGGGCGACCATACGGCGGTTGTCCTTTACGGCGATTTCAACAACTGGTTCGCGGCCTATGCTTTCTGGGACCTGAACTACTATGGTGTTAATAACGTGCGGCTCATGAACGGCGGGCGCAAAGCCTGGCTTCTTGAGGACAGACCTCTTTCGAAGGAGGTGCCTTCCTATCCGCGTTCCGCATACACGTTACCACTGAGGCAGGACGACACTCTAAGAGCGTTCATGGACTATGTCAGGCACGCCATAAAGATGGAGGATAAGGTGCTCGTGGATGTGCGAAGTCCAAAGGAGTACACCGGTGAAATAACGGCTCCTCCAGAGTACCCGAACGAAGCGGCGCAGCGTGGCGGGCACATACCGCGCGCGGTGAATATTCCGTGGGCGCAGGCGGTGAACGATTCCGACGGGAGGTTCAAGCCTAGGAAAGAGCTCGAGCAGCTCTACAGGTCCAAGGGCGTAGTACCCGAAAAGGAAGTTATAACCTACTGCAGGATCGGAGAACGTTCTTCTCACACATGGTTTGTGCTCAGGTACCTTCTCGGTTATCCCAATGTCAAGAATTATGACGGATCATGGACCGAGTGGGGCAACACACTGAGAAACCCTATTGAAAAGTGAGTCCTAGGACTTCTCGACAAGAAACTCGAAAACAGAGCCCTTCTTAGTCCTTTCGACAATCTTGTGCCCGGTCTGGGCTGACCACCGCCTTATCTCAATGTCGGCAGTCGGCTCGTCGGTGACGAGTAGCACCGCATCCCCCTTTTTAACCCTGTTCAGTTCGTCGCCGAGTTTTGAAAGCGCGGCTGAGCACTCGGAGCCGAGCTCATAAAGCGTACTAACAGGGAAAGCAAAGTGGCACTCGACCTTCAGCTCTTCGAGCTTTTGTGCTATCTGCTCATTCGCCTCTGAAAGCGGCTTCAGGTTGCCGGGTGCGAGCGAATCCTTCAGCCTACACAGCCAAACGCCATATGGCTTCCTATTGAGAAGAAAGGGGTCGGAGTTAACTGTCGTGTTCACCTCTGAGACAACGCCCTTCACGGGAGAGCGTACGACTGTAAAGTTCCTGACACCGTCAAGAGATGCGACAAGCTGTCCCACATCCACCCTACTACCCACCGGCCTAAACTGGACGCGCCTGATCTCACCCGAAAGCCAGACGAGTGGAGAAGTGGCGCCAACGTAAAAGTCACCGCCGGATGCTTTCGACCATACGAGATTTTCGCCGTCATATAGAAGGTCTTCTGGAAACTCGCAGCTTCCTATTTTCACGCCTAGCGCAGGCCGTGACCGAATTTTAGTCCTACTTCCGGAACAAGTCCAAAGGATTATTAAGTCAGTCGTGATAAAATATGCGGCGCTGCAGCCGTGATCCAGCCCGACAAAGACCTTTACTCAGACGTAAAAGCACTGGCCGAGAAATACTCGGAGCTCAATGCGTACATTGGCTACCTTCTCAAGACCTATGCAGCTCGCGAGGATCAGACGGCGATCGAGATCAGGGCGAGACTCCTTGCCATCCGCTCTTCGTTTCTTTCGTGCGTCGGGGGGCTTTCGAACACCATCTCTACGATAACGCCCGAGAAGCCCTACTTTTCCGTGGTTTCGCAGGTGGTGTACTATACCTCTAATATCAGGCCTCTTGTGACCACGATGCAGGCGCAGCACGATGAGCTACGCAACCTGATGGAGGGTGAAGGCGAGGTTCAAAGGAAGGCTGTGGAGGACTTGGGCGAGCTCATATCGGCCGTGGACAAGTTACTCGGCACGATAACCGGCCGGCCGGCGTCCTAGGCTGCTTTTTGCGTGCCTTCATGAGGACGGTAACGCTTAAAATTTTGTGAATGAGCCTCTTTTATGGTTGCAAGGTTCACCAAAAAGATCACAGAAGCGCCTTACGCCTTTACATTTGATGACCTGATACTTCTCCCCGGCTTTTCTAAGGTTGAACCGTCAGAGGTGTCTCTCGCTAGCCGTGCGACTAGAAACATACACCTGAACCTCCCGTTTGTTTCCTCTCCGATGGATACAGTGACCGAGGAAGAGATGGCCATTGCCCTTGCAAGGGCGGGTGGGGTCGGGGTGATTCACAGGAACTGCACCGCCGAGGAGGAACTGGGTATGGTAAAGAGGGTCAAGAGGAGCGAGTCCTTCATAATCAGGGACGTGGTCACGATACAGCCTGAAATCACGGTCGGGGATGCGCAGAACATAATGGAGAGCAATGGCATAAACGGCCTTCCTGTTGTTGAAGGAGGCAAACTCGTAGGAATGATAACATCAAGGGACGTAAGGTTTGCCGACCCTGGTCTCAAGGTCAGGGAGGCGATGACAAGGGATGTGGTGACTGGAAGCGAAGGGATTACACCTGAGGAGGCGACAGATCTCATGCAGTCGCACAAGATAGAGAAGCTTCCCATAGTGGATCCCGAGAACAGGCTCGTAGGCCTCATCACATACAAGGATGTGAGAAGCAGGGAGAAGCACAGGGGCGCAACGAGAGACTCAAACGGAAGACTTGTGGTGGGTGCAGCGGTATCACCGTACGACCTTGAGCGTGCCAAGATGCTTTCTAAGTATGCGGATTTCCTTGTTCTTGACGTGGCCCACTTCCATACTCTGAACGTGATAGAAGCGACGAAGAGGTTCATACGGGAGGTGGAAGGCGTAGACCTTGTCGTGGGTAACATAGGCACAAAGGCGAGCGCGCTGGATGTGTGCTCGGTGCTCGAAAGGGTAGACGGTATAAGGGTGGGTATGGGTAGCGGATCGGTGTGCACCACGACGCAGATTACAAAGGCCGGCTCGCCCACGCCTTTTTCGACCTCGCAAGTGTCAGACGCATTAAACGAGCTTGGCATGGATATACCCGTGACCGCGGACGGGGGGATTCGGGGCGCCGGGGACATAGCCATCTCGCTTGCACTTGGTGCCGCGGTCGCCATGATGGGTTACGTGTTTGCCGGATGCAAGGAAAGCCCAGGCGAAACCACGGTTGTGGACGGTAAGCTGTACAAACTTCACCGGGGTATGGGTAGCGCAAGCGCAAGGGCAAAGAGGTTCGCACTCGACCGGTACTCCCAGCCTTCGAAAGGCATACCCGAGGGAACGGAAGCGTGGGTACCATACAAAGGTGAGGTTCAGAGCGTGCTCTCGGAGCTTTCAAGTGCTCTCAGGGCGTCTCTTGGCTACGCGGGCGCTTCGAATTTACGGGAGCTTCAGGAGATGGGCACTGTGGCTTTTTCTTCCGGACACAAAAGGCCGAACGATATGGTCTTCAAGGTTTACTGAAAAGAGTGTAAACGGAGTAGGCCACAAGGGTCGCCGCATGGACCACCCCTCCTTCTTTTATCTTTCTTTCAAGATAGGCGGGTGTAACATTAACCACCCGCTGTAGCTCCGATTCCTCTCTCTTAGTTCGACTTCTTTTGCCAAGCCTTGCGAGAAACACGTAGGCCCTTTGTGTGCTCCTTGAGGACGGATAGTACCAGAGCGCACGAGTGAGAGTGGTGACTGTGTATCCCGTCTCTTCAAGGAGCTCGCGTTTCGCGGCTTCCTCGGGTTGTTCTCCGCGGTTCAGATGACCAGCGGGGAACTCGAGGCACCACTCGTCAGCGGGATATCTATAGTTTCTTATCATGACAAGCTTTTCATCTAGTGCGGGGACGACTACGCAGAAGTCCGGTGCGGCGAACCAGTCGTAGTTTATGTTGCTGCCGCTTGGTAGCGCAACCGTGTCAGTGTAAACCCTGAAGTATTCGGAGGTATACCCGACCTCTGACTTGACCTTTGTCCAGCGCCTCACTTGGCGGTTAATGCGAAATCTTTTTTAACTTTATCGGGAAAGGCGGAAGCCCTGTTGTAAGCAAGTCGACGCATGTATCTGTTGCCGGCTTGAGCAGCGGGTAAATGCAGAAGGAGAAAAGCGCGTTTGCTTATTCGCACTCACTAAACGGAAAGTCCATCTTGACCGAGAGAAACCGCATGTTGGAAGGAAATTCCAGGTAGATGCGCAATGTGTGCCTGATTTTGCAAAAGTCTTTTACATTGCGACAGAGCTTGCGGGAACCACTTCTAGACGTTCATCCTAGCTTACATAGGGAATGGCCCTGCCATAGCCGTGAGCCGCGGCGTAGACTGCCAGCGCTAATGCCGACACAAGCAGAGATAACGTGACAATGTCGAGCCTGCTATACGCAAGTGGTTTCCTGTGTGTTCTTCTGGGGTATGCCCTGAACGCCCGCGTATCCGCGGATATGGCGGTGTTTTTTGCGCCCCTCAGCATAAATACGAGGACTGGTATTACACTTGAGATCAGTGCCCTTGCATAATGAAGCGGCCTTAGGAAAGAAGGGTCTCTGCTCCCTAGACCGCGAACGAACTGGGAGTTCATCGATGCCTCGATAGAATCGAACACCCGTGGCACAGTCCTCAGGGCCACCACGAGTGCAAAGGTTACCGGGAGAGGTACACCCAGCTTCTGCAGTGCTCTTAGCACACCTGAAGGTGAGGTGGTAAGCACAAGAATAAGCGCCGCTAGAGTAATTGACGTAAAGCGCACTGATATCTGCAGGCTGTAGATCACCGCTTCAAGTGTAAGTGAATGTTGGAAGCCCATGAATGAAAAGTACGCCGGCCAAGTCCATATTCCGTGCAGCGTCTTTGTTTTCATCGCCTGTACAAGGGTTTGCGCTGCAGTGTAAGGGGCGAAGTTCTGCACCGTCGCAACGACGGTCGAAACAGTAAGAAGAGTCGCTAGGGCAAGCTTCCGTACGCCATTCTTGAGTGTGAGGTAGCTCAGGGCTAGGACCGCGGTGAGTGCTGCACCTACCCACCATATCGAAATCGCGCTCATGGTTGTAACGACGAGACCGATCACGATCTTCGTAACTGGGTTCAATTTATAATAGAAGCTATCTCCTTTTTCAAAACGAGTGATCTCCACAAAGCCAGTAAGACCAATAAGGCCAAATATGATGCCAAGCGGTGTTGCATAACCAAGGAGCACAAAGAGCCAGCTTAGTACGTTCTCAAAAAGTGAATAGAGGATCAAGACCGTGACAACTCCCGGTAAAGCGAGTATTCCGTTGGTGGAGGAACCCCGTACTTTTCTGAGTTTTCGAACACGATCTCGGGTGTACCATCCAACGCAAGCCTGCCCTCCGAGAGTACGGCAACCCTGTCACAGTGTCTGTATACAAAGCGCGCGTCGTGAGTTACCACTATGAATGAATATCCCATCTTCGCGAGATGCGTTAGCTCTTCCCCGAGAGCCTCTCTGTGAGAGAAATCCTGACCTGAAGTTGGCTCGTCGAGGAGTGCCACACGAACGTCCGAAGCAAGCGCGGAACCGAGTGCAACCCTGCGACGCTGCCCGAAACTCAGTGCAAGCGGGTCCTGCTCCGCCTGATCCGTAAGAGACAGCATCTCGAGGAGATTGTCGACCTTGGTTCGCCAGTCCTTCAGCCCCCTCTTCTTTGGAGAGTAGGCGACCTCCTCCTTGACAGTCCTCGAAACCAGGGTGAGATCGAAGTTCTGAGGTACATAGGTTATATAACGTCCTCTTTCTGCTACACCTGCGTTACCGAGCTCTATACCGAATGCGTTGAGGCGGACTTCGCCTCGAAGCTTTCTGTCGAGTACACCCATAATCGCCTTGAGCATGGTCGACTTGCCGGCGCCGTTACGACCCATGACCGCGAGAATCTCGCCTTTTCCAAGGGCGATACGCACGTCAAGCAGGCTGCTGTTGCCGTCAAAGACTTTGAGTTGCGCCCTGAGTACAGTTTCAGCCGGCGTGCGTCTTGATACAGCTGCGACGATCATCTTTCTTTTCTTCATTTCACTTACCACCTGTCCAACGTCTGCCGAAGCCAGGCCAATCTTCTTTGCGTACATGTAGTGTTCGGGGACTTCTACGCCATAAGAGGCGAATTCATCCGCTCTCTCGATCACGCTTGCCGAGGGTACGTCTGAAACGATCCTTCCGTTGTCCATAAGGATTACCCTGTCCACGAAAGGAAGCACTCTTTCCACCTTGTGTTCGACTATGACCACGGTTTTGCCCCTCAAGGTGCGCATGAGGTCAAGTAGAGCTACCGTACCCGCTGGGTCTATATTGCTTGTGGGCTCATCGAAAATGAACACCCGCGGTGTCATAGCGAGCACAGCTGCGGCCATCACCCTCTGCAGCTCGCCTCCCGAAAGTTTGTAGGTCTCCTTTCCCAGAAGATGTCCTATCCCTGTGACCCGAACCGCCTCGTTCACGCGACGGTTTATTTCGTCGGGTAAAAGACAAAGGTTTTCAGGACCGAAGGCTATCTCTTCTTCCACATCGTAGTTGAGAATCTGGGTCTCAGGGTCTTGGAGGAGTGTGCCTACGATTGTGGAAAGAACATGGAGGGGAGTCTTGCTTACGGGGTGTCCGTGGACAAAGACTTCGCCTTGATGGGTAGCCTGGTCAATCTCCGAGTCGCCGGGAAACAGGTGTGGTATCACGCCGTTGATGCAGTTTACGAGAGTTGACTTTCCTGAACCAGATTTTCCTGTGACGAGCACAATTTCACCCTCTCTAATCGTTAGGTCATCGACCACGAGGGCCTCCCCCGCCCCACTGGGATACCTGTGTACAAGGTCCTTGACAGTTATTGCGAAGTTTTGCACGGACCCTCCTTTGTTGAATTCAGTTAGAATTTCGGTCACTTTGGCTATACCACTCTTGAAATCCTGAGTGCCACCAGACCTGCAATGGCTCCAACAGCGGCATTGAGCGGCATGGAAGTCGCAAGATTGAACAGTATTCTGCTCCAGTCCACCACGCCGCCGTAGAGAAAGGGGTTGAAGAACCCCGAATAGAAAACCGGGTCGGAGAACGCCGTCAGGAATCCTATCAATGCTCCTTCAGCCGCCGCCAGTGTTGCAGGAGAGATTTGTGCCGTTTTCATGGAAGCCTGAGAGGTCAGTGCACCTGCCGTTGCCGTAAACAGGCTGCCTTTCGAGTTCTGGCGTGCGGGTGCGGTCATGCCTATACCGAAGACCTTGCCCCGGCTGCCGGCTATCACAATGTCTATGAAAAGCCCATATGTCAGACATTCGTAGATAAAGTACATTGGTTCACCGCCATACCCATAGTGAAACTGGTCGGACAGCAGGTTAAATACAAACAGTGTAAGCATACCCGCCCCAACCTTACGCACAAGCGCGGCGACGATTATCAGTATGAAGAGCCTGCCTAGGAAGCCTACGTCGATAAAACCGGGTGTCCGAATGAGCGAACCTATGTTGAACTCCCATACCACTGCGAGAGCCCCGCCAACCGCGATGTACACAAGGTCAAGTGTGCCGAACCGTCTGAGTCCTCCTCCTTTCCTCCCAAAGTAAAATGCAAAGACTGACGCCGCAGCAAAGTATAGCGCTACGACTTCCCACGGTATCTCGCCAGGCGAGTTGGTGTATCCGCCTATACCGTTAAAACCCATTTTCCATCAGATCTCAGGAATAATATTTTTATATAAAGATTTCTTATTTACTCTATAAATCGTATCATAGCCTATATAGTGACTAGGCCGCGGCATTCGAAACCGGTTCCGTCGGTGGCTCCTACAAATCTGCGATAAGCCTCCACCCTTGGGGAAAAGATGAATTGCGGTCGTTCGCAAAACTCGGACACGTAAAAAGTCGTCCGTGTATCTGGGTTTCCCTCTGTATACGCACAACAGGTATCCGCCGTAACATGTGTCATATACGTATCAGAGCTTCAGGGAACCTGATATGCAGCGACGAGCGGGTACAGGGTGTAACTCGCGGCAGTGCTCTTCCAAGGTTCCATCAGAAACCCGGTTGGACGGGAACTAGGTGTACACGCGAAGCCTCCAAGGACCGACAACCTCTGACCCTTGGGTGGGGCGGATGTCAGGATGGCAATCACAAATGCTAAATGTCCGCAAGTGGATAACGGAGCGATGTCGGAGCGCGTCTACGGTTACCCCATTCTCAGGCCGAGAAGGCTCAGGAGAAGCGAAAATGTGCGTAGGCTGGTATCGGAAACCGATCTCGACCCTTCTAAGCTTATAATGCCCCTTTTTGTAAGGGAGTCCGCGCAGAAGAAAGAAGAAATCCCAGAGATGCCTGGCGTTTACAGACTCCCGCTTGAGCAGGTGGTACGCGAGGTCGAAGTAGCCGCCGAAGAGGGTGTGAACTCCTTCATTGTGTTCGGCATACCTTCGTACAAGGACGAGCTTGGAACTGGCGCTTACGCAAGGGAGGGTGTCGTCCAGAAGGCCATAGCTTTGATCAAACAGTCTTTCGGCGATCATGCAGTTGTGTTCGCAGACACCTGTCTTTGCGAGTACACTTCTCACGGGCACTGCGGTTTTGTTGTGGGCGGCGTAGTGGATAACGACAGGTCGCTAGAGCTACTTTCGAAAGTAGCGGTAAGCCAGGCGGAGGCAGGTGCAGATTTTGTCTCTCCTTCGGCCATGATGGACGGTCAGGTGAAGGCTATTCGAGAAGCGCTTGATAAGGAAGGATTCAGGGACACCGGTATTCTCGCCTACTCCGCTAAGTATGCAAGCAGTTTCTACGGTCCCTTCAGGTCGGCGGCGCAGTCTGCGCCAAAGTACGGCGACAGGAGGGGTTACCAGATGGATGCAAGAAACGTAAGAGAAGCGCTAAAAGAAGTTGAGCTCGACATAAGGGAAGGCGCCGACATCGTGATGGTGAAGCCGGCGATGCCCTACCTCGATGTGCTATCCGAAGTGAGAAGACGCTTCAACCATCCGGTTGCGGCCTACCAAGTGAGCGGAGAATACACTATGCTCAGGCTTGCGGGCAGGCAGGGATATGTCGACGAAAGGCTTGCAATTCTCGAGTCGCTCACTTCGATCAGAAGAGCAGGAGCGGACCTTATCATAACATACTTTGCTCCAGAAGTATCCAGCTTTATCCAGGAACCGGGTGACTGAGGGCGCAGGGGATATCCGAATATCCAAGGTAACCATAATGAAAGCTGTCAGGGTGGCAACAAGGGGAAGTGTGCTCGCTCTTGCCCAGAGCGCCCAAGTTGTCACGGCACTTGAAAGGCTTGGCTATGTGTGCAAGACGGTCATAGTAAAGAGCGCGGGAGATGCCGACCAGACGACGCCGGTTCACAGACTGGGCTCGAAGGGCGTGTTCGAAAGGGAAGTGGACCAGGCAGTGGCCGATGGCAGGGCCGATATTGCCGTTCACAGCTTGAAGGACGTACCGACCGAGCTTGCACCGGCACTCGAATTTTGCGCAACACTCAGAAGGGAACCTCCGTATGATGCATTTTACCCCGTCCCGGTGTACGCGCTTCGTGCCAACGCGAAGGTGGCCACGGGAAGTATCAGAAGGAGCTCCGTGGTAAGGCTGCTCAGGCCGGACATAGAAGTGGTTCCACTCAGAGGAAATGTGGACACAAGGATAAGAAAGATGGCGAGCGGCTACGCAGATGCCGCGGTCATCGCCGAGGCGGCACTCGTAAGGATGGGAGTTCGCACGGGCTGGGTCAGGGCGAATCCCAAGTACTTTGTGCCATCTCCAGGGCAGGGGGCCCTCGGCGTTGTGTGCAGGCGGGACGCGCCCGTCTGGCTTCTTGACGCGATCCGGGCGATAAATCACACATCCACCTTTTCGGAGGTATCGGTCGAAAGGGAGGTTGCGAGACGCGTGGGAGCGGGCTGCACGTCCCCTCTTGGTGTCCTTGCCCTGAGGCACGGGCGGAAGATCACCGCGCGCTTGAGCTTGGTCGCCCCTGATTTCCGTAGCAGAGTTTACGTAAGCGTCACCGCCTCAAGCGGCGTTGTCGAACGGCTTGTTGAGCGTTTTGAGGAGTCGGGCGGCCCGGAACTTGTGCGTCTTTGGAAGGAGCGCAGCCCGTCTCTTTTCTGAGCCATCAAAACATTTATACAGTCGGGGTATCTCACTCACTTGACACAGAAATGATTTCCATAGTGGGAAGCGGTAAGATAGGCTCGAACGTGGCGGTTCATCTTGCGCTCAGGGGATACGACGACCTTGTTCTTGTCGACGTGATAAAGGACCTGCCGCAGGGCGAGGCGATGGATATCCAGCACATGGTCTCGGCCTACGGTATCGACATAGATGTAACGGGGTCTAATGACTACCGCGACATCGAGGGTTCCGACCTTGTCATTGTGGCCGCCGGCTTCGGGAGAAAGCCGGGTCAGACCAGGCTTGACCTTATGAACTCAAACGCCGGTATAATAAAAGATGTGAGCCGTCAGGTCAGGGAACACGCCCCGAAGGCGGTTCTTCTCATGGTCACGAACCCGCTCGACGTCATGACATACGTAGCGTACAAAGTCACCGGTTTCGAGCGCAAAAGGGTGTTCGGTATGAGTGGCACGCTGGATGGCTCGAGGCTCAGATACTTTGCGGCAAAGGAGCTCAGCGTCGCAAGGTCTTCCATTACGCCGATGATAATAGGTGAACATGGAGAGACAATGCTGCCCCTCTTTGGGTACACCACTGTGAACGGTATACCAATCTCGAAGCTTCTTTCCAAGGAGAAGCTCGCCGAGCTGCACGAAAGGACGAGGGGCGTTGCGGCAGAGGTGATCGCAAAGAAGGGTGCAACGATCCACGGGCCGGCCGCCTCGGTCACCGTGCTCGTAGACGCGGTTGTGCGCGACAGAAAAGCGGTGTTCAACGCCTCTACCGTGCTCGATGGCGAGTACGGGTTCAGGGATATAGTAATGGACGTTCCGGTAGTGATAGGAAAGGCAGGAATCGAAAGGATAATCGAAGTGGAACTCACGGAAGACGAGAAGCTCAGCCTGAGGAAGAGCTACGAAACCCTGAGAAGCGCGATATCAGCGCTTTCCCTTTGACACTTCCTTTATCCCCTTTGCGATACGTTCGAGCTCCTCGGGCTTAAGCGAAGGATGAATCGGAAGAGAAAGACAGGACTCTGCCGCAATCTCACTGTTCGGACACAGTCCTCTTGAGTAGCCGAAGCGCTCAATATAATAGGGCTGCAGGTATACGGGCTTTGGGTAGTGAACTCCGGTCTCTATTCCCATCTTTGCAAGCTCGGCCGCAAGCCTGTCCCTTGAGGCGCCAAACCTCTTTTCGACCCTTATGGTGTACTGGTGGTACACGTGTACACACCCTCTGCGCTCGACTGGCGTTACTATTCCCTCCACGCCAGAAAGAAGCTCTGTGAGTATCACCGCGTTTTCACGCCTTTTTTGGTTCAGAAGGTCGACCTTACTCACCTGCGGGAGCCCAATAGCCGCCTGTACCTCTGTCATTCTGTAGTTCATGCCAAGTTCAACGTGGTTGTACCTTGAGCTCTGGCCGTGGTTTCTCAGGCGTCGCAGGCGCTCGGCAAGAGCCTGGTCGTCGGTGGTTATGAACCCGCCTTCGGCGGTGTGTAGATTCTTCGTGGCATACGTGCTGAAGCAGCCCATCGTGCCGAATGTTCCCACCTTCTTTCCGTTTAGGGATGCGCCTATCGCTTGGGCCGCATCTTCAACGAGCGCTGCACCGGTCTTCTCTGAGATCCTGGAAAGTTCATCTATTTTCGCGGGCTGCCCGTAAAGGTGAACTGGCTCTATCGCTGCGACGTCCTCCGGGAGCCTCTCTTCCACACTTGCCGGGTCCAGGTTATAGTCCTCAAGGCTTATGTCGGCGAACACGGGTTTTGCCCCGATATAGAGCACGCTGTTCGCACTCGCCGCAAACGTGAATGCGCTCGTTACCACGCTGCGGCCAGATATTCCGAGTGCGAGAAACGCAAGGTGCAGCGCGGCGGTCCCGCTATTCAATGCAACTGCAAACCGGCTTCCGGTGTACTGTGCGAGCGCTCTTTCAAAGCGCTCGACCACCTCGCCCGATACAAGCCTTTTCGACCTGAGCACCGAAAGCACCGACTGTTCGATTTCGGAGTCCATGTAGGGGTCGGCCATTCTGATCTCGGTGTGGCGCATTACGCTCCGAGCTAAGCCGAGGCGTCATTTAACGTTAGCGGGAATCCGTGACCGGCGGTTCCAAAGTATGTGAGTAACCAGCGGTTCGTATAGTTATTAGCGTAATGTATGCCCGAGCGTCTCTATACCCGATAGAACCCCCATCAGAACTCCAGGAACAGGTGGACCGAAACGGTTACATGCAGTATATCCGGAAAACCTGAAACCCGGGAAGCCAATCTAAAAACATCAAAACGTTTGCACTCGAACACCGCTTAGGCAAGGGGATGAAGGAATGGACCGGCGAGAGAATGAGCCCGAAGAACTCTTTTTTACGTACAGGCGTACTGTGCTCCCTGAGGTCTCTGAGGTGTGCTCATATGGAAAAAGCTAGCAGGTAAATTGAAGTGCGAGATCCCGCACAAGTACACTGTGGAGATCCACAGCAAAGAGTGTAAGAGGAAGCCTAGGGACCGCCCGCTTCAGTGTTCGCCCTGTTCGGCGCACTGAATGGTTCCGCCGCCAAGACCGCCTACTGCATACTCAGGTCCTTGCGCAAAACCTACCTGAAGGGTGACCGAAGAGGAGAAAACCGGTTGAAAGGAGGCTTTTTGCAGGAGTCAAGCGGTCACTCATTAGGCATGGATGTCAGAAGCTCAGAATAACCGTAAAGCCAGGCGGGCGTATATGGGTTGACCTCTCCCTAGATGCTTTGCCCAGGGAACCCCCTCAGTCGGGATCGTGAACCCATAATCGCACCCGAAAAGATTGTCTGCCCGTATCTACGTAGGGTAAAACCCGGAGCGCACACAAAGCCCTGCACATCGCGCTACCTGTTGACAGGTGGCTGACAGGGAAACATGACTTCCTCAAGCTCCGGCTTCAGAAGAAGGAGAAGATGTCAGGCACGAATCGACCCAGCATGTACTCGCGAGTCCCACCTTTATTGCCACACCTTTTCGCCTTCTCAAGCAGGTAAGTCTTATTTCTTGTGAGGTGGGCTAGACCGTGGTGCGCACCCGTGGCGTCTATTGGTAGCGTGTTTGGAGTGTATTCGCGCTTTGTCAGAGACCACGCGCGGGTGTTCCTGGTACTCTGGCTTGTCCTCATCGTAATCCTTTCGCCTTCGGCACTTGCTATTCGTAACATAATATCCTACTCAGTCAATGTTCCTTCGTCAAGTAACCAGTCCACAGCCGCCGAAAACATGGTGTCAGCCGACTTCAGGGGATACCATCCTTCCAACACGTCCTTCTACGTGGTCATCTCTTCACCCTACCTCCTTTCGGGACGGGCCTACTCTCGCTTTGAAGAGCTGAATGCCACACTCTTTCAGGAGCTCAGACAATATGGGTTAGAGAACGTGTCCTCGGTTTACTCACTCGAGCTGAGCCTCTTAAGGCAGATGGTCAACTCTTCGATAACACTTGTGAACTCAACCAGGTCACTCCTCAACCTAACCGCAGACAGGGAGCATTCGCTTGAGGCCAACCTGAGCTCGATAGCAAAAAGCCTCAGTGAGCTCCAGTCAAACATCACTGCCCTCGACCGGAAGATGAGTAATTTCAGCGTGTTTGTCTCAAATCTTTCCGCTTCGGAAGGGGAACTTCGCTCAAATCTCACCACGCTTAACTCAAACCTGTACCGGATTCAGGGGTCTGCCCTGTCGGCAGTTGAAGAGGTGAACAACCTGAGTGCTAGGATACAGCAGACCAACTCCAGGCTGTATGCCCTGCTTTCGCAGGTGAATTCGACTGCGTACTTCGTGTACCAGCCGGTTTCGCTCTTTGTGTACGCCTGGGCTCAGGCCTACCGGGCAAACCCGTCGGTGCCTGTGTCAGCGCTGAACTCCGGGGCTAATTCGTCCGTTTACCCGGTGATTGAGCGTTCCGCAAGCACCGCGCTTCTTCTTTACTATGACTTCTTTGTGCTTTCTTGGGATCAGTCGACGTCCGCCCTTGCACCGGCTGCGGTGAATTCCTCCCTAGCTTCGCTTGGCGTTCTTGCAGCTCGCAGCTCGGTCAGTCAGTTTTCCTCAGCGGCTCACCTGAACTACAGCGATGCACAGTTTCTCGTAGGCGTTGCCGACGGTTTTGCACTTTCGAATTATACGAGCCCGTTCTCTCAGATCGAGTTCACTCTTGACTATGCGACTCAGGGCTTAAGTAGTGAGGAAAGGGTCTTTACCGAGGACTGCTTTTACCTTGGCCCGAACCCTTCGGCCGGCGCGGTCAGCTCCCTTGCCCTTTCCCTTGCGACTTCAAACCTTACTACCTCCCAGGCTGAGTTCGTAAGACAGGCGTACTATGAAGTGCCGAAGGTTGGCGTGGAGAATTTTACCATTTCCTACTTTTCCGGTGTGCTCAACTCCACCGAGCCAGCGTTTGTGACACGGGTTTCTAAAACCTTCAGCATGAAAATTACCGACCTTCTGAGGGAGGTTTATTCGATGGGCAATCCTCCGACGCAGCCTGCGCTTGAAAATGTGACAGTGTCTCTTATTGTCAGGACTTTCCCCTCAAATCTCTCGCTTTCGAAATTCGACCTGACGCCGCTAGAGTTTGCGCGCGAAGTGTACAACCTGGGTATGCCGCTTTCGTCCGGCACGCTTGACGGGTTCGTGATTTCGCTTTTTGAGAAGGCTGTGGCATCCTCCCTTCCCCACGGATTTTCAGTGAGCCCTGACCTTCTTGTAACGGTCAGCTTTTCGCTCGGGGGTAGCCCTTCGGGGCAGGAGATCGAGAATGCAACGCTTGCACTGGCCTCCTCGGGCGTAAACCTGTCGCTTGCAAACTCGATTGAGGACAACTTCCTCATGACCCCCCGGGCATTCTTCACTCTCATTTACTCTGCCTGGCAGCTGCAGGCGGGCTACTCCAACCTTTCAGTGTATCTTCTCAACAGGAGCGTGAGTGCAAAGGACCCTTCCTTTGCGAGTTTTGCTGCCAAAGCGGATGTGAACCTGTACAACTTTCTTCTTGATGCTCGCTCCCTTGGTTATCCGGCGGACCCGGCGCTGCTCAGGG